>Ga0207695_10000564_pt1 | contig 75954 bp, 72 predicted proteins | sample KBSC54metaG_FD_184354 | JGI IMG/M metagenome (GOLD analysis project Ga0207695, IMG submission 184354) | Corn rhizosphere microbial communities from Kellogg Biological Station, Michigan, USA - KBS C5-4 metaG (SPAdes) (version 2) | ecosystem: Host-associated > Plants > Roots > Rhizosphere > Soil...
GTGCCGTGTTGCCTGGCGGCCCACTGAAAAGAATTTCCGGCCGCCGTGAATTATTTTCAGGGCGGCCGGACGGGATGGGCGATACAAAGCCGGGTCAGATGTTGCGGAAGGCGTTCTGCATCCAGCTGATGAAGGTATCAACCTCGGGCCGCTCGCGCACGGCGCGCTCGTAGACGACGTAATACGCATGTGGCGGGGTGCGCAGGCGCACATCGAACAATTCCACGATCTCGCCCCGGGCCAGCAGTTCTTCGGCAAAGTGCTGGCGCGTCAGGCCAATGCCGTAGCCGTGGCGCACCGCTTCCAGCAGCAGGCCCAGGTCGTCCACGCGCAGGCCGGACGAGGGTTCCACCCAGTCCTTCAGGCCAGCCGCTTCGAACCAGGGCTGCCAAGGTTCCAGCGCCGAGCGCAGCAGGGTCGCATGCTGCAGGTCGGTGGGCGACTTCATCGGCGGCAGGGTCTTCAGGTAGCCGGGGCTGGCCACGGCGAAGGCCGGTTCCTCGAACAACTTCTCGGTGATGATGTTGGGATAGTTGCCGGCACCGAACCGGATCTCGACATCGCTCTCCGAGAGCGACAGGTCATACAGCGGTACCGAGAGATACAGCTCGACCACGATCTCCGGATGGCGCTGGGTGAAATCGGCGATGCGCGGCATGAGCAGGTGGCGCGCGAAAGTCGGCGGCAGCATCACCTTGATCTTGGGCTGTACGGCCGCATTGCGGTGGGGCATCGGGAAATCGGTCAGCGTGCGCAAGGCACTGCGCACCACGTCGAGGTAGCGGCGGCCGAATTCGGACAGGCCGATGGAACGGCCATCGCGATAGAACAGGCGCTCGCCCACGAAATCTTCCAGCAGGCGGATCCGGTGCGACAGCGCCGACGGGGTGATGCACAGTTCCTCGGCGGCAATCGCAAACGAGTTGTGACGGGCTGCCGCTTCGAAGGCGGACAGGGCGTGAACGGGGGGAAGGCGGGTGGCCATGAATGGTGGATTCCTGCTGCGGTTCAACCAAAAAACTGATGAAAACTAATAAATGGGTGACGATCAACTGAAGAACGGCCATCGCAGCACAAGAGTTACCGTTCGGACTGAGTAGGCCCTTTGGGGCCGTATCGAAGGCGCAGCGGCTGTGCGCCTTCGATACGCGGCCTTGCCGCTACTCAGTCCGAACGGTCCGGTATTGATCGCAACGACAAACGCGTTCTTATGCCAAACCCTGACTCTTGGTGACTTGGTGACTTACTGCTCCCAGCGCAGGATCTTGCCGGGGTTCATGATGTTCTTCGGATCAAGCGCATGCTTGATGGCACGCATGACGGCAATGGCGCCATCACCGTGTTCCTGGATCAGGAAATCCATCTTGTGCAGGCCCACGCCGTGTTCACCGGTGCAGGTGCCATCCATGCCGAGGGCACGCGCCACCATGCGGGCGTTGACGCCTTCGGCGCGGGCGATGTCGGCCGGGTCGTTGGGGTCCACCATCATCTGCACGTGGAAGTTGCCATCGCCGACGTGGCCGATGATGGCGTGAATGAGCCCCTGCTCTTCGCAATCGGCCTTGGTGGCCAGCACGCATTCGGCCAGGCGCGAGATCGGCACGCAGCAGTCGGTGGAAATCGCACGGGCACCGGGGCGCAATTGCAGCAGCGCGAAGTAGGCGTTGTGACGGGCGGTCCAGAGGCGGGTGCGGTCTTCGGGGCGGGTGGCCCATTCGAAACCGAGCGCATGGAATTCCTTGGCAATATCCTGCACCAGCTCGGCTTGCTCCTTGACGCCATTCTCGCTGCCGTGGAATTCGAACAGCAGCAGCGGGTTGACCGGCAGGTTCAGCTTGTCGTGGGCGTTGATGGCGCGCACGCCATTTTCATCGAGCAGTTCCACACGCGCCAGCGGCACGCCCATCTGGATGGTCTGGATGACGGTGTTGACCGCATCGGCCACGCTGGGGAAGGAGCAGATCGCGGCCGAAATGGCTTCGGGCTGAGGATACAGGCGCACGGTCACTTCGGTGATGATGCCCAGGGTGCCTTCGCTGCCCACGTAGACGCGGGTCAGGTCGTAGCCGGCCGAGGATTTCTTGGCACGGGTGCCGGTCTTGATGATCTCGCCTTGCGCCGTGACCACGGTCAGGGTCAGCGCGTTTTCCTTCATCGTGCCATAGCGCACGGCATTGGTGCCCGACGCACGGGTCGAGGCCATGCCGCCCAGCGAGGCATCGGCGCCCGGATCGATGGGGAAGAACAGGCCCGTGTCCTTGATCTCCTGGTTCAGCTGCTTGCGGGTGACGCCGGCCTGGACGGTGGCGGTCAGGTCTTCGGCGTTGACGGCCAGGACCTGGTTCATCTGCGACAGGTCCACCGTCACGCCGCCCTGCAGGGCCAGCACATGGCCTTCCAGCGAGGTGCCGGCGCCGTAGGGGATGATGGGGGTGTCATACTGGCTGCAGAGCTTGACGAAGGCGGCGACTTCCTCGGTGCTGTGAGCGAAGACCACGGCGTCCGGCAGCATGGGATCGTAGGAGGATTCGTCGCGGCCGTGGTGCTCGCGCATGGCCAGGGTGGTGGAGCAGCGCTCGCCGAAGAGGGCCTTGAGCTCGTCGAGCAGGGCCTGGGGCACGGGGCGTTTCAGTTTCCGGGCGTCAACTAGGTGGTTCATGCAATGTCTCTCAGGGGTCTGGTGTCTCGGTGTTCTTATGGTCTTGTGCGGGGAAGATGCAGGGCCGGTGAAGCGGCATCCCCTGCCGCTCCAGTGGACTGACCACTGATCCAACCGATGAATTTTACTCTCTTGCCGACTTTAGTTTGCGCAAATGTCCCCCTCCATGCTGCCCGATCGGACAAATCAAGTGAATTGTTTACGCCTTTTTCCAGCAGACGCGTCACGGCTCGCAGCGCATGGGAAGCGCTTGCCTTGGACGGGCCTTGCGCTTAAGCTCCCCGGCGGATCAACAAGGAGCAATGATGGGCAACCGACTTTCGAAAATCGCCACCCGCACCGGCGATGATGGCAGTACCGGACTGGGCGATGGCAGCCGCGTGGGCAAGGACAACCTGCGCATCCAGGCGCTGGGAGATGTGGATGAGCTCAATTCGCAGCTGGGCCTGCTGTTGTGCGAGACGCTGCCGGCTGCGCTGCGGGAGGAACTGGTGTCGATCCAGCATGACCTCTTCGACCTCGGCGGCGAGCTGTGCATCCCGGGCTATACGGTGCTGGCCGATGCGCACCTGGCCCGACTGGACGCCCTGCTGGAAAAGTACAACGCCACCCTGCCCCCGCTCAAGGAATTCATCCTGCCGGGTGGCTCGCGCACGGCCGCGCTGGCGCACGTATGCCGCACCGTGTGCCGTCGCGCCGAGCGCAGCGTGGTGATGCTGGAGAAGGCCGAGGCCGGCGTGAATGCGCCGGCGCGGCAGTATCTGAATCGCCTCTCCGACCTGTGCTTCGTGCTGGCGCGCGTGCTCAACCGGGAGGCGGGTGGACAGGATGTGCTGTGGGAGAAGGGGCGGGAACGCTGATCGCGTTCTCACTGCGGGCAGTGAAGGCAGCGCTGCAGCAACGCTGCCTTCTGCCTGCGACAGCTAGCGGGTGCCGTCCACCGGCTTGCTGCGCGCCAGACGCCAGGCGATGGCACCCAAAGCCGCCACGGCAATGATCAACCCCACCCACAGCACGATATTGCGGGTACTGGCCGAAGCGGCCGCCGCGCTTTCCTGTGCCATCGGCAGCCGAGCTCCCAGCGTGGCGCTGCCCATCTCGGGGGTTGCCCCCATCAGCAATTCCGCTGTCGGCTGCGCCACCGGTGCCAGCGCTGCATCGCCCGCGCCTATCCTGAAGGGCGGAGATCCCCGTGCCACGAAAGTCAGCTGCGCCGGCCGCCAGCCAAGGCTCACTTGCGGCAAGCCGCTGCCCAGACCGCCATTGCGCGTGTCCACCAGGATCCGCCAGTTGCGCTCGGGCGTGACCTGGAATTGCAGCGGTGCGGAACGCTCCTCGCCTGACTTGCCTTGCAGACGGAATACGCTGCCCGTAGCGACTTCCCGCCAAGGCGCCTGGGCCTCGCTGCGGCTTTGCAGGCTGACCTTGGCGATGGTATTGGGCTGCGGCAAATCGATGCGCACGCTTTCGGCCGGATAGACTCCGCCGCTCTCGAACAGATATTCGCCCGCCAGACTGCCGGTGCGTACCTGCGCGGCAGCCTGCCAGCGCAGAGCAGGCGCATCGTTCCCGGGGACCGCTTCCACCACAACGGTCTCGGCGTCGATCGCCGTGATCTCGGGCACGCCATCCGGCCAACTCAGCCGCAGGTAGCGCTGCCGCAATTCGTCCAGTGGCACCCGCTCCTGGCGCAACTGCTTGCCATTCGAGGACGCCTTCAGCAAGTCGGCCTCCGCCACGCTGTGCCATTGCGTCAGATCGGCACTGCTCTCGACCTGGACACGGCCCTGATATTGCGTCCCGCCCAAATGGATACGCAAGCCGCTCACCGACGCTTCCCGCCCCAGATCGACCAGCACCGACTCGTCAGCCCCGCGCGGCGCGGCCGGTGCGCCGACCTCGGCACGCAAGCTGCCGTCGGGCGCAATCGAGACACCCAGGCGAGGCTGGCCGCCGGCTCGGTTGGCGGCGGGCACGGCAAACCAGGTCACCGGTGCCGGCACCACGCGTTTGACCGGAGCGGGAACGGTGGCCGCCTCCAGCGAGAACGGTACCCGTTCTCCGGCACCGTTGACGATGCGCACATCGCCCAGATCGCTGCGCTGGCTGGCCGCGTAGATCTCGGATGGCAAGCGCATGCGGTAATACGGGCCGCTGCCGCTGAGATTCACCTCGTACCATTGCACAGCCGCCACCGGCGCGGCTTCCCCGGCGTGGGCGCTGAACGCCAGCAAGCCCGCGCACAAACTCATCAGCATCGATTTCATGGCGTGACCTCCTCGGCGGCAGCGCGCTTGGGCGGCAAGGGCGAGAAATACCCCACCAGCAACAGCAGCACACCGACCCCGATGAACGCGACGATGCGCTCCAGGCCCTGGATGCGCGACAGGTCGAACAGAAACAGCTTGATCACGGTCACTCCCAATAACGCGCCGCCGACGAACCACAGCATGCGCAGGCCGCGACGCGTGGCAATGACCTGCGTGGTGAGAGCACACAAGGCCCAGAACACCGTCAGCGCCGCCTGGGCCAGCGTCGAGTGCGAGATGTCAGCCAGCGTGTAAGGCAGACCGGTCCAGTGATGCAGGGTGCGCAGCAGCATGGCGTTGAGCCAGAGGAAGGCCGTCGCGCCCACCGCGCTCACCAGCGCCGTGCGATACGGCGCAAGCAAACCGGTCAGGCTGGCCAGGCGCGCGAGCCAGAAAGCGATCAGTGCATAGATTGCCAGCAGGACCGCATCCAGCGGATTGAGCATGGGCAGCCGCATCCAGTCGCCACCGGCCTCGGTAAGGTTGACGTTGATCGTCCACAGCCACAGCACCAGCATCAGCGGCAGCGAGGCCAGCACGCACAGCTTCTGCAGGCGTTCGCTGCGGACCAGCCACAGCGCGGCAAAGACAAAGACACCCCAGCCCAGCATGAAGACCTGTTGCCAGCGGAACGAGGCCAGCACGGCAGCTACTTCATATTCCACGCCGAAATAGTGATGCAAGGTCCGCAACAGCAGTGCGTTGAACCACAAGAAGACCGTAGCGAACGCCAGATAATTCACTTCCAGCGGCGGCTGGCTCACCTCCAGCTGGCGCAAACGCCCTATCCATGCGGCCACGGCCAAAAAGCCCAATAATTGCGCCACATCCAGGGGGTTCAACAGGGGTAGCCAGAACAGCGGCGAGGCATCGCCGTCGCTCAGCGCACTGCCGATGCTCCACACCCACAGCAGCAGCGCCAGCGGTGCCGCGCCCCAGACCTGATAGGACCAGGCCTGCACGGCCACCGGCCAGCGCAGGCGGGTGCCCAGGGTCGAGACTGCCAGCAGGCACAGTCCCACTCCACAGGCCCAGGCGCTCCAGCTCCACGCGCCTTCGGGGACGAACTCACGCAAGCGCCAGTAGCCCTCGAAGGCCAGCAAGGCGCACAGCATCCAGAAACTCAGGAGGTGCTGCAGGGCATAGGGTGGCCAGGGGGAGGTCTGGCCGCGTTCGTGCTCGCCTTCCAGGTGCCACAGGATGGCATAGGTCGAGACCAGTGCCAGCGGCCAGGCCAGCCAGCCCCAGCCGGTCAGCGGCGCAGCTTGCGTCATGAACAAGCCCAGGGTCAGCAGACCCAGCACCGGTGCCAAGGCCTGCTCGACGCGCCGGGCCAGCGGCCAGGCCAGCAGGCGGCGCGCGGCGTGGGCCAGCCAGGCGGTGAGGATGGCCCACAGCACCAGCGCAGGCAAGATGAACGGGACCAGCGCCTCCGGTGCCAGCGTAGCGGCGTGCGCCTGGATTTCGCGCAGGCCGGCAGCGGCCCACCAGCACAGGCCCCACACCGCAGCGGCCATGCCCACTTCGGGCAGCGATGCATGCCAGCGGCCCGCATCGCTGCGCACCTGCAGCCACCAGCCGATGAACAGGCCCGCCAGCGCAATCATCAGCATGGCCAGGAAGCCGGTATGGACGACCGGCATCAGCACCGCACCAGGCGGCTCGCCCCAAGACGCCAGGAACGCCAGCGCCGCCACAAGCTGCATCAGCAAGCCGGACAGCAGTGCCAGCAGCCGACGCTGGCGCACTGCCATCCACACCAGGGCCGCGCCCTCGATCGCCCAGGCGGCCCCCGTGGTCTGGCCGGAGCAGGCGAAGGGAATGGCCAGCGTCGCGAAGATCACACCCAGGACCAGCATGGCATCGAACAGCAAACCCAGCCGCTGCCGCCAGCGCACCAGTCCGGCTGCGGCCAGCAGATAGAAAGCTGACAAGGCAACCGCACTCCACGCCAGGCCGAAGGGCATGGACTTGACCAAGGCCGCCTGCAGCGCGGTGGCCGCAATGGGCGTGCCGAATACCAGCGAGCCATCCACGTAGTGCCGCACCACGCACTCGCTCCGCAAGGCATACAGGAGCGAGATGCCGACGTACATGAGGAAGAACAGCACCAGGAAGGCTTCGGTGCTGGCGAAGTGTTCCGGTGCGTAGGCGGTCGCGCCCCAGATCGAACCGATCACGAAGGTGAAGGAAAATCCCAGCAGGTTGAGCGCGCGCCAGGCCTTGAACCAGGCGATGGCAAAGATGCCGGCATTGAGCAAGGCGTAATAGCTGAAGAGCGCGACATGGCTGCCGCCGCCGCTGCTGACCAGCACCGGGGCCAGAAAACCGCCCGCACTGCCCATGAAGGCCAGCACCGCCGCATCCTGCCGGATCGCCAGGAACGCGCTCAGGGCGCAGATCACGACCATCAGCGGGAGAGCCATGCCCGAAGGAATCAGCGCATACAGTTTGACGGCAGCAAACACCGTCAGATACAGCACCCCTACCCCGCCGCCTTGCAGCACCAGTCCGTACACGGTGCGGCGCTCGCGCAGGTGCCAGCCAGCTCCCAGCAGGACGGCAGCACCGAGGGCAGTACCCGCCAGGCGGAATTCGATCGGCAGCAGGCTGTTGCTGGCGGCGTACTTGAGCAGGAAGGCTACGCCGAAGAACAGCACGATGATCCCCACGCGCACCACCGTGTTGCCGCCCAGCAGCCAGTCCCGCGCGGCATTGAAGGCGCGCTCCAGCAGGTCCGGTGCCGCGGGCGCAGCGGGCCTGGCAGGGAGGGATGGCGGCAATTCAGGCTCGCTCCCTGCAGCGCCAGTCGCCAGCGGAGCGGCTTGTTGCTCGTGCGAGGTCTCCGGCTCCGCCTCAGCCGAGGCGAGCGGGACAGGCGCCGGCGGCAAGGTAGCGGTAACGGGGGTGCGGACTTGATCGTGGGAGCGCACTTCTGCAGGGAGCTCCACCTCGACAGGCGGCTCAGGGGGCGCAAGGTAATGCGGTGATTCCTGTCGCAGCCGCTCCACTTCTTCACTGAGCATCGCGACCCGGTCTTCCAGGTGCTTCACGCGGGCGGCCAGGGACGCGGAAGGTGCCGTCCCGGTGAATGCGGCGGATGGCTCCTCCTGCTGGCTACCCGCAAACAGCACATTGCCGAGCCAGAAGCCCAGCCCCGCCATGATGGCCACCGTAGAACCGATCGACCAATCACTGGCCAAGGCCAGCACAAAGCCCGCCAAGCCACCGACTATTGCCGTCACCCATCTCATGGGTCTCTCCTCGTTTGAATTCTTGCAGGAAGATTTCAGGAGCGCCCATGCGAAGCCGCCGGCCACCCCACAAATTATTTCCAAAAGGAAATTATTTTATTGACGAGGTCTTGGACCGGCGCGGCCGCAGGATGTTCAACGGATGAGAAAACGCGCCGCATCCCCCGGCCAGCGCGGGCCGCCGGGGTGAGGCGTGGTGCGGGAAGACGGCGCTTAGCCGTTGTTGACGACCAGACGGGGCTGGTCCTTGCCGAAGCGCTGCACGATGGACTGGGCGATGCCCTCGGCATCCAGTCCGCACTGCGCCAGCAGTTGCGCAGCGTCGCCATGATCGATGAAGCGGTCCGGCAAGCCCAGGTGCAGCACCGGCTTGTTGATGCCGGCGGCGGCCAATGCCTCGGAGACGGCAGCACCGGCGCCGCCCATGATGCAGCCCTCTTCCACCGTCACCAGCGCATCGTGCGAGGCGGCCAGCTGCTTGACCAGTTCCACGTCCAGCGGCTTGATGAAGCGCATGTTGGCCACCGTAGCGTTGAGCTTGTCGCCCGCGCCGAGCGCCGATGCCAGCAGGCTGCCGAAGGCCAGGATGGCCACATCCTTGCCCTGGCGGCGGATTTCACCCTTGCCCAGCGGCAGGGTTTCCAGCGTCTTCTCGACCGCTGCACCGATGCCTGCACCGCGCGGATAGCGCACCGAGGCCGGACCGGGATACTGATAAGCGGTCGAGAGCATCTTGCGGCACTCATCCTCATCGGAAGCCGCCATCACCACCATGTTCGGGATACAGCGCAGGAAGGCCAGGTCGTAATTGCCGGCGTGGGTCGCGCCATCGGCACCGACCAGACCGGCACGGTCCAGGGCGAAGGTCACGTCCAGGTTCTGCAGGGCCACGTCGTGGATCAGCTGGTCGTAGGCGCGCTGCAGGAAGGTCGAGTAGATCGCCACCACCGGCTTCATGCCCTCGCAGGCCATGCCGGCGGCAAAGGTGACGGCGTGCTGTTCGGCGATGCCGACGTCGTAGTAACGGTTCGGGAATTTCTTTTCAAAGCCCACCATGCCCGAGCCTTCGCGCATGGCCGGGGTGATGCCGACCAGCTTCTCGTCGGCGGCGGCCATGTCGCACAGCCAGTCGCCGAAAACCTGGGTATAGGTCAGCTTGCCGCCCGCGCTGGGCTTGATGCCTTCGCTGGGGTTGAACTTGCCGGGACCGTGATAGAGCACCGGATCAGCCTCGGCCAGCTTGTAGCCTTGTCCCTTCTTGGTGACCACGTGCAGGAATTGCGGTCCCTTCAGGTGCTTCAGGTTCTGCAGCGTGGGGACCAGCGAGTCGAGGTCATGGCCATCGATGGGGCCGATGTAGTTGAAGCCGAATTCCTCGAACATGGTGGCCGGGACCACCATGCCCTTGGCATGTTCTTCCAGGCGCTTGGCCAGTTCCAGCACCGGGCCGGGCAGTACCGACTTGCCCACGTCACGCGCCTTGGCGTAGAACTTGCCCGACATCAGGCGTGCCAGGTAGCGATTGAGCGCTCCCACCGGCGGCGAGATCGACATGTCGTTGTCGTTGAGGATCACCAGCAGGTTGATGTCCTCATGCACGCCCGCATTGTTGAGCGCTTCGAAGGCCATGCCGGCGGTCATCGCGCCGTCGCCGATGACGGCGATGGCATGGCGGTCCGAGCCCTGGGTCTTGGCGGCCAGTGCCATGCCGAGCGCAGCCGAGATCGAGGTCGAGGAGTGGGCGGTGCCGAAGGTGTCGTATTCACTTTCGATGCGGCGCGGGAAGCCCGAGATGCCCTCCTGCTGGCGCAGCGAGGCCATGCGCTCGCGGCGGCCGGTGAGGATCTTGTGCGGATAGGTCTGATGGCCCACATCCCAGACGATGCGGTCCTGCGGCGTATTGAAGACGTAATGCAGCGCGATGGTCAGCTCCACCGTGCCCAGGTTGGAGGACAGGTGACCGCCGGTCTTGGAGACCGAGTCCAGCAGGAAACCGCGCAGCTCTTCGGCCAGCGGCTTCAATTGATGGCGGGACAGGCGGCGCAGGTCGGCCGGGTCGTTGATGGTATTGAGGAGCATCTGTTCTTACCGTGTTGGGGTCTGAAGGCCGCGACTGGCACATGCCGCGCGGTCCGTCTTCATGCCGGGTTACGTCGCTTAAGTCTTTCTCTGCACGATCAGGTCGGCCAGCTCGCGCAGGCGGCGCGCCTTCTCGCCGAAGGGTGCCAGCGCCGCGTGGGCATTGCCGCGCAGCTTCTCGGCCAGCGCCTGCGATTCGGCCAGGCCCAGGATCGAGACATAGGTTGGCTTGTTGTCCGCCGCATCCTTGCCGGCCGTCTTGCCCAGCGTGGCCGAGTCGGCCGTCGCATCGAGGATGTCGTCGACCACCTGGAAAGCCAGGCCGATGGCCCGCGCATACTCGTACAGCGCTGCACTCTCGTCGGCGCTGAGCGCCTTGCCGCCCAGCGCGCCCAGCAGCACCGCTGCGCGCAGCAGGGCACCGGTTTTCAGGCGATGCATCTGTTCCAGTTCGGCCAGCGACAGGGTCATGCCCACGCTGGCCAGGTCGATGGCCTGGCCGCCGCACATGCCCACCGAACCGGCCGCCTGGGCCAGCAGGTTCACCATGCGCAACTGGCGTGCCATCACGCCGGCATCGCTCTTGACCAGCTCGGCCTCCAGCGGTGCCGACAAGGTATCGAAGGCCTGTGCCTGCAGGGCATCGCCGACCAGCAGCGCGGTGGCTTCGTCATACTGCACGTGCACCGTGGGCTTGCCACGGCGCAGGGCATCATCATCCATGCAGGGCATGTCGTCATGCACCAGCGAATACACGTGGATCATCTCCACGGCCGCCGCAGCCCGGTCCAGCAGCGCGCGCGGAGTATCGAAGATGTCCCCGGCAGCATAGACCAGCAACGGGCGCACGCGCTTGCCGCCATCCATGGCGGTATAGCGCATGGCTTCGTGCAGGCGCGCCGGCACCACCGAGGTCGCGGGCAGGAATCGGTCCAGCACGTCTTCCATGCCGCCCTGCACCTGGCGCATCCAGTCGGCAAACGTCAGCGGGGCCTGCGCACTGGCGGCCGGCATCTGTGCATTCATCAGTCGTCCCCGCCGGCAGCGTCCGCCGCATTGAACGGCTTGAGCATGTCGCCTTCGAGCAGCTTGACCTGGCTGTCCACCTTGTCGAGCTGGCCGGCGCAGAACTTCACCAGTTCAGAGCCGCGTTTGTAGGCAGCCACCGAGGCTTCCAGCGGCAGTTCGCCGGCTTCCATGCGGGCCACGAGCTGCTCCAGCTCTTCCATCGCTTCCTCGAAAGAAGCAGGCAAGGCGGCGCTCGCCGCAGAGGCGGCAGCAGAGGAAGCAGCGGCAGAGGTTCTAGGCATATCGACCCATTCAAAATTCCAACCCGGTATTTTAGAACAAACCGGCGATGCCCAAGTCAATCAAGGGCGTTGAAATGTCAGCGGATTTCGAGCCGAGCTTGTAAATTCGGCCAATTTACTGGCATTTTGGCCACAAAACCCAGCCCCTTATGGGGGTTTTGTGGCATAATCCTCGGTTCTGTCCAAAATTTCCTCTTCATATTATTTGAACATAGGTTTTTGCGGATTTTCTTCCTTAGGTTGGTGCAAATTAATTTGGGGGCGGAAATGTCCGATCTTGCTACTTTTGCCAAATTGGCGCGTTCAAACGCGCAACTTCCAGTCCACGTCTACTTTGACGAACCGCTCCATCAGCGGGAACTGAAACAACTCTTCCAGCAGGGACCTCGTTACGTCGGCCACGAGCTGATGGTGCCCGAAGCTGGCGACTACTCCACGCTGCCCTGGGAAAACGAAGGCCGCATGCTGGTGCGCAATGCGCAAGGGGTTGAACTGCTGTCCAATGTATGTCGTCACCGCCAGGCCAAGATGCTCGATGGCCGTGGCCATGCCACCAACATCGTCTGTCCTCTGCATCGCTGGACCTATGATCTGAAGGGTGAGCTGATCGGCGCGCCGCATTTCGGCGAGACGCCGTGCATGAACCTGTCCAAGACCCCGCTGCAGAGCTGGAATGGCCTGCTGTTCGAGAACAACGGCGTCAACATCGCGGACAAGCTCAAGCATCTGGGCGTGACGCGCGACCTGGATTTCTCCGGCTACCTGTACGACCACACTGAAGTACACGAGTGCGACTACAACTGGAAGACCTTCATCGAGGTCTACCTGGAGGATTACCACGTCGAGCCCTTCCATCCCGGCCTGGGCAACTTCGTGAGCTGCTCCGACCTGAAGTGGGAATTCGGCCGCGACTACAGCGTCCAGACCGTGGGCGTGAACCACGGCCTGATCAAGTCCGGCTCGCCGACCTATGCCAAGTGGCAGGAAAAGCTGCTGCAGTTCTCCAACGGCAAACCGCCCAAATACGGTGCCATCTGGCTCACGCTCTACCCCAACATCATGGTGGAGTGGTATCCGCACGTGCTGGTGGTGTCCACGCTCTGGCCGACCGGTCCGCAGAAGACCACCAACGTGGTGGAGTTCTACTATCCGGAAGAGATCGCCCTGTTCGAACGAGAACTGGTGGAAGCCGAACGCGCCGCCTACATGGAGACCTGCGTCGAGGATGACGAGATCGCCCTGCGCATGGATGCCGGCCGTCGTATACTGATGGATCGCGGCACCAGCGAAGTCGGTCCCTACCAGTCGCCCATGGAAGACGGCATGCAGCACTTCCACGAGTGGTACCGCCAGCAGCTGGACGTGCCGCAAGGAACCAGCACACCATAACCAGGCCAACAGGCCGCGCAGGGGGAAAGCAGATGCAGGCAATGCGGCAAGCTCACGACGGACGTAGTCTGCGCCGTCATTGTCGCCCGCCCTCCCGCATCCGCCCCTCCCGCTCCAGCTGCAAGACGGCAGCCCCGGTTCACGCCGGGGCTGCCGTTTTATTTGGTGCTCGCCACGCGTGCGCCTTCCCCACTCTCCCCTCCCACTACTGAAACGCCGCCATGCAATCGCTCTGGATGCTCGTCGCCTCATTCCTCTTTGCCGTCATGGGCGTGTGCGTCAAGCTCGCCAGCCAGTACTACACGACCTCCGAGATCGTGCTCTGCCGCGGCGTGATCGGCGTGCTCTTCATCCTCTGCCTGATCCGCCTGCGCGGGGGTACGCTGCGCACGCCTTTCCCGCGCGATCACTTCATTCGCGGCGGTGTGGGCGTGGTCTCGCTGTGGATGTGGTTCTATTCCTTCAGCCTGCTGCCGATCGCCACGGCCACCACGCTGAACTACATGTCCTCGATCTGGATTGCGGTGATGCTGTTCGTGGCCGGCTGGTGGCAGGGCCACAAGAAATTCGAATGGGGCCTGGCCGGCACGGTGGCGCTGAGTTTCCTCGGGGTAGCGCTGCTGATGCGCCCATCGCTCAATGCCGAGCAGTTGCTGGGCGGTGCGATCTCGCTGGCCTCGGGTGTGCTGTCGGCGCTGGTCTACCTGCAGGTGCGCAAGCTGGGGTTGCTAGGGGAACCGGAGTACCGCGTGGTGTTCTACTTTTCTGCCACGGGCGTATTGGCCGGGCTGGTCGGCAGCGTGGTGACGGGCCGTGTGCCGCTGTGGCACAGCCATTCCTGGATCGGTGCGCTGCTGGTGCTCATGATAGGCTTGACGGCCACCACCGCGCAGATCGCCATGACGCGCGCCTACCGGCTCGGCAATACCCTGGTGACGGCCAACCTGCAATACACGGGCATCGTCTTTTCCAGCCTCTTCGGGGTGCTGATCTGGGATGATGCGCCGGGCTGGATCGGCTGGCTGGGCATGGCGATCATCCTGGCCAGCGGCATGCTGGCGACGTATCGCAACCAGCGCAAGAGCCAGGCCGTGGCCAAGAACGTGCCCAAGGTGGACCCGATCGCCACCGAAGTCTGAAACCAGGAATCCATGAATCCCTGAATCCTGCCCGCTTGCAGGGCTTATGAACAAAAGGAGAGCCGCATGACCTACCAGACCCTCATCAGCGCCAGCGAATTGAAATCGCGCGCGCAGTATCTGAACATTGTGGTCGTGGACTGCCGTCACGACCTGACCAACCCCGCCTACGGCCGTGAAGCCTATGCCGCCGGCCATCTTCCGCAGGCCCGCTTCGCCCATCTGGATGAACTGCTCTCCGGTCCCAAGACCGATGCCGCCGGGCGCTTCCATGGCCGCCATCCGCTGCCGGACCGCCAGCAGTTCGTGCAGGCCATGCGCGACCTGGGTATCAACAATGACACCCAAGTGGTGGCGTATGACGCCCACGGTGGCATGTATGCCGCACGCCTGTGGTGGCTGCTGCGCTGGATCGGCCACAGCGACGTGGCCGTGCTCGATGGCGGCATGGCGGCCTGGCAGGCGCTGGGTGAAACGCTGACCAGCGAGACGCCGGCACCGGCTGCGCCGGGCAACATCCAGGATCTGTCCTCGCTGGTCAAGACCGTGGATGCGCAAGCCCTGCTCGACAATCTCAAGAGCCAAACCCTGCAAGTCGTCGACGCGCGCGCACCGGATCGCTTCCGTGGCGAGAACGAAACCATCGATGCAGTGGGTGGACACATTCCGGGTGCGAAGAACCGCTTCTTCAAGGACAACCTGCAGGCCGATGGCCACTTCAAGAGTGCCACGCAATTGCGCGAGGAATGGCTGTCGGTAGTGGGTGATCCGCAGGCTGCGGTCATGCAATGCGGCTCCGGCGTGACCGCCTGCCACAACCTGCTGGCACTGGAAGTGGCGGGCTTGCCGGGGGCGCATCTGTATCCGGGTTCCTGGAGCGAATGGAGCTCCGATCCGCAGCGTCCGGTGGCCACCGGCAACTGATCCTTGCAGGGAGGCGTGCTGCACCCTATGGCAGGTCGGGTGCAACGATACCTGTCATTCCCGTGATCCCTGCCTCCTGCAGGCGGGCCACGAAAGCTTCCACGAACGGCTGCACCATGGCCGGCGCATCGCGTCGGCGCAGCAGGGCCACCTCCGAATGGAAATCGGCATCCTTGAGCGCGGGAAAACTGACGCCCGCCGAGAGTGAAATACTGGCCATGCTCTGCGGTACGACAGCGATGCCGAAGCCCGCATTGACCAGGCTCAGCAAGGAATTCTTGCGCGAGGTGGCACGCGCCACGCGCGGATAGAAACCGTGCGCAATACAGCGCTCGGCGACCAGATAACTCAGTCCGCCGCGATCGCGGTGGGGCACTGTCACGAAGAATTCATCCCGCAATTCCGCAATCTCCACTTCGCTGCGCGCGGCCAGTCGATGGGTGGCAGGTACGGCCGCCACCAGACGCTCACGGTAGAGCACGGTGCTCTCCAGATTCGGATGCGCGCGCAGGATGGGCAAACGCGCCAGGCCGATATCGGCACTGCCTTCGACGATCTCGCGGGCCTGGTATTCGGAGGGAGCCTGCGAGATTTCCAGCGAGATGCCGGGGAAATCCTTCAACGCAGCATTGAGGGTCGGACCCAGCGGTGCCGACAGCGGCACCGAGCTGGAATGCAGCAGGCGCAAGGCCCCGTGTTCGCCCTTGCCGATGGTGCGTGCCTGCGCTACGGCGCGGTCCAGGTCGAGCAGGATGCGGCGGCTGCGTTCATAAAAATCCTGGCCCGCCTGGGTCAGCTCGAAGGCCTTGGCCTCGCGCTTGATGAGCAGCACATCGAGGTCTGCTTCCAGCTCCTTGATCTGGCGGCTCAACGCTGATTGCGCGATGAAGAGGCGCTCGGACGCGCGGGTATAGCCGCGTGCCTCGACGATCTCGACGAAGTAGCGCAACTGCCGGATGGAAATCATGCTGTTCTCCCCTGCCCGGTTTTGGCGGCGCATCCATCTCGTTTCGAGATGGCGGGCCGGCTGATTTGATATTGGCGTACCGCGCGCGGCACCCCTACAGTGAAGCCATCCGCAACCCCCCTTGTGGCGATGAAAGGATGGATCGTGCTTCAGGGTCTCTTGTTGTTCCTCGGCCTGCTGGGCCTGGTCTGCAGCGTGGGCATGCGCTGGATAGTGCGCCGGCAACGCGACACGTCCGCGCGGCCGGATGCCCTCAGTGAACGTGCGCCTGATGCGTCAGTGCCAGCACGATCAGCACGCCCGCTGCAATCAGGATCACCTGCGGGATCGTCTCGCGCAGCGTGGCGCGGCGCTGCATCTGCGGCATCAAATCGGAAACGGCGATGTAGATGAAGCCCGAGGAGGCAAACACCAGCACGAAGGGAATCCACTCCATGCCGCGTTCCAGCATGAAGTAGCCCAGCACGCCGCCGGCCACCGCCATCAGGCTGCAGATGAGGTTGTAGACATAGGCGCGGGTGCGCGAAAAACCGGCATTGAGCAGCACGATGAAGTCACCGATCTCCTGCGGGATCTCATGCGCGATGATGGCCAGTCCGGTGACCAGTCCCAGGTGCGGATCCGCCAGGAAAGCCGCCGCAATCAGGATGCCATCGGTGAAATTGTGCAGGCCGTCGCCGACCAGGATCATCCAGCCGGCCTTGCCGGCCTCCTTCTTGTCGTGACCGTGGTGATGGCCGTGGCCATCGTCTTCGTGGTGGTGCGAGTGGCGCAGGATGGCCGTCTTCTCCAGCAGGAAGAACACCAGCAGGCCACCCAGCAGCACCGCGAAAAGCGTATGCGGTTCGGCTTGCGATTCAAAGGCTTCCGGCAGCGCATGCAACAGCGAGGTCGACAGCATGATGCCCACCGACAGGCTGACCATGCGCTCGACCACCTTCGACAGCAGCGCGAAGGAGAACACCGCCGCAGCGGTAATGCTGACCACGCCGGCCAGGGTGGTGGCCAGCAGGATGGAGACGAGTGTGGAGTCGATGACGGACCTCGGGCGAAAGACGATGCAGGAGCAAACGGCAGGCGTGCCAGCCGCGCAGCCAAAGCCCGCTATTGTACGCCCGCCGCCCGGCCGCTGCCATCGACGCGGCGCGAGCCGGCCAGCAGCAGCGGATTGATGATGAGCACGATCTGCCCATCCCCCAGTACGGTAGCCCCGACCATGCCGGCCAAGGTCGCCACCTGCGGCCCGACCGGCTTGACCACCACTTCGCGGTTGCCGCTGACGTGGTCGGCCATGATGACCATCAGTTCATCGCCATTCTTGATGAGCAAGGCAAAGGCCGAACCGGCTTCGTTCGTGCCCGGCAGCGGCACTGGCGGCGGCTCGTCCAGCAGGACGTGCAGCGGATGCAGCAGCAGTTCCCGGCCATTGACCTCCAGCGTGCGCCGCGCCAGGGCCTGGCGCGCCTGGTCGCTGCGCAACTGGATGACGCTGTCGATGAGGGTGGAAGGAATGGCGTACTGCTGCTGCCCGTGATGCAGCAGGCAGACCTGCTGCACCGCCAGCGAGAGCGGCAGGTAGAGCGTGAAGAGCACGCCCTGGCCGGGCCGCGAATGCACCGTCATGCGCCCGCCCAGTGCAGCCACTTCGGCGCGCACCACATCCATGCCGATGCCGCGTCCGGCCAGGGCAGAGACTTGCGATTGCGTACTGAAGCCGGGTTCGAAGATCAGCTCGGCCAGGCGCGTTTCGCTCCACTGTTCCACGCCCGGCAATCCGCGTTGCATCGCCTTGTGGCGAATCGCGGCGAGGTCCAGCCCGCGGCCGTCGTCGCTGACGCGGATGACGGCTTCGTTGCCCTCATGCCCCGCCTGGATGCGCAGGCAGCCATTGGGCGGCTTGGCGGCCGCGCGGCGCACCGGCGCTTCTTCGATGCCATGCACGGCGGCATTGCGCAACAGGTGTTCCAGCGGGCCCATGAGGCGTTCCAGGATGGCGCGGTCGATCTGCAGCCGGCAGTCCGACAGGTCCAGTACCAGTGGCTTGCCGGTTTCGGCCGCGACCTGGCGCACCAGGTGCTGCATGCGCGGCTCCATGCTGTTGAACTTGACCATGCGCGCATGCATCAGCTCCTGCTGCAGCTCGCGCGTGGTGCGGCCTTGCTGGCGCAGGCCTTCGCGGGTTCTCACCACCCGTTGCAGCAGCCGCTTCTGGCGCGCCACGGCCGCACCCAGGGCGGCTTCCATGGCCTTGGCCAGTTCGGTCAGACCGGTCGCGGCCTCGTCCCGGGGCTGCAGGCTGCCCTGCTCCCAACTGCGCTGCCATCGCTGCAGCTGCTGTGCCATGGCGTCCAAATCTTCACCCAAGAGGCGCGCGTCGCCCTGCAGGGCCCCGATTTCGTTGTCCAGCTGGGCACGGCTGATGGAAACTTCACCTACCTGATTCAGCAGCTTGTCCAGCACGGTGGTACGGATACGGACCAAGGGCGCGGTGAGCCGCCCCTCTGCCGCTGCGGTGCCGGGCAAGGCGGAAGGGGCGGCCTGTGTGCCGGTTGCCGACAACGTGGCCATGCCTTGTTCCAGCGTACTGAAATGCTCCACGGACTGGTCATACAAGGCCAGCAGCGCCGCCACGCTCCGGGGGGCCGGGCTGCCCTCGCCGAGACGCTGCAGGGCTCCTTCCATGTCGTGCAGGCAGCGGCTCAGGTGCAAGGCCCCCACCATGCGCGCACTGCCCTTGAGCGTATGCAGCGGGCGCGCCAGTTCGGCCAGCAGACTGGCATCGACCGCACCAGGCTGCCCGCCCTCCGACAGCACCAGCAAGGTCTCGCCGATACCGGCGATGAGCTCTTGTGCTTCTTCCAGGAAGACCGGCAGCAGGAGTGGATCGATCAGCTCCGGTGCCTGCGGTTCGCTGGCCGGGGCAAGCGGGCCTTCCAGCTGGCTGGCCAGGGAATGGATGCCGGCTTCCAGCAGACTGCGGGTGCCCGCGTGCGAGATGCCATCACTGCCCTGCTGCTGCAAGGTCTCCAGCAGTGCCGAGGCGGAGGAGGCAAAGGCAGCGGCACCGCTGGCACCGGCGTAGTCACGCAGCGCCGCCAGCGTACGCAGGGCCAGTGCCGGCAGGCCGGAGCGCGCTTGCTGCTGGTCGAGGCGGGCACACCAGGCGGCGCTTTGCTGGCGCACGATGGCCAGCAGCGGACGCAGGGTCTCGCGCAGACGCTCATCGCCCGCGCCGGACCGGATGCCGGATCCGGCCTGAGTCCGGACTGCTGAGTTGTCGGTACCGAGGATCATGAAAGCAGCACCGGCTCAGGAAACTTTGACACGGAAACGCGAGACCGAGCTTTCCAGCTGGCGCGCCGCATCCCACAGTTCTTCATAGAGCGTGGCGACCTGTTCGCGGCTCTGCTCGATGATGTCGTTCTCGCTCAGGATGCCCTGGATCTGCTGGGCCACGCCATTGGCCGAGACCGCCTGTTCGCGGGTCGATACCGCCATGCCCTGGATCAGGTCGGCCAGGCGCTTGGAGACGCTGCGGATATCGGCCAGGGCGCTGCCGGCCGCGTCCGACAGCACGGCACCATCGGTGACGCCATTGGTGGATTTTTCCATGGCCACCACCACGTCGCGGGTATCGGCCTGGATCATGCGCACCAGCGCGCCGATCTCGCGCGTGGCGGCGCTGGAGCGCTCGGCCAGGTGCTGCACCTCCTCGGCCACCACCGAGAAGCCGCGCCCGGCCTCGCCCGCCGAGGCGGCCTGGATGGCGGCATTGAGCGCCAGCACATTGGTGCGCTCAGTGATGTCCGAAATCAGGTCGGTGATCTCGCCGATCATCTGCGAGGACGCACCCAAACGCTTGATGCGCTCGGAGGTCTCGCGGATCTGCTCGCCGATGCCATCCATGGCCTTGACTGCATCTTCCACGGCACGCGCGCCGCGCTCGGCCACCACCACGGCGTGGCGGGCCACATCAGCGGATTCATCGGCCGACACCGAGATGCCGGTGATCTGGTTGGACATTTCCAGCATGGCCTGGGCGATGCGCTGGATGCGCCGGGCCTGCGCACGGGCAGCGGCCCCCAGCTCGGTGGTGGTGCCGCGTACGTGTTCGGAACTCCAGGCCACCTTGGCGGCCATCTGGGTGACCTGTTCGACCAGCCCGCGCAGGGCTTCCACGGTGTAGTTCACGGAATCGGCGATGGCACCGGTGACGTCGTCCGAGACCGTGGTGTGCACCGTCAGATCGCCATCGGCCACGCGCTGCAGCTCGGTCATCAGGCGCAGCACGGCAGCCTGGGTCAGGTGATTGGCGCGCATGGCCTTTTCTTCTTCCTGCTGGGCCAGCTGGCGCTGCAGTTCGGCTTCCTGGCGGCGGGCTTCGGCGGCGGCGGCATTGTTGCGGCTGCTCTGCAATTGCACCAGGGCGATGCCGATGGCACTGAGCAGGGCCATTGCCATGGCGCACAGCACGGCCCAGAAGGTCCAGGAGCGCGCCTTCAGGGCGACTCGGTAGGCCTCCTGCAATTCGGTGAGGTGGCGTTTCAAGGTTTCGTTTTCCATGAACACCAGTTGCTCGGAGCGCTTGGCCGCGATGAAATTCTGCAGGTTGCCGAGGATGCCGGCGATCTGCGGCTGGTACTCGCCAAAGACCCGCGTGAGTTCCTGTAGCTTGCTGCGCAGGTCGGCATCGGTGGCTGCGCGCAGGCGCAGCATCTCATTGCCTTCCAGCAGGCTCTTCAACAGGTCGCCAAAAGCGGTGATGTCCTTGCCGAGCATGAAGGCAGTTTCCGCATTGACGCCGTCGGAGGTGAGGAACTCATTGGAGCTGCGGCCCAGGCGCAGGGTCAGCATCACCAGCTGGCTGGCGGCGGCCATCTCGCGCGTGGTGGGCCGGCCCTGCGACTGCAGCATGGCGATCTGCTCGCTCAGGTCCAGCATCACGGGCAGCAGCTGGTTGAGGCGCTTGAGCGTGGTACCGAAACCGGTCAATTCCTTTTCCATGCCGAGGATGGTCTCGGCGGCCAGATCGGTACGACGCCACATGCGGGCCACGTTGTCCAGCGCCGGCTTGAGCGCCGGATCGGGCAGGCCGATGTTCTGCCCTTGATACGGACCGCCGCTGCTCAGCAGCAGCAGGCCACGATTGAATTCGAGCCGGCTTTGCGCCAACTGCACGAAGGCCTGGGGATTGCCCTGGATGGCATTGGGCACGGCCTTGCCAATGCGCTGGGAATGCATCACGAGATCCGAGGCCAGGTTGGTCTGCAGGGTCGCCAGCAGGTACAGGCGCGCGCCCAGCCACATGAACAGGCACAGGGCCGCCAGCGACAGCGCCAGCACGCCCAGCAGCACCCGGGTCTGGGTACGCAGGGAATAACGATGCAGCCAGGGCAGGCGCAGGCCAGTGCCGCCCTGCCCGGCCGACCGGCCTGGATCGTCTCCGGCCACGGCAGCGCTCCCGGTGCCGGACCCAGGGGCGGCCGGGAGCTTCTTTTTCGACAGATACGGCAAGGTCGGTTCCATGGCCGGCGTTCCTATTCCCTCTTTACAGATCTCGCAGATCTTCTGGATTTCTCAGGTTTTTCTGATTTTCAGGCCTGCAGCTGCAGTGGCTTGCAGAGGCCGCCTCGGCGTCGCTTGCGACACGGCTGCTAGCGGCCGATCTGCAGAAAACGGCTGTCATGGCTCAGCAGCGACAGGTCCAGTTCATCCCATTGCTGACCACCGCTGTCTTTATAACGTCCGGCAAGGCCCAGCAAGGGAATTTCCACATCGTAATTTTTCGATATTTGTGTCATTTCTGTGATGTCACGCAGGCCCAATACCCTTGACACCAGCAAGCCGCATTGCGGTGCCAGGCCGTGAGCCAGCAGCAGGACGTGGCTGCTGCGGCCGATTTCCTGGGGGACGGCACCGGCCAGGCCCATGAGATCGGCCAGGCCGATCAGGCTGCCGCGAATGTTGAGCAGGCCGCGAAACCAGTCGCGGGTGGCGGGTACGGGGGTGATGGCAAGGCCGGACAGCGGTACGATCTCGCCGGCCTGAGCCAGCGGGACCAGATAGCAGTGTTCGCCCATGGCCACCGCCAGGCGGCGCGAGCGCATGCTTTCGTTGTCGGAGGCGGCCATGCGGGCCAGCAGCGAGGCCTGGAACTGCTCCAGCCCTTCGCGCTCCGGCAGGCCTGGAAAGCTGCGGGCGGCCGGCGCATTGATGACGAAATCCTTGGTGTGTGGCATACCAGCCCTCATGAAACGGTTAAGAAAGGCCATGCCGCCGCACGCTTGCGCGCACGCCGAAGCGGGCCAGCGGCGCGATGGCGGGGCTGGGCTCAATGGACAAGACCGTCGGGGGAGATGCCGTACAGGGGCCGGGCGGACGTCTGTGCGTCCTGTTATCCGGTCATGCGGGCAAAGCTGGTACTGGAAGAGATTTTACCCAGAAAAGTTCGCTGCTTTTCCGCCCGGCAAAGACATGGCACCAGCAGGCAGAAAAAAATGATGGGAAAACGCGACGAAAACCGTGACAAAGCGGGAGTTTGATGTAGATCAAATCCCGTAAGGCGGGAAAACAGGAGGGTGAGCGGCAACTCCCGGCTAAGGAAGCGCCGCCAGCGTGCCGCCGGGCACATGGCGGCGGGACGCAATGCCGAAGCCGTCGGCGGCGGTGCAGGCGATCAGGAGGCGATCAGATGGCGACCATCTCGAAATCTTCCTTGCGGGCGCCGCATTCCGGGCAGGTCCAGTTGATGGGCACGTCGTCCCAGCGGGTGCCCGGAGCGATGCCTTCTTCGGGCAGGCCTGCTTCTTCGTCGTAGATCCAACCACAGATCAGGCACATCCAGGTTTTGAATTCGGTTTGGCTGCTATTCGTCACGGCTGACTATCCCTAAAATCAATCAAGTAAAATGCTAAGTCAGCTATCTTAATCTACTCGACGTGCAAAACCAAACTCCTCCCCTCATCCTCAGCTTCGGCGCAGCCGATCCGGTCGGCGCCACGGGCGTCCAGGCCGATCTCGCCACTTTCGCCGCCATGGGCTGCCACGGTTTGTCGGTGGTGACGGCTTTGCTCATCGGCGACACCGCCCGCGTCGAAGACGTGCAGGTGGTCGACGTCGACTGGGTCGCCGACCAGGCCCGCGTGATCCTCGAAGACATGGCCGTGGCCGCCTTCAAGGTCGGTGCGCTGGGCAGCATCGAGAACATCTCGGTGATTGCCGAGATCGTCTCCGACTATCCCGACGTGCCGCTGATCCTGGATCCCTTCATCAGTGCCCTGGCCAACCAGGAAGACGAGGATGATCGCCTGATCGCCATCCGCGAACTGCTGATCCCGCAGGCCACAGTGCTGATCTGCTCGGCCGGTGAACTGACCCGCCTGGCCGAGACCTGGCGCGAACCCGTGCCGGGCGATGCGCTGGAGCTCGACGCCATGCGCATCATCGAGATGGGCTGCGAATACCTGCTGGTGACCAATACCCAGACCGACCTGCAGGAAGTGGCCAATTCGCTCTTCGACGAATCCGGCCTGGTGCGCCAGGATGCCTGGCCGCGCCTGCCGGGTTCCTTCGTCGGTGCCGGCAGCACGCTCTCGGCAGCCATGGCAGCGATGCTGGCCAATGACCTGGAAGTACCGCTGGCGGCGTCCGAAGCGCAGGAGTTCACGCTGGCCGCGCTGGCCAATGCGCAGCGCATCGGCATGGGCAAGCTGCTGCCCGACCGCTACTTCTGGGCGCGCGAATCGGAAGACCCCGCCGATCTGGACGCGCCGCCTTCCATCAACTGATTCACTGCATCCGGACGGTATCGTCCGCACACACATGACCAAGACCAATGCATCCCTGTTCGCCCGCGCCCAGCAAAGCACGCCGGGCGGCGTCAATTCCCCGGTACGCGCCTTCCGCTCGGTAGGCGGCACCCCGCGCTTCATCGAACGCGCCGAAGGCCCCTGGTTCTGGGATGCCGAAGGCAAGCGCTACATCGACTACATCGGCTCCTGGGGCCCCGCCATCGTCGGCCACGCACATCCGGAAGTGGTCAAGGCGGTGCAGCAGGCAGCTGCGCGCGGCCTGTCCTTCGGTGCACCGACCGAGGCCGAAATCGAGATGGCCGAAGAAATCATCAAGCTGGTGCCCTCCATCGAGCAGATCCGCCTGGTCTCCTCCGGTACCGAAGCGACCATGAGCGCGCTGCGCCTGGCCCGTGGTGCCACCGGCCGCGACAAGATCATCAAGTTCGAAGGCTGCTACCACGGCCACGCCGATTCCCTGCTGGTGAAGGCCGGCAGCGGACTGCTGACCTTCGGCAATCCGACCTCGGCCGGGGTCCCTGAAGACTTCGCCAAGCACACCCTGGTGCTGGACTACAACAACGCCGCCCAGCTGGAAGAGGCCTTCAAGAATGCCGGCAATGAGATCGCCTGCGTGATCGTGGAACCGGTAGCGGGCAACATGAACCTGGTGCGTGCTTCGGATGAATTCCTGCGCACCATGCGCCGCCTGTGTACCGAATACGGCGCCATCCTGATCTTCGATGAAGTGATGTCGGGCTTCCGCGTGGCACGTGGCGGCGCCCAGGAATTGAACGGTATCGTTCCCGACCTGACGGCGCTGGGCAAGGTGATCGGCGGCGGCCTGCCGGTGGCCGCTTTCGGTGGCCGCGCCGATGTGATGAAGCATCTGGCACCGCTGGGTGGCGTCTACCAGGCCGGTACCCTCTCGGGCAATCCGGTGACCGTGGCGGCCGGCATGGCGACCCTGAAGATCATCCAGCAGCCGGACTTCTACACCCATCTGACGGCCCAGACCCGCAAGCTGGCCGATGGCCTCGCCGCTGCCGCCAAGGCAGCCGGCGTGAACTTCGCAGCCGATGCCATCGGCGGCATGTTCGGCCTCTACTTCGATGCCAAGGTGCCGACCAGCTATGCCGAGGTGATGCAGGGCGACAAGGAACGCTTCAACCGCTTCTTCCACAAGATGCTGGATGCGGGCGTGTACTTCGCGCCTTCGGCCTTCGAAGCCGGCTTCGTGTCGGCCCAGCACAGCGATGCCGTCATCGAGGAAACCATCGCCGCTGCGGCCAAGGCCTTCACCGAACTGGGCTGACGCTGGTGCGGGCATTTCCGGTGGCGCCCGGCCGTTCCCGGAAACGCCCGCTGCACGGTGGGTCCAGGGCGATATGAAGGTTCTGGACATGAAAAAAGGACGCCGAGGCGTCCTTTTTCTTCATCTCCCCGCAAAGCCGCGCCAGGCGGGGAGTCTGGCAGCGCTTACACCGAGAACGAGGAGCCGCAACCACAAGTGGTCGTGGCGTTCGGGTTCTTGATGACGAATTGCGCGCCTTCCAGGTCGTCCTTGTAGTCGATCTCGGCGCCCACCAGGTACTGGTAGCTCATCGAGTCGATCAACAGCTGGACGCCGTTCTTGCTCATCGTGGTGTCGTCTTCGTTGACGATTTCATCAAAGGTGAAACCGTACTGGAAACCCGAGCAACCGCCGCCCTGCACGAAGACGCGCAATTTCAGGTCGGGATTGCCTTCTTCCTCGATCAGCTGGGCCACCTTGGCGGCTGCGCTGTCGCTGAAGTTGATCGGGGCGGGCATGTCGGTTTGTTGCAGTTCGGCTACGGCATTCATTTCGGGCTCCTGCTGGGCTTGAGGCGGATCAATACATTAGATCGATAAAGCCATTATAAGCGCTTGCGGATTTTCATGCTTCCGACGATGCAGCCAGCTTCAGCACCGGCGTCTCGACCTGCTGATCATGGCTGAGCTTGCCGGAGACCAGTGCCCCGCCATGCATCTCCAGCGCCTTGTAGAAGACGTTGCCGGTAATGCGAGCCTTGGGCTGCAGCTCCAGCAGTTCGGTGGAGTGGACATCGCCGACGATCTCGCCGTTGACGATCAGATGTGCCGCGCGCACCTCGCCGACCACCTTGGCGTGCTCGGAGATGACCAGCACGCTGGGCTGGCCGGTTTCGGCGTTGATGTTGCCGGTAATGGCGCCGTCGATGCGCAGGCCGCCCTTGAAGCCGACGTCGCCCGTGATGCTGGTGGACATGCCGATCAGGCTGTCGATCGTGCTTTTGGTCTTGCGTGTAAACATGGAATCACCTCACAGATCTACCGACTGCTGGGCACGCACCTGGCCGCGGTCGAGAACTCGGACTGCCACCGACTTCACGATGGCACCTTCGGGAATGGTCAGCAGGCCTTCGACCCGCTGGTAATACTTGAATGCGAGCCGATAGCGCGCCTGGTCAGCGGAATTGCCTTCCGGGAAGTTGATGGTAACACCTTTGCCGCCCTGCACCATATTGACACTAAGCTGCAGGTTTCCTGCAAACTGTTGCGTTCCCCCACCACCTTGCATGACCAGCACGCGATAGCGCAGCTGGTTGGGCGCGGCCTGTTCGGCCTTGAAGCGCTGGATGGTGATGCCGGGTGCGCCCAGGTTGGTCGGCAGCAGGCTGTCGAAGAAGGCCAGATCTTCCTTCTGGCGGTTGATTTCCGCCTCCATGTTCTTGACCTGGGTCGCCAGCGTGGCTTGCGCCGTCTGGGCAATCTTCAGTTCATTTTGCGACGCGTTGGAGGCAGATTGCAAGCGCTCATTTTCCGCGGTCAGCTTCTTGACCTGTTCGCTCAGCTGCTCGATCTGCTCGCCGGCATCGCCATGCAGACCGGGCAGGTTGTTGCGGCCGAGCTGGTAAGTCCAGACCGCCGCCGCCGCGCCCACAGCCACCACCGCTGTCCACAACAGGATCAGCAGCGGCAGCGGCAGGTGGCGCTTGATGGTCATCTTCGGCGCAGAAATCGTCATGCGCCGACGCCACAAGCGGTACTTCACGGCAGGACCGGGACCTGCTGCAGGCCGGTGGTTTCGTCCAGTCCGAACATCAGGTTCATGCACTGCACGGCCTGGCCGGAAGCGCCCTTGACCAGGTTGTCCTGGACCACCAGCACCACCACCGTATCGCCATTGTCAGGACGATGCACGGCCAGGCGCAGCATGTTGGAGGCGCGCGTGGTGCGGGTCTCGGGATGCGAACCGAAGGGCAGCACGTCGACGAAGGGCTCGTCCTTGTAGGCGTCTTCGAACAGGGCCTGCAGGGCAGCGTTGTCGATGTCCTTGCTCAGGCGGGCGTACAGGGTGGAATGCATGCCACGGATCATCGGCACCAGGTGCGGCGTGAACAGCAGGCCGACCTTGTCGCTGGTCAGGTGCGACAGGCGTTCGATGGTTTCGGGCGAGTGGCGATGGCCGGAGACGCCATAAGCCTTGAAGTTGTCCGAGGCTTCCGAGAACAGCAGGCTCAGTTCCGCCTTGCGGCCGGCACCGGAGACACCGGACTTGCAGTCGGCGATCAGGTGCGAGGCATCGATCACGCCGGCCTTCAGCAGAGGTGCGAAGCCCAGTTGCATGGTGGTCGGATAGCAACCGGGATTGCCCACCACGCGCGCCTTGCGGATGGCCTCACGGTTCAGTTCGGGCAGGCCGTAGGCGGCTTCCTTGAGCAGGTCAGTGCAGCTGTGCGGCAACTTGTACCACTTCTCGAAGGCGGCCACATCCTGCATGCGGAAGTCCGCGGCCAGGTCGATCACCTTCACGCCGGCGGCCACCAGTTCCGGGGCCTGGGCCATGGCCACGCCATGCGGGGTGGCGAAGAAGACCACGTCGCAGTCGGTCAGGCGCGCCTTGTCGGGCGAGGAGAAGGCCACATCGACGCGGCCGCGCAGGGAGGGATACATCTCGGATACCGGCATGCCGTCTTCCTTGCGCGAGGTCACCGCCTCCACCCGGGCTTGCGGGTGAGTCGCAAAAATACGCAGCAATTCGACGCCGGTGTAACCGGTTCCGCCAACGATACCTACCTTGATCATGTCTGTTCCTTGCGAGAAAAGGCGAAGAGAAAACGCCATGGCGGACGAGCGCCGGACGCGCGTGCATGGCACGCTGAAAAGCGCTCAATTTTAGCAGGAGAATATTTCCCGCTGATTTCCGCTCGGACAGTAATTTCCGCAAATAGCCGAAATTATCGTCACACTACGAGACGTTGCGCAAGCAAGCCAAATCTGCAGCGGCAACGCATAAAAGCAAAAAGCCGCCGGCACAGATGCCGACGGCTTTCCGTAATACAAGAAACGATTAACGCTTCGAGAATTGCTTTGCGCGACGTGCCTTGCGCAGACCAACCTTCTTACGTTCGACTTCACGCGCGTCACGGGTGACGAAGCCTGCGTTCGACAGAGCCGACTTCAGGCCGGCGTCGTAGTCGATCAGGGCGCGGGTGATGCCGTGGCGAACAGCGCCGGCCTGGCCGGATTCGCCGCCACCGTGGACGTTCACCTTGATGTCGAAACGCTCGACGTTGCCGGTCAGTTCCAGCGGCTGACGGATCACCATCAGGCCGGTTTCGCGGGAGAAGTACTCAGCGGCGGGCTTGCCATTGACGATGATGTTGCCCGAACCTGCCTTGATGAAAACACGCGCCACTGCACTCTTGCGACGGCCGGTTCCGTAATTGTAGTTACCGATCATGTCTGTTCCTTAGAGGGCGAGGGGTTTCGGTTGCTGCGCGGCGTGCGGATGGTTGCCATCTGCATAAACCTTCAGCTTCTTGATCATGGCGTAGCCCAGCGGACCCTTGGGCAGCATGCCCTTGACGGCCTTCTCCAGCGCACGGCCGGGGAAACGCTGTTGCATCTTCAGGAAGTTGGTTTCGTAGATGCCGCCCGGATAACCGCTGTGGCGGAAATAGGTCTTCTCAGTGGCCTTGGTGCCGGTCACGCGCAGCTTGCCTGCGTTGACGACGACGATGAAGTCACCGGTATCGACGTGCGGAGTGAATTCGGGTTTGTGCTTGCCGCGCAGTCGGAGTGCCACTTCGCTGGCAACACGTCCGAGGACCAAGTCCGTCGCGTCAATCACGAACCACTCGCGCTGAACCTCATGGGCTTTAGCGGAAAAGGTCTTCATGTTTGACTTTCTCTATCAGTATATAAACGCTCAAATGGCGGTTCCGCTCATGCGGGCCAGCCGGCGGATGCCTGCTGTCCTGGGTACTTCGCTTCGCGGACTCATCCTTTTATCTTCCCGAGCGCATGGGAAAGCCGGCAAGTATAGCCTTTTCAAGGACTTAGCGTCAAAAGGTTTCGGGGGATTGTGGTGCCGATCCGGCGATTTGCCGGGGTTTTATTGCTGGAAGACGGAATTTCGTTGCCGCTGGCACAACTTTGCGCGGGGCTTGGCCAGAAAAAAGACAAAAAAAACCCGGACACTGAGGTTCCGGGTTTAATCCACACCAATGAGGAGGGTGGAGGAGACATCGTTACGTGCTGCAAAAACTTCCGTTGAATTCAATATAGCAAAGCGGTTTGTGCAACGCAATAACGCGAGGCGAATAAATTTGTAACTGTCTGCAAGCAGCGTCACTGCTGGGTTACAAGTTGCCGAAAGCACAGTCGAAATGCGATAGATGAATACTAATTCGACAATTTTTCCGCAGCGCAAAAATCACGGAGCTTCACATGCCCTCCCCTGCACCGGCTGCAGCCGCGCGCGTCAAAAGCTACAATACGCAGCTTCATTGAACCGATTGGGACGAGACAGATGGAATGCACAGTACGTTGGACCGGCTTGTCCGGCATGACCTTCACGGCGGAAACCGGTTCGGGCCACCTGCTGACGATGGATGGCGCGCCCGATGGCGGCGGCCGCAACCTGGCGCCGCGTCCGATGGAAGTGGTGCTGGCCGGTACCGGTGGCTGCACCGCCTATGACGTGGTGGTGATCCTGCGCAAGAGCGGCCAGGACGTGCGCGGCTGCGACGTGACCCTGAAGTCCGAGCGCGCCGAGACCGATCCCAAGGTGTTCACCAGGATTCATTTCCACTTCACCGTGCGTGGCCGCAACCTCAAGGCTAATGTGGTCGAGCGTGCCATCAAGCTGTCCCACGACAAGTACTGCTCGGCCTCGATCATGCTGGAGAAGACGGCCGAGATCACGCACTCCTTCGAGATCATCGACGACCTGACCGATACGTCCTCTGCGGCCGTCCAGCAGCAGTAAGGTCCGGGTACAGGATGCAGCAAGAAAAAAAGCGGCCGAGGCCGCTTTTTTCATGTCCGTCGATTCGGCCGCCTTCCGGGTTCAGATCCGGTAAGCCACCGTGGTCATGACCTTGGCCATGGCCTTCATCAGCCCGCGTACTGGTGCAGGCACTTCGGCTGCGCCCAGGTCACGTGCGGCCTGGCCGTGCTCGATCTCATCGAGGCGCATCTGGTCGACGATGGCGCGCGAACGGTTGTCCTGGGCCGGCAGCTTGTCCAGGTGGCCCAGCAGGTGGTGCTCGACCTGGCGCTCGGTCTCGGAGACGAAGCCCAGGTTGCGCGCATCACCCAGCCGTGCCGCGATGCTGCCCAGCACATAGGCCCCGCCATACCACAGCGGATTGAGCAGGCTGGTATGCGACCCCAGTTCGCGAAGGCGTTCGGCGGTCCAGGCGAGGTGATCCTCTTCCTCAATGCCGGCGCGCTTGAAGGCCGCTTTGATATCTTCCGTCTGGGCGAAGCGGCCCTGGGCGTCGTAGAGCGCCTGGGCACAGACCTCGCCCACATTGTTGACCCGCATCAGCCCGGCCGCGTGGCGCTTCTCGGCCTCGTTCATGACACCGTCCGGCAGGCCGCGTCCCGGGTTGGGACGGCTCTCGAACACCACGCCGCTGATCACGCGCAGCGCCTTGTCGAAATCGGTAATCAGTTCATCGACGACTTGCATACAGCTCGCCTTTCTCTCGTTGTGAAGGACATCCCGGCTGCGCCGCCTGGGCGCGCGGACCGGGGACGAAGGAATACGGCTGATCCCTGAACCGGATCAGACCATCTTCCAGTGAATCTGTTCGCCTGCCGACAGCGGCACCACCGTGGCATCACCCATGGGCAGCTCGGCGGGAATGGCCCAGGTCTCGCGCTGCAAGGTGACGGTGCCGGTATTGCGCGGCAGGTTGTAGAAGTCCGGGCCGTTGAAGCTGGCGAAGGCCTCGAACTTGTCCAGCGCACCGGCGCTGTCGAAGGCCTGGGCATACAGCTCCAGCGCATGCAGCGCGGTGTAGCAGCCGGCGCAGCCACAGGCGTGCTCCTTGGCGCCCTTGGCGTGCGGCGCCGAATCGGTACCGAGGAAGAACTTGTCATTGCCCGAGGTAGCTGCCGCCACCAGCGCCTTGCGATGGGTCTCGCGCTTCAGGACTGGCAGGCAGTAGTAGTGCGGACGGATGCCGCCCTTGAAGATCTCGTTGCGGTTGAACAGCAAGTGATGCGCCGTGATGGTAGCGGCCGTCGGGCCCTCGCCGGCCAGCACGTAGTCGGCCGCTTCCTTGGTGGTGATGTGCTCGAAGACCACCTTCAGTTCCGGCATGGCCTGGCGCAGCGGCTTCATGATGCGGTCGATGAAGACGGCTTCGCGGTCGAACAGGTCGATCTCGGGGTCGGTCACTTCACCATGGACCAGGAAGGGCATGCCCACTTCCTGCAGCACCTCCAGGGTCTTGTAGCACTTCGACAGATCGGTCACGCCGGCGTCGGAGTTGGTGGTGGCACCGGCCGGATAGAGCTTCACGGCCTTGACGAAGCCGCTTTCCTTGGCACGGCGGATTTCCTCGGGCGGGGTGTTGTCGGTCAGGTAGAGCACCATCAGCGGCTCGAAGGACATGCCTGCGGGCAAGGCGGCCAGGATGCGATCGCGATACGCACCGGCCTGCGCGGTGGTGGTCACCGGCGGCTTCAGGTTGGGCATGACGATGGCGCGTGCGAACTGGCGTGCCGTATGCGGCAGCACGTCCTGCATGGTGGCGCCGTCGCGCAGGTGCAGGTGCCAGTCGTCCGGGCGGGTGATGGTCAGTACGTTGCTCATTGCGGATCTTTCGGTCTTGGAGTGGTGTCGGTCTGAGGATTACGGATCAGGCAAGGCATCCCGGCCGATGCGGGCTGTGGAGAGCCAGCCGCGATGTCTTCAAGGGCGACATTCTACCGTAGCCGTCAAGCACCCCGGAACGCAAGCCCTGACCCGCTTTTGACCTGGCACAAACGACAAGGGCCGCCCCGTTGCCGGGGCAGCCCTTGCAGCGATGCGAATGCGCGCGATCAGTGGGTGATGATCTTGGCCAGGAAGTCGCGTGCGCGTTCCGAACGCGGCGAGGCAAAGAACTCATCCTTGGCGCAATCTTCCACGACCAGGCCCTTGTCCATGAACACCACACGGTTGGCGACCTTGCGGGCGAAGCCCATTTCGTGGGTCACGACCATCATGGTCATGCCTTCCTGGGCCAGGCCGACCATGACGTCGAGCACTTCATTGATCATTTCCGGATCCAGCGCCGAGGTCGGTTCGTCGAACAGCATGGCGATCGGGTCCATCGACAGCGCGCGGGCAATCGCCACACGCTGCTGCTGGCCGCCGGAGAGCTGGCCGGGGAACTTGTCCTTGTGCGCCAGCAGGCCCACGCGGTCCAGGTACTTCAGGCCCTTTTCCGTGGCCTCTTCCTTGGAGCGGCCCAGCACCTTGATCTGGCCGATGGTCAGGTTCTCGCGGATGGAGAGGTGCGGGAACAGTTCGAAGTTCTGGAACACCATGCCGATGCGCGCGCGCAGCTTGGACAGGTTGGTCTTGGGGTCGCCGACGGAGACGCCATCGACGGTGATGGTGCCTTTCTGGAACGGCTCCAGGCCGTTGACGGTCTTGATCAGCGTGGACTTGCCGGAACCGGACGGGCCGCACACCACCACCACGTCGCCCTTCTTGACGGAGGTCGAGCAGTCGGTCAGGACCTGGAAGCTGCCATACCACTTGCTGACATTGTTGAGTTCGATCATTTGATTCTCCTGGATTTCTGAATTCTGGATTCACTGGCCGCCAGCCTGGCGCGACAAAGCGCGGGCGGCGGCCGTCAAAAACATTTAGCGGATGATGGCGATCTTCTTCTGGAAGCGCTTGACCAGTTGCGACAGGCCAAAGCTCAGCACGAAATACACCACGGCCACGAAGAGATACATTTCCACCAGGCGGCCATCACGCTGCGCGATCTTGGAAGCGCTGGTAACGAAGTCCGGCACCGAGCCCAGCACGTAGACCAGCGAGACGTCCTGGAACAGCACGATGGTCTGTGTCAGGAGGATCGGGGTCATGTTGCGGAAGGCCTGCGGCAGCACCACGTTGCCCATCATCTGCCAGTAGTTCATGCCGATCGCATAGCCGGCAAACACCTGGCCACGCGGAATGGACTGGATGCCCGAACGCATGATCTCGCAATAATACGCGGCTTCAAACAGGATGAAAGTGATCAGGGCCGACTGGAACGCACCGACCTGGATGGGTTCGGAGGCACCAATGATCCAGGCACCGATGAAGGGCACCAGGAAGTAGAACCAGAAGATCACCAGCACCAGCGGAATGGAGCGGATCAGGTTGACGTAGGTGGTCGCGATGAACGACAGCGGCTTGTTGGACGACAGGCGCATCATGGCCAGCAGCGTGCCCAGGATGATCCCGCCCAGCATGGCCGAGAAGGTCAGGATGAGCGTGAACTTCAGGCCGGTCGTGAAGAGGTAGACCCACGAGCGCTGGATGACGTCGAAATCGAAATTGCTGAACATGGATCAATGCCCTCCTGCGCTGGTGCTGCCGCCGGTGATGTAGCCCGGAACGGCCGTGACCTTTTCCAGCAGGCGCGCCATCAACAGCGCGATCACGGAAATGATCAGATAGATGATCGTGGCACCGCTGAGCGCCTCGAAGGTCTGGAAAGTGAATTCGCGCATCGAGTAGGTTGCGGCAGTCAGTTCCACCAGGCCGATGGTCAGTGCTACCGAGCTGTTCTTGATGATGGCGGCGAACTCGTTGGTCAGTGCCGGGATGATGATGCGGAAGGCCATCGGCAGCAGCACGTAGCGATAGGTCTGCACCGGGGTCAGGCCCAGGGCGGCACCCGCCATGCGCTGGCCGCGCGGCAGCGCCTGGATGCCGGTGGTCACCTGCACGGCCACACGGGAAGAGGTGAAGAAACCCAGGGCCAGGGTCGCGGTCACGAAGGACGCATCCGGCAGGCTCTTGATCCAGTCACCGATGGCGCTGGGCAGCAGTTCCGGCACCACGAAATACCACAGGAACATCTGGACCAGCAGCGGAATGTTGCGGAACAGTTCCACGTAGCCGTTGGCAATGCGCACCACCCAAGGTTTGGTGGTGGTACGCAGGGTACCGAAGATGGTGCCCAGGACCAGTGCCATGATCCAGGCGCAGGCGGCTGTGGCCAGGGTCCATTTCAGGCCCGCCAGCAGCGTGTCGATGTAGGGGATGCCATCGGGAGACATCTCCCAGAAGATTCCCCAATTCCAGTTGTAATGCATAAATGGCCTCGTCTGTGGTTCGAAGTCTGTGTTCTCGGGCGCGGTCACCAGGCAAATGCCGCGCCGCTTCTTGTTGGTTCAGCGCCTTGGCCGCCCCGGCATTGCCGCAAGGCAAGCGGGACAGTTTCGGCTAAACAAAACGGGGGACAGGCCCCCGTTTTGTTCGATTGCACGAAGCAATGCGCTTGTTACTTCTTCTTGCCCATGTTCTTCTGCGCTTCCGGCACGGCAGCGTAGGCAGCCGGATCGTAGGAGTCGGTCGGCTTGGCCAGAACGGCTTGCAGCTGCGGGCTCATCGGCACGTTCAGGTTGACACCCTTGGGCGGGATCGGCGACTGGAACCACTTCGCGTAGATCTTCTTGATGTCGTCACCCTTGTAGACCACGGTCAGGGCTTCGTCGACGACCTTCTTGAAGTCGTTGTCGCCCTTCGGCAGGATCAGGCCGTACGGCTCGACCGACAGGGCTTCCGAGGAAACCTGGTAGTCAGCCGGGGCCTTGGAGTTGGCGGCCAGCGAGGACAGCAGGATGTCGTCCATCACGAAGGCGGCGGCACGGCCGGTTTCCACCATCAGGAAAGCTTCGGCGTGGTCCTTGGCAGCCAGGATGTTCATGCCCAGGTTGCGTTCGGCGTTCAGTGCGGTGATCTGCTTCAGGTTGGACGTACCGGAGGTCGAGACCACGGTCTTGCCCTTCAGGTCATCCAGCGTCTTCAGGTTGGCCGACTTCTTGGACAGGAACTTGTTGGCGGTCACGAACTCGGTCACCGAGAAGGCCACCTGGTTCCAGCGTTCCTGGTTGTTGGTCGCGGAGTCGCAGGAGATGTCGGTGGTGCCGTTGGCGATCAGCGGGATGCGGGTGGCCGAGGTCACCGGCACCATCTTGATGTTCAGCGAGGTCAGGCCCAGCTTCTTCTGGATCGCGGTCGCGGCCTTCAGGCACAGGTCGATCGAGTAGCCCTGGTAGGACTGCTTGTCGTCCAGATAGGAGAAGGGAATCGACGAATCGCGCACGCCCAGCGTCAGGGTACCCGAGTCCTTGATCTTCTTCAGACGGCCGGTGAATTCCTCAGCATGCACCGAGCTCATCAGTACGCTTGCCCCAACCAAAACCCCTGCTAGCTTCAATAACTTCATTGTGTGACCTCCTGGAAAAATTTTTTACGTAACGGTTCAAATGGCCTGGTAGCGAATCCGCTTGCGCGCTGCCCCTACCGGGCTGGCCGGCCGTATTGACGAGCCTGTTATTGTTCTCTGCCGTGTCGCCTATTCTGTGTGCTAACACAGTTCTTTGCCAGCTTTGTTTGCTCCACCACTGGCAATCTCTGGCGATGACCACCCCCTCGGTGAAGCGCAACCTGGCAAATTACCCGAGCGCAACTGTCGGCGGGCGCATTGTACGACATATGCCGCCCGGTCTGGCAATCCGCAGAAACCCTCATGGCGGCGGCACCACGATCCGACGCAATGAGGAAAGTTTCGCAGCTCGCAGGAAGCCCTGGCGAGCATGTCGGCAGCACGGCAGCAACCCCATTCCGGTCAGCAATATCCATGCCAGAAACGCCATCCGCACGCAGCACGCGAGCACATAGGCGTGCTGCGGCGGGCAGCATCATGACAGTGGTCATCGGGGAATGGGCAAAAGCCGGAGGCACCAGCGCAGAGCCAGTGGGGACGCCGCTTGCGGGGCGATATGCAGGAACGTGCAGGGAAGAATGGAAGCCAGCGTCAGTGCGGCGAATGCGAGTGCGGCAAACGTGAAGAGACAGGTCAAAACCACACCGTCCGATAACGTGCACGACATCGGCATGGCAGGCTGCAGCATGTGCCGAATCAACCGCACATGCGGCAGCGCCCGGCATGTTGATGCCGGGTCCGTCACTGAAGATCTTGCGCCGCAAGGCTGGTTGGCCTGCGGTGCGCATGCGCACAGCAACCACGTCTCCTCCGAACCAGAGTGCTCTGGAATCATGCGGCCGACGGTCTGTGGCGCAGTGCGCCGCCGTCTTTGGCCGTGGTGGTCCGGTGCTCGCCGGACCGTTTTTTTTACAGCATCAATGCATCACGGATACAGGCCGCGCATTTCACGCGCCTGCAGCACGCGGGTACACGCCACGATGAAGGCCGCGGTACGCAGCGACACGTTCTTCTCGTCGGCCAGCTGCCATACGGCGGCGAAGGCTTCGCGCATGATGCGGGTCAGGCGCAGGTTGATTTCATCTTCGGTCCAGAAGAAGCTGGAGAAGTCCTGCACCCATTCGAAGTAGCTCACCGTCACGCCGCCGGCGTTGGCGATCACGTCCGGCACGATCAGCACGCCCTTGTCGCGCAGGATGTCATCGGCGGCCGGGGTGGTCGGGCCGTTGGCGCCTTCCAGGATGATCTTGGCCTTGATGTGATTGGCGTTGGCTTCGGTGATCTGCTGTTCCAGTGCGGCAGGCACCAGAATGTCGCAGTCGACCGACCAGAATTGGGCGCGATCGGCGATTTCATCCGCACCTTCGAAGCCCTTGACGCTGCCATTCTTGGCCACGTAAGCCTGCAGTGCCGGCACGTCCAGACCACCGGCATTGAAGACGGTGGTCACGTGATCCTGCACCGCCACCACCTTGGAACCGGCTTCAGCGAACAGGCGCGCAGCGATGCCGCCGACGTTGCCGAAACCTTGCACGGCGACCTTGGCATCCTTGATGTCCATGCCGCGCTTGGCGGCGGCTTCGCAACCGACCACGAAGACGCCACGGCCGGTGGCTTCATGGCGGCCCAGGCTGCCGCCCAGGGAGATAGGCTTGCCGGTGACCACGCCCGAGGACGTGCTGCCCTGGTTCATGGAGTAGGTATCCATCATCCAGGCCATGATCTGCGAATCAGTGTTCACGTCCGGAGCCGGGATGTCCTTGTTGGGGCCGATGATGATGCCGATCTCGCTGGTGTAGCGGCGCGTCATGCGCTGCAGCTCGCCACGGGAGAGCGTCTTGGGATCAACACGGATACCGCCCTTGGCACCGCCATAGGGCACGTTCACGGCGGCATTCTTGATGGTCATCCAGGCCGACAGGGCCATCACTTCGGACAGCGTCACATCCTGGTGGAAACGCACGCCGCCCTTGCCGGGACCGCGCGAAGTGTTGTGCTGCACGCGATAGCCCTCGAAGTGGGCAATGGTGCCGTCGTCGCGCTCGATGGGCACGTCGACCACCAGGATGCGCTTGGGACGCTTCAGGGTTTCCACCCAGCGGGCCAGCGAGCCCAGGTGGGGCGTGACGCGGTCGATCTGTTCGAGATAGACGCCCCACGGACCGATGCCGTGCGGGACGAGATAGGAAGGCACTTCGTGATTAGGTACGTTCGACATGATGCAATCGCTCCTTTGGATAGCCGTGCTGTTCAAAGACAAAAGGCCTGCAAATTCCGAAAGTCCGCCAGGCATGTTACTCCGTCGGCAGCGGCCTGCAAGCCGCACCACAAGGCGCGCAAGAAGGCGGCGACGGAGGCGCGCCCGCCAGCGCGGCGCGGGGTGCGCCTGCTGGAAATTCGTGCCTGTCCGATTCAGCGCCGCCATCGTAGCCAGCCGCTCAACACAAGGCTAATGCTTTGTGAGCATGCAATTATGCAGCGCTTGCATAACCTTTGAAATCCCTTGATGGATAAGGGATTACGCCATTTTTACCTGTTAATTTTTGATCAGGAATCGCGTTTTTCAGCAGAGCGCGGACTTTTTCCGCCAGCCCCCTTGGAACGCTCCCCACGCTCACCGCGCTCGGCCTTTTCCTGCCGCTGCGCATCCAGCTCCACCAGGTATTCCCACAGCCGCGCCACCAGCGCCTTGCCGGTACGCTGGGCGGTCGGGCGCTCGCGATAGAGGCGGATTTCCATCTCCACTTCCCACTCCCCGGTGGGCCCGTCGGTGCGTGCCAGCTGGCGGTTGCGCACTTCGCGCAGCACCGAGGATTCCGGCAGGAAGGCCACCCCATGGCCCTCCAGCGCCATCATCTTGAGGCTTTCCGACATGTCGGTCTCGTAGTGTTTCATCAGGTGCAGCGGACGCTTGGTGTCGGCCATCATCAGCTCCACCATGCGGCCCAGGTAGGCATTGCTGGTGTAGGAGAGGAAGGGCACGGGAGCCTTGGCGCTACCCGGAAAGACGTAATCCGGCTTGCCGTTGCGGTCGCAGCGCGAATACGGGCGCAAGGTTTCGGTGCCCATGGTCAGCATGTCGTAGCGGCTGGCATCGAGCTGCACCGGCTGGCGCGGATGGTGATAGCACAGCAGCAAATCGCAGCCGCCTTCGACGATGGTCATCACGGCATCGTGGACGTTCAGGGCGATCAGGCGCGTGTTGATGGAGCCGAAGCCCGATTCCAGGGCGCTGAGCCACTTGGGCATGTAGGTCAGCGAGAGTGTATGGGGGACGGCGAAGTCGATGGTGGTCTGTGCCGTGGGCCGCTTGCCGCGCAGCAGCGCGCGCGTGTTGTTGATCTGGCCCAGCATGGCCACGGCCTGTTCGTAGAAGACTTCACCGGCGGCGGTCAGGCGCGTGGGATAGGAGGTGCGGTCGATCAGGTCGGTGCCCAGCCAGGCTTCCAGCGACTGGATGCGCCGCGAGAAGGCCGGTTGCGTCACATGCCGCAGCTCCGCCGAGCGACTGAAACTGCGCGTTTCCGCCAGGGAGACGAAATCCTCAAGCCATTTGCTTTCCATTGCCCGCCCACTTCCCGTTCTAGGTCGAATGCGCGAATTGTGCCGCTGTGCCCGCGCCGGCGCAAGCTGCGCGCGCGGGCGAGGGCCTCAGCGACGCTCGGCCGGCATCAGCACCGTCGGTTCGGCACCAGGCTCGGCCGCCGGTGCCACGCCCTCCGGCTGCGGCACCACCGAACCGCCCTCGTCTTCCGCGCCGGCCTGCTGGCGCAGCCACATCTGCGCATACAGGCCATCGGCCATCAGCAGTCCGGCGTGGGTGCCGCGTTCGACGATGCGGCCGTGGTCCATCACCAGGATCTGCTGCGCATTGACGATGGTGGACAGGCGATGCGCAATGACCAGCGTGGTGCGCTCGCGCGCGATCTCTTCGAGCTGCTGCTGGATGGCCTGCTCGGCGCGTGAATCGAGGGCCGAGGTGGCTTCGTCGAAGATGAGGATGGCCGGATCCTTGAGCAGGGTGCGGGCGATCGCCACACGCTGCTTTTCTCCGCCGGACAATTTCAGTCCGCGCTCGCCGACCATGCTGGCGTAGCCATCGGGGAGCGATTCGATGAAGTCGTGGATGTAGGCCGCCTTGGCCGCCGCCACGATCTGCTCGCGCGTGGCACCGGGCTTGCCGTAGGCGATGTTGTATTCGATGGTGTCATTGAAGAGCACCGTGTCCTGCGGCACGATGCCGATGGCCTGGCGCAGCGAGGCTTGCGTGACGTTGCGCAGGTCCTGCCCATCGATGCGGATGGCGCCCTGGTCGACATCGTAGAAACGATACAGCAGGCGCGAGAGGGTCGACTTGCCCGAGCCGCTGTGACCGACCACGGCCGTGGTGGTGCCGGCCTGCACCTTGAAATCGACATCGAAGAGAATCTGGCGATTGCGCTCGTAGCTGAAGTCGACATGCTCGAAATGCAGCTCCGCACCCTGCGTCTTCAAGGGCTGGGCACCGGGCCGGTCGGCCACTTCGCGGTTTTCTTCCAGCAGCGAGAACAGACGTTCCATGTCGGCCAGGCTCTGCTTGATCTCGCGATAGAGCACGCCCAAAAAGTTGAGCGGAATGTAGAGCTGGATCATGAAGGCATTGACCAGCACCATGTCGCCCAGCGTCATGCTGCCATCGATGACGCCGGCGATGGCGCGCCACAGGATGAGCGTGACGGCGATGGCGATGATGGCCGACTGCCCGGTGTTGAGCAGCGACAGCGAACTCTGCGATTTGACGGCCGCGCGTTCATAGCGCTGCAGGCCTTCGTCATAGCGGCGCGCTTCGAATTCCTCGTTGCCGAAATACTTCACCGTCTCGTAGTTGAGCAGCGAGTCGATGGCGCGCGTATTGGCATGCGAATCCAGCTCGTTCATGGTGCGGCGGAAATGCGTGCGCCACTCGGTCACCGTGATGGTGAAGAGGATGTAGAGCACCAGCGCACCGGCCGTGATAAGCGAGAACCAGATGTCGTAATGCGTGCTCAGGTAGGCCAGCACCAGCACGATCTCGATGATGGTCGGCAGGATGGAGAAGAGCGTATAGGACACCAGCGTGGAGACCCCGCGCGTGCCGCGTTCGATGTCGCGCGTCATGCCGCCGGTCTGGCGGTTCAGGTGGAAGCGCAGCGACAGCGCATGCAGATGGCGGAAGACCTGCAGCGCGATGGTGCGCACGGCGCGCTGCGTGACGCGGGCAAACATGAGTTCGCGCAATTCGGTGAAGAGCGCCGTGGCCAGCCGCAGCGCGCCGTAGGCCACCAGCAGGCCGAGGGGTAAAACCAGCAGGGCTTGCGGATGCGCGGGCGTGATGGTCATGGCATCGACCAGTCTCTTCAGCACCAGCGGCACGCCTACGTTGGCCAGCTTGGCCCCGACCAGGAAGGCCAGCGCCAGCATCACGCGCCACTTGTAGGTCCACAGGTAGGGCAGCAGCGTGCGTACGACTTCCCAGTCGCCACGCTGGCGTTTGATGGGGGCTTGCGATGAGGAGGCGGAATTGGGGTAGCGGCGCATGGGCGGGTCGGGTTGAAAGGGGTCGGGCACGGCAACACAGCAGGAGGGCAACATCCGATACACTAGGCCGTTGCCGCGCCTGCGGGCGCACAGCCGCAAAACCGAATTATAAGAGCCATCCCGGCGCGCCGCCGGACACCACCTGCAAAGGAGCCTTCCATGTCATCCACCGTTTCCCAACTTCCGCCGGGCAAGGCACCGCAGCTGCGCGTCATGCCCATGCCGTCGGATGCCAATGTCTATGGCGACGTCTTCGGTGGCTGGATCATGGCCCAAGTCGACATCGCCGGCTCGCTGCCGGCCACGCGCCGCGCCAACGGGCGGGTGGCGACCATTGCGGTCAATTCCTTCCTGTTCAAGAATCCGGTGTTCGTGGGGGACCTGCTGTCCTTCTATGCCGATATCGTCAAGGTCGGCAATACCTCCATCACCGTCAACGTCGAAGTCTATGCCGAGCGCAATCGCCTGCAGACCGAAATCGTCAAGGTGACCGAAGCCACCCTCACCTACGTGGCCACCGATGAAAACCGCAAGCCGCGCCCGTTGCCGCCGCTGGATCCGGTGCGCGAAGCCGGGGCCAGCCCGGCGATCTGAGCGCCGCCCTTTCCCTCCTGCGGGCTTGAAAATTTTTCAGCCCGCAGCGTGCGGCGCAGACGTATCGTTATGCCTCCCTCACTGTCTTCCTCTTCCTCTTCTTCATACTGCCCATGACCTCCTCCAGCCGCCCTGTCGTCCTCATCGTCGCCCGTCTGCCGCAACACCTGCTGGACTTGCTGCAGCAGAACTTTACCTGCCACAACCTCATCCTCGATCCGCTCACTGATGAAGCGCTCGCTGCCATCGCGCCGCAGGTGCGCGGCATTGCCGCCAATGGCGAAGCCAAGGTCGGGCGCGAGTTCATGGCGCGCTTTCCGGCGCTGGAGATTGTCTCGGTGTTCGGGGTCGGCTATGACGGGGTGGATGTACCGGCTGCCCGCGAGCGCGGCATCCATGTGACCCACACGCCCGACGTGCTCACCGAGGATGTGGCCGACATGGCCATTGCCCTGATGCTGGCCGTGGCGCGCAACGTGGTGCGGGCCGACCGCTTTGCTCGTAGCGGCGAATGGAAGAAGGGCCCCTTCCCCTTCACCACCAAGGTCAGCGGCGCGCGCCTGGGCATCGTCGGCCTGGGCCGCATCGGGCAAGCCATTGCGCAGCGGGCGGCGGCGTTCGACATGCAGATTGCGTATCACAACCGTTCGCGCAAGGACGTGCCTTACACCTATGTGGAAGACATCGTCTCGCTGGCGCGCGAGGTCGATTTCCTGGTGATGATCACGCCGGGTGGCGCTGGGACGCGCGCACTGGTCAATGCCGAGGTGCTGGAGGCGCTGGGCCCCAAGGGCTTCCTCATCAATGTGGCGCGTGGTTCGGTAGTGGACGAAAAGGCGCTCATCGCGGCGCTGCAGGCTGGGACGATTGCCGGTGCGGGGCTGGACGTGTTCGAGAATGAGCCGAACATTCCGGCCGAGCTGGCCGCGCTGGAGAACGTGGTGCTGACGCCGCACATGGCCAGCGGCACGCTGGTCACCAGGACGGCCATGGCGGAACTGGCGTTCACCAATTTGCAGGCGCATTTCTCTGGCAAGCCGGTTGTGACGCCGGTACCTGATTGAAGCTGCATACAGGGGGAAAGCCGCTGCCGGAGGGGTTCACGGACAGCGGCTTTTTGCCGATGGGTTCAGGGAGGGCGGTTCAGTCCAAGGAGTCTTGTCCTGAGTCATTCCATGCTTGGATGATGACTTGGGGTGTGCTATCACTGCTGCGTGTCTGCCTCGTCAAGCCACTCTTCAATGTCGATCCCCGAGAATGGGAATGTCGGCTCGCCGAACATGCGGAGAAGCGTCAGGTGCACATTGGCCTTCACTTTCACCAGATTTTCGAGCAGGAAACTCCCGCCCAGGACGATGGCGGGCTGGAAACCATATATTTCATGCGGTTCAAGCGAACCTAGTTTGGATCGCGCACGTTCGAAGAGGGGCTGTCCATCCTCGTCTTCCACATCACACTCATCTGGCTTAAGGCATGCGAATAGCGAACGAATCGAAAAATCCAAGTCTTCTTTGGATTTGGGCTTCAGTTCATTTTCGAAAGCAGAGACGCTATTGATCACGCAGTCCATCGAAACGCTGCTGCCGGTCTTCTCACCACAGACGTAAAGTTTGCCAAATGCAGACCTCGCAATGACGTGGAAGACGTCAACCCCCTCCAATTCTGTGTCCGCGAGCCAGTCATCGACGAGACCTGCATAGTCATCAGGGTTAACCGTGCAAAAGAGTCCATTGGCATATTCGCACCAGCCTTCTTGCTCCCAGTATTTCAATAGCTGATCGGGGAGTTTGTTGCGCCATTTGTTTAGGCTTTTGGCCGGTACCGGAGTGCGCTTGGTGGCCTCGCCAAATTTGCTTGAAAAATATTCGAAGTCTTCATCTCTCATCTCATTTCCTTGGTTTTATTCCTCTTAGAAAAATAAGGTGCTACGCCTGTTTTTTAACTGTCCTTTTTTGATTCATCCTTTCATGGCTGCATGGTTCAAGAATTGAGCAACTTTTCAATATCGATCCCGGAGAACGGTAGTTCCGGATCGGCGAATTGACGGAGAATCGTCAGGTGCACATTGGCATTCACTTTTGCCAGATTTTCGAGGAGAACTTTTCCGCCCAGTACGATGGCGGGCTCGAATCCATAGATTTCGTGCGGTTCAAGTGGGCCGAGTTTGGATCTGGCTCGTTCGAAGAACGGCGCACCAAATCCAATATCTCAGAAATTCTTTAGTTTTTTTGCGATAGCCAATCCCATCGCCCTTTGGCAAATACTGTCACCGATCTGTCACTATCGTCCTCATACAAGAAGCCTCCGGCAGCCAATCCAAGCTTAAGAAAGATACTCGTGCCCGTTTTTGAAAGAAGTGCACGGTCCCACTCATGCAAAACCTTAAAGGCATATGCCCCTGGAACTTCAAATAACTTGAGTCCATTCAATTGAACATTTGGGAGGTTAGGAGACAGGCCAATCTCTAATAATCCATCACCCGTATCAGAAAAAGTGAGCTGCAAACCGTTCTCGCTCCAGTAGTCTCTGGATTCATCGAAGAAGCGACTTTTCTTTGTTGATAAAGGCGTACCTAATATTTGATGAACCTCGTACCTTTTCATTCCAAACCTAAGTGGCCCGACGCCTACGTAAGACGTAATGATATGTTCTTGCATGACGGTCAAAAATTCAAAGCTGATACGCTCTCATTGCCTCAAGATCTTCATCCCAATGGCCGCGAGAAAAAGCTGAGATTGCCAGGTCGTCGTCGTCAGAATGCTCAAATCCGGTCACCGAAATACCGAGGTTCTTGAAGACGATTATTCCCACATCTTCATAAGCGTCTTTGTCGAGATTCAATAACTCGACGAGGCGACTTCTTTTTGGCGGCGAGAATATCTGGATATTTCCTAATCTGGCATCAGTACAATGTCGCGAGAGGCCAATCTCAATGAGCTGGTTTTCGGATGAGTACGTTGTCGATACACTGCCTCTGTACTCCACATACTGCTTTAAGAAATTCACTGCACGGCTATGGGGCTCCCCCCAGATCTGAGCAACCTCAGCAGGTGTCATTCCGAACCGGACGTGATCAACTCCAATATAGGGAATGACTTCTTCTATCTTCAGGGGGGCCATGAAATTTTTTCCCGGGGTTGCCGTTTCGATTATGAAATCTGACTGCGTTGAACGGTTTAGGAATTCTGATCACTGGACGTTTTAAGATGTAATGGATTTAAAAATTGGCTAAATCAAAAGGCTTCAAGTCACTAAGCTGGCCATCCCAGCGGCCTCGTGCGAACACGGTGACTGCCCGCTGGTAAATATCATCATCATGAAATCCCGTCAGCGTCATACCGAGATTGAGCAACACGATAAATCCAACACTTTCGTAGGGACTGCCGTCGATATTGACCAGGCTGCTGAATACTTCCCGTGGTGGATCAGTGAATAGCTTGATGCCGTCATACTCCAATTCGAGTATGTTCCGGTTGAACCCCACTTCAACGAGCTCGTTAGTATTCAATCCGTAAGTGGTAAGTAGTCCATTTTCTCTTCTGTACTCGATGGTCTCTCCCAAGAAGCCTTTCTTATTCCTCGACGCAGCGCCAATTAACTCTTCAACCATTGCATGGGTCATACCAAAGCGAAGATCTCCAGCACCTAAATACGGCTTGATATCAAATTGACTAATCATAGTTTTCCCGCTAGTTCAGTAATCCGTTTTTGTGGAGACATTTGAAGTATTCGAGCATTTCAAGCATGGCTTCATTGTATTTTCGCGGGTTACCAATATCTCTGGATATCCGGCGTACATCCCTTATTTCGATAGCCATGGCCTTTCTCCACTCGTCGTTTTTTAGCATGCCTTTAAGCACCTTACGATATACCTCTCCTTGAAGTCCGTTAGAGCCATTACTCGATGTATCTTTGTGATCTTCTGGATCCATCTGAATTGCAGGACCCTCATTGCGCTTCAACGGGCTGACATCATCAGCTGGCATGTGATGTGAATCCTTTCCATCCTTAGTTGGCTTGCTCGTCTTGCCATGTGCGCCCCCACGATAAGGCCCTTTACCATTTCCCTGTCGTAAATGATCGCAAGGCCCCCTCCCCTTTTTCTTTACAGTCGTGTCCTTGCCGCCCCTATTGCCTCCGCTGCCCGCTTGGGTCGCCTTCGCAGCATTGGCTTCCTTCGCAGCTTTGGCAGTTTCCACCGCTTCTTTTGTGGCCCTCGCGGCTTTGGCCGCCTCTTCAGCTTCGCGCGCTCCCTTGGCGACTCTTGCCGCACTCACGGCTCGCTTCGCTACCTTGCCTGCCGTTGTAAAGACTTTGCCACCCGGTATCATGCTCGCCGCAGCAATCCCCGCTTCAACATAGTCACCTTCGGCGGTATAGATCGCCGCATCGATCGCACCGGTGATGACCGACAACCCTGGAACGAAGCTGGCAACGCCCAGCACCCCATGCACCCAGGGACTGGACTTCTGCCAAAACGTTTTCTCGGCCGCAGTCTCTGCCTTGATGGCGGCATTGGCTCCGCCACCGTGCGGCTCGATGCGCGTGACGGACCTGTCCGCCTGTTCGAGGATGACTCCCTTGGTCGTCATGGCAGCGCACCCCGCATCCGGTCAGCAAGGTGGCAAGCCACTTCGCAGAGGCGCGCTGCATCCATCGGGGCGAGAAAAGAATGAAGCCTTCGCATCATGCTCAACTCGCCAGATTCATGTCGCACTCGTCGCCGTGGCGCACGACGAACTTCTTCTCCACGCGCACGCTGGCGGAGCTCTTTGCAGGGCGCACCTTTCCCTTGTTGACACCGGATCTCATGCCACCGCCCGTTCCGGCTTCGTTGCCGGTCACGCGCGCGACAAGGCTGTCACCGAACAGAAAAACCGGATCGCCATTGAACCGGACCGATTTGGCCACCTGTACGCTATCGCTCAAGTCGGCAATGACGGGATACGGCACCGGCACCATGTTCGGTCCCATCGGTGTCTTGCAGACGTCGGGGACGAGGCTGACGGCCTTGAAGATGCCGTTCTTGCGGGCAGCTGTGGGCATGGAGTTCTCTCAAGCGGTGGTTGGCAGGGATTGGTTCGGCTGGCTTGCCGAAGGCGGGGACGCAGGGTCTTGGGCAGGTTCACGCAAGGCGTCGGCCTCGGCGCGTGACAGCATCCGTGCTTCAAGCACCCGGACGTCTGGCGAGCAGGCAACCGTCGCGCGCCAAACGCAAACGACGGAGGGTTTCTTGCGGGGGGAGTTGGGAGTGGGGGCTACATCGACGATGACCGTATCGAGCTTGGCCGCCAGTTCGCCTATGCGGCCGTCTTCAAAGCGGACCAGCACAAACGGCAAATGCCCCGGCAGCGCGAAGGTCAGCAGCGCGTTGCCCGCAGCGTCCGGTGCTGTTGCGGCACCCGCAGGGCAGAGGTTGGAGAGCGTGATGGTTTCATCGCCATCCAGATGAGGAATGACTTGCTGGTCCGCAGGCGCAGCGTTCCAGTACGCAAAATCAAAATCAGCGGGCAAGCCGGGATGCCGGCCTTCCAGCCACTGCGGGTCGTAAGTGCCGGCGAAGCGCAGGCGGGGCTGCCAGGCGCGCCCGACAATGCCCAAACCCGCTGGCATGCACGCTTCACCAAAGCGCAGCGGGGGCTGATTGAGCGCTTGAATTTGTGGCGCGGGTATCCGGGTCGTTTTTGTCGCACGGAGATACCAATCCTCTGCGAACCCGAGACCAATCGGATTGTGTTCATGCACTGCATGGGCGATGGTTTTCTGCATATCGCCGTCAGGCGCAGATTCAGGCAGCGGCTTGCGCCCTGGCAGTCGGTGCTTTTTGTTCACACGCGCAGCCGCTGGCTCGGTTTCAAGAATCTTGTTCTCGCCCCCGTAGGCATATTCGTAGCGCAGTGGCAGCGTCGTGATGGCTTGCGGTGTGCCCAGCTTCCATGCGGGGAGCACAAACAGCGAGAGCGCACGGAGCAAGGCAGAACGTTTGCGCCATTCGCGTGGGCCCGTGACAAGCAGCGTCTTGGAGAAAATGAGCGGGCCTTGCCTGGCCTGCTCCGTCAAGCGCGCACACTCTTGCCGCCACTGCGCCATGCGCTCTGGCGAAACAGGCTGAAAGGGATTCAAGCCATAGGGTTGCGGCGGCAGATCCGGCGCAACCGGTGCGCCGTTGATCTTGATGGCGACCTCGAACTCGCGGGCCGCACGTCCCTGCGGCGCGTGCGCGTCGGCAACGACGATGACGTCGGTATGCGGCTTGTACGGAGCCAGGTCCGATTCCTGCCTGACGCTGGAGCGGTTCAGTTCGCCGTAATACTCGTCGGAGGTGACCAGCGGCGTTTGCTCGGGTGCGAGCAGGAGCTGGCCGTCGGGCTGCAACTCAAAGGTGAGTCGCATGACGACGACGTGAAAGCGCTGGTCATGCTGGTCGAGCGCGTCGAACGCCATCGCCGGATAAGGCGTGAGGTTGCGAAATTCCATGATCAGTGCCCGGTTAGTTGATATCGACGTCTTTGCCGGACAACTGCATCGGCCCGCTGGCCTCGATGCCGATCTCGGCACCGTTGATGGAGATCTTGCCGTCGGCCGTCATGCGCAAACTGGCCTTGCCCACCGAAATGGAAAGCTCTTCTCCCGCCGTGATCGACAGGGTCTTGCCGACCTTGGTGATCTGGTTGATGCCGACCACCGTCGCCATCACCGTGCCCACGTTGAGGTTGTAGGCCAGGCCGACGTTTTCCATGCGGCCCATGCCGACGTTCTGCAGGTAGGCCATGCCGACGGTCTCCGTCTTCATCCGCGCAACATGGGTCGACCAGTTCTTGCCGATCTGGTCCTTGCGGTTCTTGCCGATGGTCTTGGTGCGGTTGCTGCCGATGCTGATGGTTTCGTTGTTGTCGACCGTCTCGGTGCGGTTGTTGTGGACCGTGATGCTCTCGTCGTTGTCGACGGTCTCGGTGCGGTCATGCCCGATATGCGAGGTCTCGTCGTGATCGATGGTCTTGCGGCGATCATGGCCGACCCATTTGTCTTCGTCGTGCTCGACCTCGGTCAGTTGGTCGCGCTCGGCGTGCAGCCATAACTGCTCCTGGCCCTTCCTGTCTTCGAAGCGCAGCGCATTGGCATTGTCGTAGCCGCCCTTGGGCGTTGAGCGTGTCAGGATGCCGCTCTGGGTCTTGTTCGCCGGCAGCTCCCAGGCCGGCATGTTGGCGGCATTGGGCACCATGCCGGTGATGAGTGCGCGATCCGGATTGCCATCCAGGAACTGCACGATGACTTCACAACCGATGCGGGGAATGAAGGTCGCACCGAAGTTCGACCCTGCCCAGGCAGTGGCCACGCGCAGCCATGCCGAACTCCTTTCATCGAACTCGCCGTCGCGGTCCCAATGAAATTGGACCTTGACCCGCCCGTACTCATCCGTATGAATTTCTTCGCCCTTGGGTCCGACGACGGTGGCCGTCTGCAGTCCATAGATTTTTGGTTCGACGCTGTTGAAGCCGCGGCCGGGACGCCAGGGAATCAGCTTGCGGATACAGGTGAAGCGGTTCCCGTAGTGCGGCGCAACGCCGTTGTTGACGTGGTAGTTGTTGCTGGCACTATGGTGCGTGTCGATGATGAGGAATTCGCACTCGTCCTTGCTGCCGCCCTCGAAGTGGTCCGTGAGACGGAACCAGCGGCCCGGTACCACGTTGCGGTTGTTGCCTGCGGCCTCGAAGAACTTGCCCGCATGTTCGAATTCTTCCATGCGTTGCGTGGCGAGAAGGTCGCCGGCCTGGCGATCCTTGAATCCATAGGCACCGGCGTATTCATAGGCTTCCTTGCGCAGGACCCGGCCTTGAATGTTGCGCGTGGGGACCTCGACGGTTTTTGGCCAGGGGGATTTGAAATCGTAGGAGGTCAGGGTCACGCTCGCGGGAACGATGTGCCGCTCAGCGGACCATTCATGAATACCGTCTTCTTCTTGCACTCCGGCATGACGCTGGAATGGGATCTCTACGCCATCGATGGCCTCCGCCTGGGTGGAGTCGTCGCCCAGTACCAGCTTGTGGCCGTTGGCCGTATGCTCATAGGCATAGTACCAGCCTGCGGCCTCCCAGCGCCTGCTCAGGTAATTGTGGTCAGACTCGTTGAACTGGCACGCCTCGGTCACGGGCAGGTCTTGACCATGATGACGGAACTCCCAGTCGGGCAAGACGCTGTAATGCTCGAAGATGCGCCGCGTCTGCTCGTACAGGCGCACGCCATGGAACAGCATGCAGTTGGTACGCAAGGAAAGGTACTTCAGCCACGGACCCAGCCTGGCTTCGTAGAATGCGACATCGCCGTCAGTCCTGACGAAGCGGAAGCTGAAGACGTAACCGGTGAAGTAGCGCAGGCTGCCGTCTTGCCGGACGAGCTCCACGCAAAGCAATTTGCCCTGGAGGTCCTTGAGTTCGAGCGTGGCGTTGTCGGCCAACAGCTCGACGATGAATTCGAAGTCGCGTGACAGGCCTTCGCTGGCGTCAAGCTTGTTGACCAGCAGTTCAGAAAGGGGAGCGTCGTTGTTCGGGAAAGTGAGCCGCAGAATGCGGGCGTGCTGATAGTCTGAAAGCAGTTGCTCCAGACCCCGGAGGGTTTTGCGCATGCAGGATTCCTGTGTTCATCAAGTTTCCCTCCCTGATGTAACACCGGCGCGCATTTTAATATTTCCTTGTGGAAAGCCGCAACTACCTCGTGACACCGATGGCCAAAAAATCTGATGATCTGCCCGAAGGGGAACCAGTTCTTGTCAGCGGCGTACCGTCCCACCCATGCAGAACCTTAAGCAATACGGCCCCGGAACTTCGATCACGTTGAATTCGGATGGCGGCTCAAGTTTTCGATATCCCCCGTTATAACGGCCAGGAACGATGGCCTGATTTTTAAACGAAGGAATGTCACTCTCTGCTTGTCATGAATCAAGCTGTCAATCTTGGCAGCACCATGGATCCCCTCGTTTTCTCGCGGTGTCATGCCAAAGCATGATTTCCAGGATTGACTTGACTGGAAATGTCGACTGTCTCATGTCCGTTCATTTTTTTGAGTAGATCAACAGAACCTCGGAAGATCAGCGGCTTCAAGTTTCTTCTGTTGGCCAATCGTCCCATCTTCCTTTTGCAAACACGGCCACCGATTTGTTACTGTCATCGTGGCCCCCAAAGCCGCCTGCTGCCAATCCGAGTTTAAGAAAGATAGTCGTGCCAGCGATCATGATCGGCGCATCGTCCCAATCATGCAGAACCTTAAAAGCATGCGCTCCCGGAACTTCGAACAATTTAAGTCCATTCAATTGCACATTTGGCAGATTGGGATACAGGCTAATCTCTACTAGTCCATCATCCGCATCTGAGAAAGTTAACTGCAGACGCTTCTCGCTCCAATACTCCGTTGATTCATCGAAGAACTGGCATTTCTTTGCGGATAGCGGCGCGCCTAATATTTTATGAGCTTCGCCTCGATTCATTCCGAACTTGAGCGGTCCGACGCCGACGTAGGACGTGATGATATGTTCTCGCATACTCAACTTCGCTTAATTGGAAAATGTCCTGCCGGACATGCTCATTTATTTTTGGAGAAGATCAGCGATATCTCCGAAGATCAACGACTTCACGTTTCTTCTGTTGGCCAATCATCCCATCTTCCATTTACAAAAACAGCTATCGCTTTGTCAGCGTCATCGTCGGTCAAAAAACCACCGGCGGCTAATCCGAGTTTGAGGAAGATAGTCGTACCAGCTGTAATAAGCGGCGCGTTGTCCCAGTCATGCAGAGCCTTGAATGCTTGCCATCCCGGAACTTCGAACAATTTGAGTCCATTCAACTGGACATTTGGAAGATTAGGAGAAAGACCAATTTCCACCAAGCCGCCATCACCGTCCGAGAAAGTTAACTGCAAACCATTCTCGCTCCAATATTCTGTGGATTCGTCAAAAAAACGGCATTTCTTCAAAGATAGCGGCGCGCCCAATATTGGATAAACCTCTTCCCGGGTCATTCCAAACTTGAGCGGCCCCACGCCTGCGTAAGGCACGATGATATGTTCTTGCATCATAAAAATCTCCTAGGGTAATAAGCCGTGCTTTTCAAGACACTTAAAAAATTCCAACATTTCAAGCATCGCCTCGTTATATTTCCGCTGATCTCCCACCTGCTTAGCTATCTCTCGCACATCTCTAATTTCAATGGCCATCGCATCACGCCAATTTTTATTTTTGATGAGATTTCCGACGGTTTTTCGATATAAAGCGGCCTTCTTCAAATATCCGTAACTTGATGTTTTTTTATGATCCAGAGGGTCCATTTGGATTGCCGGCCCCTCTTTGCTCTTCAATGGGCTGATATCATCAGCTGGCATGTGATGCGAGTCTTTCCCGTCATTTCTGGGCTTGCTCGTCTTGCCATGCGCCCCTCCTCGATAAGGGCCCTTGCCACTCCCCTGACGCAAATGATCGCAAGGCCCCTTGGGTTTTTTCTTTACAGTGGTGTCTTTGCCGCCACCCTTGCCTCCGCCGCCCGCCTGGGTCGCCTTCACGGCATTGGCTTCCTTCGCGGCCTTGGCGCTTTCCACCGTTTCTTTTACAGCCCGCGCCGCTTTGACCGCTTCTTCAGCTTCGCGCACGCCCTTTGCTGCGCTTGCCGCGCTCACTGCTCGCTTGGCCACCTTGCCTGCCGTCGTAACGACTTTTCCGCCCGGGATCATGCTGGCTGCCGCAAGACCCGCTTCAACGTAGTCGCCCTCGGCGGTATAGATCGCCGCATCGATCGCACCCGTGATCACCGACAAGCCCGGAACAAAGCTGGCAACGCCCAGCACCCCGTGCACCCAAGGACTGGACCTTTGCCAAAACGTTTTCTCGGCTACGGTCTCCGGTTTCAGCACTGCGTTGGCTCCTCCGCCGTGCGGCTCTATGCGTGTTGCTGACCTCTCAGCCTGCTCGAGGATCACTCCTTTGGTCGTCATGGCCGCTTGTCCCGCGTCATGTCGCACGGGAGGCAGGTCAGGTTTCCGGGTTCAGGTCTGGCGTTATCCGTCCGGCGCCAACGATTGAGAGCGAAGTCGCGTGACAGCCCTTCGCTGGCGTCAAGCTTGTTGACGAGCAGTTCAGAAAGGGGAACGTCGTTGTGTGGGAAAGTGAGCCGCAGAATGCGGGCGTGCTGATAGTCTGAAAGCAGCTGCTCCAGACCCCGGAGGGTTTTGCTCATGCAGGATTCCTGTGTTCATCAAGCTTCCCTCCCTGATGTAACACCGGCGCGCATTTTAATATTTCCCAATGGAAACGCACAACTCCTGAATGACGACGGCGGGCGAATGGATGAATTTTCGCCCCAAGGTGCGATACCCCTTCAGGCAAGGAGCCGGCTTGCCGCTCCAGAGAATCCGATCTGTCCAGGAAAATGACGACTCACCAACAGCCATCTCGTGTGAGCCCAAACTGAAAAGGCCTGAGTCCGGTGCAATACCGAACTCAGACCTTGATGCAGAAACTGACTGACGAACGTAAGAAGATGAGATTACGGCAGCGCTCGTTTCATGCTGCCTGTTTCTGCGGTGCCTTCGCAGGATCATCCCGCAACTCACGGCGCAGGATCTTGCCGACGTTGGTCTTGGGCAGCTCATCGCGGAACTCGATGTACTTGGGCTTCTTGTAGCCGGTGAACTGCTCCTTGCAATAAGCCATCAGCTGCTCACTGGTCAGCGACTTGTCCTTGCGAACCACGAAGAGTTTGACCGCTTCGCCTGTGTGCTCATCGGGCACGCCCACACAGGCACACTCCAACACCGCAGGATGCTGCGCCACCACGCCTTCGATTTCATTGGGATAGACGTTGAAACCCGAGACCAGGATCATGTCCTTCTTGCGGTCCACGATCTTGGTGTAGCCCTGCGCATCCATCACACCGATGTCACCGGTCTTGAAGAAACCGTCCGGCGTCATGACCTTGGCGGTCTCATCCGGACGCTGCCAGTAACCCGGCATCACCTGCGGGCCACGAATGGCGATCTCACCCGGCTGGCCCAGCGGCACCGGCTGACCATCGTCATCGAGGATGGCGATTTCAGTGGACGGCAGCGGCAGGCCGATGGTGCCGGTGTATTCATCGATGGTGCAAGGGTTCGCGCTGGCAATGGGCGAAGTTTCGGACAAACCGTAACCTTCGATGATGGGACAGCCGGTCAGCTTCTTCCACTTGTCCGCCACGCTCTTCTGTACCGCCATGCCGCCACCCACGCAGCAGCGATAGCCGGAGAAATCCAGCTTGGCAAAATCGGCATTGTTGAGCAACGCGTTGTAGAGGGTATTGACCGCCGGGAAGGTGTTGACCTTGTACTTGGCCAGCTCCTTGACGAAACCGGGAATATCGCGCGGATTCGGAATCAGCAGGTTCAGCGCGCCTTCACGCGTGCCCAGCAGGTTGCAGACGGTGAGCGCAAAGATGTGATACAGCGGCAGTGCGCAGACGAATACCAGCTGGTCGATGGGCTTGCCTGACTTCAGCGCCGGGGTCAGCCATTCTTCGGCCTGCAGCACGTTGGCAATCAGGTTGCGATGGGTCAACACTGCGCCCTTGGCCACACCCGTGGTCCCGCCGGTGTATTGCAGGAAGGCGACGTCATCGGGCGTCAGCGATACCTTCTGCAACGTCTTGCCCTCACCCTGCGACAGCGCGCGGCTGAAGGAGATCGCATTGGGCAACGACCAGGACGGCACCATCTTCTTGACGTGCCGCACCACCAGGTTGACGATGGCCCCCTTGAGGGTGCCGAGCAGCTCGCCCATGCTGGCCACCACGATGTGCTTGACCTGGGTATGGGCCACCACCTTCTGCAGCGTGCAGGCAAAATTCTCCAGCACGAAGATGGCTTCGGCGCCGGAATCCTTCAACTGGTGTTCCAGCTCGCGGGCGGTGTAGAGCGGATTGACGTTGACCACCGTGTAGCCCGCTCGCAGGATGGCGGCGATGGCGATCGGGTATTGCAGCACGTTGGGCATCATGATCGCCACGCGCGCCCCCTTCTGCAAGCCCAGGCCTTGCAGCCAGGCCCCCATGGCGCGCGACATGGCATCGAGCTCGCCATAGCGGAGATACTTGCCCATGCAGACGTAAGCGTTGCGATCGGCATGCTTGGCGAAAGCCTCTTCGATCATCTGCACCAGCGAACCGTAACGGCTGGGGTCGATGTCAGCGGGAACGCCTGCGGGATACGATGCAAGCCAGAATCTTTCCATAGTGTGTCCTCTGTCTCCGGTCATAACGTGCGCTGGGGCTGGACGGTGATGCAAGGCCACCGCGTTGGCGCGCACAGCAAAAAAAGCACGAGTGTTTTTTTATTTATCGCAGATGCTATCCAGCATTCGACTGCGGGGCAAGCTTTTTGCGCCCCAAATTTGAGATTTTTTGCAAAAAGGTTGGCAACGGCTGCGATATCGCGGTCAGTCTGCGCGTATTGCACGGCCCGGCAAACCGGCATTGCATTGAAATTCATCCGGCATGATACGCCGGGTCGTTGCTCTTGGGCCGTTCCGTGGTGCAGACGGGAAACATTTCCGCATCCGCCTTGCCCGTGGTCAAGGGCGCGTCTCCCAGCGCAGCATGGCGTGCGGCCTTGTCCATGCGTGCCAGTGCGCGCACCTTGTCATAAAAATCGGGGAAACCGCTGCTGCGGGCAAACAACTGACGGAAGGCAGGGACCAGGTCGTGATACGCCCCCACCAGTGCGAGATGCGCATTGGACAGCGGCATCGCGAACCAGCGGTCATACCCGGCATAGCCATTCCAGCGGGTGACCTTGATCTGCGCATATTCAGCGCGCAGGGCATCGAAGATGGCCGCCTTGCGCTGGCGCTTGTCGGCATCGCTGGCATCGCTGTCGTAGTTCTCCTTCAACCGGTCGCGGTACTTGTCCAGCAAGGCCAGGAACTCGCGCTTGCGGGCGGCAAAACGCTGGTAGTCCTGGACCATCGCCGGATCGTGGCGCGCCGCCAGCCAGCGTTCCACACCCAGCTCTTCCACCGCCACCGCAAACCCTTCATTGAAGGACGTATCACCGGGCGCATACACGGTCTGGTGCGCCAGCTCATGGAAGATCAGCCGCGCCAGTTCGCCATCGGGATACTGGATGAAGGTGGAGATCACCGGATCATCGAACCAGCCCAGCGTGGAATACGCCGGTACTCCGGCGACCTGCACGTCATAACCTTCGGCCTTGAGCGTGTCGGCATAGGCCTGCGCATCACTGAGGTGATAGTAGCCGCGATAGTCCACGCAGCCGGCAATGGGGAAACACCACTGCCGGGGCTTCAACGACAGCTCAGGCGCGGCCACCACATTCCACAGCACGAAAGGCCGGTCCAGTTGCGCGTAACTGCGATAGCTGCCGTTGTCGGGCAGATCGAGTTCGGTGACGGCATAGCGGCGGATCTCGCGCACCGTCTGCAGCTTGGACTTGAGCCCGGGCGAGGTGGCCGGGTCATCGAGCCATTCCTCCAGCGGTTTGGCCTGCGCCAGCAGCGAGAACTGGCCGTGCGCAGCCTGGGCGTAATACGAGACCGTAGAACAAGCCGACAGCCCGCACAGCGACGCCAGCACCGCCAAGGTCAGCCCCCAGCGCACAGAGCGACGCAAGCCACGGCGCAGCATGAAAAACCTCAGGCGGCCACGACCGGCTGCTGCAGTTTTTCCACCTGCACCAGCACGTCATAGAAGGTCGGCGCATTGCCCATGTCGGTCAGGCGCTGGCTGGTGACTTCGTTGGCGTTCTTGCCATCGGCGGCAAATTTTTTCCACCAGATCGACAGGCCCACCACCAGCCCCACGCGCGCCTTGTCGGTGACGCGCACGCGTGCCTGCATGCTGCCGCGATCATTGAAGATGCGCACCGTATCTCCCTGCGCAATGCCGCGAGCAGCCGCGTCCTGCGGATGCATGTCGAGGTGCGGTTCGCCCTCCGTATCACGCAGGCTCTGTACATTGACGAAGGAAGAATTGAGGAAATTGCGCGCCGGCGGCGAGATCATCGCCAGCGGATATTTCGCGCCCAGCTGCGGATTGCTGGCCACCGATTCATAGGGCGCGATATAGGTCGGCAAGGGATCGAGACCTGCACTCTTCATCTGCTCGGAATAGAACTCGCACTTGCCCGAGGGCGTGGCAAACCCGCCATCGGCGAAGGGTGCCACCGGCACCGACAGGCGCTGCCATCCCTTCTCCTTCAACTGTTCCCAGTCGTAGCCGGCGCTGCGCGGATCATCGCGCTTGAAGGCCACGGCGGCCAGTTGATCGTCGCTGTCCTTGAAGCAGTCTTCTTCAAATCCCATCGCGGCCGCCAGCAGGCGGAAGATCTCGGTATTGGGCTTGGCCTCGCCCAGCGGCGCAATGGCGGCATTGTTGGCCATCATGTAGACGTGGCCATACGACGCATGTACGTCGATGTGCTCCAGCTGGGTCGTCGCAGGCAGCAGGATATCGGCGTAGTCGGCGGTATCGGTCTGGAAATGTTCCAGCACCACCGTGAACAAATCCTCGCGCGCAAAGCCCTGCGCTACCTTGCCCGACTCCGGGGCCACCGCCACCGGGTTGGAGTTGTAGACGATCACTGCTTCCACCTGGGGACCGAAGTCGGGCGAGGCCGGCTTCAACAGGTCATCGCCGATGGTACTCATGTTGATGATGCGGCTGGGCTTGCCATGGCGCGCGGCCAGATCGGGGCGGCTCAAGGCAGCCGTATCCTTGGGGAAGCTGTCCGACACCGACAACTGGATGCCCCCCGACGCCTGACGCCAGGCGCCGACCAGCGCTGGCAGGCAAGCCACGTTGCGTGCGGCCATGCCACCGCCGCGCACGCGCTGCAGGCCGTAGTTGGCGCGGATGAAGGCACCCTCCCCGGCCAGCGCCACTCGGGCATATTCGCGCGCCAGGTTCCGCACCTCGTCCGCACTGATGCCGCACACCTCAGCGGTGCGGGCCGGCGTCCATTCGGCCACGCGCTCCTTGAGTTGCTCGAAGCCGAGCGTGTAGCGTGCGATGTAATCGTGGTCCAGCAAGTCTTCTGCGATCAGCACGTGCATCAGGCCCAGCGCCAGCGCGGCATCGGTACCGGGCAAGAGCGCGATGTGCTGGTGGCATTTCTCGGCCGTCAGCGAGCGATACGGATCGATGGCGATCAAGCGTGCTCCGTTGCGCTTGGCCGCTTGCACGCGAGTCCAGAAATGCAGGTTGGAAGCAATCGGATTGCCGCCCCAGATGATGATGAGCTTGGCGTGATCGACCTGCTCCAGATCGGTACCGATGCGCGCACCAATGGTGTAGCGATAGCCCGCGCCACCTGCGGAGGCACAGATGGTGCGGTCCAGCTGCGAGGCACCGAGACGATTGAAGAAACGCCCGGCCATCGATTCGCCCTGCACCTGCCCCATGGTCCCGGCGTAGCTGTAGGGCAGGATGGCTTGCGGATCGCGCAAGGCGATCTGGCCCAGGCGCTGTGCGATGGTGGCGATGGCCTCGTCCCAGCTGATGCGCTCGAACTTGCCCTCGCCCTTCTTGCCCACGCGGCGCATGGGATGCAGCAGGCGGTCCTGGTGATAGGTGCGCTCGGCATAGCGCGAGACCTTGGTGCAGAGCACGCCGGCCGTCGGCGGGTGCTCCGGATCGCCGCGCACTTCCGTGGCGACGCCGTCCTTGACGGTCACCAGCAGGGCGCAGGTATCAGGGCAATCATGGGGACAGGCGGCACGGACGATGGTGGTGGTCATGGCAGAGAAGAAAGCGGGGAAAGAAAACAGGGAAGCCCTCGGCGCACGCGAGGCAGGCAGCTACTTTATCTTAAAATGGCGCGTCACGACTCTTCCGTAGCGCCGCCATGTCTCCTTCACTGCACTTCTGGCGTCCTCCCGCCCTGCCCTTCTTCGAAGGCCGGCGCGCCACCGGCAGCCTGTCCTGCTATGCGCCGCATACGCACGACAGTTTTTCCATCGGCGTCGTCGACGGCGGGCACAGCATCTTTACGCTGGCCGATCGCAGCGAGCGCATCTTCCCTGGCGACGTGATCCTCGTGCGGGCAGGCGATGTGCACAGCTGCAATCCGGCCGACCTGCAGCGCTGGAGCTATCGCATGTTCCATCTGGACTCCAGCTGGCTGGCCACCCTGCTGGCGCAAACCCCGGCCACATGCGGGTTGCTCTCGGGCATGCCGTCACAGGTGGTGCGCTCACCGGAGGCACTGCAATGGCTGGACCGCATGACCCACGCACTGGAGACCGGCCATCCGGACCTGGAGCGCGAGGTAATACGTTGCCTGCAGCATGTGATGCGCGCGTGCGCCGATGCCTGCTCGCCCGCGCAGGCCAGCGATGCGCCCGAAGACGACGGCCTGCAGCGTGCCCATGATTTCCTGCTGGCACATTGCCGCGACCGTGTCTCGCTGGCGACCCTGGCGGAACTCGCCGGCACCAGCCGCTACCAGTTGATCCGCCAGTTCCGCCGCCGCTTCGGCCTGACTCCGCATGCCCTGCAGCTGGACATGAAGATCCGCCAGGCGCGCACCCTGCTGCAGCAGGGCGCCAGCACCGTCCATGCCGCGCTCGATACCGGCTTTGCCGACCAGAGCCACTTCCATCGCGCCTTCAAATCGCGGGTGGCGGCCACACCGCTGCAATATCGGCGGGCCTAGCTGCGGCTGGCCACCAGTGCGGCGGCAGCGAGCATCAACAGCAGGCCCGCGCCCCGCTCGATGAGCGGCAGCAAGCGCGTGAGCGCCCGCATCACGCGCTGCTGCGCGATGAAATACACCAGCCCGGCATCCCAGGCCAGCACGGTCCCAAACATCCAGACGCCATAGAAGAGCTTGGTCGACGCGCCGGTCTGCGCCGACACGATGACGGTGAACAGGCCAAAGTAAAACACGCCATTCTTGGGATTGAGTGCGGCCGAAAGAAAACCTGTCCCCAGTGCGGCCCATGGCGCGACCTTGGCGGCCGAAACGGGGGCAGCAGGCAAGACGGCCGAGTACCGCCCGGCGCGCCAGAAGACCCATCCCAACCAGGCCAGGTAGAGCGCTGCCAACCACTGCATGGCCGCCAGCAGCAGTGGTGCTCGCTGCAGGAGACTGAAGCCGCCGATGGCCAGCGCGATGTAAAGCCCGTTGGCCAGCGCAATCCCCAGGGCTGCAGCCAGCCCATAGCCCCGCCCATGGCGCAGGCTGCCCCTCAGCAGCAAGAGGAAATCCGGACCGGGACTGGCCAGCGCCAGCAAATGCGCACCCGCCAGCAGGAAGAATTCGGAAGAAAGCATCATGTGTGTCGACGCCTGCCCGGCGCCCCCTGTTAAAAATGCGCATGCTAGGCAGGCTCGCGGCCGCTGTATTGAACGAAATTGCACAGGCGCTCTTGCGCCGCCAAGGCGCGGTAAGATAGGCACACTTGTTACCAACGCCAGCGCACCAGACTTCCATGAAACTCATCGACCCCATCGTCCAGTTCCACGCCGACCTGCAGAAGATCCGCCGCGACATCCACGCCCATCCCGAGCTGTGTTACGAAGAAGTGCGCACCGCCGACGTGGTGGCGCAAAAGCTGACCGAGTGGGGGATTCCGGTCGTGCGCGGCCTGGGGGTGACTGGGGTTGTCGGCATCATCAAGAAGGGCGAGAGCCCGCGTGCCATCGGCCTGCGCGCCGACATGGATGCGCTGCCCATGTCCGAAATCAATACCTTCGACCATGCCTCGCGTCATCCCGGCAAGATGCACGCCTGCGGCCATGACGGGCACACCGCCATGCTGCTGGGCGCGGCCCGTTACCTGGCGCAGCATGGCGACTTCGATGGCACCGTGTATGTGATCTTCCAGCCCGCAGAAGAAGGCGGCCGTGGCGCCGAGCGCATGATCCAGGATGGTTTGTTCGAGAAGTATCCAATGGATGCCGTCTTCGGCATGCACAACTGGCCCGGCATTCCGGCCGGTCACTTCGGCGTGACGCCGGGTCCGCAGATGGCCTCCAGCAACGAGTTCCACGTCACCGTCAAGGGCCGTGGCTCGCACGCCGCGCAGCCGCACAAGGCGGCCGATCCGGTGATGACAGCGGTCCACATTGCCCAGGCCTGGCAGAGCATCGTGGCGCGCAACGTCAATCCGAATGATCCGGCGGTGGTATCGATCACCCAGATCCACACCGGCAGCGCCACCAACGTCATCCCCGACGAAGCCATGATGGTCGGCACCGTGCGTACCTTCAGCCTGCCGGTGCTGGACCTCATCGAGCGCCGCATGCAGGAGATCGCCGAGCACACCGCCGCCGCCTTCGATGCCACGGTCGACTTCCGCTTCAACCGCAACTATCCTCCGCTCATCAACCATGCCAAGGAAACCGCCTTCGCCGTTGAAGTGCTGACCGAACAGTTCGGTGCCGACCATGTGGATGCCAAGACCGAACCGACCATGGGCGCGGAAGACTTCGCCTTCATGCTGCAGCACAAGCCGGGCTGCTATGTGTTCCTCGGCAATGGCGATGGCGGCCACCGCGACCAGGGGCATGGCCTCGGTCCGTGCAACCTGCACAACCCCAGCTACGATTTCAACGACGACCTGCTGCCCATCGGTGCCACTTACTGGGTGCGGCTGGCCGAGAAATTCCTGCAGGCGAAGTAAGCGCCACAGCGGCGTGCAGGGCATTGGCGCGCGGGCGCATTTCAGGCATGATCGCCAAAGCCCGCCGCCCGGCGCACTCTGCAACGCGCTGCGAAGCTGCGGCAAGAACGTATAACGACAACAGGGAGAAACCTTGCACACGCTCGCCACCATCCTGGTCCTGCTGGTCGCCCTCGAACATGTCTGGATCCTGATCCTGGAAATGTTCCTGTGGACCAAACCGCTGGGCCTGAAGACCTTCCGCCAGTCGCGCGAAGCCGCCGAAGCCACCCGCGTGCTGGCCGCCAACCAGGGGCTCTACAACGGTTTCCTGGCTGCGGGCCTGTTCTGGAGCCTGGCCACGGGCGACCATGCGGTGCAAATCTTCTTCGTGAGTTGCGTGCTGGTAGCCGGCATTTACGGTGGGCTCACTGCCAAGCGCTCCATCCTCTACATCCAGGGCCTGCCTGCCCTGCTGGCGCTGCTGGCCTTGCTGGCCAGCTGATACGGCGAGCCAACCATGAAGCGCGCCCTGCTCCTGACCCTGCTGCTCCTGCTGGCGCGCCACGGGCTGGCGCAGGATCCTGAGCCCGAGTGGTGGAACTACCAGGCCCAGCGCGGCGATCGCCTCACGGTGGTCAAACTGGACATGGGCTTGCGACGCAGCTTTCCGCTTTCCGGATTTCCGTACGTGGTGGTCACGCGGGTGAGCTATGCGCCGGGCACGCCCGATGGCTTGCCGGCGCTGGCCGAGCAGGACCGGCTGGAAGCCCTGTCCGATCAGATGGCTGCGGCCATCGGCAAGAAGACCCGCAGCATCTATGCCGGCACCGCGTTCAGCCAGGGCCAGCAGCAATCCTGGTTCTACGTGACCGATCCCAATGGACTCGAAGCAGTGGTGGCGGGCGTGCATGCCCAGCTCTGCCAGGGCTGCAAGACCAGCACCGCCATCCTGGCCGATCCCGCGTGGGCGCTGTATCGCGACCAATTGTTGCCGGACGGGGAAACCCGGCAGCGCTATGGCTTGCGCAGTTATTGAGGTCCGCGCCGCAGGGGCGGCGTAAAGTTTGGCACGACAGCTGCCGATAACAAGTTTCCTGGCAGCATCAGCATTGACACCGCGTCATCACAACCAGTCCGGCATGCCGCATGGCCTTGCCGGCGCAACAACAACATCGGACACGGTCCGAGGGGAAGCCGCATGAAACAGATCAAACTCATCCTCAAGGACGATATCTACGACTCTCTGGAGCGGGATTATCACAACTTCGTGCGGCTCTCGACCAAGATCGATTCGGGTTTCGTCAAACCCTCTTTCGACAGCTACCTGCTGGCCAAGCTCTCCGAGAACACCAACTTCCTCACCGAAGAAGCGGTGCAGCACCTGATGCTCTCCGGTCAATACGCGTGGGCGCGCCGGGCGATGGACAAGGAATTCCCGGACGTGGTCCAGATCCTGATCGAACAGGCGGCCAATTACGGGTTCTGGATTGCGGTGCGCCACGACTGGGGCACCGAGGAACTGGTCAATGCCTCGCGCGCTTGGGCCGGCGCCATCATCAAGCAGGCCAAGGGCGATGAAACGCAGATCGACGTGCTGGCCTCGCAGATCAAGGCGTCCGCCACCAATATCGCGGTGGTGCAGGAACGGCTGAAGACACCGGCCTCACAACTGGCCCATGCCATGGTGCAGGAATTGCGCGAGACGCATATCGCCATCGAACATGCCTCGGGCGTGGTAGCGCGGGAAAAGCTGGGAGCCATGCGCACCCTGCTGAAACTCGGACGCGCCTATGGAAATGTCTCAGAGAAGGCCGAGCAGGACATGATGGACAAGCTCAAGCGCGAAAAGCCCTGGCTCTTCGAGACCGGCCCCAAGGGTTTCTGGGGCCATGTCGCCGCCTGGTGGCGCGGGGTCTGAGCCCGCAGCACGTCAATGCTCAGGGAGCCGGCACCGCCTGCGCATCGCGCATCAGGCGGATGTCGCCATACCAGGCCTCCATCTTCTGCACGGTGTTGTCGGTATCGGTAAGCACGCCCACGCCGATCAGGCGGCCGGGCTTTTCACCGAAGGCACGCTCGTAGTCTTCCGCGACGTTGCGCTGGTAATTGCGCCACTGCCCCACATGCTCCGCACCGCTTTCCACCACCAGCATCTGGATGCGGCCGGTGCGGCCGTTGGCAATCACCGTGCCGACCGGCACCTTGGGATCCCACACATACATCAGCGTGGCATAAGGCAACTCATGCCCGGTCAGCAGCTTGGCCGTATCGAAGAGGATGGTATCCATCAGCGAGAGCTTGTCGTGGTCGCCATCGAAGGCCAGCACGATGCGCACCGGCGAATCATCGGTTTCCCGATGGGTGAGATCGGCCGTGGGAATCAGGCCGGCGGCTTTCCAGCTCCAGGTCAGCCAGGGCTTCTTGTTGATGTCGATGTCGACCGGATGGCGCAGGCCGGATGAGGCGCGGTCGGCAAAGGCGTGCAGGACGCTGCGGCCATTGTCCTGCACCAGACGATATTCGGTAGGAATCTTCTTGCGGGTGAACACCAGCGGTTCCCAGCCGGTCGGCAAGCCTTCGGGCGGGTTGGCCGAGAACAGTGCCAGGGCCTGGTCCAGCTTGGCCTGTTTGGCTTGCCGGGCGGCCTCGTCGAGCGGTGCGGGCTTCTGTGCGGCGCAGCCTGCCAGCAGCAGGGCGCCGGTCACGCAGAGCGCGGCCAGCACGGCACGAGCGGCAGAGGCAGGAAGGGAAACAGGACCGAGAGCAGCAAGGCGCGTGCGCGCACGCGTAAGACGCAAATTCATGAAGGCCAACCGGAGAAAGCGGATTCTGAGGGAAAGTCTGCGGCCACCCCGACCGCAGACGAACACTAACAGGAAAATCACGCCTGACGGCATCCGGAAAAACCCTAGCCTGTAAAAAAACGTCAGGAACGCAACGCGGCGGTTGGCTCAATTTTGCTGCCGCAGGATCTGGATGAACATCTTGGCCAGCGACGACAAGGTACTGTTCTTGCGCGTGACGATGCCGTAATGCTCGATGCGGGTCTTGAGGTTCACCGGCAGGATCCCCAGCATCTGGCGCGCAGCAAAGAAATGCGCGATGTCCAGCGGCATCACCGCCACCATGTTCGATTGCGCCAGCAGGGTGATGGTGACGAAGGGGGAGGCGGTCTCGATCACGTTGCCCGGCACCTTCACGCCTTCCAGCTTGAACTCGTGCTCGATCCAGATGCGCATGGGCATGTTGCTCGAATAGAGAATCCACGAGGCATCGGCCAGCTCCTGCAGGCGCACCTTCTGCGCCGTGGCCAGCGGATGGTCGATGCCGCTGACGATGCACATGGGCTCGCCGCGCAGCATTTCGTAATGGTAGAGGTTGGGCTGCGAACTGACCGAGGAACGGCCGATCATCAGGTCGATGCGGCCCTGGTCCAGCAGCAGCAGCTGGCGGGCGCTGGTGTCCTCGCTGATCTCGATGGAGACGTCCGGCTGGATCTCGCGCAGGCGCGACAGCGCGCGCGTGACGAAGGGGGCCGCCCCCATGATGGTGCCGATGGACAAGCGGCCGCCGCGGCCGCTGATCATGTTCTGCAATTCTTCGCGCAGGTTGGCCACGTCGCTCTGGATCAGGCGCGCGTAGCGGATCACGCAGCGGCCCAGTTCGGTGGCCTCGATGCCGCGCGGTGAGCGGTCGAACAGCGTCACGCCCAGAGCATCTTCCATTTCATGCAAGGCCTTGGTGGCGGCCGGCTGGGTCATGTGCATCACCTCGGCCGCCTTGTGCAGGGAGCCCTGCTCGTCGAGCGCCGTCAGCAGCGCGACCTGGCGAAAGCGCAGGCGGCTGACGATGGAACCGACCGACGGCAGCGCATCGCCTGCCGCGCCCTCCTCGCCGAGTCGGTTATCACCCGATGAATTAAGCTCATTAGACATCCTTGGTTCAGCCTCTTATAGTCGTCCCGGAAAAAACACAATGCTAGCGCATCTGCCCCCTGCCCACGGCGATGCGTGAAAAAAGCTCAGGAGACGACGGGCAGATTGATCCACAGGTGGCTTCGCCTGGCGGCAGTTTCCTGCCGCGTGCGAATCGCGCTCCCTGTTCTGCACATCGCTCCCCTGGACCCTGACCGCCCCTGACCGGCGGCCATATGGATGACGACGGCAAAGGAGACTTGGTGAGGCTGATTCAATATCGCGACCTGCATGGCCAACGCCGCGTCGGCATCGTCAATGGCGCCAGCATCCAGGTGCTGGGCGAGGTCGATACCATGCGCGAACTCGGCTTGCTGGCCATCGAACGCCATACCGGGCTGGAACGCCTGGCCCAGTTGCTCAATACCGACCGCTCCGAAGACTATGCCGCGATCCTGGCCGAGGGCCGCATCCTGGCCCCGCTGGACCATCCCGACCCGGCCCACTGCCGCGTCTCCGGTGCCGGTACCACGCACCTGGGCAGCGCCACCACGCGCGACAAGATGCATCGCCGCATCGAAGGCGATGAGCTCGACAAGACCGATACGCAACTGATGATCGAATGGGGCATCGCCGGCGGCCGCCCCGCGCCGGGCACCGTGGGCGTGCAGCCCGAATGGTTCTACAAGGGCGATGGCCATTGCATCGTCGCGCCCGGCCGGCCCTTGCCGCGTCCCGACTTTGCCCTCGATGGCGGCGAAGAACCGGAGATCGTCGGGCTCTACCTGATCGATGACGCAGGTTGTCCGCGCCGCCTCGGCTTTGCCATCGGCAACGAGTTTTCGGATCACGTGATGGAGCGCCGCAATTACCTGTATCAAGGCCACTCCAAGCTGCGCCACTGCGCTTTCGGTCCGGAGCTGCTGGTGGGCCTGCCACCCGCGCACCTGGTCGGCATGACGCGCATCCGTCGCCGTGGCCGCGTGATCTGGGAACAGGAATTCCTGACCGGCCCGGACAACATGTGCCACTCCATCGAGAACCTCGAATACCACACCTTCAAGTACGCGCACCTGCTGCATGCGGGCGACGTGCATGCGCACTTCATGGGCGCGGCCAACCTGTCGTTCGCCTACAGCGTGCGCACCGAGGATGGTGACAGCATCGAGATCAGCATTCCCGATTTCGGCGCACCGCTGGTCAATGGCATCCAGCACGTGCAATCGAACTTGCGACCGGGTGGCGTCAGGCAGCTGTAGCCGCGCCGCCCGGCCCCAGGCGCGCCGCAAGGCGCAGCAGTACCGGCAATCATGCCAAGGCCCCGACCCACGGTCGCACAACAAGAGGCCGACCCCAGGAAAATCAAAAAGGAGACCACCCTCATGCTGCTGTATCCCCCTTCCCCTGACGCTGCACGGACGGAGCGTCGATGAATTACACCTTCGATTTCATGAGCGTGTTCGCCAACTGGGATCGCCTCTTGATGGGTGCCTGGCTGACGATACAGCTCTCGGCCCTGTCCATCGCACTGGGCTTCGTGGTCGGCACGCTCGGTGCGATTGCCGGCAAGAGCCGGCTGGCGCTGGTGCGCGGCCTGGTACAGGCGTATGTCGAGATCATCCGCAATACGCCGCTGCTGGTGCAGGTGTTCCTGGTGTTCTTCGGCCTGGCCAGCATCGGCTGGAAGCTCACCGCCGAGACCGCTGCCGTCATTGCGCTGACCGTCAACGTCGGCGCCTACACCACCGAGATCATGCGCGCCGGCATCAACTCCATTCATCCGGGCCAGATCGAGGCGGCCGAATGCCTGGGCATGTCGCGCTTTCACGTGTATTGGCACGTGGTGCTGCTGCCGGCGGTGGAGCGCGTCTATCCCTCGCTGACCAGCCAGTTCATCCTCTTGATGCTGGCCTCCAGCATCACCTCGCAGATCTCGGCAGAAGAGCTGACCGCCACCGCCAACCTGGTGCAGTCGGAAACCTTCCGCAGCTTCGAGGTGTATGCGGTCATCGCGGTGGCGTATCTCGCCCTGTCCTTCCTGTTCCGTGGCGCATTCTGGGCAATCAGCCAGATGGCCTTCGTGCGCAAGCGCAAGCTTGGCACCAACCTGTAAGGAGGCGCGATGAACGCATTCAGTTTCCTGCACGTGGAATACCTGCTGCAAGCCGCCGTCTGGACCGTGGTGCTGTCGCTGGTGGCCTTCGTCTTCGGCGGCGTGGCCGGCTTCGTGATCGCCCTGTGGCGGGTCTCGCCCAATGCCCTGCTGCGGGGCATCGCCAGTACCTACATCCAGGTGGTGCAAGGCATCCCGCTGCTGGTAATCCTGTTCGTGGCCTACTTCGGGCTGGCCATCGCCGGCTTCAAGCTCACCCCGCTGGTGGCGGCCGGGATTTCCTTTGCGATCTATTGCGCCGCCTTCCTCGGCGAGATCTGGCGCGGCTGTATCCAGGCGGTCCCCAAGACCCAGTGGGAAGCCTCGGAATGCCTGGGCTTCAACCGCTTCGAGCAGCTCACCAAGGTGATCCTGCCGCAGGCGGTCAAGATCGCCACGCCACCCACCGTGGGCTTCATGGTGCAGATCGTCAAGAACACCTCGCTGGCCTCGGTGATCGGCTTCGTCGATCTCTCGCGCGCCGGCCAGATCATCAACAACTCGACCTTCCAGCCGTTCACCGTGTTCGGCTGCGTCGCACTCATCTATTTTTGCCTGTGCTTCCCGCTGTCGGCGCTGTCCAAGCACTTTGAAAGGAAATTGAATGTCAGCCATCGTTAAGATCAATGATCTGCACAAGAGCTTCGGCAGCAACAAGGTATTGAACGGCGTTTCGCTGGATGTGGAAAAGGGCCAGATGGTGGCCATCATCGGCAAGAGCGGTTCGGGCAAGAGCACGCTGCTGCGTTGTCTGAATGGTCTGGAGAAAGTGGATGGCGGCAACATCCATGTATGCGGACATGATATCCATCATCCGGACAAGCTGAACCTGCGCGAATTGCGCAAGCAGGTCGGCATCGTCTTCCAGAGCTACAACCTGTTCCCGCACCTGACCGTGGAGCGCAACATCACGCTGGCGCTGACCACCATCAAGAAGATGTCCACCGAGGAAGCGAAGAAGATCGCCCACAAGGTCCTGCAGCTGGTGGGCCTGGAAAACAAGAAGGAAGCCTACCCCGAGCAGCTCTCGGGCGGCCAGGCGCAGCGCGTGGCGATCGCCCGCTCGCTGGCCATGGCGCCGGAACTGATGCTGTTCGACGAAGTGACCTCGGCGCTGGATCCGGAACTGACCGCCGAAGTGCTGAAGGTCATGGAAGACCTGGCCCGTGGCGGCATGACCATGGTACTGGTCACGCACGAGATGGCCTTTGCCCGCAAGCTGGCCGATGTACTGGTGTTCATGCACCAGGGCCAGGTGTGGGAGATCGGCCCGCCTGACGAACTCTTCAGCAATCCGAAAACTGCCGAGTTGCAGAAGTTCGTATCAAGCGATCTGTAAAAGATCGCATATCCATCTTGTATGGATTTTGTTGTCAGCAGCATCCCTACAATCACCCAGGAGACATCAATGAAAAAACTGTTCAACTTCACCAGGAAGGCCGCCGCCGTCGTGCTGGGCCTGGCTTGTTTTGCCCAGGCCGCACATGCCGACGCCCTGGCCGACATCAAGGCGCGCAAGAAGGTGCTCATCGCCATCGATCTCGGCGCGCCGCCCTTCGGCATGACCAACGCCAAGCTGGAGCCGCAGGGCTCGGATGTGGAAACCGCGCGCCTGCTGGCCAAGGACATGGGTGTGGAACTGGAGATCGTGCAGGTCACCGGCCCCAACCGCATTCCCTTCCTGATGACCGGCAAGGCCGACATGGTGATCTCGTCCTTCTCGATCACGCCGGAACGCCAGAAGGTGGTGGCGTTCACCCAGCCCTACGGTGCCTCGCAGTTCGTGGTGGCCGCGCCCAAGGGCGAGAACATCAAGGGCCTCAATGACCTGGTCGGCAAGCGCGTGGCGGTGGTTCGCGGCAACATGCAGGATTCGCTGCTGACCCCGCTGGCCCCCAAAGGAACCAACATCGTGCGCTTCGATGACGATGCCACCGTGACCGCGGCCATCATCTCGGGCCAGGTCGATGCACTGTGCACGCCCAATTCGCTGGCCTCGGCCATTGCCAAGCAGAACCCGTCCAAGAACCTGGAAACCAAGTTCGCCATCAAGGACATCCCCTATGCCATCGGCCTGCGCAAGGGCGAGCCGGCACTGGAAAAGTGGCTCAACGAATGGATCACCGCCAACCTCAAGAATGGCAAGCTGCCCGGCATCTACCAGCAATGGGTAGGCAGCCCCATGCCTGACCTGGCGCAGTTCGCGCCCAAGTAAGACCGTCGTTTCCGGCATGCCGCGCCAGCCAGCGCGGCATGCGCCCGCCGCCTGAGCGGCCAGCCTGCAGCACCCACGTTCTCCGAGACCAACATGAAAGCCAACTCTCCCATCATCCGCCTGAACCCGGTCGATGATGTCGTCATCGCCCGCCAGCAGCTCATCTCCGGCACCGTGCTGCAGGACGAAGGCGGCCTCAAAGTCCAGGGCCTCATTCCCGCCGGCCACAAGATGGCGACCCGCGCCATCTCTGCGGGCGAGCCGGTCAAGCGCTACGGCCAGATCATCGGCACGGCCAGCCAGGACATCGCGCCCGGCCAGCACGTGCACACGCACAACCTGGCCATGGCCGAGTTCTCGCGTGAACACCATTTCGGCGCTGACGTGAAGCCGGTCGATTTCGTCGCCGAGCCCGCAACCTTCATGGGCATCGTGCGCCCCGATGGCCGCGTGGCCACGCGTAACTACATCGGCGTACTGACCTCGGTGAACTGCTCGGCCACCGCGGCACGTGCCATCGCCGATTACTTCCGCCGCGACATCCATCCCGAAGTGCTGGCCGACTATCCCAACATCGATGGCGTGGTGGCCCTGACCCACGGCCAGGGTTGCGCCACGGATTCGCAGGGCGAGCCGCTGCAGATCCTGCGCCGCACGCTGGCGGGTTACGCCACCCATCCCAACTTCGCTGCGGTGCTGGTGGTGGGCCTGGGCTGCGAGACCAACCAGATCTCGGGCCTGATGGAAAGCCACAACCTGAAGGAAGGCGAATACTTCCACACCTTCACCATCCAGGGCACCGGCGGCACCGCCAAGACCGTGGCGCTGGGGATCGAGAAGATCAAGAAGATGCTGCCCAAGGCCAATGACATCAAGCGCGAGCCGGTGTCGGCCAAGCATCTGACGCTGGGCCTGCAGTGCGGTGGTTCGGATGGCTATTCGGGCATCACGGCCAATCCGGCGCTGGGTGCGGCAGTGGACTTGCTGGTGCGGCATGGCGGCACGGCCATTCTTTCCGAAACGCCGGAAATCTATGGCGCCGAACACCTGCTCACCCGCCGCGCAGTCTCGCCGGAAGTCGGTGAGAAGCTGCTGGCCCGCATCGCCTGGTGGGAGGAGTATTGCGCCAAGAACGATGCCGAGATGAACAACAATCCCTCAGCGGGCAACAAGGCCGGTGGCTTGACCACCATCCTTGAGAAGTCGCTGGGCGCGGTTGCCAAGGGCGGCACCACCAATCTGGTGGATGTCTACAAGTATGCGGAGACGGTCACCGCACGCGGCTTCGTCTTCATGGATACGCCGGGCTACGACCCGATCTCCGCCACCGGCCAGGTCGCCGGAGGGGCCAACATGATCTGCTTCACCACGGGCCGGGGTTCGGCCTATGGCTGCGCACCGGCACCGTCGCTCAAGCTGGCCACCAATACTGCGCTGTGGCAACGTCAGGAAGAAGACATGGACATCAACTGCGGCGAGATTGCCGACAGCAATGTCACCCCGCAGGAGGTCGGCGAACGCTTCTTCCAGATGATCCTCGATACGGCATCGGGCAAGAAGACCAAGAGCGAGCTGCATGGCTACGGGCAAGACGAATTCGTGCCCTGGCACATCGGCGTCTACACCTGATGCTGATGCAGATCATCAAGGCCTGGCTGCGGCTGGGCTAGTGTTATCCGCAGTGGTCCGTAGTGCGCCGGCCCAGAGCGCGCACTACGGACTGCCGGCCAAGCATCCTTGCCTTCGGGCATCCACGGGGACGAGGATGTTTCGCCCGCAGTGAGTCTTCCCCCTAGCAGAACACGACATCGTGGCGACGCCCGCTTCCCGAGTCATCCGGGTCCGCCTCCAACATAAGGAATCAAGAACATGGCACACACTTATTCGCTTCAGGCCCACCTGCCTGAAGACCACGCGCAGGCCACGCTGATCGGCCGCCTCTGGCAACCCGGCGTGGGCCCGGTGCTGGTGCGGATCGACGCCGACGGTGCGTATGACCTCACGCTCATCGCGGCCACCTCCAGCGAATTGCTGGAACTCGACAACCCGGCCGCCGCCGTGCGCGCCGCCACCAACATGACCCGCATCGCGACCTTGCAGGAGTTGCTGGACAATGCCGATGCCGCCCATCGTGATACCTCGCGCCCCTGGCTGCTGGCCCCCATCGACCTGCAGGCCGTCAAGGCCAGCGGCGTGACCTTCGTGGCCAGCATGCTGGAGCGCGTAATCGAGGAACAGGCGCGCGGTGACGCCGGCAAGGCGGAATCGGTGCGCAAGGCGATCACGGCGGTGATCGGCGACAACCTCTCCAGCGTGGTGCCGGGCTCGCCGGAAGCCGCGCGCCTGAAGGAAGTGCTGCTGGAGCAAGGCGTGTGGTCGCAGTACCTGGAAGTGGGCATCGGCCCGGATGCGGAAATCTTCACCAAGGCGCAGCCGATGTCGTCGGTGGGCCTGGGCGATGAAGTCGGCATTCACCCCAAGTCGGCCTGGAACAATCCCGAGCCGGAAATCGTGCTGGCCATCAACAGCCGTGGCAAGGTGGTCGGTGCGACCCTGGGCAACGATGTGAACCTGCGCGACTTCGAAGGCCGCAGCGCCCTGCTGCTGGGCAAGGCCAAGGACAACAATGCTTCCTGCGCAGTCGGGCCTTTCATTCGCCTGTTCGACGCAAACTTTTCAATTGACGATGTGCGTCGCGCCGAACTTACAATGCGGGTCGATGGTACGGAAGGCTTCACGCTCAAGGGCAGCAGCTCGATGTCCATGATCAGCCGCGATCCGCTGCAGCTGGTGGAGCATGCGATCGGTCCCAATCACCAGTATCCGGATGGACTGGTACTGTTCCTGGGGACCATGTTCGCACCGACCCAGGACCGTTTTGGTCCCGGCCAGGGCTTCACCCACCAGGTCGCCGACATCGTGACGATCTCCACCCCCAAGCTGGGCGCGCTGGTGAACACCGTGAATTTCAGTGACCAGACCGCGCCGTGGACTTTCGGGCTCACCGCGCTGTACAAGAATCTCGCCAATCGCAAACTCGTTTAATCGCAAAGGAACAAGCATGTCCGCATCCACTGGCCGCCTCGCCGGCAAGACCGTCCTCATCACTGCTGCGGCCCAAGGTATCGGCCGCGCCTCGACTGAATTGTTTGCGCGTGAAGGCGCTCGCGTGATCGCTACCGATATCAGCAAGACGCATCTGGAGGAGCTCGCCTCCATCGCTGGTGTGGAGACACATCTGCTGGACGTCACCGACGACGATGCCATCAAGGCGCTGGTGGCCAAGGTCGGCACCGTCGATGTCCTCTTCAACTGCGCGGGCTACGTGGCGGCCGGCAACATTCTGGAGTGCGATGACAAGGCTTGGGATTTCTCCTTCAATCTCAATGCCAAGGCCATGTTCCACACCATCCGTGCGGTGCTGCCGGGCATGCTGGCCAAGAAGGCCGGGTCCATCGTCAACATCGCCTCGGCCGCATCGAGCGTGAAGGGCGTGGCCAATCGCTTTGCCTACGGTGCCTCCAAGGCGGCCGTGGTGGGGCTGACCAAGTCGGTGGCGGCGGACTTCGTGTCGCAGGGCATCCGTTGCAATGCGATCTGCCCGGGCACCATTGAATCGCCCTCGCTGAACCAGCGCATCAGCACGCAAGCCAAGGAGACCGGCAAGAGCGAAGACGAAGTCCGCGCCGCCTTCGTGGCACGCCAGCCCATGGGCCGCATCGGCAAGGCCGAGGAAGTGGCGGCACTGGCCTTGTACCTGGCATCGGACGAGTCGAACTTCACTACCGGATCGATCCACATGATTGATGGTGGGTGGTCCAACTAAACAGGGGATGGGATGATCGTTCGAGGGTCACGCATCAGAACGATGCGGATGATTCGAACGATCCGCCAGATCAGGACGGCATGCTGCGCGCATGCCGTTTTTCTTTTGGCGCGCTGTGCGCTGATCCTCCTGCTGGCGTGAGGGATGTTGTGGATCAGGTTTATCAAACCAGATCCGCGCGGCATAATGAGCGCTTACTCATTCATGCTTACAGGCGAGCTCCATGTCCCAGGCATCTCCCGCATTGACTGCTGACACCTTCACCACCGTTTCTCCCGAACCGATGCTGCTGGGCGAATCGCCCCTGTGGCACGCGGAGGAAGCAGCACTCTACTGGATCGACATTCCCGGCAAGGCCGTCCACAAGCGCGTACTGGCCACGCAGCAGCACCAGCGCTGGGACATGCCGGAAGAACCCGGCAGTATCGTCAAGCATGCGCAAGGCGGGCTGGTGGTGGCGTTGCGGTCTGGCATGTTCCATCTCAATACTGGCAATGGCGCGCTGACGGCGCTGCTGGAAGCGCCCTACGATATGGCACGCATCCGCTTCAATGATGGTCGCTGCGATGCCTCCGGCCGCTTCTGGTGCGGCACCATCTATGAGCCGCGTGATCACGATGGCGGCACCTTGTATTGCTTCGAACGTAATGCCTTGCGTGATGCGCATCATGCCGTAGTCACTTCCAATGGCGTGGCGTTCAGCCCGGACCAGCGCCTGATGTATCACGCCAATACGCCAGCCCACCGCATCAACGTCTATGACTATGATCTGGCTACCGGCCAGACCAGCAATTGCCGCCTGCTGCGCCAGTTCGACAGCGACAAGACTGCGTCCGGTTACGGCGGACGTCCGGATGGTGCCGCGGTCGATAGCGAAGGAGCGTACTGGTGTGCGATGTTCGAGGGAGGGCGGGTGTTGCGGCTGTCGCCACAGGGCGAGATCCTGCAGGAGATCCGCGTGCCGGCGCGCTGTCCGACGATGGTGGCATTTGGGGACGAGGATCTGCGCACGCTCTTCATCACGACCGGACGCAATGGCCGCAGTGAGGCGGAGCTTGCCCAATATCCGCTGTCTGGACATGTGCTGGCCATTCGCGTGGAGGTGGCGGGAAGACTTGAGTACAGCTATCGCCCATGAGGCTGCGCGCCGTCTGTGGTAAGGACGCGGCACAATATTTCACGCGAGTATGCATTTGTGATGATTATGAGAGAATATCGCGTCCTCGCGGCTGCCCTTGCGCCGCGCCGAATACAAGCAAAGATCCTTCAAAACCATTTACGCGCTGAAAGAGAATCCATGACTAAATTGAAGAGCCTGGTCGCCAAGATCGCTTTTGCTGGCGTCGCCGCCATTGCCATCCAGTCGCCCAGCTACGCCATCGACGGCATGTCGCTGGAGTACGGTACCGGCAACAACACTCAGCTGGCCCGTATCGGTGCCCAGTTCAACTGGGGTCCGAACTGGAATTTCTGGCAGTCCAACGGCACCCACGTCGGTGGTTACTGGGATCTGTCGCTGGCCAACTGGCGCATGAACCACTACAACAACACCAATGACAGTGGCAACCTGATCGACCTGGGTCTGACCCCGGTGCTGCGTTTCCAGCGCGATGACGGCAAGGGTTTCTACGGTGAAGCTGGTATCGGCGTGCACCTGTTCTCCAAGCTCTACCGCAACAACGACAAGGTGCTGTCGACCGCCTTCCAGTTTGGTGACCATATCGGTGCCGGCTATGTATTCAGCAATGGCCTGGACCTGGGCATCCGCCTGCAGCACTTCTCCAACGGTGGTATCAAGCAACCCAACGGCGGCGTGAACTTTGCCGTGGCACGTGTGGCTTACAAGTTCTGATGATCTGAGCTTGCACTGCTGAAAATGAAGAAGCCGGCTTTGCCGGCTTTTTTATTGTCTGTTGTTTTGAGAGAGGGTCGCGAGTGGCGAATGACTGCTGTTGCATATCAGGGGGGACTGACCTGCTCCTGAATGTTAGATTTTTGCCTGTGCATAAATTAACTGCTACTGAGGTTGTTGGCGCAGGCTGTGTATAAATCTAAGGTTTGGATTTCCCGGAGTGCCTTATTACGGGTGTTTGCGGTCAATTGACCTTTCAGATCCTAAATGTCTGTGTATAAGAAAATGCACAGAGACCGAGCGCAGAGATTTCCGTCTGTGAATAAAACTAAGAATAGACGTTGAATGCCAGCAGGACGATATGACGGCAAAAAGGTCTCGCTCGCGCAGCTTGAAGCGCCCTGCACGACGCAGCGGCGAGGATGAACGCAGATTATCGATCCTCGGACCGTTCGAAACTTTTTACGCCAATCGAGCCGTCTTTCGCATCGACCGCACTGCAATCATAAATCGACCGCACAAAGCAAAAACCCTCGCTACTTTCGTAACGAGGGTTCTTGGGAGTAACAAGCCTGACGATGACCTACTTTCACACTGGTTGCAGCACTATCATCGGCGCGAAGTCGTTTCACGGTCCTGTTC
>Ga0207695_10000567_pt1 | contig 75760 bp, 40 predicted proteins | sample KBSC54metaG_FD_184354 | JGI IMG/M metagenome (GOLD analysis project Ga0207695, IMG submission 184354) | Corn rhizosphere microbial communities from Kellogg Biological Station, Michigan, USA - KBS C5-4 metaG (SPAdes) (version 2) | ecosystem: Host-associated > Plants > Roots > Rhizosphere > Soil...
CATTCACAAGGCTTTCCGAGGTGGTACATTGCTTCAGGGCGTCTTCATAGAAGATGATATAATCGATGGTATGGGTAACGGAGGTCAGATTGAAGTCGGCGTCGGATGTCGAGTGGGCGGGTACCACGATCCGGGGCTTAAGAGATGCGATCCTGTCTAGTACGAAGACCCACCTGGCCCGGGCTTCATGGGTCTGTGCGTCGGCCATCCATAGGTGAAAGGTATTGCCGAAGACGTTGATACCACCTACGACGGCTTCTGCGCTGGGGATCCAGACAAAGGTGTTGGTGGGAAAGTCCTGCAGGCCGACGATCTCCAATTGTTGACCTTCGAGCTCCAGGGAGCTGCCAGGCAGCACCTGTGGAAGTACGACGTTGCTGGTGATGGCCTTGCCGAGGTTCCTGCTCCACACATCCAGTTTTTTCTGGGCGGTGGCTTTGATGTGCTCTACCGTGGCCGGCGAGGCATAGGCGGTTACATCAGGGAAGTAGGTTTTGAACACCTGCAAACCGAAATAGAAGTCGGGATCGCCGTGAGAAATATAAATGGTGGTGAGATTCTTACCCAAATCTTTGATCTCCCGGGCGACTTTTTCCGCATCGGCGAGGGTGAATTGGGCGTCGATGAGCACGGCGTCCTTCTGGCCATAGATGATCACGGATGCGACGCCAAAGCTGGTTTGGGCCGCGTTGTAGACCTTAAAAGAGAAAGGTCCTGCGCTGAGCTGTCTGAATTCCTGCGTGTTGTTTTCCATATGGTAAAGCTACAATCGATGACAGAGCCGGCCATTGAACAAGTTCAATAAAGGGAACGGTTACTTCCGTGCGGCGAGCTTTTTTCTTATTTTACTGAGGAATTCATGGCTGATGCCCAGGTAGGCAGCGATCTGTATGTTTGACAGTCTGTTATACAGATGGGGATACCTGGTGATAAAGTCTTCGTACCGCTGGTCGGCTGTCCTGCTCAGATTGTCGATCATCCGGCGCTGAAGGGCGACATGCGTTTTTTGGGTCATTATCCGGAAAAGCTTTTCGATCTTCGGATAGGTGTTGAAGGCGAAGTCCTTGTCCTTTTTGGAGATCACCAGCAATTCGCTGTCTTCGAGGGCTTCCACGTTCAATGCGGAAGGTTTTTGATTGGTAAAGCTGTCGATGTCGGAGATCCACCAGTCTTCCGGCGCAAAATACAGCACCTGTTCAATCCCGTTCTTGTCCAGGTGGTAGATACGGAAGAGGCCTTTGTTAACGAAGCCTTCATACATGCATATCTGGCCTTCCCGCAGGAAATGCTCTTTTCTTTTGAATATCTTTGGGGTGAAGAGATTGCAAAATTGCCCAGCCTCTTCTTCCGTCAGGTGAATGTGTTTGGCAATATTTTCCTTTAGAAGCTGAGACATGATACAATTCAATTTTCACAAATATAAATACGGGAAGCAATTACTGGTGGATTGTTTCCATCTTTCCGAAATTGCCGGACGGAGCATTTCGATGGAGGAAGTACATGCGACCAGCTTTTACGAGCTGTTCTTTTTTAAAAAAGGGGGCGGTTCGGTGCTGGTGGAGGGCAGGCGGCTGCAATTTCAGGCGCCTGCCGTGTTGCTGTTGCCCCCGGCCCAGCCTCGCCGGTGGGAGATGAAGACGCCCCCTGATTGCATGATGGTGATATTCGAAGGTGAATTCATAGAAGATTTTCTAAAAGATCAGCTATTCTTGCACCGGCTGTATTATTTTGGCAATGCCGGTTGTTCCCCGTTGCTTCCGCTGGATGGGAATGTCATGAAGGATTTCGGGGCGTTGCTGGACCGGGTAAAACTGGAGATCGGCGCTTTATCGGAGGACAGCCAGCAGCTGCTGCGGGCTTATCTGTATCAGCTGTTGATCCTGCTGAACAGAAGTTATGCGGCATATTATGGGTTGAAGGGGGACCTTTACAGGAATACGGAAGTGTTAAAGTTCAAGGAGCTTTTGAAACAGCACATCCGCGAAAAACAGAGTGTAAAAGAATATGCGGAAATGCTGCGGGTCCACCGGAACAGGTTGAATCAGCTGTGCCAGGAAGCTTTTGGGAAACAGGCCACGTTGATCATACGGAACGAATTGCTGCTGGCATGTAAGAACGAGCTATTGACCAGCGATAAGAGCATTGCCGAGATCGGTTACGAGCTAAATTTTTCTGCGCCATCGAACTTTGTCCGCTTCTTCAAATCCATGACGAATGTTTCTCCGGCTGCGTACAGACAGGAATATGCAAATTGATAACAACGAGGGCATAATGATAGTACCTGAGGCAGGGGCGCTGATACCTTTGTGTTCAAAATAAATATTTACACAATGAAAAGTATCGTTTTAGCTTCTGCGCTTGGCCTGGCAGCGTCAGGCCCCGCTACCGCCCAGGATGTACCGAAGGCCACCGTTGTGTTGTCGGCCAGCACAAAGGATCTGAAGATATATACAATGATAGCGCCCGATCAGATGTTTGCCAACACGAGCCATATTATCGAGCTGCCGCATGAATTGATCATAGTGGATGGCCAGTTTTTTGCGACTTATGGGCAACAGCTGAGGGCTTTTACGGACAGCCTGAAAAAACCGGTGGCGCGGATGTATATCTCTCATGATCACCCGGATCACTACCTCGGTTTTGGAGATGCGTTCCCGGATGCAGCAGTATATGCGCTGGCTGAAACCAAAGCGAGTATCGAAAAGAGTGGGGAAGAAACCTTAAGGGCCCGGCAGCAACAGTTCGGCGCACTTATCGCGAAATCCATTAATGCCCCCCAATATGTCCAGCAGGAAGGCCGGGAAGTTATCGACGGTGTGACGTTTATATTCGAGAAGTCGCTGGACAACGAAGATGCGGTGTCGCTGGTGATCAAGATCCCGTCGGCAAAGACCTATATCGCCCAGGACATTGTATACAACAAGACGCATTTGTTCATCCCGGGCAATACTGCCGGATGGCAGAGGGCGCTGAATGAAATTGAAAAGGATAAGAAATATACGGTGATCCTACCCGGACATGGCAAGCCTGCCGGTCGTGGGGTTATCGCGGAGGATCTCAACTACCTTGATTTTGTCAACAAGGCACTGGCATCATCGAAGTCGAAAAGCGAATATAAATCGAAGCTCCTGGCGGCTTATCCGGACTATGCCGCGGTTCCGCTGATAGATATTTATCTGAACTATTACCTGAAGAAAGATTGGGCAGAATGAACGTGCCCGGCCGCAGGCGCTGCCGTGACATCCGGGCCGGGGGGTGGCATGATTTTTTTATAGGAGGATTTTAAAAAACCTATAAATTCTATTGTATGCCAAGAACAGTCACTACAACAAAACGAGCAGCCGCCAAAAATGGAAAAAGCACGGCCGTACGCCAGGCTTCGAAACCCAAGGGTAACGCACAGACAGAAAACTCCCGGTTAAAAGAATATTTTGTCGATGAGCTGAAGGATATCTACTGGGCGGAGCAAAAGCTGGTAAAAACTTTGCCTAAGCTCCAAAAGGCTGCTACTTCCAACGAATTGCAGACCGCCTTTGCCAATCATCTGAAGGAAACGCAAACCCAGGTACAGCGGCTTGAAAAAGCTTTCAGGATCCTGGGCGAAAAGCCTGTTGCAAAGAAATGCGACGCTATGCAGGGTATTGCCGAGGAAGGCAGCTCCGTCATTGAAGACACGGACAAGGGAACCGCTACCCGTGATGTCGCCCTGATCATGGCGGGGCAAAAAGCCGAACATTACGAGATCGCTACTTACGGCGGACTGATCCAGATCGCACACACGTTAGGCCATGAAGATGTGGCTGAACTGTTGCAGCAAACCCTCGAAGAGGAGAAGAACGCAGATATGAAGCTGACGGATATCGCGGAGAACAGTATCAATTTCGAGGCTGCCTCAGAATGAATCGAAGGCCGCGTGATCCCATGCGGCCTTCGTAATGGGTTTCGTAATATTACCGGGCGGCAAGAAACTCGTTAAGAATTTCGACAAAAGCCTCCGGTTCTTTACTGTTATTTTTTGTAAATAAGGCTTCACCGAAATATTCGCCATGACGGCCATCCTGCCCGAATGTTTCAGGTGCATTCCTGTCGCCGGTGTGACCATGGGCCTGAAGCTCTATGGCAATCACCTGATGTGTTTTGGCCAGTTCAGGCAATATCCTGCCGAAAGATGTAGAAATAGTAGAGCCGCCGCCATGTAAAAGAACCAAAGGACTGCCGCTGCCATGAATTTCATGTTGTTTATTATTTGGAGATCAATGCTGCCAGGTAAGCTTCCAGTTTTTCGACGTTCTGTTTCTGTCCTTCAACTACCTTATGCGCTTTAGCCACTTCGATGAATTGTTCACGGGATTCAAAAAGCATGTGCCAGGTGATAAGCGTTTTGTCCCCCTGCTCTGCAAATTCAATCGTTGCAACTAACCTGGGATACGAGACATGTTCATAAACTATCTTTTTATGAAGGATCACCTCTTTGAATATGCTTTTATTTATGTAATCTTTTCCATCCGGGCCGTGCATTACGAGGTTCCATTCGCCACCCGCACGCATATCCATCGTTGAGATGGTGTTCGTAAACCCGGTAGGGCCCCACCAGTTAGCAATATGTTCAGGTTGTGTCCATACTTCCCAAACCAGCGCTACGGGAGCGTTTAGCGTTCGCGACAGGAAGATCTCCCTGTCTTTCGTATCATTTGCCATGTTTTCCATCTCTTTGTTTTTTTAGTTGTTCTATATAACTTTCCAGGTTGTCCAGTTTACTTTCCCAATGTTGTTTATATTGATCCACCCACCTCGCAACTTCGCTAAGCTGATCCAACTTTGCTTCGCATAACCTGTCACGACCTTGTTGCTTAGCTGTTACAAGTCCACAATCAATTAAGATCTGAATATGCAGCGATACAGCCTGGCGGCTGACATCGAATTTTTCGGCAATAGCGTTCACATTAAGCGGTTGAGAAGCGATCATATTGATTATTTCTCTGCGGGTGGGGTCGGCTATCGCCTGGAATACATCACGTCTGGCCTTCATAATATGCAAGTATGTGCTTGCAAACATACGAGCAAGCATTTGCTTGCGCAAATTTTTTTTATGAAAAAAAGTATCTTACGGTATGCGACGACCTGCACTAACCAGCCTTTTTCAATCAGGAACAATCACTTATTGCATTTTCTTCCTCTTTGGGATGCTGCGTGCATCGGCACAGGGCCCAGTGGTGGGCACGCGTCAGGGTTATATCCGGGGCATAAATGAAGACGGGATAGCCGTTTTTAAGGGGATCCCTTATGCGCAGCCCCCCGTCGGAAGCCTACGCTACCGGCCGCCGAAGGTTCACGAGCCCTGGAAAGATACGCTTGATGCGGCTCAGTTTGGACCGGTCTCTTTGCAGCCGGCCGGATCGTCGGTCACCGGGGCCGAAAATTGTCTCTATCTCAACCTGTATACGCCAGGGGTTGATGGTCATAAACGCCCTGTGGTGATCTGGGTCCATGGCGGCAGCATGACAAGTGGCAGCGGCAAGACTAAGTATGGTCATGCTTTTGCCGATCAGGATGATATTGTTACTATCACCATCAATTACCGGCTTGGAGCCCTGGGCTTCCTGTACCTGGGTGATGTGGATCCTGAATACCGGCAATCGGGTAATCTGGGGCTGCTGGATGTGATTGCTGCACTGCAGTGGACGCATGATAATATTGCCGCTTTCGGTGGCGATCCTCACCGGGTGACTGTGATGGGGGAATCAGCCGGCGCTAAGCTGCTGAGTGCGGTCATGGTGGCGCCGGCGTCCAACGGCTTGTTCCAGCAGGCCATCCTGGAAAGTGGCGCTGTACAGTGTATCCGTGACAGCGGTACCGCGAAAAATGAGCGGGCATTGCTGTTGCACGAGCTTGGTCTTGCACCGGACCAGGCGCGTAAGCTCTTGACAATGCCGGTTGATACCCTGATGAGGGCGCAGGCGAAGGTATGTACCGGTATCGGTGGCAACTCCTTTTTTGGACCTGTGTACGATGGGGTGACGATACCGGCAGATGGCTACCAGTATGCCCGGGAAGGGAAGTTGTCCAACGTCCGGGTCATCATCGGCACCAATGAACATGAAGGGGCAGCTTTTATGGAGAAAAAGGACATTGGCAATGACCCGAACGCGACGATCTTTGAACCTTTGTTCCGCAGCAACGCACCCATGGCGAGCGCCTACTACCAGTCGCAGCTCCGGACGGATAGCCCGTATGCTGCTATAGTGAAAACCCTTACCCAATACATGTACCAGCTGCACTCGTACCGGTTGGCCCGGGCGCTAAGCGATGCCGGCACGCCGGTCTATCTGTACCGGTACCGTTATCAGGATGGCCGGGAGCTTGGAGCCCGCCACGGTGATGAGCTGCACTATATCTGGGATGCTGCCCGTATTGCAGCTTCGGAGGACAACAGAGCTAAAAAACAGCTGTCGCACAGCTTACACGGCGCCTGGACCGCCTTTATAAAAACCGGAGATCCGAACAACAATTATGTGCCTCAATGGCCCACGTATAGTGTTAAGAACCCACAAGTAATGATCTTTAACGACGTCGACAGCGTACTCCTGTTGAAAGAGGTTTATGACGACAAACGTTTCCCGTCGGCGGTATTTGTTATCAAATAAGCGCCCATCGCATTTTTTACACATTTCAACTGTTTTCACACCAGTTCGCTCCTTTTCCTGTATTCACCGGGTGTCAAACCCGTGACTTTTTTAAAGATCTTCGAGAAATAGGGAAGGGTTTCGAACCCCGTATCTTCCGCGATCTGCGTGTATGAAAGCTGTGTAGTGGCGATGAGGTACTGCGCACGTTCAATCCTTTTCATGTGAATATAGTTCAGCGGTCTTTCGCCTGTGTACCGGAGGAACAGTCTTGAAAAGTAGTCCTGGTGGAGATTGGCATTTTTGGCCAGGGAGCTTACCGTGAGGTGGTTCTTAAGGTTCTGCTGGATATGGCTGATGGATTCCAGGATCTTCGACGGCATGGGATGGGAATCCCCGGAGCTGAATTGCCCGGAGCCTATGAAGCGGGAGATGAGCTGGTATATAATACCTTGCGTCTCTATCAGGAAGGCGTCGCTGACCAGGCTGTTGAGCTCCTGGTAGCGCTTATAATACACATTCCTTTCATATACTTTCGGATTGTCGGACCGGTTGATCCCCCGGCCGGGATTTATCTCCAGCAGCCGTTTGAAGTTTACTACATCTATATCCCGGGCGGGTACTTTTATCACTTTCCGATTGTTCTCAAAAAGCGATAAGCCTTTCGGAGATTCTTCAAAGAAGTGCAGGAAATGCTGGCTGAGATAGTGGTCACAGTAAAGATGGCAGAGGGTAAAACTGGGAATGATGTAGAGATATCCTTTTTCCAGCTTGCATTTTTCCTTTGCGCTGATGATAAACCCTCCCCCGTCGTCGATGTAATAGATCCTGAAATAGGGGCTGACCACATGGGGATAATTCCATTGCTCGTCGAGCCTGACATAGTCTATGTGCAGCAAGGAGAATGTGTGCCCCAACCATCTTTTGTCCATTATGGAAAGGTAGGAAAAAGTCGGATTTGTATAAAAAAGTCTTTTTAGTGCAATGTCAGAGAATAGAGTTGCTTCAGGCAAAATACCCTTGTTCTTAAAAAAGGTCTGCTGTTTCAGATCTACCCCCCTATTTTATCAATTTGTCCCCCTGTCTGAAAGAGATTGGCCAGCATATTTGCAATTATTTAACATATAAATGATTGCTATTATGTACAGAACCTAATCTCGCATCTCCTGCCTTTGAAAGCTCCAAACTAATTGTTTTTTAACATCTTATTAAATGCTGTATGAAAAAAATCAAGTTACTGCTTTTAGTATGTTCATTAGTACTACTGCACATTGCCGCATTAGCTCAGACCAGGACTATTACCGGGACGGTCACAGATGCCAAAACCGGCGAACCCATCCCGAGAGCCACTATTAAAGTCCTGAATTCAAAGATTGGAGCTTCGGCCGATGAAAAGGGGGTTTTCAAGATCCCGGTCCCTTCCTCTCTTTCAAAAGTCGTTTTATCCATTTCCAGTGTCGGATACACAACAGTCGAAATTACCCCACAAGGGGAGAATGTTTCTATCCGGCTTGATGCAGGGAACAAACAGCTGAATGATGTGGTGGTAGTCGGCTATGGGACGGCTAAAAAAGCAACTTTGACAGGGGCTGTCAGTTCCATCAAAGCCAAGGAGGTAGTGGAAGCCCCCGTGACCAATGTGACCAACGGATTAGCCGGAAGACTGCCCGGCCTGGTTGCCGTTACCAGCAGCAGCGAGCCTGGGGAAGATGCTTCCAGTTTACGAATTCGCGGCAGCAACACCTTTAATGATAACAGCGTTTTAGTGGTGATTGACGGGGTGCCGGACAGAAGCCTGGAGAGAATTAACCCATATAGCATCGAAAGCATAACGGTATTGAAAGATGCATCTGCGGCTATTTATGGTTCAAGGGCTGCCAACGGTGTTATTTTAGTTACAACCAAACGGGGAAAGACCGGGAAACCGGAAATTACGTTTAATGGTAATTATGGCTACAACCAGCCTACCAAATTGCCCAAAATGGCGGATGCCCCGCTGTATGCTACCGCATTGAATGAAATAGCGTATTACAACAATCCTTCCGGTGGATTGAACCAAACCTATAGTGCCGCACAAATCCAAAAATTCAAGGATGGCTCAGACCCGTTGCGTTACCCCAATACCGATTGGTTTAAGACGGTTTTAAAGCCCAGGTCGATGCAAAGCAATGCAAACATTTCCGTTTCCGCCGGAACCGAGACCATGAGATATTTTATTTCATTGGATATGAAGCACCAGGACGGACAATATAGAAATAGCGCTACGTATTACAACCAATATGGGTTTACATCCAATGTCGATGGCAAAATAGGCAAAGATGTTCGTGTGGCTGTAGATGTCAGCGGACGTTTAGAGGACCGGCATTTCCCTCAAAAATCCGCGGGGACCATTTTTAACGACCTGGTGTCTGCCTATCCGACTTCTGTTGCCTGGTGGCCCGGCGGCCTGCCAGGTCCTGCCCGTGAGCACGGTGAAAACCCTGTCGTAATTTCCACCGGCGCCACCGGTACCAATAACGACAAGTATTATGCTTTTAATTCGAATTTAAGGTTGGAAGCCAACATCCCGTGGATAAAGGGCTTGTCGTTTACCGGAAATTTATCTTTTGATCAGGGCTTCGATTTTGATAAGAATTTTACTAAACCGTGGCGCTTATATTCGTGGGATACAACTACGGTCGATGCCAATGGAAAGCCTGTTCTTACTTCCAACGTTTTTGGGGCAGGTACGCTCAATTCACCCACTTTATCCGAATCTTTTAAAAGCGATTATTCAAAACTGGCTTTTGGATTGTTAAATTATCAAACGAACATTGGCGAAAACCACAGTTTGAAATTAATGGTCGGTTCGCAGTACTCGAAGGGTAATACGGAAAGCTTTAACGCATACAGGGATCTGTTTGCTTCCACCGCGGTCCAGGAAATGTTCGCCGGAACGACGGCCAACCAGGCTACCGGAGGTTCAGGTACCGTAAATTCGAGATTGAGCTATTTTGGAAGGGTCAATTATAGCTATGCCAATAAATACCTGGTAGAGTTTGTCGGCAGGTATGACGGCTCATACATTTTCGCTCCCAATCACAGGTTTGGCTTTTTCCCGGGCGTTTCGGCGGGTTGGGTAGTTTCGGAAGAAAATTTCTGGAAAAACAACGTGAAATTTGTTAACTATTTTAAACTAAGGGGATCCTGGGGTAAAACGGGTAATGACCGCGTAGCTGACTTTCAATACCTGACCTCCTATCTGTTTGGCAGCAGCTATTATAATGCACCAGGACAATATTATCCTTTTGTGGTCGATGCCGCAAGTGCGCTGAGCGAATTACAAACGGTGTATGAAAGCGTCATTGCAAACCCCAACATCACATGGGAGGTGGCCAACCAAAGCAATATCGGTTTCAATGCCGGTTTTTTGGATAATAAATTAACGGTGGAAGCCGATTATTTTTATTACAAAAGGAGTAATATCTTATGGCCTCAGAATGCCACTGTACCTTCTTCAGCGGGTTTGACCCTTCCAAGCGTAAACTATGGCAGAGTGCAAAATCAGGGTTTCGATTTCTCCATTACCTATGCCAATACGACAAGGAGCAAATTCGATTATTCCATATCATTCAATGGAAGCTATGCTCAAAACAAAGTGTTGCAATGGGGCGAGGCGCCTGGCGCGCGGGTATGGCAGCAAACTACTGGACATCCCATGGGGTCAGGATTGTATTATGTAGCCAATGGATTGATACATAATTCAAAGGATTCCCTTGACTATGCCAGCAGCTTTAAATCCTGGGAGCTTAGCACTACACCGGCGCCCGGTGATATCAAATATGTGGATATCGCGAAGAACGATACAATGAATTCCTACCAGCAGAGGAGGATTTATAAGAGCAGCGTTCCGACATTTACTTTTGGAACTTATATTTATCTGAGCTATAAAAAGTTTGATCTGTCCATGTTGTTCCAGGGAGCAACAGGGGCTGTAGTGTACGTTAACTCAGACGGGGGTACATTTACCAATTTCCGCAAGAGCTTGTTAGACGGCCGCTGGTCACCTACCAACCCCGATGGCAATATTCCAAGAACACCCAACCGTGGTAACTATTATTGGGATAACACAGGCAATACCTTCTTTCTTCATAAGACAGATTATGTTCGCCTGAAAACACTTCAGTTCGGCTATACCCTCGATACAAAAAGCCTTGAAAAGACAGGTATTAAACTTCTACGTGTGTTTGTGAGCGGACAAAATCTGCTTACCTGGTGTCCCGGTCTGAAAGACTTCGATCCGGAACTGGGAGCAAATCCTGCGCCGACCGACCTGAAGAATGCAATACCAGGTATCTCCGGTGGTAATTATCCATTGTCACGCGTGGTTTCAATGGGAGTGACTGTGACGTTTTAATCACCGGCAGGTATCGATTGCTGAACAAATTAAAAGAATAAACATGAAAAAGAATATTGTTTACATGATCTTACTAACGGCGATCCTGATAGGTTCCGAAGTTTCATGTAATAAAAAAACACTTGATCAAACGCCCGTGGGCGCGGTTTCCGATGACGTTGTCTTTAATTCGACGGACCCCGGATTATTGACGGCATATGTCAATCACATTTACCAGGGCTTGCCGCATGGTTTCGACTGGTCGATGCTGGCTTCGCTGACTGATGAAGCGCTTACCCAGGCATGCACATGGGCAGGACAGCAAATGGCGATGTTAAGCCAGATAACTCCCAGTAATTTAGGGCCTTTTTCAAATGGTAATTGCCCCGAATTGCAACACTTTGGCTGGTCAAATGAATATGGGTTTGTCAGGGCCACCAATTTGTTCTTTTCAAGGATAAATGCTTCCCCGATCGATACGGCTACCAAGCATGAGCTGATGGGGGAGGTGTTTTTCCAGCGGGCTTATTTGTATCACAACCTGGTGTCTTTTTATGGCGGCGTACCCATTATTACAAAAGCATACGGATTGACGGATAGCTTTAGCGTTGCGAGGAATACATACGCCGACTGTATCCAATTTATTTCAGACCAATGCGATAGCGCTGCTCAATATCTCCCCTTACAGCAATCGCAGGTGGGCAGGGCCACCAAGGGGGCGGCGCTTGCCTTGAAATCAAGGGTGTTGTTGTATGCAGCCAGCGACTTGTATAATGGCGGCAACGGGACTGTTCCGGATCCATTTGGAAGCTTTAAAAACCCTGAGCTGGTGAGATATACCACTTTTTCGGCGGGAGACAGGCAAACCCGTTGGCAAAAAGCAAAAGACGCAGCATTGGCTGTAATAAATTTAGGCCAATATTCATTATATATGCCCAACCCGGCATCACAAAGCGAGGCAGCGACCAATTATGGCAATCTGTTCATACAAATGAGCACGCCGGAAGACATATTTGTAAAATATTTTTCTACAAATACCGTCGCTAACTGGAACGATTATGGAAAGACATATGGTCCGGGGCTGTTCCATAATCCCAATGGTTTTTGGGGCTGGGGTGTGGATGCTCCCACACAGCAGTTCGTAGATGAGTATGAGATGAATGATGGAACTACATTTAGCTGGAGCAATCCTGCTCAGGCTGCAGCACCCTATAAGAACCGCGACCCGCGTTTTTACGGTACTGTGTTGTACGACGGCGCTTCCTGGCGGCAAAGAACGTCCGACATTTTGCCGCATGAATCGACAGGCAAGCTCCAAACCGGTTACCAAAACACCTCGGCAGCTCACCCAACTACCGATGATATCCAGTATGAAACAGGTGGCTTTGATACACATAATCCCCCTACCGGTGCTAATATCTGGAACTGGTCGCCCACGGGCTATTATCTGAGGAAATGGAGCGATCCTACCATCGACCCGTTAAAAATCCTGCAGTCGACTCCGTGGCGTTACATACGCTATACCGAAGTTTTGCTTAATTATGCCGAGGCGTGCCTGGGCGTGGGTGATGTGGGAACCGCAACCACCTATATCAACATGATAAGGACAAGAGCGGGTATGCCCAATATCGCATCCGCCACTATGGCAAGCCTGCAGCATGAGCGGAAGATCGAACTGGCATTTGAAGAATTACGGTATTTTGATATTCGCCGCTGGATGATATGCGACCCGGCGGTATATGGACAAAAAGCCGGGTTCAGCAATGTGTGGAGCATCCATATATTTTATCCTTACAACGGTTCTCCCAACTATGGTTCAGGCACACCCGTTTACACGCCGGTGGCTGATGTCAGCGGGGCCGGCAACTATGCCAACCTGGATTATGCCGGCGGCAGGGCCTGGAATCCCAAATATTATTTTCTGCCGATCGCCTTTGAGGAAATGAATAAAAATCTGAAGCTTATTCAAAACCCCCTTTACTAGCTACATAAATAAAATGCAATAAAGGCTCGCTATTCATACAGGGAGCCTTTATTTTTTCGGGGGCGTTACATAAATGCATTGATCATGAAAAGGATTTGCACCATTATAACTGTTTTCTTTGTATTACACAGCGTACCTGGCTACGCGCAGCGGCAACATAGCTTTGCACTGGGAGATTCAGTTTTTTTGCTCGATCACCGGCCTTTCCAGATGATCAGCGGAGAAATGCATTATTCCCGTATTCCCCGTGAGGCATGGCGGCAACGAATGAGAATGGCGAAGGCGATGGGCTTAAACACTATCGGCACCTATGTATTCTGGAATATACAGGAGCCGGAAAAAGGCAAATTCGATTTTTCGGGGAATAATGACATCGCCGCATTTGTGAAGACTGCCCAGCAGGAGGGGTTATGGGTTGTGCTGAGGCCCTCCCCATACGTTTGCGCCGAATGGGAGTTTGGCGGATATCCTTACTGGCTGCAAAATGAGAAAGGTCTTGTTGTTCGTAGTAAGGAGAGAAAATACCTCAACGAATATAAACGTTACCTGATGGCATTGGGCAAACAGCTCGCGCCGCTGCAGGTAAACCATGGCGGTAATATACTAATGATCCAGGTGGAGAACGAATATGGGTCTTACGGCGCCGACAAGGAATATCTTGCAATAAACCGTTCGATATTCCAGGAAGCCGGTTTTGATGGGCTGCTCTACACGTGTGACCCGGCAAATGATTTGGCAAAAGGCTGCCTGCCGGGGTTGCTTCCTGCAATAAATGGCATCGACAACCCACAAAAAATAAGACAGCTGGTCGGAAAATATAACAACGGCAAAGGCCCGTATTATGTCGCCGAGTGGTACCCTGCCTGGTTTGACTGGTGGGGCTCTCCACACCATGTCGTTCCCCCGGAAAAGTATACTGCACAGCTGGATACCATGTTGTCTGCCGGCATTTCCGTGAATATGTATATGTTCCATGGCGGTACTACCAGGGGGTTTATGAACGGGGCTAATTTCAATGACAAAAACCCTTATGAGCCCCAGATAAGCAGCTATGATTACGATGCGCCTCTGGATGAAGCCGGTAACGCGACCCCGAAATTCATGGCTTTCAGGTCAGTCATTCAAAAGCATCTGCTCCCCGGGGAAACGCTGCCTGATTTGCCCGCTGCCAAACCCGTCGTATCTATCGATGAAATTCAGTTCACGGGGGCTACAAGCCTGTTCGACATCCTTTCGCATCCGGTGCAAAGCCGGCGGCTTTTGACTTTTGAAGATCTTCATCAGGCATATGGTTTCGTGCTGTATAGAACAAGGCTGAAAGGAGGGGCCGGCGGCAAGCTGGTATTAAAGGGGCTACGCGATTATGCTTTGGTGTTCATCAACGGTAAGCGCGCCGGCATTTTGGACAGGCGGCTCGGCGACAGCAGCCTGAATGTGGAAATGCCCGGGGGGATGGTTACGCTCGACATCCTGGTTGAAAATCTTGGCCGTATAAATTTTGGGCCGTACCTTTTGAAAAATAAAAAAGGCATTACGCAGCAGGTACTGTTCAACGACCAGGAGCTGGTGAACTGGCAAATGTTCTCATTGCCTTTCACGGATGTAAATTCTATCAAAAGGACTGCCGGGGTCAACAGGTACCCGGATGCGCCCGTTATTCGCAGAGGCAACTTCAATTTAAGGGAAACAGGCGATGCTTATCTTGACATGAGCAAATGGGGTAAGGGCGTCGTTTGGGTAAATGGATATAATCTCGGAAGGTACTGGAATGTCGGTCCGCAACAAACCATATATGTTCCGGGCGAATGGCTGAAGCCGGGCAATAACGAGATCGTCGTGCTTGAATTGATAAAACCGCAGCAGGAAATTTTGAGGAGTGTTGAAAAACCGTCGTTATGAATCGTTCTTCCCTAATTCAGCTTTCCAATCGGGCAATGACTTTTATTCTGTTCATTGCTATGCTCGTATCCTGCCACCGCAAGCACCATCTGTTCGAAAGGATCTCATCCTCGAATTCCGGGATTACATTTAATAATAAGATCGTCGAGAACGATTCCATAAATCCGCTGTCTGTAGTCAATATCTACAGCGGCGGCGGTGTCGGCATCGGCGATTTTAATAACGATGGTTTGCAGGATATTTTTTTCACCGGTGGGATGGTGCCGTGTAAATTATATATCAATAAAGGAAATTTCAGGTTCGAGGATGTTACCGCGAAGGCCGGCGTTGAAGGAATGGGAAGATGGGCGAGGGGGGTATCGGTTGTCGATATCAATAACGACGGGTTGCTGGATATGTATGTTTGCAATACGCTCTATAAAGATCCGCTCAAAAGAAGAAATATCCTGTACGTTAATCTCGGCATGGATAAAGACGGCGTTCCCCATTTCAAAGACATGGCAGCCGAATATGGCCTGGATATTCAAGTCCAGTCGACCATGGCATCCTTTTTTGATTATGATAACGATGGTGATCTTGACATGTACCTGACGGTGAACGAAGCTTCCAGCGATTATGTCTCGTCTGTTTTTATTCAACAGGACATGCCGTCCGGGGGACCCAACCGCGGAAGGCTTTACAGGAATGATACGGATCCCCGCTTCGACCATCCTGTTTTTCATGATGTTTCGAAAGAGGCCGGCATCCAGTTTGAAGGCTACGGACATGCCGCAAGCATCTGCGATATCAATAACGATGGATGGAAGGATATATATGTATCCGACGACTTTATTTCAAATAATATTCTTTACATCAATAACCGTGACGGCACCTTTACGAATAGGGTCAAAGAATATTTCAAGCACACTTCTTACAACAGCATGGGACAGGATGTCGCCGACATAAACAACGATGGCCTACCGGACGTAGTGGAGCTGGATATGAGCGCGGAAGATAACTACCGGAAAAAAATGATGTCGAATGCAAACAACACCAATACGTACCAGAATTTCGGGAATTACGGATACCAGTACCAGTATGTGCGTAATACATTGCAGCTTAACCAGGGCCCGGCGGTTGGGCAGGGTGACTCAATGGGCATCCCCGCATTCAGTGAGGTCGGTTTTATGAGCGGGATGTCCCAGACGGACTGGAGCTGGGATCCCCTGGTGGTCGATCTTGATAATGACAGTTACCGCGACCTTGTTATTACCAACGGCTTTCCCAGGGATTGGTCGGATCATGATTTTATTGCCTACCGGCAAAGATCCGGCGGCCTTGTCAGCAACCTGCAAATGCTTGACATGATCCCGCAGGTAAAATTGCACAACTATGCTTTTAGGAATAACGGTGCAGCCGGATTTGATGATGTCACCGATAGCTGGGGATTGACCTTGCCTACTTTTTCCAACGGGGCCGCTTATGCCGATCTTGACAATGACGGGGCAATGGACATGGTCATCAATAACATCGATGATGAAGCGTTATTGTACAGGAACGCTTCCAGGGATGACGACCAGCTTTCCACCCATTACCTGAACATACGATTCTCCGGAGGAAAGAAAAATGTAAATGGCATTGGCGCTACGGCTGACATATTTTATGATCACGGCAAGCAACAGACATATGATAATAATCCATATCGGGGGTATCTGTCGTCTGTGCAATGCATCGGGCATTTTGGATTAGGAAAGGTAAGCCGGATCGATTCCATCGTAATAAAATGGAACAACGGGAAGAAGCAAGCCATAAAAAATATAAAGGCAGACCGGACGATCGTTGTGAACATAAGGGATGCAAAGGAAGATGATTCTTTGCGGCAGCCGCTGATCGCCACGCATACATTGTTCCGGGAGATGAGCGGGGAAGCGGGGGTCAAATATACTCATACCGATATTCCCCTTATGGACTTCAATATTCAGACATTGCTGCCGCACAAGCTTTCGGAATATAACCCTGCTTTGGCGTCGGGGGATATCAATGGCGACGGTCTTGATGATCTTGTGATCGGCGGCAACCCGGTCAATCATGCGAAGGTTTTATTACAGCAGCAAAGTGGGCAATTTATTCAAAAGGAATTGTTGCCGGGCGTGCCGGCTGCAGCCGGCCAGGCAAAGGACGAAGGCATTTTGCTGTTCGATGCCGATGGAGACGGGAAGCCCGATCTTTACATAGCAAGCGGCGGATATTCGACAGCCTCCGACAGCGTCAACTACCAGGATAAATTATATCTCAACGATGGGAAGGGGAATTTTAAGGAAGAACCTTCCGCCTTGCCGGTGAATCATACTTCTAAATTGTGCGTAAGGGCTTTCGATATCAACAACGACGGCAAACTGGATCTGTTCGTGTCCGGCCGTGTTGCACCCGGTCAATATCCCAAGCCTGTCAGTAGTTTTATCTTTCGTAATGACTCGGAAAAGGGGCATGTAAAGTTCACAGATGTAACTGCGGAGGCCGCGCCTGACCTCAAAAACATCGGAATGGTTTGCGATGCCCTTTTTACGGATTTCGACAATGACGGGCAGACCGATCTTATCGTTGTCGGTGAATGGATGCCTGTAACATTTTTAAAGAATGACGGAGGCAAATTCAGGAACATCACCTCTATATTGGGCGTCGCTGATAAAACAGGTTGGTGGAACAGCATTGCCGCGGGTGATTTCAGACATACCGGAAGGATGGATTACGTCGTCGGAAATACAGGTTTGAACACTTTTTATAAAGGCAATGAAAGATTCCCTGTTTGCATTACCGCAAAGGATTTCGAGAACAATGGCGCTTTTATTGCAATTACTTCTCTTTACCTGTTGGACGAGCAGGGAGAAAAGAAGGAGTTCCCGGCTTTTGGGAGAGACGATATCGCAAAGCAATTCCCCGGCATCAAAAAAAGGTATGCCACGTACAAACCTTTCGCCCTGGCGACGATGAATGACATACTTACGCCGGAACAACGTAGTGGGGCGGTTCGCCTGCAGGCAAACCTGTTTCAATCGTGCTATCTGCGGAATGATGGCGCCGGGAAATTCACTTTTATCCCTTTGCCGCAGGAGGCCCAGGTATCGGTGGTCAATGCCATGGCCGTCGACGATTTTGACGGCGATGGCAACATGGACATATTGATCAATGGGAATGACTATGGCACTGAGGTCGCCACCGGGCAGTATGATGCCTTGAACGGGTTGTTATTAAAGGGCGACGGCGCAGGCGGCTTTTCCCCTCAATCCATTCAGAAAAGCGGCATATACATTCCTCACAATGGTAAAGCGCTTGTGAAACTGAGGAGTTCATCGGGCGATTATCTGATCGCTGCCAGCCAGCACCAGGACGTTTTGAAAATGTATCGGCTGAAAAGAAAGATACGTGCTTTCCGGGTTGACCGGGATGATGTCAACGCGGTGGTAGATTGTAAGAATAACAAAAGCTACAAGGAAGAGTTCTATTATGGGAATTCCTTTTTATCCCAGTCTTCAAGATTTATCCTGGCCGACAGCAATGTTCGATCGATAACTGTCAGGAACTCCAAAGGGAAGCGCAGATTGTTAAAATTGATGCCATAAAGCAAATATTATATAAATTTGATATTTATGTAAGGCTCGCTACTACACATGAAATTCGTCATTTACTTATACCTGGTTTTCCGGGCAGCAAGTTGTTTTGCTTCCGACACCTTGTCTGTAAGGTATTTAGGCATTGATCAGGGACTTTCAAACAATGCCGTGACCTGTATTTACAAAGATCACAACGGTTTTATGTGGTTCGGGACCTATGATGGGCTGAACAGGTATGATGGGTACTCTTTCCGTGTTTTCAGGAATATAATAGGAGATACTTCCTCTTTGTCGGATAATCATGTTTTTTGCATCAACTCCGATAAAGAAAATAAGGTATGGATAGGAGGGGGAAAGGGTGTGAGTGTTTATGATCCCTGCCGGTCTGCTTTTTTTACTCCGCGTTTCAGAAAGATCAATACGCCGGGAAGTGTTCATTTGTCAGATGCCGTATTGTCGATAAAGAACGCTGGCGATGTGATGCTGGTCGGCACAGCGCACAGTGGGCTTATTGCTTTTAACAATAGCAGGGAGGCCGGTAAACAAATCCTGCTTCCCGGGCAAAGCGATGCAACCTATAATGTGCCTGCCATTGAATATGATTCGGTGCGACATGAGGCATGGATATTTATCAGTGATGTTGGGTTATATAAGTATGACATCCGGAGCCGAAGGATATCTCCGGTGGCTTCCGGGCTGACACAATGCGTTTCCCTTTTTAAGAGATCCAACGGAGATATGTTTGTCGAAAATGATGCAGGAGTATTTAAGGTTTTCAAAAACACATTTGCACGATTTGATCCCATTCCTGAAATGATCGTAAGAGACATCACGGAAGACCCTGCGGGTGCGTTATGGATAGCCACCGATGGAAATGGATTGTGGTATTTGCCGCCGGGCGGCAGTAAGGCTCAGCAGCTTTATCTGGCAGGAACCCCCATAAACAGTAATTCCATCTATGATATCTACATAGATGCGGAAGGTCGTGAATGGATCGGGACATTAAGAGGCGGCGTAAATATCCTTGAAAGGAATAACAGGTTGTTTAAAACCATATCGTATCACAAGGGAGGGACTGAAGATATAAATGACTTTATATTATCTTTTTGCGAAGATGACCGGGAAAACCTGTGGATCGGAACGGATGGCGCAGGGTTACGTTACTGGAACAGGCAGAAAAATACTTTTACAAAATATGTTCATTCGCAGGATCCTGCTTCCATCAGCAGTAATTTTATCACTTACATCGCCAGGGATTATAAGAACGATATCTGGATCTCCACCTGGTTTGGCGGGATAGACAAACTCAATAGATCAAGCAACACATTTACTCATTATACCTGTTATAATCCTTTTCAGAAAAGCGATGAGAGGAACGTTTGGCAGATCTACGAAGACGGAGAAAAGCGTTTATGGGCATGTGCCAGCAATAAGGGTCACCTGTACCTGTATAACAGACCCGCAGATAAGTTCGATCTTTTTGATAGTTCGCTTGTCGATTTTCAGGTGTTGACGGAAGACAGGTCCGGTAATTTGTGGGGAGGTAATTACACTTCGTTGATAAAAGTCGATCCTGCAACGAAGGAGCACAAAATATTTTTTATCGGTTATCCCATCAGGAGTATTCACGAAGATAAAGATCATAATTTTTGGGTCGGCACAGAGGGAGGCGGTTTATTGTTATTTGACCGGGAAAAGGGGGAATTCCAGCAAATGACAACAAAAGATGGTCTGTCTAACAACGCAATACTGAGAATACTGGAAGATGGTAAAGGGGATCTGTGGCTCAGTACCTATTATGGGTTGTGCCGTTTCAACCCGGGTTTAAGGACATGCAGGATTTTTACACAGGCTGACGGATTGCAAAGCAACCAATTCAGCTTTAATGCCGCACTGATCTCCAGAAAGGGCGAATTCTTATTTGGAGGGATCAAAGGGTTTAATATCTTTTACCCGGATAGTGTTTACGACAAGAGGAATATCCCGCGTTTATTCCTCACCGGGCTGAAGATCGATAACGCTCCGGTGGAAGCAGATACGACTTACGTCTCCTCCCGGGATAAGGACATTGTCACAGGCATAACGATCCCCTTCGATAAAGCGATCCTTTCATTTGATTTTGCCGCGCTCCGGTATTCGAATGCAGATGACCTGAAATACACTTATTATTTAAAAGGCTGGGATAAGGATTGGAGTAGTGCGAACAAAATAAGAACGGCTAATTATAGCCATTTACACGAAGGAACGTATGGATTTTATGTCAGACTAATGAATCCCGATGGGGCCTGGGATAAAGAGGTTAAATTGCTTTCCATTACAGTACTGTCGCCATGGTACAGGACCTGGTGGGCATATTTACTTTATCTCGCTTTTGTAGCCGGCGCCGTTTACGCGGCTCTTTATTACTATCGGCGTCAGGAACGGCTGCGGTATGAAATAAGGCTTGCATTCGTCGAAAAACAAAAGGAAAAAGAGCTTACGGAAAGAAAGATCTCTTTCTTCACGGACATCTCTCATGAGTTCAGGACCCCCCTTACATTGATCGTGAATCCTTTGAAGGACCTTATGGAGGAGACGGATTCCGGCCCCATCCAAAAGAAACTGTCGACCGTACATCGAAACGCCCGGCGGCTGTTAAGCCTGGTCGATCAATTGCTGTTGTTCAGGAAAGTAGAATCGATAGAGCAGCAGCTCTTTCTTTCGACATTCGATATAAATGAGACATGTAACGAGGTCTTCCTAAGCTTTGCGCAACGGGCGGCTTCCAGGAATGTCGATTTTTCTTTTCAGAAACCTCTAAATGGATCGTTCTTTTACGGGGACAAAGAGAAGATCGAGATAATTTTGTTTAACCTTCTTTCAAATGCTTTAAAGTATACTCCGGCGGGCGGAAAAGTGGAATTGTCGGTCAGCGGGGAGGGCGAGCAGCTGTGTATAGTTGTCAGGGACACCGGGTGCGGGATCGCTGAAGATATCAGTCAACGGTTGTTTGACGCGTTTTACCAGGCAAACAACGCCGAGAAAGCGTCGCAGACCGGGTTCGGCATCGGGTTATATGTTTCAAAAAGGCTTGCCATGGCCCATGGGGGCACATTATCCTACGTAAGTACGGAAGGGGAGGGGACCACTTTCACGCTGAGCCTTCCGGGAAATAAAGCTGCTTCAGGGGAGTATTGCAAAGATGAAGGTAAGAACGAGCGCCCAAGCATCATTCATGAGCTGGTCGAGGACATCCCCGGGGACGGGAATAAAAGCCCGGACAATAAGTCGAAGGTCATCGATAAGATCATCTCCGGGTTGCCGACAATGGTGATCGTAGATGATGATGCGGAGCTGAGAAGCTACATAAAAGAAATATTTATCGATCAATTCAACATATATGAAACGGAGGATGGAATGTCTGCTTTTGATCTGATCGGCAAGGAACTGCCCGATATTGTCATCAGCGATGTCGTAATGGGCAGGATGGATGGTATTGAATTGTGCCGCAAGCTTAAGGAAAATGCCTTCCTCGCGCATATCCCGGTGATCTTGCTGACGGGGAGCTCATCAGAGCAATCGAAGCTGAAGGGTTTGGCGTGTGGCGCTGAAGATTATGTGAATAAGCCTTTCAGCAAGGAATTGATCGTTGCCCGTGTTCAGAATATCCTGCAATCCAGGAACAGGCTTCAGCAGTATTTCTTCAATACCATCACGCTAAAGCCGACTTCGAGCATTGGAGCCGACCAAAAACAATTTCTTGAAAGATGCATAGAAATTGTAGAACGGTACATGGATAACCCGGAATTTAGCGTCCATATTTTTTGTCAGGAGATAGGCATGAGCCACCCGACCTTGTATAAAAGAATTAAGGCTATTTCGGGGCTGACGGTAAATGTCTTCGTAAGATACCTGCGATTGAGGAAGGCGGCGGAACTGTTGATCGACACAAGTAAAACCATTGTAGAAGTGACATACATTACTGGGTTTAACGACCTTAGATATTTCAGGGAGCAATTCTCCAAGTTATTTGGAATGCCCCCCTCCGAATTTATCAGGCGTTACAGAAAACCTTTGGGCAATAAGATCATCAAGAAAGGGGAATAGTTCGGGGTGTGGTACAAAAAAGTCGGATTTGTGTAAAAGAAAGTCTTTTTGGTACAAGGCTGTCAGGCAGCGCAAGGTCTAAATTTGTAGAAATTGCTTGTTATGTCAGTCTCCAGAAGAAATATCCTCAAAGGTCTTGCATTAGGTCTCCCCGCATTACAGTTAGGTCCCGCCGCGATGGCGCTGAAAGGAGGAATGCCCGGTCAGCAGTCATCGGGTGATGGAATGCCCGGTGGGCCGATGTCCGTAATGGACGGCCCGTTCCAGCCGACGAGGGCGTCCCTGCGGTCTTACAGCATACCGGAATGGTTCCGGGATGCAAAGTTCGGTATCTGGGCCCATTGGGGTCCGCAATCGGCTGTGGAAGCCGGCGACTGGTATGCCCGCAACATGTATATGCAGGGACAGCATCAATACGATTATCATGTAAAGACGTATGGTCATCCGTCGAAATTCGGGTTCAAGGATACTATCCCGAACTGGAAGGCGGAGAAGTTCGATCCGGACTATCTGATGAGTTTGTATAAAAAAGCCGGGGCCAAATATTTCATGAGTATGGGCGTACACCATGACAATTTCGATCTGTGGGATTCGAAGTTCAATCGCTGGAATGCGGTGAATATGGGCCCTCGTAAGGATATCGTCGGTCTGTGGAAGCAGGCGGCGCAGAAGCATGGGTTGAAGTTCGGCATCAGCGACCATCTCTGGATCACCTACAAGTGGTTCTCCACGAGCAAGGGGAGCGATAAGGACGGACCTTTTGCCGGCATTGCGTATGATGGGGCCGACCCAAAGAATTTTGAATACTACGGAAGATGTGAAGAGGTCTTTCAGAACCTGGAATGGCAGGAGAACTGGATACCGGAAGTCTGGAAGCGGCATTGGTTCGACAGGATCAGGGACCTGGTGGACAAGTATGAGCCGGATCTGTTATACTGTGACGGGCATATGCCTTTCGAAGAACATGGGCTGGCTATCCTGGCGCATCTGTACAACAAGAGCGCGGCGAAGAATGGAGGGATAACGCAGGCTGTATACACGAGCAAGCGTCCGGAGGATTCCGCAAAGGGGACGGGTATTTGCGTCTTCGATGTGGAGCGTGGGATAGTGGAATCCATCTGGCCAACGCCGTGGCAGACGGATACCTGCATCGGCGACTGGCATTACAACAAGGAGCGGGTGGGACATTATAAATCCCCCAAGACGGTGATCGATCTGCTGGTGGACATCGTCAGCCGCAACGGCAACCTGATGTTGAATTTTCCCTTGCCCGCCAGTGGCATGCTGGACAGCGATGAGCTGACGGTGCTGGATGGCATTACCCGGTGGATGGCGGTGAACAGCGAGGGCATCTATGCGACGAGACCGTGGAAGGTGTTTGGCGAGGGACCGGCTACAGACAGCGGCTCCGCCAAAAGCAAGGAAGGAGCTGCTTTCAATGAGGGCAAGCGAAAGGATATGACATATGAGGATGTCCGGTTTACCACCAAGGGTAAGACGTTGTACGCCTTCATTATGGGATGGCCGGACAACGGGAAACAAGTAGTGATCAGGCCGCTGGGTTCCGGTGGCTTAAGCAAGGCCGCCACCATCGGAGATATACAATTGCTGGGACATGGAAAAGTGGAATTCCGGCGGAATGAGGATGGGTTGACGATCCTGTTACCTGACCGCCAGCCAGGCGAGCATGTCTTTACCTTTAAGATCAGCGGGGAGGGACTTGTATCATGAAGCGATACTGTTTAGCACTCGACCTGGTGGATGATCCCGCATTGATAGCGCAATATCAACATTGGCACAGACCCGAAAATCAGCGGCCGGCGGTGAACGAAAGTATCCTCCGTTCAGGGATCGTTTCCATGGAGATCTACCGCACGGGCAACAGGCTGTTTATGATCATCGAAACAGAGGACTCCTTCAGCTTTGAACAAAAGGCGGCGCTCGATGCCTCCAATGCAGATGTGCTGGAATGGGAAGCGTTGATGGGGCAGTTCCAGCAGCCGCTGCCATGGGCGAAAAAAGGGGAGAAGTGGACGGTAATGGATAAGATATATGCTATATGAAATTTTTTTTTTAACCTCTGCCGGCTATTATTCTATAGCCAGTTGCTGATGCTGCCTTTACTATCGAAGGCGCAGCAACAAACGAATGCACCGCAACCGCTGGGACCCGTCCCTTCGGAAAATCAACTAAGATGGCAGGAAATGGAATACTACGCCTTTCTCCATTTTTCCATCAATACATTTACTGACCAGGAGTGGGGGTCCGGGGGTGACAGTGTAAAAATTTTCAACCCGGATAGCCTGGATTGCCGTCAATGGGCGCGTGTCTGCAAGGAAGCCGGTATGAAAGGGATCATCCTGACGGCAAAGCACCATTCGGGGTTTTGCCTGTGGCCGTCAAAATATACGGAGTATTCCGTTAAAAATTCTCCCTGGAAAAAAGGTAAAGGCGACATTGTGCGTGAACTGGCGGATGCCTGCAAGGAATATGGCCTGAAATTAGGCATATACCTTTCGCCATGGGACAGGAATTACGCCGGCTATGGACGGCCTGCATATATCACCTATTTCAGGAACCAGCTCAGGGAACTGCTGACTAATTACGGGGATATCTTCGAAATTTGGTTCGACGGGGCTAACGGAGGTTCCGGCTATTACGGCGGAGCGAACGAAACCCGTACCATCGACAGAAAAACCTATTACGACTGGAAGAATACATACAAGCTGATAAGGGAGCTGCAGCCTAAGATCGTGATCTGGAATGACGGGGGAGATAGAGGTGACCTTCGCTGGGTGGGGACAGAAGCCGGCAATGTCGGTGAAACGAACTGGAGCCTGTTGAACGATACAGGTGATGTCACCTGGAATATGCTTCACTATGGTCTTGAGAACGGCAATGCCTGGGTGCCGGGAGAGGTAAACACTTCCATACGTCCCGGATGGTTCTACCATGCGTATGAAGATGGCAAGGTAAAGACCCTGCCGCAGCTGCTGGACCTATATTATAGTTCTTTCGGGCGCAATGGCGCCCTGCTGTTGAATTTCCCGATAGACAGGCATGGTCTGATACATGCCAATGATGAAAAGGCGGCCGTACAGCTGGCGGATGCAGTAAAAGAGGCCTTTGCCGTGAATCTTGCAGAAAAGGCGAAGGTCTCGGCCACTAATGTCCGTGGTAAGGCAAAAGCGTTTGCGGGCGACAAAGCGACGGACGGGAAAAAGGATACCTACTGGACTACGGATGATAGGGTGACTGCTGCATCGATGACCCTGGATCTCGGCAGGCCGGTGGCTTTCAATTGCTTTATGGCACAGGAATACATCCGCCTCGGTCAACGGGTGCGTTCTTTCACCGTGGAGGCGATGGTCGACGGCAACTGGAAAGAGCTGGCGAAGGCGACGACTATCGGGTATAGGCGCATCCTGCGGTTTCCCTCGGTAAGATCAGCGCAGATCCGGTTTACCATTACGGATGCCAAAGCCTGTCCGGTGATCTCAAACATCGGAGTCTTCGATGTCCCCCCTGTTCTAACGGCTCCTGCCATCACCCGCAATAAAGCCGGGAAAATAACCATGGCGGCGGTCGACAGCGAGTCGGTGATATATTATACGTTGGACGGGACCATTCCAACCAGCCAATCCACAAAATACGCCGGGCCCGTCATGACGGATGGAAAAGTGGAAGTCCAGGCCATTGTAGTCGACCCATCGACGGGGAAGGCCAGTCCCGTGAGCCGCGAGCAATTCGATATTCCTCATACATCCTGGAAAATTGTGGGGACCGATGATGTAAGATCCGCTGCTGTCATCGACGGCGATCCGCATACGGCGTGGCACCAGCGCGGCGAAAGTAAGAAGCCTGCCGATGTCATGATCGACCTGGGAGAAAAGGTGAACCTTACCGGCTTCCGCTACTTACCTGACCAGGACAGGCATGCCGGCGTCATTACAAATTATCAGCTTCTTGTGTCCCGGGACGGGCAGGAATGGAAGACGGCGGATGAAGGAGAGTTTTCCAATATCAACAACAACCCCTTATGGCAGGTGAGGAAATTCCCGCCGGTGACTGCGCGGTATATCAACCTTCGCGCCATTCATAATACAGAGGGAAACGATGATGCGGGGTATGCGGAGATAGACGTGATCACGGGCTATCTCGGAGAGCAAGGTATCAGCCCTTTCACGCCGGACTGAAAATCGCTCCGGGACAAATGGTAGGTGCTGAATGTGCTGTCCCCCTCGATGACCTTAACGTTCGTATCGATGGGCAGGTTCCGGAAAACCTGCGTTCTTCCCGTGACGGGCCAGCTTATAGCCACCTGTTCGATGGTCGCAGCCGAGCCGATGCCGATGTGCTGACGCAATGGGTTGGAACCAAAGCTGCCACCGGAGTTTACCTCCCTGAAAACAGCGCGCTCCCTGCCATCTTCTCTGAATGTCACTTTTATTTTGGCCCCGATGGCGGCTTTGTTTGATACGGTCCCCTGAAGTAAAAGATTTATCCAGTGGTTTTTATTCTGGCCCGGGTTCAGGTACAGGGAGTTTTCAAATGCGTCACCCGTATAGGCCCCGCCCATCTTGATATAGATGTCTTCGTCGCCGTCATTGTCGAGGTCGGCAAAAGATATGCCATGGCCTTTCTGTAAATTACCTACCCGCGCGGATGTCGTGACATCTAAAAAGTGGTCGCCCCCCATATTCTTAAATAGCTTGTTGGGAATGACGGACTTGAGCTGCGGGTTCCCGGTGCCCAGGTAAAAATCCAGGTATCCGTCGTTGTCGATATCGCCGAAATTGGCTCCCATCGCAAAGGCGGTGCTGTTCAGCCCAACGCTGGCGGAGACTTCCTCAAAGGTTCCGTCATGCTTATTCCGGAATAAAAACACCTTCCCGGCATTACCGATAGGTGTTTGTGTGGCCTCGGCGGCCGCATAATAAGAAAGGGATTGGGTAAACTCATACCCGCATACGAGGATGTCAGGCCAGCCGTCATTATCATAATCCCAAAACCAGGTGGGGAATGTGCGGGTCTGGTTATGGGTCAATCCTGCCTTTTCGCTGACGTCCTCGAAACGTACGGCGCCATTTTTATCAGAAACGTTCCTCAACAGGATCTTGTCCCCGTTGAGCGTGGAAAGAAAAATATCCGGCAGACCGTCGTTATCATAGTCGCCCGACGTGACTCCCTTTACATATTTCACAATGGCGCAGCCCGCCTTTGCCGCCATCTCCGTAAAGGTCCCGTTCCTGTTGTTGATAAAGAGCTGGCAGGGATGCGTTTCGTCACCCGGGGTTGTCTCATTCCCTATGAAAACATCCAGCCACCCGTCGTTGTTGAAGTCTGCCCAGGTGGCTGTCTGGGAAGGGTGAAAGGACAACAGCCCGCTGGCTTTGGTCACATCCGTGAAAGTGCCGTCGCCATTATTCCGTAATAAAGAATTGGGATCCTTGCCAAATCTTCCTTTCCATCCCCCCCGCAATACAAAAATGTCTTTATAGCCGTCGTTGTTGTAGTCCATCTGCTCTATGTTCAGCCCGCCTGTGAGATAGCCCAGGCCGGAAGAGTCCGACACATCCGTAAAGGTCCCGTCGGTATTATTCCGGTAATAACGCATCGGCTCTGTCAGGCTCCAGCTGCTCAGTACAATGTCGAGATATCCGTCGTTATTGAAGTCGTCGACGATGCTTCCTCCGCCCATGCATTTGTAATTCAGACCTGCATTCATCGCCACATTTTTGAAAGGTCTTACCAGGTGCATGGTGTCGTCATCTCTCACCTTCAAAAGATATTGCGGCGGCACTGCCGATGGATAGCCGCCGGTGCTCATGCAGGCGACATTCAGCAGCCATCTCGATTCAAGATCATTGGGGTTGTCCATCAGGATCTCTTTGTATAGTTCAATCGCTTTTTCAGCGCCTGTCTTATCGCGATGGATGCCGCCGCCCGCAATGGGGAAAATGCATGATTCCGCGGTATGGTTGTTGATGCAGTTGGTCCGGTCGCCCAGCCGTAAATAAGCAATGGCCAGGTCTTTCAGGACTGTTTGTCTTTGTTCAAAGTCTCCCAGGGATATTTTGTCCAGCAGGCGCTGAAAGATATCTATTGCCGCCTGCTCCCGGCCCAATTGCAATAATGCGTTGGCTTTTTTACTGAGCGCCGTTCTTCGTGCGTTCTCGTCGGGGTTATCGGTCAAAACAGAGTCGCAGTATTCTATCCTGGCTTCCGGCGAAAAGATATTCCCGTGGTTATGATCGATCCTGGCCGAAACCTTCAAAAGGTCGATCATTTCCTGGTTGGGCAGCCGTTTGTCTTTGCAGGAAACCAGGCCGAGAAGAGCCAGAAACAGCAGTGTACGGCAGGTCATGCTATTGTTTTTTTAAGTTGGGATCATTGATCCTGAATGTGCGCAGACTATCGTCGTTGACTGCGGCAAGAATTATTCTTTCACCCTTTGCCAGCCGGATCAGCGCCATATCCTTTACGTCGCCTTTTAATATGAACCTGCTTTTATCCGGCGGTATGGAAGTGAATTCCTTTTTACGGCTGCCGCGGAGGAAGCAGCCATAGGATGCATCGTACCTCCCGGTGATAACATCTGTCTGGTAATCATTTCCCGCCAACAGAAGATCCTTATATCCGTCGTGATCGATGTCCTCGCAGATAATGGCGTTCACCGGCGCGAATTGCGCTTCGACAGGCAGGATATGTTTGATGAATTTTCCATTCCCCGTATTTTCCAGCCAGCAGCTGCGGGTCTCATCACAATAGAAGCTCAACACATCCGCTTTTGTCTTCCCCGGGAAGATGTCCTCAAAACCTGCCTTCGCATAATCTTCGTAAAGGAGGAATCTCTTTTTTACGGCAGGCGCCTGCGCGGCCAGCTGGCTTCTGCTGAAGGCAGGGTAGGAGCGCCTGACGCCATCCTTGCCCTTTATGTAATAAAACATGACGGGATCTATCCTGCCGTTGCCGTCGATGTCGGCGGCAAACAGTTCCATCGGCGTAGCTGCGCTGACATGATAGTCGCAATTAAGGCCAAGGTTGCCGGCTACAAGGTCCAGGTCGCCGTCATTGTCGATATCCGCTGCGATAAGGCTTCTCCACATACCGTGCATATCGGTCAATCCCATCGAGTCCGTCATCTCATGCAGGATGCCATGATCGTTCTTAAACCATCGTATGGGCATCCACTCGCCTGTCACTACCAGGTCAGGCTGTTTGTCATTGTCGATATCCATCCAAACCGCAGATGTGATCATGCCGCCTTTTTGCAGGGCAGGGCAAACTTTGGCAGTGACATCGGTGAAGACGCCCTTATTGTTCTGTAAAATAAAGCTGCGGGGGGAGAGGGGATATTCTTTAGCCACCCGGCCGCCTATGAAGAGGTCCAGGTCCCCGTCACCGTCCATGTCCGCGACGGCGACGCAGCCGGCTATGGTTCTGACAGTATCCGGTATGGCGTTCCTGTTCAGGCTAAAATTACCTTTCCCGTCATTGATATACAGGCGTGGTTTATAATATACAGCGTTTTCCTCGTATTGAACGTCGCCGCCGGTGACCAGCAGGTCCAGGTCACCGTCTCCATCGGCATCGAATAGGGTACAACCCATGTCTTCCTCCATCTTAATGCTGTCGACAAGGTTCTTCGATACAAAGGACTGATCTTTTTGCTGCATAAAGAGCTTCCCTGAAAAATTGAAGCCGCCGCCGATGAAGAAGTCGGTTGCCCCGTCGTTATCGATATCGCCTGTAGTGATGAACGGACCTAACTGGGAGTATTTATGAGGCAGCAGCCGCTGAAGGGCGAAGTCATTAAAGGTGTTCTCATGATGTTTGTATGCAATCCCGGCGGAAGAGGTCACATCGGAAAAAAGGGCCATTGTATCCGTGTGGGATGCCGGGCGCGCTTTGACGGCATTTTGCCACGACAAGGTCATAAATGTATCCGCCGGGATGTTCTTTATCACCTGTATGCTGTTGTCGGGCCAGATTGCCGTGATGGAGTCGATATGACGGCTTTTGCCCAATCCAAAAAGCAATTGCCGGTCCACGGAAGAAAAATAGCCCCGCACCGGGTTCTCCTCCTGCGTTTGCATTTGGCCGTTGCTGTATACGTAAACTTTCGCGCCAAAGCCATATCTGTTCAGGGTGTCGCCTGTCAGATGCAGGCTTAAAAAATGGGTTTCGGGTATTTTGCCTTTTTGGACCGTATTATTGACAAAAACGAAAGCCTCCTTATTGATGTTGTTCACGACGAGGTCCAGGTCTCCATCGTTGTCCAGGTCCACATAAGCGGCGCCATTAGACATGGAAGGTTCGTCGATACCGGCGTTGGAGGAGATGTCCGCAAATGCATAGTTGCGCTGGTTGAGGAAGAGATAATTGGAAAGATTGACATGATCGAGCTCCGCCAGCCGCTTCCGGATAAGGATCTCCTGCTCGTGCCTGCTCTTGTTGCTGTTGAATATCTTGCTGCTGAACTCCAGGAAGTCGGCATTGATAAAATCCCGGCCGATGCCGTTGGTGACATGGATATCCTTCCACCCGTCGTTATTGAAATCCGCCAGCAGAACGCTCCAGCTCCAATCCGTCGCCTCGATGCCGGCCAGCTGTCCTATCTCGCTAAAATAGGGGATGGATGTGTCTCCGGCATGGATGCATCCATTGTTTACCTGGAGCATGTTGCGCATGAACTCCGGCTCGTAGCCCATTCCCCGCTCGGCCTGGTACCGGTCGTAGTTCATAAAGGAAAATGACTCCTTCCTTCTCCGGTTGTCTTCAGGCATCATGTCAAGGGTCATAAGGTCCGGCAGACCGTCGTTGTTGATATCCGCCGCGTCCGCGCCCATGCTCGAATAGCTCTGGTGCTGAAGGGCGGTGCTGATGCAATTGGTAAAAGTGCCGTCATGATTGTTCAGCCAAAGCAGGTCGTTGGAGATAAAGTCATCGGCCACATAAATATCCGGCCAGCCGTCTCCATTGAAGTCGCTGACGGAGACCCCCAGGCCAAAACCATCGTCTTTGATGCCCGCCTGCAGGGTCACATCCGTAAATACCGGATGCCCTTTGGCTGTTGAATAGCCTTCATTTTTGTACAGCCTGTCATTGGCGGGCGATCTGCCGCTCCTGTCCCGGGGGAAGATCGCATTGGTATTGTTCCCCAGCAAATAGTTGACAAGGTACATGTCGAGGTCGCCGTCCTTGTCATAGTCGAGAAAGACCGCCTGGGTGGAATAGCCGGAAAAAGCCAGTCCATAGTCTGCCGCCTCTTCTTTAAAGGTGAGGTTGTGCTGGTTGATAAATAACAGGTTCCTGGCAGGATGGACCAGGTCCTTTCCCAGCACGCAGACGTATATGTCGTCGTATCCGTCATTATTGATGTCGACAATGCTAACGCCGGTGGCCCATACATTTGTCGTGATGCCCGCTTTTTCGGTGATATCCCCGAATTGGTTATTGCCCTTGTTGATGTACAGCCGGCAGCTGGTCTGGTTGGCGGAAAAGAAAATATCTTTCAGTCCGTCATTATTGAAGTCGCCGATGCCGACGCCTCCTCCCATATATCCGAATTCGTTGATAAAGGATACGGATGAGTCGACATCATTGAGATCGTTGCGAAAATGGATACCGGATTCGTCCGGCGACAGCTGCGTAAAAAGTTTGTTCTTTATCTGGCCATGGCAGGCAGAGAGGAGAATGGCTGCAATGGAAAACAGTCTGAGGCAGGTGTATGTACAAGCACGTAATGACATAAGAGCAAGATAGAAAAAAAGAGGCTAGTTGGTAGCCTCTTTTTTCAAAATAGTGTTAGTGATTTTCAAATAGTGTTAGTGATTTATTTGATCATTGGGTTAGCTGAAATTTCGCTGGCGGGGATTGGGAACAAGGCTATCTGTCCGGGTTTCGGGTCGGGGCGGATGGAAGGATAATAGCTCTTGGCCCTCCATCGCAGGATGTCGATGTTATTGATCTCCTCGCCGGCGAATTCGACTGCCTTTTCATGCATGACCGCTTTTATGGCGTCGTCGTGGTTGGTCAGGGTCACGTGCGGCATTTTCACGCTTTTACGGTCGCGCACCTCGTTGATATAGCTGGCGGCCATGGCGGGCGTACCTACCTCGGCCTCGCATTCTGCCAGCATGAGCAGCACTTCAGCATATCGCATGACGCGCTGGTTGAGGCCGTCGGGGTGAAAGCTTTCATTGTTCCAGTCCAGCACGGAATATTTGCGGTAGACCCTTTTCTGTACCACGCCGTTGTGGTTGCTGGAAGCCACGTTCATGCCGCTTTCCGTCAGTACCGCTCCCGTCTGCGTGCTGCGATTGGTCAGGATACTGTCGCCGGACTCGTAAAAAGTAAATTTATATCTGGGGTCGCCTGCCTCGAACTCGTCGAGTATCGCATTGGAAGGGATCACGTTACCCCAGACGATACCGTACTCCTGGCTTCGCATGATGCTTGCGTCGGCAGTAGAGCCTTCACCTGTGTAACCCCAGTTGAAATTGGCGTCGCCTTTGTCGATAAAGGCGACTTCGAAGATGGATTCCGCATTGAATTCATGACCAGTAGCTTTTATGTCATCCTTCACCTTGACATCGCCGTCGAAGTTATCCAGGAAATTGTCGACAAGGGTGTATTTGTTGTATACTTTCAACAGTGCGGCCTTTGCAGCCGCGTAGTCTCCTTTCTGCATCTGTACCTTGCCCAGCAGGGTATTGGCGGCGTCCATGGAAGCACGGCCGTCTTTAGAGTGGCCGTCCGGAAGTTTGGCGGCAGCGTCGGTCAGATCGCTGATGATCAAAGCGTACACATCGGCGGCGGGTGATTTGCCCTTAACGCCTGTGGTCGTGGTCACAGGCTCTTTATACAGCGGAACGTCGCCCCACATCGACACCAGCTCGAAATAAGCCCATGCCCGCAGGAATTCGGCTTCGCCGACGATTACATCCCTTGCCGCCGGGTCATCCTTGACGTCAGGGGCCTTTGCGATCACCAGGTTAGCCCTGTTGATCATTTGATAGGAGCCGGTCCAGACACTTGTCATCACCGAATTGGAAGGCGACGGAGAAGCCTGCTTCAGCAGTTCGGCCCTCGGCGCCTCCAGCTGCGCCCCGCCCGCGCCGGTTTCGCTGCCCCGCATGTCATGGGTAAAGAACCATTCGCGGCCCATGAGGTTGGCGCTGCGAAGGGTGGAATATATCGCATTCACACCGTTGCGGAGCTCCGCAGCCGTCTTGAAGTAGCTGTCGGTGGTGGGATTGTTTTGATCAAAGACATTCAATCGTTTGTTACATGCAATTACAGCAGCTACGCCCAGGGTAATTGCGGCTATCAGTATATTGATTTTACGCTTCATAATTATTTTGTTTTACATTTTTCCTGAATGCTTAAAAATTTGCCTGGATGCCTACCTGGTAAGCTTTTGGCTGAGGATATACGGCTGCGTCGATGCCATTGGTAAGCGAGGACGTATTGACCGTCCGGTTGCCCACTTCCGGATCGTAGCCCGAATATTTTGTAATGGTCAATACATTCTGCGCCGAAACGTATATTCTGAAGCCTCTGACAAATCCCTTTGTCATAGACTGTAAGACCTTGTCAGGGATGCTGTAGCCCAGGGTTACATTTTTCAGGCGGAGATAGGAACCGTCTTCAAGGAACCGGTTGGACGGTCGTGCATTCTGGTTGGGGTCTGAAGAAGCGGGGCGGGGAACGTCGGTGTTGGTATGGTTTGGCTGCCAGGCGTTCAGCACTTTTGTGCTTGAATTGAAGAAGCGGACCATGCCTTCGGAGATCGTACGGGTGGCATTGTAGATCTTGTTGCCTTGTACGCCCTGGAAGAACACGGATGCATCGAATCCCTGATAGTTCGCCCCCAGGTTGAAGGAATAGGTGAATTTCGGGATGAAGCTGCCCAGGAATGTGCGGTCTTTATTGTCAATTGTGTCATCCTTGTTCACGTCCCTGAATTTAATATCGCCGGGACTGGTGCCGACGCCTTTGACCACGGGGACTTGTTTCGCGTGCTTGCTTATATCTGCGGAATCCTGGAAGAGGCCTTCCGTTACCCAGCCATAAAAGGATTGGATGGGATGGCCGACTGCTGTATTGGTAACATTGTAGCCTTCGCTAAGATCCGCATCAGAGCCTGCTTCGATGCCGGTGACGCCGGTCGCCAGTTTTGTTACGTTATTGGTGATAAAGGTGATAAGGCCGCTGGCGTTCCATTTGAAGTCACCGCTCCTTTTGGCATATCCAAGCTGCAGCTCGAAGCCGTTGTTGGTCATACCCGCGACGTTCTGTGGTACGGTGCTTGTCAGGTAGCCTATAGAGGGCGCCAGCGGAACGGCCAGGATCAGGTTGTCCGTCTTCCGCCGGAAATATTCTGCGGACAAGGTGATCGAATTGTTCAGCAATCCCAGGTCCAGGCCAAAGTTCAGCTGCTTGGTGGTTTCCCATTCCAGGTCCGGGTTGGCAAGCGCCTGGATAGAGGAGGCGGGGCCGCTGGTGAATACGTTCCCAAAAGGATAATAGGCGCTGTTAGAGCTTACGGTGGCCTGCCAGGGCGTCCAACCTAATGCGAACCCGTTCAGACCGGTGAGGCCGTAACCCGCCCGTATTTTCAGCTCGGAGATATTCGACTGGTTCTGCATGAACTGTTCCTGGTCAATACGCCAGCCGACGCTGCCGGAAGGGAAAACCTTCCATTTCTTTCCGGGGGCCCATACAGAGATACCATCCCGGCGAATGGCGCCGCTCAAAATGTATTTGCCTTTATAGTCATAGGTCAGGCGGCCTACGTAAGATATCAGATCGCCTTCGTTCTTTAATGTTTGGACGGAAACGTTCTGCGCATTATTAAGGGTTTGAAGGTTGTTTGACGCCTGCTGACCGCTGGCGTTTTCGTTGCGTACCTTTTGCTGCAGGTATTCGTATACGGCGACGGCGTTGATGTGATGGCCGCCAAAGGTTTTGTCGAATGTCAGCTGCTGGGTGTATACCTGTACGGTAGAAACGGTGCGGTTATTGGTAATGGTAGCCAGCAGGGAGCTGGAGCCGGCGACGGTACCGCTGTCGTTAAATATGGGGGAGAACCGGTAGTCGAGTCCATTGGCATAGTCGATGCCGATGGTGGAGCGGAATTTCAGCCATTTGGTGAAGCTTATTTCCCCATAGGCCGTCCCCAGTACCTTCAACGTTGTCCTGTTGCCGGGGTTTTTTACTTTCGCGTCTTCGACGGGATTGGTCGGATCGCCGCCGTCAAGCACGGTGTTCACGCCCCTGAAACCGTCGGTGGTGGTAGGATCGTAGACAGGCATGTGAGGCATTATCCGGATGACATTTATCAGGTTCGTCCTTGAACCCGCCTCATTATTGTCATAGGCCTGCTCGCCGTTGGCGATGTATAGGTTCTCTCCAAAGCTAAACACCTTGCTGATGTTATGGTCCGAATTGAGCCGGAAATTAAAACGTTTATAGCCTACGGTAGGAGCTATGCCCGTCTGATCTAAAAAGCCCGCCGAAGTGTAGAAACGGGATATGTCGTTGCCCCAGCTGAGACCGATGTTATGCTGCGTCATCACTCCGTGCTTGAAATAGGCATCCTGCCAGTTTGTATTGGTCTGGCCGTAGGTCTGGGTTGCGCCCTGGTAGATAGGGGTATTTACCCAGGGGTCAAGGAGCCTTTGCACGTTGCTGCCTCTATAGGCGATAGCATATTGCTGGAATTGGGCTGTGTTCAACAGGCTCAGTCTTTTCGTTACCACCTGCATGCCGGCGTAGGAATCCAGGGTGACACGCGGCCTGCCGCTCCTGCTGCCTTTTTTGGTGGTGATCATAATGACGCCGTTGGTAGCCCTCGATCCATAGATGGCAGCCGCCGATGCGTCTTTGAGGACATCCACGGACTCTATGTCCCTGGTGTCGATGGTAGACAGGTCTCCCGTCGGCAGACCGTCAATTATGTACAGCGGGTTGGATGCATAGGATATGGAGCTGATGCCCCTGATGGTAACGATGGGGTCCGTGCCGGGGCTGCCGTTATTGGTTACCTGGACGCCGGCCACCCGTCCCTGCAATGCCTGCGCTACGCTGGGTACGGGCAGCTCTTTTACCGTCTTGCTGTTCACGCTGGAAATAGCGCCTGTTACCGTGGCGCGTTTTTGGGTACCGTATCCAATTACGATCACTTCTTCAACGGTGCTCATCTTCGATTGAAGCTGTAAAGTAAGCTCACCGGTGTTCGGGCCTACCTTCACAGATGAAGGCTGATATCCCACCATGGAAAATTCCAATACGTCGCCCGGACTTGCATTAATGGAAAACTCACCTGATGAATTCGTTGTAGTGCCCTGTGTAGTACCTTTTATGACAACGGATGCTCCGCTCAATGGAGCGCCGTTGGCATCTGAAAGTTTGCCTTTAATGGCTTTTTGAGCAAATAAGGTGAGTGAAAAAAACAGGAATGCGAGGAAGAATAAAGCGCTCTTGACAACTCGCAAAAGAGCAGTTTTGGAATTTCTCATATGCAAACAATTAATGGTTAACGGGGATTTTTATAAAAACAATTCCCGGAATAAAAGTAAAGAAAAAAATTTCAATCGATTGCATTAAATGATCGACAATTTTCTTTTTTTGCTTTGAATTAATGATATGGACAACAATTTAACTGTATTAATAATTGAAAATCAAATATAAACGAATATATATATTAATATATCTGCCAGCTAAAATTTGCAAAAAAATGCAATGGATGGATAAAAAAGTATCAATTCATCCAGGACGGCACTCCGGGGATGGCAACGGAGAGACATCGGCAAATTTGCTGTCAACCTGACATCATAGGACAATAGCGAAATGGATGGGCGTTGCCTGCAGAATAAATGCTGCGGGACTATATGACGTCTGTTTTTGGGAGTCAAAAGCTGGCTTCCATTGCTATTTTCAACATTTGTTGTACATCTTTCAACATTTCTGCAATCCGGATAAACAACAAGGGTATAGTTTAGCATCAACTTTACACACCAAAACCAGTTTGCCATGAATGAAAGAACCCTAACTACCCGCCTCTTGACGGCTCATGTCAAAAAGCGTCATTTTGACAGTAAAAAATCTCCAACGTCTGACGTTATCCAACCAATCGCATTAAAAAAAAGGTATTGATCTCTGCCAGTGCTGCCACGCATCAGGCTGCATTTATTTCCTTTTACTAATTCGTTAAAAAAATTAATATGATTCGTGCTTTTAAGCAGCGGAAAATTCTTGCTGTGATGGTATTTACGTTATTGGCCGTCCTGGGGAACCTCCGTTCAATGGCGCAGGCCCAGCGTACTATAAGGGGAATTGTCCTTGACGTGCAAAAGAATCCTGTACTGGGCGCAACAGTGCAGGTGAGAGAATCCACTACCGCGGCCAGGACCGATGCCGGCGGAAAATTCTCCGTTTTGCTACCTGCCGATAAACACATATTGGTGATAAGCTATGTTGGAAAAGCCGCACAGGAGATCAATGTGCGTAACCAGGACTTTGTCTCCATTGTCCTGAGAGACAGCACCGCTACGCTGGACGACATAGTGGTCGTCGGATATGGCAAGCAGAAGAAGCAAAGTGTAGTGGGCGCCATATCGCAGGTGAAGGGCGAAGTGCTCGAAAGGTCCGGCGGCGTCTCAAGCCTTGGCGCCGCTTTGACCGGGAATTTACCGGGCGTCATTACTGTAGCTACGCAGGGAACACCCGGCGCCGAAGACCCGAAGATCTACATTCGCGGCCAAAGCACCTGGAATAACAGCGATCCATTGATCCTGGTGGATGGTATCGAACGGCCTATGAACAGTGTGGACATCGGGTCCGTAGAAAATATCTCCGTTTTAAAGGATGCTTCCGCGACAGCCGTATTCGGGGTGAAAGGCGCCAATGGCGTCATCCTGATCACCACCAAACGGGGAAAGGAAGGCAAGGCGGATATCCGTCTGACTGCTAACACCACCATGAAGCTGCCTTCCAAACTGGCCAGCAAATTCGATTCATACGACGCGCTCAGGATACGGGATATTGCGATCGAGAATGAATTAGGTGTTTCCCCTGCTTCCTGGAGCAGCTATGTACCGTATTCGGAACTGAATAAATATCGTCATCCGGCTAACCAGGCGGAAGCGGAAAGGTACCCTAATATAGACTGGCAGGACCAGGTGGTGAAGAAATTCGCCATGTCTTACAATGCCAACCTGAATATTTCGGGCGGTTCGGCCTTTGTAAAATATTTCTCGTCTATCGATTTTTTGCACGAAGGCGACATTATAAAAAAGATAGATAATGGAAAGTCTTACCGGCCGGGATACGGTTTCGACCGTATCAACGCCCGCACCAACCTGGATTTTAACCTGACGAAGACAACAGTGCTTACCACCAATCTTGCCGGGTCATATGGTGTCAGGCAGGATGCCTGGGGCCAGGACAGCTGGGAGTACCGCATCTGGCAAAGCATTTATAACAATGCCCCGAATCTCTATTATCCCCGTTACAGCGACGGGGGCTGGGGCTACTTTCCGGCGGAACAGGTGTCGACTATAAATTCTCTGGCGACGATGGGTAACAATGGCATCCGGAAGACCACTACTACCCGGATAACCACGGATTTTACTTTGAAACAGGACCTGAGCGCCATCCTGAAGGGGCTGGCTGCAAAAGGAACGATCTCATTCGACAATTCCTTCGTGGCGCAGGGAGGGATCTATGACAATGGAACTATCCAACAGGAATACATTAACCCGGTGACGGGTGATACGACCTACAGTCAATTCCTGGGGACGAACCAGTTCAACTGGATACCATCCCGGTGGAGTCCCACGCCGGATACTGTTCAAAACGGATCGACTTACCGCAAATTATTTTATCAGCTGCAGGTAGATTATGCAAGGAAGTTCGGCAAGCACGAACTGACGGCTATGGGATTGTTCAGCCGGGACAGGTATGCCACGGGCAGTGAATTCGAGCACTATCGCGAAGACTGGGTGAGCAGGGTTACTTACAATTACGCGCAGAAATATTTTGCCGAGTTCAACGGCGCCTACAATGGGTCGGAAAAATTCGGTCCCAATTACCGCTTTGCCTTCTTCCCTTCGGCGGCAGCCGGATGGATGATCAGTAATGAGCGGTTCATGAGGAACCTGGACTTTATCAATGCCCTGAAGCTTCGCGTATCATATGGAAAAGTAGGTAATGACAATATCGCCAACCGTTGGCTTTATATGACGGCCTGGACGTATGGCGGTAATGCTCCTCTGGGAGCATCCGCCGGTCAAACGAGCCCTTATACATGGTGGTCAGAATCTCATACGAATGTGGGTAACCCCGATATCCACTGGGAGACGGTGACCAAGACGGATTTTGGGATAGACTATTCCTTATGGAATGAGCTGTTATCGGGCAGCATAGATGTATTCAACGACTATCGCACGGATATTCTTTTGGATGGCGCCAGTCGTGCGGTCCCATCCTATTTCGGCGTACAACCCCCTACGGCTAACCTGGGGAAGGTACGAAACAAGGGGTATGAGCTTGAGCTTCGGGTCAATAAAAGGTTATCAAGGAACCTTCGCGTGTGGGCCAACTTCAGCATGACCCATGCCAAAGACAGGGTCATCGAGGCCGACGATCCCCAGCTGCTGGACGACTATCGGAAGAGGGCAGGAAAGCAGATAGGCCAGGCTTATTCCTATATAAGCAGCGGTTATTATAACAACTGGGACCAGGTATACGGCAGCACACAATTGAACACTTATGACAACCAGAAGCTGCCCGGCAATCTCAATATGGTCGACTACAATGGTGACGGGGTAATAGATAACAAGGACGTAGTGCCTGCGGGATATCCCGAGCGGCCGCAGAATACCTATAATGCTACGGTCGGTGCGGAATGGAAGGGCTTCAGCGTCTTCGTACAGTTCTATGCGGTAAGCAACGCCAACCGCTACCTGCAGCTGCTGAGCTTCGGCGGCCAGTATCATTACGATAATGTATACAAGCAGGGGGCCTATTGGTCACCGTCCAATACGAATGCAAGCGTTCCTGTGCCCCGTTATGCCAGCGCAATGCCCTATTATGGAACGACTTATTTATATGATGGTTCCTATATCCGGCTCAAAAATGCGGAGGTGGCCTACACTTTCAAGCTCTCCCAGCTAAAGAGGATCGGGATCAATGCTTTCAGATTGTATCTCAATGGCGACAACCTGCTGCTATGGACAAAGATGCCCGACGACAGGGAAGTGAGCATGGGCGCATCCACCGCGTATCCTACCATCAGGCGTATCAACCTGGGTTGTAATATAACTTTTTAAACCAAGCTATATGAAAAAGCATACACATATAATTGTCATCTGTCTTGCCTTTTTTGCTATGGCGGGACTGACTGCATGTAAGAAATATCTCGATAAGGCGCCGGGTGCAGACGTTTCACCGACGGATGCCTTTATCAATTTCACCAATTTTCAGGGCTTCACGGAGGAGCTGTATTCGGCGGTGCCGGAGTTTACGAGTAAGGTCTGGGCCTGCGACTGGTTATTGGGCGATGAGATCATACACAAGACGGGAGTGACGTGGCTAAACGAGCAGTTTGACAACGGCGACAGCTGGTCCTGGACCACCGCCGAATGGATCTCCTGGCTGGACGCCCCTTCCTATAATACGGATCCCGGAACCGGGTTTGGGAAAGGTCTGTGGCCCAATTCCTGGTATGGGATCCACAAAGCCAATTTAGGGCTGGCCAACCTGGACAAGCTCAATGGCACCCAGGAAGAAAAAGATCTTATCAAAGGCCAGCTGCTCTTTTTCCGGGGCTGGTTTCATTTTGAGCTGATGACCTATTGGGGAGGCCTGCCCTACATCGATACGGTGTTATCTTCCGGCGGAAAATTGCAGCTGCCTCGTCTGAGCTATCAGGCGATGGCCGACCTTGCCGCCAAAGACTTCAGGGCTGCCGCCGACCTTCTGCCGGTGGATTGGGACAACACCAATGCCGGCAAGACGACGCTGGGCAAGAACCAGCTGCGGATCACAAAAGTGATGGCGCTCGGCTATCTTGGTAAGAATTACCTGTATGCGGGCAGTCCATTGATGAATTGGGCCTCCACATGGAGCGCTACTTACAGCCCCGACTATTGTAAGAAGGCAGCGGATGCCTTTGCGGAACTGCTGAAGCTGGTGGACAGCCATGCGACGTGGGTCAGGCTGATCGACTACTCCCATTACAGCGATCTATTCTACACCAATGGGGGAAGCTTTATTCCCGGGTATCCCGAGGCGATATTCCAGAATCCCGTCTATAGTTCGTGGTTTGCCGGTTGCCCCTGGGGCCCAAGCTCAATTTTTGCCGAAGGGAATATTGGCGGCGGATATACGTCACCGAACGCCCGTTTTGTAGAAAACTATGGGATGGCCAACGGCCTGCCGATAGATGATCCCGCCTCGGGCTATGACCCGGCCAACCCCTGGGTTAACCGCGATCCGCGTTTTTACCATGACATCGTCATCGACGGGAACCAGATCATAAAAGGCTCCGCACCGGCGGATAAAGAGAAATATCGTTATGCCAACCTGTCCAACGGCGGATATAGCCGGGACAATTCCGCGATTGGCCGTACCGGTTACTTATTGAAGAAGCTGACTCCCATGACGGCCAATAATATCGACAATTTCCCCAATAATTATATGCATTTGTCTTACATGCGCCTGGCGGACGTCTACCTGATGTATGCAGAAGCAGTGCTGCAGGGATATGGTTCGGCCACCAGCACGGGGCCGGATTATATTACTCCGGAGGCTGCCGTTAACAAGATACGGGACCGTTGCGGCGCCGGAGAGGTGGGTGCTTCCTATGTCGCCGATAAAGACAGGTTCATGGGTGAAATTATCCGTGAGCGTGCTATGGAGCTTGGTTTTGAGGAAGAGATGCGATATAACGACCTGCGACGCTGGCTTCTTGCGGGGCAGACAAAATACCGGGAAAAAACAGCTATCGATTTTGACAGGGACGTCAACGGAAAACCGATCAATATAAAGGAGCGGGTGCTTGTGACAAGGAAATTCGATGATAAGAACTACTGGCTGCCGCTGAAGATCAGTGACGTGAACCTCTATCCATCTTTAAGCCAGAACCCGGGGTACTAGGGAGTATAACTTTAAAGCAAAAAAGGAGAATAATGAAAAGCAATATATTATTAAAGCTGTTTTTTTTCGGATCAAGCCTCATGTTTGTGCTGATGGCGGCGGGGCAAACCTTTCCTTCGAAAGGCGCAACGAGCCTGGACGCTGATTCTACGGTGCATGTGGCATACCGGAATGTGCAACGGAAGGATCTGGGCGGCGCGGTTTCCGTGCTGAATCCGCCACAGTACCTTGATAAGCATTATGGGACTAACCCCACGGAGGGGATCGAGGCATTTACCGGAGGCGGCAATCTTTGGAATCTGGGAGCAGGGTTGATCCTGGTGGATGGTGAGCCCCGGGCGTTGAGCGACGTAACCACTAACGAAATAGAGCAAATTACCTTTCTGAAAGGCGCCAATGCCGTGGTATTATACGGGAGCCGTGCGGCAAACGGTGTGATCCTCATCACGACCAAACGGGGCAGGGCAGGCGTTCACGGCAGCAGTGTGCGCGTCAATACGGGAATAAATGTCCCCAAGTCCTATCCAAAGTATCTGGGGTCCGCCGAGTATATGTCCTACTACAACCAGGCAAGTCTGAACGACGGCCTGCCGGCCCCCTATGCAGACTCCACGATCCAGCATTTTGCCAGCCGTGCCAATCCTTACCGTTATCCGGACGTGGATTATTTCTCATCGGCGTATCTGCGCAGGCTGTATAATACTTATTCCGCCAACGCGGAATTCACCAGCGGCACCGAGCGCGCCCGTTTTTATGCACTGGCCGGCTTTCAAAGCCGGAATTCGCTGCTGAATTTTGGAGAAGGGAGGAATGAGCGGAATAACCGGCTGAATCTGCGGGGTAATATCGACCTGAAGCTGAATAATTTCATCAGCACTTATGTCAACGTTTCCACCGTGTTCTCCAACAATCGCCGGGCATTGGGTAATTTTTGGGGCCAGGCTGACAGCCTGCAGCCGCAACGGTTCGCTCCGCTGATCCCCATCGGTCTGGCTGCAAAAACCTCACCTGCCGCACAGGCCTCGGTAAAGGATAGCCGCAATGTCATCGGTGGGATGTACCTGCTGGGAGGCGTCCAGCAATATCTCAGGAACCCGATCGCGGATGTGTATGCCGCCGGTTACGACAATTTCACCAGCCGTCAGTTCCAGTATACGAACGGGGTAGACGTGGATCTCAGGAACGTATCGAAAGGTTTGTCTTTCCATGGACAAATGACCGTCGATTATTCGAATATGTATGATGAAACGCTCAACAATACCTATGCGGTTTACGAGCCGGTGTGGAGCGGTGACTCCATCACACAGCTGATAAAATATAACAAGGACAGCAAGCCCGGCACGCAGAACCTCAGCAACACCTGGAGCGACCAGCTCATCGACTTCAGCATGCATTTCGACTACGTAAATACCTTTAAAGAGAAGCATAACGTTTCTGCCATCCTGGTGGCGGACGCCCTCCGGCGCCGGCAGACGCGGGATTTCCAGTATAGAACGAATGCCAACCTGGGCCTGCAGCTGACCTACAACTTCGATCATAAGTATTATGCGGATCTCAGCGGGGCCCTGGTCAATTCCACAAAACTGCCTTCGCGTACCCGAGTGGCTTTCTCTCCGACGGTCAGCCTGGGCTGGGTGTTGAGCGAAGAAGCATTTCTCAAAGATGCCGCCTGGATAGACAGGCTTAAACTGGGCGCGTCGGCGGGCATCATCAACACAGACCTCGACATCAACAGCTATTACCTGTACGATGCGGTATATGCTCCCACGGCTTACTTTTCCTGGGCGGACGGCACCTATACAAGTCAGGCAACGACGATCTCCCGCGGCGCGAACCCGAACCTTTCCTACGCAAAGAGAAAAGAGGTCAACCTGAGCATTGAAGGCTCTTTCTTTAAAAAGAAGCTGGACCTGCTGTCTACCCTGTTCTTTATCAGGAAGGACGGTATACCCGTACAAAACTATAGCCAGTACCCGGGCTATTTTTTTACCGTCTATCCACCCACCTCCTTCGTGCCCTATTCCAATTTCCAGGCTGACCGTTACGAGGGTCTCGACCTTCAGCTGAACTTCCACCAGGACATTGGCAATGTCAGGCTTACGCTGGGGACGGCCCTGACCTATGTCACGAGCAAAGCGCTCAAACGCGATGAACTGTACACCGATGCCTATCGCAACCGGGCCGGCAAACCCACTGATGCCATCTTCGGTCTGCAGAGCGAAGGTTTGTTTGCCGACGCGGGAGACATCAATGCGCATGCCGCGCAGAAGTTCGGGACTGTAAGACCGGGTGATATTAAATATAAAGATCAGAATGGGGACGGCGTGATCGACGAGCGTGACGAGGTTAAGATCGGACGCCTGGGCAGCCCCCTGACAGGGGGGGTGAACATCACCGCTGAGTACAAGGGCTTTACGCTGTTTGTTCTCGGTACGGCCTATTTCGGTGGTACGGGCATCAGGAGCGGCGGCTATTATTGGGTATCAGGAGCAGCAAAATATTCCGAGGTCGTCCGCAACAGCTGGACGGAGAGTACGAAGAGCTCAGCCACCTATCCACGTCTGACGACTACCAGCGGTGACAACAACTTCCGGTATTCCGACTACTGGACATACAGCACCAACCGCTTTTCCCTATCCAAGGTGCAATTGACATATGCCCTTCCCGGCAATGTGCTGAAGAATTCCTTTGTAAAAGGATTGAATATCTATGTCAGCGGTACCGACCTGCTGATGCTGGGCAGCAACAGGCGTGTGATGGAGATGAGCGTCGGCGCCATGCCCCAGACCCGCTTCTACAATTTTGGCGTTAAAGGTGAATTTTAACGTGAACATCAATACAACAGCGCTTATATGAAAAGAGAAATTATTTATATATTGGCCATGGTCCTCGTTTTCACGGGCTGCAAAAAGATATTGTCTCCCGCGGACGAGAATAACCGCGGGCTCAACGACATATATGACAATGCCGCATTTGCGGAAGGGCTCCTGCTCAACGGATATACGCGGCTTCCCATGGGAAGCTGGTCGTTCAGCGATGTAGCGACGGATGATGCCGTGTCCAACGATCCCAACAACAGCTACCGTCTGATGGCCACCGGCAAATGGTCTTCCATCAATAACCCGATGGAACAGTGGACGGGAGGCTTCGCTGCCATCCAGTACCTGAACCAGCTGCTTTCACAGGCAGACAAGGTGACATGGGCTACGACGGGGAAATACACCAATGAGATGTTCAATGATCGCATCAAAGGCGAGGCATTCGGCTTGCGCGGGCTCTTTATGTTCTATTTGCTGCAGGCGCATGCGGGATGGACCGCTGACGGCAAGCTGCTGGGCATCCCTATCCTGACCACACCTTTGAATGCGCAGTCGGATTTTTCGATCCCCCGCAACACTTTCGATGAGTGCGTACAGCAGATATACAAGGACCTCGATTCGGCTGAAAGCCGTCTGCCGCTGGATTTCGAGAATATTGCCGTAAGCTCGGACATTCCCGCCAAATATGCCGGCAAGACGACGGTGGCGGATTACAACCGTGTGTTCGGCGCTTATGACCGGCAAAGGATGACTTCCCGTATCGTTAAGGGCATACGGGCCAAAGTGTCCTTGCTGGCGGCAAGCCCGGCCTTCAGCCAGGCAGCGGCTCCGGCATGGGCAAAGGCGGCGGACGATGCGGCCGCATCCCTCGATCTTACCGGCGGCCTGTCCGGCATGGCAAACAATGGCGGATATTGGTATGCCAGCAAGAATTCCGGCGAGATCAACGGAGTGTCTTCAGGGGTCAATCCCAGGGAGATCCTATGGCGAGCCAACGTAGGTGATGGAAATAACCTGGAAAAGGACAATTATCCTCCCACGCTCTTCGGCAACGGGCGCGTGAACCCCACGCAAAACCTGGTCGACGCTTTTCCTATGGCCAATGGTTATCCGATAGGGGATGCGGCCGCCGGCTATGATGCGAACAACCCATATAGCAATCGTGACCCACGGCTGGCACTGTACATCGTAGTGAATGGGAGCAAGATGGGCCCCGCAGGCGCTACGATCTATACGAAAACAGGAACCTCCAATGACGGTCTGAACGCCATAGCCACCTCGACACGGACCAGCTATTATATGCGTAAGCTGCTGCGTGAGGACGTCAATGTCAACCCGGCCAATACAAATACCCAGCGGCATTATATTCCATACATCCGGTATACCGAGCTCTTCCTTGCGTACGCCGAGGCGGCTAATGAAGCGTGGGGGCCGGACGGGACGGGCGCTCATACCTACTCTGCCAGGGATGTCATTGCCGCCATACGGAAGAGGGCAGGGATAACGCAACCCGACAATTACCTGGCTGCCCTCACCACCAAAGAGGATATGCGGGCGCTGATCCATAATGAACGACGTTTGGAGCTGTGTTTCGAAGGGTTCCGCTTCTGGGACCTGCGCAGATGGAAGGAAAGTCTGACCCAGCCGGCCAGCGGGGTGAGCATTACCGGCAATGGCTACACGGTAAGTCCCGTCGAGAGCCGGCAGTATGCCGACTATATGTATTACGGTCCCTTGCCCTATAATGAGGTGTTAAAGGAAAACCTGCTGCAAAACAAAGGGTGGTAACGTCATTTACACTTAAAACGAAAAGAATGAAAAAGATATTGATCCTGTCATGTTTTATTTTGACTGTCTGCTGCTCCTGCTCCAATAAAGAGCTGAGTTTCCCCGACTATAAATATACTTCGGTGTATTTTCCCTACCAGTCCCCTGTAAGAACATTGGTCCTGGGTAACGACATCTTCGACAACACGCTGGATAATGAACATAAGTTTACCATCATGGCGACGATGGGCGGCGTTTACACGAATAACCGGGACATTTCCATTGACGTATCCATGGATCCGGCGCTCTGCAATAACCTTACATTTGGCCAGGGCGGAAGCAATGTCATTGTCATGCCGACCAATTATTATACGTTTCCAAAGGACATGACCATTCATATTCCATCAGGCAGCGTCATGGGCGGAATGGAAGTTGAGCTGACAGATGCCTTTTTTGCTGATCCCAGGGCCATTACCAACACCTTCGTGATCCCACTGCGGATGAATGCTGTAAAAAATGCCGATTCCATTCTTACGCCGAAGAATTATACACTGTATGCCATAAAATATATCAATCCCTGGCATGGCAACTACCTGAGAAGAGGTGTGGAGGCTATAAAGGACAATGCAGGTGATACAAATATTGTTTATCACACACAATATGTCGAGACGGACCAGGTCTGCAGCATAGGTACACAATCTCTTTCCGGCGATTCCCTGCTGCTCAATGGTAAATCCAGGATGAACCTGGACATGCCGTTCCAACTGCAGCTGACGTTCGACAACAGCGGCAAGTGTAATATTAAAGGCCTGCCTTCATCCTCATACACTGTCAACGGCAACGGCGAGTTTATAAGAGGAGGGGATGCCTGGGGCAATCAAAAGCGGGATGTGCTGCATTTAAAATATACCGTCGACTTCGGAACGTCGGTGCACAATTTTACGGATACGCTGGTCATCCGTGACAGGGGTGTCAAGTTCGAAACGTTTGCTCCTGTGGTAAATTAATTTGACGTTGACTGGTGCGGGATCGTTCCGTAAGTAAAATGTTTAAATTCATCATAATTCGACTATATTGTTAAGGCCTGAGGCGAACGTGATGAAAAAGAATACCATACTGTTCCTTTTTATGATGCAGCTGGCCATAGCCGGCGGGGCGCAGCCTGCTCACATCAATTTCACATCGTTGACGTCAAAGGACGGGCTGCTGTCCAATGCTGTCAATGCGATCCTGAAAGACCGGTATGGGCTGATGTGGTTTGCCACGGACGACGGACTGAATAAGTTCGACGGAACGAATTTTACTGTCTATCGTAATATACCGGGCGACAGCGAAAGTCTTCGGGCCAACGAGGTCCTCGCCTTGTGCGAGGACAGCCTGGGCAACCTGTGGGTAGGCACCAGCGGTGGGGCGCTGAGCCTGTATGACAGAAAAAAGGACCGGTTCCTGCATTTCCCGGCTTCGGATGACCGGTCGGGGATGGGGCCCAATGCTGTGATCAGGGGGATTTGCAGCGATCATCAAGGGAAGATCTGGATAGCGGAGTTCACGTCTCCTTATCTGTTGGACCCGGTCACCAGGAAGCTGACCAGGATGGATATCGGACATCACACCGGCGGATCATCTCCTGACCTGAGCCTGAATTGTGTTTTTGCGGATAACAGCGGCCGGATATGGATAGGGACGGACAATGGACTCTTTCTTTATATATCGGCTACTCATTCGTTCAGACAGTACAGACATGATCCTTCCGACAAGTCCAGCCTTATACATGATCATGTCAGGGTACTTGCGGGGGACAATTCCGGGCATCTATGGGTAGGTACCGAGAGGGGCCTCTGTATGATGATGCCCGATGGAAGATCGTTTGCCGGCTATGATCAGATGGAAGCCGGTAACAAAGCGCTGGGGGCAGAGGCCATCAATGCCATCGTGCCGGACAGGGATGGCAAATTATGGGTAGGCACCATGCAAGGACTGCATGTCCTGGAGCCGAACTCGGGCCAGATGGTGACCTATCTGCCTGATGAAAGCAATGTCCATGGTCTCACAAGCAAGTCCATCAAGAGTATTTATATAGATAAGGAAGGTATTTACTGGCTGGGAACCTACCGGGGCGGGATCAATAAATATGACAAAAATCTCAACCTGTTCGATGTAAGGCTGAATGATGCCTTTCTGGACAATGGAGCCAGGAGCTCTATCGTGACATCTTTTGCAGAGTGGGGGAATGATAAGGTTTGGGTGGGCACGGATGGGGGCGGACTTTATACCTTTGACAGAAGGACGGAAGCATTGCAGCGGTATAGTTTACAGGCGGACGGCAAGACTAAACAACAGCTGGCGGTGCTGGCTTTGAAAGCTGCCCGTGATGGCCGGCTGTATATAGGGACTTTTGGGGATGGGCTGATCATAGTGGATCCTGTGACGGGAAGGACCCGGCATATGAGAAAGGGACAGGGTATAAGCGACCTCAACAGCGACGATGTATACAGTATCTTCGAGGATAGCAAGGGACGGATCTGGGTGGGCACCAACGGACAGGGAGTGAATGTGCTGCAGGACAATAAGGTGATCGTAAGATATACGCCGGCGCCGGCGGGCGCCGGCGACCTCAGGCTTCCGGTGAACGGCTACATCAGGGCCATCGAGGAGGACAGGGATGGCAATATCTGGATTGGGTGCCATGGCGGAGGACTGGCCGTATACCATCCCAAAGACAACAGTTTCACGGTGTATGATCAGAACAACAGCCGGCTGCCGAGCGATAAGATATATGCATTGCTATGTGACAGCAAGGGCCGGATGTGGGTAGGAACTTATGGCGGAGGACTGAGCGTATTTGACAAAGGCAGCGGACAGTTCATCAACTACACGGAAAAGGACGGTCTTCAGAATACGACGATCTACCAGGTGGTAGAGGATGCACAGGGACGGATATGGGTCAGCACCAATACAGGTATCAGCAGCTTCGATGCCGCGACAAAGGCCTTTCGGAACTTTACTTACTACAACGGCTTGCAGAATAACAATTTCGTACACGGATCGGGTATCCGCCTTTCCGATGGGGAGCTGATGTTCGGCGGCCTCCAGGGTTTCAATTATTTTTACCCTTCACGGCTTACGATCAACCGGAACGTGCCGGCCATTGTGCTCACGGGCCTGCAGGTAGCCAATAAGCCGGTGCAGCCCGGGGCTGCATCGCCCATCAGGGAGCATATTTCCGTAGCCGATGAGATCCGGCTTGACTATAAGCAGAATTTCGCCCTCAGCTTTGTCGCCCTGAACTATACGCTGCCAAAACAGAATCATTATGCCTACAAGCTGGAAGGGTTCGACAAGGACTGGAACTATACAGGCACGATGAATACGGCCTATTACACCAATCTCGATCCGGGTGAATACGTGTTCCGGGTGAAGGCAAGCAATAACGACGGCGTATGGAGCGCAGGGGACAGGTCGATAAGGATCTATGTAAGACCTCCCTTCTGGCGTACTGTATACGCCTATATTTTTTATGTGCTGGCGGCCGGCGGGCTTTTGATGTATAGCCGGCATCGCGGGCTTTCAAGGGTCAGGAGGCAGTTTGCGCTGGAGCAGGAACGGACGGAGGTCAGGCGGATACGGGAGCTGGACAGGATGAAGCTAAAATTCCTCACCAACCTGAGCCATGAGTTCAGAACGCCTATCTCCCTCATCATGGGCCCGGTGGATCAGCTGCTGTCGGAACAACAGCAGGAAAGATCGAAGGACAGGCTGTACATGATCCGGAGGAATGCCAGGAGATTGCTGAACCTGGTCAACCAGCTGCTGGACTTCAGGAAAATGGAGGAGCAGGAGCTGAAGCTGCAGCTGACGGAAGGCGAGCTGGTGGCCTTTGTAAAGGACGTGGTACATTCATTTGCCGACCTGTCCGAAAAAAAACATATCCGGCTAAGCTTCACCAGCGATATTCAGCGATTCTACGCGATGTTCGATCACGACAAGATCGAACGTATCCTGTTCAATCTCCTTTCGAATGCCTTTAAGTTTACACTGGAGGACGGAGAGATCGCCATTATGCTCCATGGGGCGGATGAGCCGGCCGGAGCAGGAAGAAAGTGGGTCTCTATCCGGGTCATGGATACGGGCATCGGTATACCGGCGGATAAGCGACAACGGATATTCGACAGGTTCTTTCAGCATGCGTCCGGAGATGCTGTGCTCAACCAGGGCACGGGTATCGGTCTTTCCATCACAAAAGAGTTCGTCAGGATGCAGGGAGGGACTATCGAAGTGGACAGCGAGGTAGGAAAGGGCAGCGTATTCACGATCCGCCTTCCTCTGCAGCCGGCGATGGAAGGACCGGGGGTGGAAGCACCGGCGATGGAAGGAGCGGGGATGGAACCACCGGCGATGGAAGGACCGGGGATGAAGGAAGAACAGTCCGCGATAGAAGGACAGGCGGCGGATCAAACGCTGTCTGCTCCGGTGGCTGAAACCCCGGCGGCTACGGAAGAGAAGATCATCACCCTTGACATGCCCACAGTACTCCTGGTCGAGGATAATGAAGATTTCCGGTTCTACCTGAAGGACAATCTTAAGCAGAGCTACAGGATCATCGAGGCGGAAAACGGCAGGGAGGGCTGGCAGAGAGCATTGGCCGGTCATCCGCAGCTGATCGTCAGCGATATCAGCATGCCGTATATGGACGGTATCTCGCTGTCGAGGAAACTGAAGGCGGACAAACGTACCAGCCATATACCCATCATATTGCTCACGGCGCTGACCGGAGAGGCGCAGCAGGTGGAGGGGTTGACAACGGGCGCCAATGATTATATAACCAAGCCCTTTAATTTCGAAGTCCTGCATGCCAAAATAAAAAATTTACTAGAGCTCAAACGTAACCTGCAGACCACCTATACCAGGCAGATCAAAGTGCTCCCTTCGGAGATAAAAGTGGAGACAGAAGATGAGCGTCTGTTGCAAAACGTCGTTCGCTGCCTGGAGGAGAATATCACCAGCCCGCAGCTTTCAGTGGAATTCCTTAGCAGAGAGGTGGGTATGAGCAGGAGCTCCCTGTACAGTAAAGTGCTGGAAATAACAGGCGAGACCCCGGTAGAGTATATCCGGTCCTTTAAGTTGGAGAAGGCGGCGGTCCTGCTGCAAAAAAGCGACCTGACCATTGCCGAAGTCGCCTATCAGACCGGATTTTCCACCCCCAACTATTTTGCCAGGGCCTTTAAAGCCAAATACAACATGCTGCCATCCGAATATATCGCGCAAAAGAGGATAGCAGGTCAGAATGAGGGCGCTGGAGGATAGCAGGTCAGAATAAGGGCGCCTAGCGGATAGCAGGTCAGAATGAGGGCGCTTAGTGGCTTGCCTCTATGACGCTGAAGAACGATCTTTTGGGCAGCCCGTGCCTGTCGAACAGCAGGGGATAGTTGGTACGGCCGCGGATGGGCCAGTTGTTGAGCCAGGAGCCGCTGTCGTCCACACCCCAGAAAGTGACACGCGTGACCTTTCCCCTGTATTTTATGAAAAGCCGGAATAACGCTGCATAGGCATCGGCTTGTGATTGTTGAACGGAATCCGGCAGACCGTCCGCATAGGGATTCATATCGGCTTTATACGCGGCAGTCTGGCCCACATCGGCGGTGGTATTGTCCCGGGGATTGGGCAATACGCCCAGGTCCAGCTCCGTGAACATGACTTCGATGCCCAGCGCCGAAAAAGCCTGGATGCTTTCTTCGATGTCTTTCAGGGGAACAGCAGCAGCTCTCCAATGCCCCTGGATACCGACCCCATCGATGCGGACGCCGGCGGCCTGGATCTTTTTGATAAGGGCGATGGCGCCGGCTCTTTTCTTCGGCTGCTCGATATTATAATCGTTATAGTACAGTTTTGTGTGAGGGGCGGCTTGCTGCGCCAGGCGGAAGGCATCGACGACGAAGTCTTCCCCCAGCTTTTGCAGAAAGATGGAGTTGCGCATAGTGCCGTCCTCGTTCAATGCTTCGTTGACGACATCCCATGAATAGACCTTGCCGTCATAGCGTGCCGCTATCGTGCCGATGTGGCCGGTGAACCATGTCCGGAGAGAATCCGGGTCTTTTATCCTTCGCACGTAGCCGGGCAGCTGGCTATGCCATATCAGGCAATGCGCATTGACCTTTAACCCCTGCTGCCGGGCGTAATCCACCAGCTTATCGGCCAGGTCGAAGTCATACCGGTCCCAGCCGGGATGGATGATCCCGGCCTTCATGATATTCTCCGGGGTGAGCGCATTGAACTGCGCAGGTATCAGCCGTGCGGCCGTGGTGTCTTTTTCTTCGATCTGCCGGGCATTGATGGCGGCGCCGATAAGGAAATCATTTTGGAAGACCGTTTTCAGCGAAGTCGTCTGGGCGGATGCCGACAGCGCAATGAGAACAGTGGGGAAAAAGAGGGCTCGTATTTTCTGTACCATATGAAAATGTGTATGTTGTATATAGCACGCCGATCTATGCGGCAAAGCTAAAAAATATTTATTTCAATCGGTTGAAATTCTCCAAAATCTCCTTACTTTCGAAATGTAGGTTTGACATTTATTTCGTTTAGGGATAAGCGAAACATGCCTTTTTATGCCCGCTATATGAGAGATCTATTCCTTTTTGCAATGGCCGTCTGGCCCTGGGCGCTGACAGCGCAGACCGCGAAGATCAGGATCGATGTGGAGAGGGTTCGCGGTGACATCGATCCCAAAATTTACGGCGTCTTCATGGAGCCCATCGAGTTCAGGCCCGGCATGTTCGGGCCCAGGGATGTGGCTGCGCATAATACGATGTATGGAACCCTGTACGACCCTTCCTCGCCCCAGGCGGATGGCAACGGATTCCGGAAAGATTACACCGGGGCCATGCGGGAGCTAAAGGTGACGAATATGCGCTGGCCGGGCGGCAATTATGTAGCGGGGTATAACTGGCAGGACGGCATTGGGCCCAAAGCGCAGCGTCCGGTGCGAAAGGATCTGGCCTGGGGCGGCATCGACAACAACCACGTCGGGACGGACGAATGGGTGGAGCTCAACGGATCGATGGGATCTGAAAATGTCATCTGTGTCAATCTTGGACTGGGCGATATCAATAATGCCCGTTACTGGGTGGAATATTGCAATCTCGAAGGAGGCACTTATTATTCGGATCTGCGCATAAAATACGGTCACAAACAGCCCTTTGGCGTAAAATACTGGTGTCTCGGCAATGAAGTCGACGGTGCGCCCTGGATCATGGGGCATAAGGATGCCGACGACTATTGCAAGATCGCGGTAGAGGCTGCCAAAGCCATGAAGGCTACGGACAAGAGCATACATTTTATAGCCAATGGTTCTTCCCTGTATGACAGTACAGGCAGTTGGATCGACTGGAACAGAAAGGTCATCGGGTCGCTGACGGGCATCGCGGACTATCTTTCCATACACCGGTACTGGGACAGGTCCGACGACTATTATACCTATGTCGGGCAGAGCTCGTTGGATATCGAGGACAAGATCAACACCGTTCAATCGCAGGTGAATGTATACAAAGCCCTGTATCCGGGCAGGAAACCGCTCTCCTTATCCGTTGACGAGTGGGCGCCTTTTGGTCAGTCCATGCTGTCGACGCTGGCCGTTGCGGAATACCTCAATTCCTTTATCCGTCACGCTGATTTTGTAAAGATGGCCAATTTCACCCTCATGACCTCGCTGCTGGGCAGGGATGGTCAGAAAGGGACGTTCAAGACACCCTTGTTTTACGCTTTCAAGGCATATTCCAACAATTGCAGGGGCAGCTCCGTGGACACCTATGTGGCCTGCGATACGTTCAATACGGCTAAATACAAGGGGATCCCTTTCCTGGATGTTACGACTGTGTATGCCAGGGAGACGAATACGGTATTCATCAATGTGGTGAACAGACACCGGGATAATTCCATCAGGGCGGAAGTCCTCGGCACTTCGGGGCAGCTGACCGGGCAGGCGGAAGCGAGCGTCATCACCGCAGATGATCTGAAAGAGCTTTTCACGCCGGACAAACAGGCGCAATACCAGCCTGTAATAAAGAGCATCCAGGTGGAAGGGGGACAGCTGTCCTTCGATTTTCCCCCGCATTCGTATACCCAGATCAAAGTAAGCATTAAATAATATGGAGCGTGTTTATCTCAGGATCGCAGGATGGATGAGTTTATTATTGACCTGCATGACAGCATCCGGCCAGGATAGTCCCTCGGATTCGGCTGTGTTCTATGACCAGGTAAAGACCTATGTCAACCCTGTGCTGCCGGGCGACCATCCCGATCCTACGATGGTGAAGGCGGGGGATGATTTTTATCACTGCGGATCGAGCTTTCATTTTACACCTTACTTACCCGTTTACCATTCCAAAGATATGGTGCATTGGGAGGTCATCAGCCGGGTGTTGTCTCCTTCGAGGGCCGGATTTGTGGCTGACAGGCCTTCGGCGGGCATCTGGCAGGGGGCCATCACCCATTTTTATGATTCCTGGTGGATCTATTTCTCTTCGGGCGGCCAGTGGTTCAGCAAGGCAGAGACGCCTTATGGGCCCTGGTCGGAGCCGGTGAGGGTCCGCACCACTCCGGCAACAGGGGATCTGGGCTATGATAATTCCGTTTTTGTAGATGACGACGGCAAGCCGTATATGGTGATCAAGAACGGACAAAAGATCAATCGTATACAGGCCCTGGGCAGGGATGGCCAGCTGACGGATACGGTGATCAACCTGGACTGGATCAATGCGCAGCTGCAGTACAGCTGGGCGGAAGGGCCCGTGATGTGCAAGCGCAACGGCTACTATTATTATTTTCCCGCCGGAGATGTATCCGGCGGACAATATGTATTGAGAGGAAAGCAGCTGACCAGCGACTCGACGAAGTGGGAACGGCTGGGCGACTTCTTTAAGCCCGTGACGGACAGGACAACCGGCTTTCGCCGGCCCAATCATATTTCCGCTCCGCTGCAACTCGCTGACGGGACCTGGTGGACCATCGGTCAAAGCTATGAAAAGAGGGAAGGGGATGACTGGTCCGGAACGGGACGGCAGACAGCCTTATACCCGGTGATATGGGAAGGGGACAGGCCCTGGGGCATGGCGCCGGTGAGCGGGCCCATCTTACGTCCTGCGCTGCGGCAGGACGGTATTCCATGGCGCAGCGTTCACACGGATCATTTCGACACCGGCACACTGGGTTTATGGTGGCACTTCCTGACAAGGAAGGCAGCCGGAGCATATTCGCTCGATGCCAGGAAGGGATGGGTACGGCTGACGCCGGACAGCGGCAGGGCGCATCTCATGCAGAAGGAGACGGACCATTGTTACTCGGCCGTCACCCGGGTGGACCTGGATGCTAAAGATACCGCCGCCAGGGCCGGCATTTATTTATGCAATGGCAACCAGCATGTCTTTGTACGGCTCTATACAGGATTCGAAGGGGGCAAAAAAATTATTTTCAGCATGGACACGGCCGTTCGCAGCACTGTCAATAACAGCGGCGCCGTTGTCTGGCTGAAGCTGGTGAGAGAGGAGCATATGCTGACGGGCTACTACAGCAAAGATGGTAATACCTGGCTGCAGGTGGGCGCCCCCATCAGCGCCGTGAACCTGGATAAGGCGCAGCCCAATTGGAATTCATGGGTAGGTACGAGCGTGGGATTGTTTGCGGAAGGCAGTCCTGCCGACTTCGATCTTTTTGTCTGCAAGGATGGATTTACATCCCTTCCGGCCGCAGCATGCAGTAACTATTACGGCGTGGAGAAAATAAGGACAACGGCCGGTGAAGCGGTTACTAATAATTCCACTTATGGCGGCTGGTTAATGATCTCGGGGGTGGACCTGGGCCGCGGCAGGGATGTACCTTCACGGGTGACGGTGCAGGCGTCGTCAGTCAGGGGAGGGCAATTGGAAGTGTGGCTGGATGATCTGCATACGGGCAGGAAGATAGCATCGATCTCCGTGCCTGCTGCCGGCGGCGACAACTGGACCAGCTGCACCGCAAGCATCAACAATGTATCGGGTTCCCATGATGTGTTTATTAAGTTCCCGGCCGGCGCCGAACGAGGCGTCTCCATTAAAAATATTCAGTTTGTAAAAAAGAAATTATGAAGAATCTATCCTTTATTCTTATTCTATTTTTTTATGCCGCAGCCGGTGTGACGGCCCAGGAAAGGGTCAGCCAGATGCCGGTGGGTTATGATTCCCTGCGTACGGACATTCCGCATGGCCGGATCGATACCATCACCTATGCTTCGAAAACGGTAGGGGCTACCCGAAGAGCGCTGATCTATACGCCGCCGGCTTATTCCAGGAAGAAGAAATACCCGGTGCTCTATCTGCTGCATGGCATCGGCGGTGATGAAAAAGAGTGGCTGACGGGCAGGCCGCAGCTTATCATGGACAACCTGTATGCGGAGGGAAAGGCGGTGCCCATGATCATCGTTCTTCCCAACGGCAGGGCGATGAAAGATGACCGGGCGGTGGGTAATATCTTCGACAGCGCCAAAGTGCAGGCCTTTGCCCGGTTCGAGCAGGACCTGCTGAACGACCTGATCCCCTTTATCGAAAAGAAATACCCCGTGCTGCCGGACAGGGAGCATCGCGCCATTGCAGGGCTGTCCATGGGTGGCGGACAATCCCTGAATTTCGGTCTCGGTAATCTTGACAAATTTGCATGGATCGGCGGATTTTCTTCGGCGCCGAACACCAAACGGCCCGAAGAGCTGGTGCCGGACCCGGAGGAGGCAAGACGTAAGCTCAAGCTGCTTTGGATCTCCTGCGGGGATAATGACGGACTTATCACTTTCAGCAGAAGGACGCATGAATACCTGGACGAGCACCATGTGCCGCATATTTTTTACCTCGAGCCGGGCGTCCATGATTTCAAAGTGTGGAGGAACGGTCTGTATATGTTCTCCCAGCTTATTTTCAAACCTGTGGATACGGCATCGTTCCGGAGCTACAGCGCGGTGGGATTACCGGCTTCCACGAATGTACGGCGGGCGAAGTACCCGCAGATCTTACCGGATAACCGGGTGATCTTTCATGTCAAAGCGCCGGATGCGCAGCGGGTGCAGATCGACCTGGCGAAGAAGTACGATTTGTCGAAGGACACCGGCGGCTATTGGATAGGCACTACTGAGCCGGTGAGTCCCGGCTTTCATTATTATTCACTGCTGATCGATGGCGTTGCGCTGGCCGATCCTGCGAGTGAAACCTTCTATGGCATGGGACGCATGGCCAGCGGCATCGAGATCCCCTTCGACGGCGGCAGCTATTATGCCATCCGGGATATACCGCATGGAGATATCCGGATGAAGCGGTATTATTCCGCCGTCACCAATACATGGCGCTGCATGTATGTGTATACGCCGCCGGGCTATGACAGTCTCCATGAACAGCGGTATCCTGTACTTTATCTGCTGCATGGCGGCGGGGAGGATGAGCGTGGATGGGCCAACCAGGGAAGGACGGACCTGATCCTGGACAATCTCATCGCGGAAAAGAAGGCCGTACCGATGTTGGTCGTCATGATGGATGGAAATGGCAGCGCTTCCGGCTTTAGCGAAGACTTCCTGCGGCAGTTCGAGAATGAGCTGAAACGCAGCGTCATCCCGTCTGTGGAAAAAAATTTCCGGGTGGCTGAAGGATCGGAGCACCGCGCGCTGGCCGGTTTATCGCTGGGAGGCATCGAGACCTTGTATGCGGGTGTGCGGAATACGCAAATGTTCGGCTATCTGGGCGTATTCAGTTCGGGATGGATCATGCCGATGCAGCAGGCGATCGCGGACGCACAATATGCATTTTTAAAGGACAATACAGCAAAGGTCAACAGTGATGTGAAGGTACTCTGGATCGCTGTGGGCGGTAAAGAGGATATCGCTTATAAGAATTGCCGGACGATGCTGGGCAAGCTCGACGATCTGAAAGTGAAGTATACTTATTATGAATATCCCGGCGGTCATACCTGGCCTGTCTGGAGAGATAACCTGTATCATTTCGCCCCCTTACTTTTCAAAAACGATTAAATGGTCTTTCGTACAACCTTCCTTCTGCTGGCAGCATGGTTCATTGCTCCGAACGCGCATGCGCAGGATAAGAATTTTTATATATTCCTTTGTTTCGGACAGTCAAACATGGATGGCGCTGCGCGGCCCGAGCCAAAGGATACGACCGTAGATGCCAGGTTCAGCGTATTGGAGGCCGTCGATTGCCCTGACCTCGGAAGGGTAAAAGGGGAGTGGTATACGGCCACGCCGCCATTGTGCCGTTGTCATTCCGGGCTGTCCCCCGCGGACTACTTCGGCAGGATGCTGGTGGGCCATCTGCCTGCGGGGGTGAAGGTAGGGGTCATCAATGTATCGGTGCCGGGATGTAAGATAGAATTGTTCGACAAGGATCATTTCGAGCCTTATGCTGCTACCGCGCCGGACTGGATGAAAAATATGATCAAAGAGTACGGGGGCAATCCTTATGCCCGTCTGGTGGAAATGGCGCGGCTGGCGCAAAAGGCGGGCGTGATCAAGGGGATCTTACTACATCAGGGTGAGTCGAATACCAATGACAGCCTGTGGCCGGCAAAGGTCAAGGTGGTTTATGACAATCTGTTAAAGGACCTTCACCTGGAGGCGAAAGATGTGCCGCTGCTGGCAGGTGAAGTGGTGAATGCGGATCAGGGCGGCGTCTGTGCCAGCATGAATAAGATCATAGCAAGGCTTCCCGAAAGCATTCCGACAGCGCATGTCATTTCCTCTGCGGATTGTCCGGATGGAACGGATAACCTGCATTTCAATGCGGCTGGATACAGGATGCTCGGACGCCGGTATGGACGGGAAATGCTTTCATTGCTGGGATACCCGATAGAGGAAGCGCCTGCGGAGCCGCAGCTGCAGGTAAGCGACTCGGGATATTTCGAAAAGGCAGGCGTGAACGTGATGGTGTTCAGCAGCCAGTACAATGGGATGTTCTTCGATGAAAAGACCGCGGGTGTCGAGATCATCCATCATGGCGTAAGGACCGCCACGGGTGGGGCGGTCAGGCTCCAAAATACGCCCGAGCAGTGGGACCTCATCCCTATCCTGGAAAGCCGCAAGGTGGACAAGGAACACGGTACCATCGAGGCTGTCCTGAAGTACAAAGAATATAATTTCGCTTCGAGGCTTGAAGTGACCGCGAAGGATAAAGGCGTCGAGATCAGCGTTTACCTGGACCAGCCGCTGCCCGAAAAGCTGGCGGGCAATGCCGGGTTCAATCTCGAGTTCCTGCCGTCCGCCTATATGGAGAAAACTTATCTCGTTGACGGAAAACCAGGCAATTTCCCTTTGTATCCATCCAGCGGGACGAGGATGGAATCCGCGGACAAAAAGATCCCGCAGTTTGCCGGGCACACCACCTTCGACGACAGGGGACGACATGAATTTATCATCCCTTCTCCGTTGACCACCGGCAGAAGCGTGGTGCTGGCCCCGGAAGATCCGGAACGGAAGGTGCTGATCCGGAGCGAGGATGCCGACCTGATGCTGTTTGACGGAAGAAACCTCGGTCAGAACGGCTGGTTCATCGTACGCAGCCTGTTGCCGGCGGGGAAGACAGGAAAGGTACTGAGCTGGTACCTGGAGCCCAACGCCATTCCCGGCTGGAAGCGGAAGCCTGTGATAGAATTCTCCCAGGCAGGCTACACACCTGAACAGGACAAGCGGGCTGTGATCGAGCTGGATAAAGATGATATGCCGCTGAAAGAAGCTGTACTGTACCAGGTCACGGAAGACGGCAGACAAGTGGAGAAGCTGCGGAGTCCCGTTCAGTCCTGGGGCAGATGGCTTCGCTATAACTACCTGACCTTCGACTTCAGCGCTGTTAAAGACCCCGGCGTTTATTTTTTGCAATATGGCGGCGAAAGAACGAATGCTTTTAGAATTAACGCTGATGTATATGCGGATATCTGGCACCCGACGCTGGACATATGGTTCCCGGTACAGATGGATCACATGGAGGTGAACGAGGCCTACCGGGTCTGGCATGGCGCGCCCTTCCTGGATGATGCTTTGCAGGCGCCGGTGGATCATCAGCATTTCGACGGGTATAGCATGGGGTCTTCCACGCAGACCAAATATAAGCCGTTGCAGCGCATACCGGGTTTAGCGGTCGGCGGCTGGTTCGACGCCGGCGACTTCGACATCCAGACCGGCTCCCACTGTGATGCCGTCCTGGCGCTGGTAAATGCATGGGAAAAGTTCAAGCTGAGCCGGGATGAAACGTTCATCGACTACCCGACAAGATACGTGGATATCCATCGCCCGGATGGGAAGCCGGATATATTGCAGCAGATCAGGCATGGAGTGCTGAACATGGTCGCCCAGGTGAAGAACATCGGCCATCCCGTGAGAGGGATCGTCGTACCTAACCTGCATCAATATCATCATTTGGGGGATGCGTCTACGGAGACGGACAATCTTCCTTACAATCCCCGCCTCAAACCTTTTGAGACGGATGGGAAGTCCAGCGGCACGATGGATGACAGGTGGGCTTTTACGGAAAGGACGGTATTCCTGGATTATTATACTGCTGCTGCATTGGCTGCGGCCAGCCGGGCGCTGAAAGGTTTTGACGATACGTTGGCGGCGCAGAGCCTGTATTATGCACGTAAGCTATGGAATGAAGATGACAGCCTGAGCAAACGGGATACGTCCCGGTTTTCGATGATGTTCAGACGCAACCTGAAGACGACGGCGGCGCTTCAGCTGTATATAACGACAAAGGAAGAGGCATTTGCAAAGGAGTTCAGGGAAGGCGTCTGGCAGGCGCTGGACCGGAGCGTTCAGTTCGGCATGCTGACTGCGCTGCAGGCCTGCTCCTACATGGATGATGCGTACCGGGAAAAATTACGGACATATGTCGTCCGGTACAAAGAGATCAGCGATGGCTATGCCCGGCAAAACCCTTATGGCGTGCCCATGGCCACCGGCGGCTGGGGTGGAAACAGCGGTATCGTCAACTGGGCGATCACCTGTTATTATGCTCATCAGCTCTATCCCGATATCATGGGTCCGGCGTATGTTTACAGGGGCCTCGATTACCTTTTTGGCTGTCATCCTTATTCCAATATATCCTTTGTCTCTTCAGTGGGAACACGGTCGAAGAGGATCACGTATGGCAACAACCGGGCTGATTTCAGCTATATTGCCGGCGGCGTCGTTCCCGGCATTCTCATCTTAAAGCCGGACTTTCCCGAGAACAAGGAGGACTGGCCTTTCTTTTGGGGTGAGAACGAGGTGACGGTGGGGATCTGCGCTAATTATATACTTTTGTCCGCAGCCGCAGGCGCTCTCCGGACGGATAAGTAGTTCTGGATATAAGGGGGGGCAGACAGGGCTTTTTGCCGGTAGGCGGAGGGCGTCATCTGAAAACGTTTTTGAAATGCTTTGCCGAACCCGCTGCGTGTGGTAAAGCCGACCATTTTTGCGACGTCCCCGATGGGATGGTCCGGGGAGGCCAGCATGGTAGCAGCGTTGTTGAGACGAATGAGCGTTATCAGCTCGCTCGGGGTCATATTGGACATTTCGGCGATCTTCCTGTACAAGGTCGGACGGCTCATGTATAGATGACGGGCCAGCAGGTGGATGTCGAGATCGCCATTGGACAAATGCCGGGCGATGACCTGGTTAAGCCTTTTCCAAAGCTCCTCATCCGCCCGGACGGAGGGAGAAACAGCAGAAAGATCCATATGGCTGGAGAGGACGAAATGTTCCCTGATCCGGGCACGGTTGGTCAGCAGGTTGTCTATCTGCGCCAGCAGGATGTGCCGGGAGACAGGTTTTTCCAGCAAGGCATCGACCCCGGCTTCGAGACATTGAAGCCGGATATTAAAGGAGTCGCGGGGGATCAGCTCGATGACGGGGATGTGGGCGTACCGGGAACTGGCCTTGATATAGCAGCAAAAACCGTGGTCGCCGGCGGATCCATTGGCAATGACCAGGTGCACCGGATGGGTTTCCAGGATCCCGATCGCTTGCGGTGTGCTTTCGGCAAAAAATACATCGGCAATGTGGTGGAGATGACCGGCCAGATCGTCCCGTTCCGCCTGGTCGGGAAGCATCAGCAGGAACTGATGTTTAGCCGGCGAAAGCGATCTTTTTTCACTCCGCAGGGCCGGGGGAATATTCAGCTGGCTGGCAATCATGTTCAAACCAAGGGGCGGAAATGTTTTCGCCCGGTACAAAGGTATACGGGACAGGAACTTAGCTATGCATGATTTGTTGAAATTTATAGCACAAATGTTTATCGTTTATACAATTTCGAGTAACTTGTCAAGCTGACCCCAGGCAAAACAACGCTTAGCATGGAAAATCAAAAAGAGGTAACGATCTATGACATAGCGAGAAATCTTCAGATCCATCCGTCCACGGTGAGCAAGGCGCTGAATGACGATCCTAAGATCGCTAAAAAGACGAAGAAAAGGATCTTCGAGACGGCTGCGCAGATGGGCTACCGATCGAACCTCCTTGCACGGAGCCTGCGGCAGCAGAACACGCTCACCATTGGCGTGATCCTTCCGGACCTCAACAGCGGTTTTGTGGGCCCTTTATTGTCGGGCATCGAAAAGGTGACGGGCATGGCCGGCTACGGCATCATCATCACCGACTCCGGGCAAAGCGCGGAGAAGGAGGCAGCACATGCGCGGAATCTTTTTCAGCGGCGGGTGGATGGGATCATTGTGCTGCCTACCACGGAGACGACCGGCTTCGAACATTTCAAGCCCTTTTTGGAAAAGCATATCCCGCTGGTCTTGCTGGATCGCATGGCGAACCTGCCGGATGTAAGTTCCGTGGTGATCGATAACCGGGCCTGCGGATATATGGCTACGCAGCACCTGGTTGCACAGGGCTGCCGGCGGATCGTTCTCCTGGCTCCGAATGTGGACCAGGATATTTATGCGCAGCGGTATAAAGGTTACCGGGATGCCCTGACCGAATCGGGGCTGAAGGCGGAAAAGGCTTTGATCCAGCTATCACCGGGCTCCGAAGAAGCCTTTGAAGCGGCTGCCAAAAAGATCCTGGCGATGAAGCCCTTGCCCGATGGGGTTTTTGCGGCCAGCGACCTTGCAGCGGCGGTATGTGTCCGTACATTCCAGGAGCAAAAATTACGCGTTCCCCAGGACATTGCAGTGGTGGGTTTCAACAACGATGTGATCGGCCGGCTGGTCAAACCTCAGCTGACGACGGTGAATTATCCCGGCCGGGAAATGGGGGATACGGCAGCCCGCCATCTTGTCAATCACCTGCGCGGGGAAGTGAACCTCATGCCGATTACAACCCTGACCATCCGGGCGGATCTCATTGTCCGGGAGTCGAGCCTGAAAAAAGGCGGCCGCCCGGGCTGATGCCGCTTCATTGTTCCTATCGTCTCACCACTTGTTCCTCCCGTCTCAATCCTGGCTGATTTATTGCCGGGGGGGCCGGATATTGTCGCCATGTGATTATATTGACAGTAACAAAAGACACTTCTATGTCAATTCCCGCTGTCGGTATCATCGTGCCCCGGATGAATGATCATTATATCACCTCTACCCTGCAAGGTATTGGGCAGGTATTGGGGTCCCGGGGCTATGAGGTGATGATCACCCATTCGCAGGGAAGCAGCGGACAGGAAGCGGCTGCCGCACGGCTGCTGGCAGGACAGGATGTCCGGGGCATTATAGCCTGCCCGTCGGCGGAGACGCGGGACATGGGTCATTTCAAGGCCTTTACCAGGCGGGGTGTGCCTGTCGTTTTCTTCGGCCATGTAAAAAAGCTGGAAGAGACCACCAGTGTTGTCATCGATCACCGGCGCTGCGGTTTTATGGCTGCCGAGCACCTGGTCCGGCAGGGATGCCGCCGGATCGCTATTGTTGCGTCCGGCTTATGGCAGGAGGGTAATGCGCAACGATACGATGGATTTCTGCACGGCTTACGGAGCTACGATGTTCCTTTTTCTGACGAACTGTTGATCGTCGGAGAGACGGATGAGGGCAGCGGAGCAGATGCGGCCGCACGGCTGTTGTGCCTGGAACCTGAGCCTGATGGGGTGTTCATCACCAGCGACCTGGTGGCGGCCGTTTGCATACATGTCCTCGAGGAAGCAGGCGTCCGTGTGCCGGCGGATATGGCCATTGTCGGGTTTAACAATGAACCCGCGGCCCGGCTGACCACTCCTTCCCTTACAACCATCGAATATCCTGGTTTGGAGATCGGCAAAGTCGCCGCAGAGCGTCTGCTTGAACGCATATCCGGCTGCGTGCCGGATGCGGCGCCCCGTACCGTGGTCGTTCCGGCGGGACTGATCGTCCGGCATTCTTCGCTTCGAAAAAATTCCCTGGAAAAGATTTATTCAATCGATTGATAGCCTTTTTGCTAAGGCTGTTACCCGCTACATAGCGCTTCCCGGCTCTTTAATAAGCCGTAAATAAATTTTCAAAAAAATTTTATTCAATCGATTGAAATTTTTAAGTTTGATATCGATGACACTGTCAATGCTGTGCCGGGAACAACATTTCTCACACTAAAAAACTGCTTAATGAAACGATGTTTGCTATCAGGGGAATCTGGCTATTCCCCCAGGCGTCTTTTAAGACGCGGTTACACACCTGGATTTTCCTTTTTTTTACTGGTCTTTCTTCTTTCCTCGCTGCCGGGCTTCGCCCAGCAAAGCATCACCGTGACCGGCAAGGTCATAGTGGGTGATTCGGCCATCGGTGGGGCGACGGTGCAGGTGAAGGGTCGCCGGGAGGCAGTGCAGACAGCTCCGGACGGACGTTTCACCATCAATGTACCGAAGGGCTCGAGGCTGGTGATCAGCTTTGTCGGTTATACTCCGGAGGAGGTCGCTGCGGCTCCGAGTTTGGTCGTTCAATTGAAACAGGAGGCCATCCAGCAAGGCAGCGAGGTCATCGTAGTGGGATATGGCGTGCAAAAAAAGGCTACGTTGACCGGTTCCATTGCGCAGGTGTCCGGGGCGGAGGTTGCCGTGAGCCCTTCTCCCAACGTCGGCGCGTCGCTGGCGGGTAAGCTGCCGGGCCTCATCGTAAACCAGACCAATGGAGAACCAGGCAGGGATGACCCGAATTTGCTCATCCGCGGGATGGCCACCCTTCCTGGTCCGCCCGGCTCGCCGGTGAATTCAGGCCCGCTCATTATCATCGATGGGGTGGAGCGCAGCGGGCTCACCCGTCTCGATCCGGATGATATCGAGTCAATTTCCGTATTGAAGGATGCATCCGCGGCCATCTACGGCGCGCGTGCGGCAAACGGAGTAATTCTTGTGACCTCCAAATCCGGACACAGGGGCAAGACGGTCTTCGACTTCAATTATAATTATGGTATTCAGAATGTGACGAAGATCCCGAAGATGCTGGACGCAGTCACTTATGAGCAGGTGTACAACGAAAACCAATTTTACAAGCAAGGCAGTAATCCAGCTACCTATTTGCCATTTTATACGGATTCGGTGATCGCGATAACCAAGAGCGGATCCGACCCGGTGAACTACCCCAATACTGACTGGGTTAAGGCAGTGCTAAAATCCTCCCACGTGCAGAAGATCGGCATCCAGGCCAGCGGCGGTAGCGATGCCGTCCGTTATCTGCTGTCCTTCGGTTCGACTACACAAGGCGGCGATTTCAAGCACGTTCCGGACAATTATCAGCAATATAATATGCGTCTCAAGCTGGACGCGGACGTCGCTCCCAACCTGACCGTTGGCGCGAACATCTCGGGCATTTTCAGCGATGGGACCTACTCTTCCGTCACCGGGCAGACTGATCTTGGGGGGCCAAATGGTACGGCCGTCACCTTCATCGATATTTTACAAGCCAATCCGACGCTTGTCGCGGTATATCCAAACGGGGACATCGCACCCGGACGGCTGGCCGAAAGTCCGCTGCTGCTGGATCAGGAAGGTTTCGCCAAGATCAGCAACAGCTCCATCTATTCTACGTTTACGGGTACCTACCGGGCCCCTTTCCTCAAGGGTCTCCGGGCGGACATTTCCTATAACTACGATTTCGCGAATCAATTCGAAAAGGTGTGGCAGATCCCTGCTTACTATTACTCCTACAACATCAATACGAAAAACTATGACAGAAAGCTGCAGAATAGAGTTATACAGGACAACGATATCTATAACAAATGGACTACCCGGCTGACCAACCTCCGGTTCACCTATGAGCGGACCATCGCCCGCCGGCACCATATAACGGTCCTGGCCGGCGCCGAACAGCAATACAATACCAATTCCTTTTCCAATGCCGGTCGCAAGAATTTTGTGAGCTCGGCTGTTCCGCAGCTCAATGTCGGCAGCACGGCAGGGGCTGACCAGAGCATCCAGGGAAGCGCTTCCGCCGGCGCTTACAATAACTATTTTGGTCGCCTGAACTATGACTTCGCGTCCAAATACCTGCTGGAATTCTCGTTCAGGGATAATGGCTCGCAGATCTTCCCCGTGGGTAAGCGCTATGGCTTCTTCCCGGGTGGTTCGGCAGGATGGGTCATGTCCGAAGAGAAGTTCATGCATAATCTCCCCGCCATCACCTACCTGAAACTAAGGGTTTCGCACGGCGAACTGGGTAATGACCGGGTTGCGTCTTACCAAAACGTGCAATCTTATGCTTTTGGAAGCAACTACGTATTCGGGAGCAGCGACGTACCGGGGATCTATCCCCTCGTGGTGCCCAATCCGAATATCACCTGGGAGGTCAGCAAGAAGACAGACTTCGGCGTCGTGGCAACGCTGTGGAATGGCCTGTTGGGAATCGACGCTACCTATTTCATAGAGCATCGTTCAAATATCCTTGTACCGCCTGTTCTTTCAACTGGCCAGATCTATGGTTATCCCTCCCTGCCCGACCAAAATACCGGCATCGTGTATAACCATGGCTATGAATTGGTGCTGACCCACAGACAGACTTTCAAGGACTTCTCCTACTCCCTTTCCGCAAACTTCAACTACGCCAGAAACAAAGTCATCAATATGGATGAAACGCCGCTGGCGGAGCCATGGCAGAATGCGACGGGCCATCCCATCAATGCCGGGCTGTATTATAAGTTTGCCGGCATATTCCGTGATCAGGCAGACCTGACCAAGAACGCCAATCAGGCCTGGTCCGGCAGCAAGGTGGGCGATCAGAAAGTAGCGAATCTGAGCGGCAGTAACCAGATCTCGGGGAATGATCAATTCCGTTTCGACTATACCGCCATTCCGATGGAGACCTTTGGCTTCACATCGATCTTCCGATATAAATCCTGGGATCTGAACCTCTTCTTCTACGGGCAGTCCAAAGTGTACAATTATGATGCCGTATATGCCAACCTTGGTAATTCCGACTTCTCCAACGCCATGGTGGCGAGGGCAACCAACCGCTGGACGGTGAACAACATCGACGGCACTCTGCCCCGTTCCAACGAAGCGGCGCCAGGTGCAACCACGCTTTATTTGAAGGACGCAACCTTTATCCGGCTTAAGACGATGGAGATAGGTTATAGCCTGCCTCATAGCCTGATCACCCGGACGCATACCTTCACCGCCGTGCGGTTCTATGTAAGCGGTTTCAATGTGCTGACCTGGGCCAAGGCCATCAAATATGCCGATCCGGAGATCAGCGGAAACTCTACTACTTACCCTCAGCAACGGATCGTGAATTTCGGCGCCACTGTAAAATTTTAAATCAGTCTAACATTAAATCGTCAAGGATGAAAAAAATAATTGTAATAATAATCCTGATCAGCACCCTGGCTGCTTGCCGCCGGAATGTGCTGGACATTCCTCCGCAGGACAGGATCTCGGAGAATGCCGTATGGACGGATCCCAACCTGGTCACTGCCTATGAGGCCAATCTTTATAACGGGATCCCCCATGGGTTTTACATCCACATGTATTCGAAGTACAGCGATGAGGCGATCAATACGGCGCCCTGCTGCGGTGCAAATATCTTCGCTCAGAATACCTATAACCCGGACAATATCACGCAGGCCAGCAGCGGCGATTTCTGGGGCGGTTATATGTACTACTGGACCCAGGGATACCAGTTCATCCGCGAGGCGAACCTTTTCCTCGCAAAGATGACGGCTCCGGGTTCCATCACTGTTACGAACAAGCAGCAGCTGATAGGGGAAGTATATTTCCTGCGGGCCTTTATGTATTTCAATCTCGCTGAAAGATATGGCGGAGTGCCCCTTGTCGATACGGTGTACAACCTGGGCGATAGCGCTAGTTTCGTGCGGAGTACGTTTGACCAGGTGGTCACACACATTCAAAATGATCTCAATGCGGCAAAGCCGTTGCTGCCGAAGCGAATTCTTTCGACTGACGTTAATTTTGGAAGGGCAACTCAGGATGCCTGTCTCGCCCTCTGGTCCCGGGTCACGCTGTATGCCGCGTCGCCCTTGTACAATACAAGTAATGATATGGCTAAATGGCAGGCCGCCTCTGACGCTGCGGACTCGCTCTTAAACGCCGGATATTCCCTATATTCCGATTACCGGACACTGTTTAACCAGCCGAGCGGCAGCCCCGAGAACGAGTATATCTTCTCCCGTCAGTTCACGACGGCCAATGGCACCCAATACCCGATGCATAACCTGGGCCGCCGGTATGGCGCCTATGGCGGATGGTGGGCCAGTAATGGGCCTTCGCAGAACCTGGTGGACGATTATGATGTAGCCACGACGGGTGAGCCGCCCTTCAAATGGGTAGGCGGCGGACCGGGAGCGATGACGGCAGCCACGCAGGTGGCCAACCCCGCCTCGGGGTATGATCCGCAACACCCGTATTGGAACAGGGACCCGCGTCTTCAGGCTACCGTGCTCTGCGACTCGGGGGTTTACCACGGAGACACCTGTTTCGAATGGATCTCATCGGATGGTAAGTCCTGGGGATTCGATTCTTACAAGCAAAGCAGCGATAACCCGGAAGGGGGCTATATCCTGAAGAAATTTATGCCTGACGCCGCGCCGCTGAACTGGTCGACGACCTACACGACTCCCTGGCCCTTTTTCCGCCTGGCCGAGATCTATCTGAACTATGCGGAGGCGCAGTTTAACCTCGGTCATGAGGACATTTGCCGGCAGTATATCGATATGGTACGCGCCAGGGTAGGCATGCCTGCCATCCCAGCGACCTATACCGGGACAGCTTTATGGAACCGTTTGGTCAACGAGCGGCGTATCGAACTGGCTTTCGAGGGGCATCGTTTCTTCGATGAACGGCGTTGGCTGATCGCAGGGGACATCGAGAACCGGCCATTGCGCGGGATGCAGGTCATCAAAAACCTGGCGACGGGGGTGACGACTTATACACCGGTCACCTGGCTGCAGAAGATCCCCTATACCAGCGCCATGAACTTCCTGCCGATCGAAAGGTCGGAGATCAAACGGGACCCGAAGGTAACGCAGTCACCGGGCTGGCAATAGAATGGAATTGCATGAGCGAATGCTTTCGGGAAAGGAGAGGGGTTACTGCCGGCGGGAGCTTTGGCGGATGCGGATCTCCGATGGGATGACGATAGTTTCCGTTTTCGGCATTTCATCCCGCTGGTAGATACGCTGGAAGTACAGCTCGGCGGCCTTACGCCCCAATTCCACACTGTGCTGGTCGATGGTGGAAAGGGAAGGGGTGACGAGCTGTGTAAAGGTCTCATCGGCAAAGCCGAATACACCCAGTTCGGAAGGTATGGTAATGCCCAGGGCCGCAGCGGCGTCCATTACGCCCAGGGACTGGTGATCGGATACGGTGAAGATGGCATCCGGCCGGAGGGCAAGCTTGAGCAGCGGCAGCGCCGCCTGTTTTGCCCGTTCGCGGGAGAGGACGTTGTCGACGATGAAATTGTAGGGTATGGAGAGATTGGCCTCGGCAATGGCTGCGATGAAACCGTCCTTCCGGTCCTGAAAAGTCTTCACACGTACGGGGCCTCCAAGAAAGGCGATATTCCGGTACCCTTCCTGGATGAGGCTCCTGACGGCTTCGTAGGAGACCGTTTTGTTATCGTTGATAACCTTGAAGCTGTCGAAAGCATCCAGACAGCGGTCGAATTGAATGAGTGAGATCTTGTTCTTTGTGATCTGACGGAGGTGATCAGTGCTGATCGTCTCTTCTGCAATGGAGATGAGGATGCAGTCGACGTTCTGATGGATAAGGGTCTCGATGGCCTTGCCTTCCTTCTCGTAAGATTCATGGGACTGGCAGATAACGAGGCTGTGGTTGTGCGCGAAACAGACCTCTTCGATACCGGAGATGGCATCGGAGAAAAAGCTTTGGTTGATGTGTGGGACTACGACACCGATGGTCCGTGACAGGCCCCGGCGAAGATTGGCGGCGTGGGAATTGTGCTTGTAGTTCAGCTGTTCGGCCTTTTCCCTTACCCGCTGCCGGATGCTCTCGCCGACGGTAGCGTGATTATTGAGGGCTTTGGACACGTAGGAGGGTGAGATGCCCAGCTCTTTGGCGAGATCGTAGATCGTTGCTCGTTTTCGGCTATTCATGTCGGCGCTTTCAACAATAAATAAAGTTGAATGTACGAAAAAATAAAGGGCTGGGCTAAATTGATTCAATCGATTGAAATTTATTTCCTATTTTGAGTGCTCAATGGAAACAAGGCCTTATGGAGATAAAACTATCCCCTGTAATATTCGGGACCAGCGGACTGGGGAACTTGTTCGTTGCTTTGGATGAAGAAGTAAAAATGAGGATCGTGGAGGCCTGTATCCTGTTATCCGGGGGACAGGTGGTATTCGATTCGGCGGGTAAATATGGGGCAGGGTTGGCGCTGGAGGTATTGGGCCGTGCATTGCGCCGGCTGAATATTGCTCCGCAGGATGTCGTCATCAGCAATAAGCTGGGATGGATGCGCAGTCCGTTGCAGGGGAAGGAGCCTACGTTCGAGCCGGGCGTCTGGAAAGATCTCCGGCATGACGCGGTACAGAGGATCAGCTACGATGGGATCATCGAGTGTTTCGAGCAGGGAAACGCGCTGCTCGGCGGGTATACGCCACAGATGGTATCGGTGCACGATCCGGATGAATACCTGGCGGGCGCCGGCGGACGCACGGGTTTGGAATACCGCCGTTATGACGACATTGTCAATGCTTATGGTGCGTTGTTCGAGCTGAAGCGGAAGGGATGGGTATCGACGGTCGGAGTAGGGGCGAAGGATTGGCGGGTGATCAAAAGGATCCTTGAAGATGTTCCGCTGGATTGGGTCATGTTTGCCAACAGCATGACGCTGAAGAGCCATCCGGCGGAGTTGATGAAATTTATAAGGGAACTGGCCGACCAGGGTGTTACGGTGATCAATTCGGCTGTTTTTCATTCGGGATTTTTGGTAGGCGCTGATTATTTCGACTATCGCAGGGTGCAGCGGGACGATCCAGGCAGCGCCCCTTTATTTCGCTGGCGGGAAGAATTCTTTGCTGTATGCGATGAGTTCAATGTAACGCCGGCGGCTGCCTGTGTGCAGTTCGCCCTGATGGTGCCGGGGGTCAGCAGCGTCGCGCTGCAGTCTTCCGATCCGCGGCGAGTGAAGGAGAATCTGCAGCTGGCAACGCGCCCGTTGCCGGAAGCGTTCTGGCGGGCGCTCCGCGAACGGGGGTTGATAGAGGTCGATCTTCCAAAAAGATCGGCGATTCACTAATAGCAAATTTTTTTTGATGAAAGAAATTCTATGCGCAGCATTGCTGAGCATGGCAACGATTGCTCATGCACAACAGGACAAGGACCTGAAACTCTGGTACAGGCAGCCGGCGGGGGAACGCTGGGAAAATGCCCTGCCGGTCGGCAACGGCCGGCTGGGCGCCATGGTCTATGGAAATGTGGAGCTGGAAAATATCCAGCTCAATGAACAGACGGTCTGGAGCGGCAGCCCTAACCGGAACGATTACCCGGAGATGCTGAAGGTGTTGCCGGAGGTCCGCCGGCTCATTTTTGAAGGCAAGCAGGCCGAAGCGCAGAAGCTGCTGGAAAAGGAGGTGAAGTTCACCAAATCCAGCGGTCAGATGTTCGAGCCGGTGGGCAGTCTCCGGCTGGCTTTCGACGGACAGGAGAACTTCTCGGACTACCGGCGGGAGCTGGACATCGGCCGTGCAGTGGCGAAAACGACCTATACGGTCAACGGCGTGCAGTACAGCCGGGAAGTGCTGGCCTCCCTGCCCGACCGGGTGATCGTCATACGGCTGACGGCAAGCAGACCGGGCAGCCTTTCCTTCCGGGCCTTTTATACGACGCCCGAAAAGAATGCCGCGCGGAAGACAACGGCCGGCGGGGAGCTGGTAATCGCAGGGACGACCATGGATCATGAGGGTGTGAAAGGCATGGTCCGGTATGAAGGGATTGCAAAGATCAAAACGGAAGGGGGGACAGTAGGGAGTAATGACACAGCGCTGGTGGTCAGCGGCGCCACTTCGGCGACGATCTATCTATCTATTGCCACCAATTTCGTCAACTATCATGATCTGAGCGGGGACGCTCACAGCCGGGCGGAGGGTTATCTCGTCAAGGCATACACGAAAAATTTCGACGGGATAGAAAAGGAGCATATAGCGGCTTTCCGGCGGTATTTCGACCGGGTGCGGCTGGACCTGGGCAGCTCGGAGAATGACAGCCTGCCAACGGACGAGCGGCTTCAGCATTTCCGCAACGTGAATGATCCCTCCTTTGTCACGCTGTATTACCAGTATGGACGGTACCTGCTCATCTCTTCCTCGCAGCCGGGTGGACAGCCTGCCAACCTGCAGGGCATCTGGAACGACAAACTGTTTCCGCCGTGGGACAGCAAGTATACCTTAAATATCAACGCCGAGATGAACTACTGGCCGGCGGAAAAGACCAACCTCGCGGAAATGCATGAGCCTTTCCTGCAGATGGTGCGTGAGCTGTCGGTGACAGGTCAGCAGACTGCGCACATCATGTATGGCGCGCGAGGCTGGATGGCGCATCACAATACGGATATCTGGCGGAGCACAGGGCCGGTGGACGGCATTTTCTGGGGCATATGGAGCGCCGGCGGCGCCTGGACCAGCGAACATTTGTGGGAGCATTATCTCTACAATGGAGATAAGGGCTACCTGGCTTCGGTCTTCCCTATCATGAAGGGCGCGGCGATGTTCTATGTGGACCACCTGGTAGAGGACCCCCGTAACCATTGGATGGTGGTCAACCCCGGTACCTCGCCGGAGAATGCGCCGAAGGCGCATGGCGGCTCCTCGCTGGATGCGGGCACGACAATGGATAACCAGATGGTCTTCGATATTTTCAGTACGGTGATCCGTGCGGCGGATGTTCTGCACCGGCATGATGCTTTTATCGATACGCTGCGTATGCTGCGGAGCAGGCTGCCGCCCATGCACATCGGCAAATACGGCCAGCTGCAGGAATGGGTGGACGACGTGGATGACCCGAATGATCATCACCGGCATATTTCGCATCTTTACGGGCTCTTTCCTTCCAGCCAGATCTCACCCTACCGGACGCCGGAGCTGTATGCGGCGGCCAGGAATACGCTTATCCAGCGGGGGGATGTGTCGACGGGCTGGAGCATGGGCTGGAAAGTGAACTGGTGGGCGCGGATGCTGGATGGCAATCATGCTTATAAGCTGATACAGACCCAGCTTTCGCCGCTGGGCGCGAACCCCGAAGGGGGTGGGACATATACGAACCTGTTCGATGCGCACCCGCCTTTCCAGATTGACGGCAACTTTGGTTGTACGTCGGGTATTACGGAGATGCTTATGCAAAGCGGGGATGGCGCGCTGTTCCTGCTGCCGGCATTGCCGGACGCCTGGCCGGCGGGGAGCATCCGCGGGTTGCGGGCGAGAGGCGGATTCGAGATCGAGGATCTGGAATGGAAAGAAGGACGGCTGACGAAACTGGTGGTGCGGTCCAGGCTGGGCGGGAACCTGCGGCTGCGCGTGCCCAATGCGTTGCGGCCGGCTGATGAGGCGTCGATGAAGCCTGGCGCTGGGGTGTCGATGAAGCCCGCCGATGGGGTGTCGTTAAAGCCTGCCGCGGGGAAGAATCCCAACCCATTTTACCGGACGGAGGAAACGCCGGCGCCCATCGTGTCGCCTGACGCAACCATTGCGCCTCCCGCGGTGAAGCCGACCGTGGTGTATGATCTGCCGACGACTACCGGAAAAGTATATACGCTGATTGAATATCTTTCAACTAATCATTAAAAAATGAAATCATTATTAATAGCAGGGCTGTTATTTTCCGTAAGCTGTTTTGGACAAAGGCTGCCATTTCAAGACCCTTCATTGAGCTCCGAAGAAAGAGCAAAGGATCTGATCTCCCGGCTGACCCTTAAAGAAAAAGCGTTATTGATGCAGGATCAGTCCCCCGCCATTCCGCGTCTTGGTATCAGGAAATTCAACTGGTGGAGCGAGGCTTTGCATGGCCTGGCGAATAACGACAGTGTTACCG
>Ga0207695_10000571_pt1 | contig 75439 bp, 62 predicted proteins | sample KBSC54metaG_FD_184354 | JGI IMG/M metagenome (GOLD analysis project Ga0207695, IMG submission 184354) | Corn rhizosphere microbial communities from Kellogg Biological Station, Michigan, USA - KBS C5-4 metaG (SPAdes) (version 2) | ecosystem: Host-associated > Plants > Roots > Rhizosphere > Soil...
GGCGATGGTCCCTTCCTTGGTGACGTGGCCCACCAGCACGATGGCGACCCCGCGCGACTTGGCCAGGCGCACCAGCTCGCCCGCCGCGGCGCGGACCTGGGTCACCGAGCCGGGCCCCGCCTCGTGCGCATCGCTCCAAAGGGTCTGGATCGAGTCGATGACGACGAAATCGAAGGCCTCGCGCTTCAGGCCGTCGGTGATGGCGCGTAGCGAGGTCTCAGCGGCCAGCTTCACGGGCGCGTCGCCCAGGCCCATGCGCTGCGCGCGGCTGCGGACCTGCTCGACGGCCTCCTCGCCGGAGATGTAGGCGCAGCGGGCGCCGCGCCGGGCCGCCTCGGCGGCGACCTGCAGCAGCAGAGTGGACTTGCCGACGCCCGGATCGCCGCCCAGCAGGATCGCCGAGCCTGGCACCACGCCGCCGCCGCAGACCCGGTCGAACTCGTCGACGCCGGTGGAGATGCGCGGCGGGGCAGGGGCCTCGTCCTGCAGGCCTTCGAAGGCGAGGCCGCGGATCTTGCTGGCCTTCGAGGGGGCCATGGCGCCGGGCGGCCGGGCCTGCAGCTCCTCCACCAGGGTGTTCCACGCGCCGCAGGCCGGGCATTGGCCCGCCCACTTGGTCTGGACGGCCCCGCAGGACTGACAGGCATAGACGGCGCCGTCGCGGGCCATGGCGGGTGGGGAGCTCCTGATTCGGTGTACGGCCCAGTCTAGCCGAGCGGGGCCGCCGGCGCCCGTGCGCGCGCTTGCCGCAGCGCCGGGTTCAGCTACCCTCTCAGGTGGGCAGGCTGGGAGAGGGTTGCAATGAGCGGCGTCGAACCGGAATCGCCGGCGCATAGCCTGGTCGGGCGCGCGCTGAGCCTGCTGCTGCATCCGCAGGAGACCTGGGAGGTCATCGAGGCGGAGCCGGCGACGATCGAGGGCCTTTACCGAGGCTGGGTCCTGCCGCTGGCGGCGATCCCGGCGGTCGGCCGGATGGTCGGCCTGCTGTCCTTCGGCGGCATCCAGATCTTCGGCGTCCGCTATCAGCCCGGCTTCGTGTCGATCATCGGCGACGCGATCGCCACCTACGCGCTCACGCTGATCTCGGTCTATGTGCTGGCCCTGGTGATCGAGCAGTTCGCGCCGCAGTTCGGCGGCGAGCGCAGCCGCATCCAGGCCTTCAAGGTCGCCGCCTATTCGGGCACGGCGGCCTGGCTCGCAGGCGTCTTCATGGTGCTGCCGGCCATCGGCGGCCTCTTTGCCCTGCTGGGCGCGCTCTACAGCCTCTACCTGCTCTATATGGCGCTGCCCAAGCTGATGCGCTGCAACCCCAACCTGACGCTGAACTACTTCGCGCTCACGCTGGTGGCCATCTGCATCATGGCGCTGATCATCGGCTCGGTGGCCGGACGGGTGACCAACTTCGGCGGCCCCATCCGGATCGGCTAGGCCTCGCCCAAGTAGACCCGATCGGCCCGGCGGCTCAGCCGGACCAGGATCTCGTGCGCCACGGTGCCGCCGGCGGCGGCCAGGTCGTCGACCTGGGCGTTCGGGCCCAGCAGCTCGACCATATCGCCCACGGCGGCCTCGGCCTCGCCGAGTTCGATCATCAGGACGTCCATGTTGACGATCAGCAGCTTGCGGGGCGCGCCGGCGAACCAGGCCCGTCCGCCGTCATGGGCCGCCCGGATCACGCCGTCCGCATAGCCGGCGGCCACCACCGCGGCCCGCAGGGGCTCCGCTATGCGCACGCTCTCGCCATAGCCCACCACCTCGCCGGCCTGCAGGTGGCGGATGTCGAGGATCGGCGCGGTCAGCGTGGCGACGGCGCGCAGCCGCGCGTCCGGGCGCGCCAGGGGACCGCCGCCGAACAGGCTCACGCCGGGGCGCACCACGTCGAAGCGATAGTCCGCGCCGAGGAAGACGCCCGGCGAGGCCGACAGGCTGGCGCGCGCCTGCGGAAACAGTGACCGGACTTCAAGAAACTTCGCCAACTGGCTGGCGTTGCGTGGATTATCCGGTTCGAAGGCCGATCCCAGGTGGCTCATGACCAGGCCGATCTCGAGGCCGCGCAGGCGGTCGAGGGACTGCGCCACCGCCCGCGCTTCCTGCGCCGGCAGCCCCTGGCGGTTCATGCCGGTGTCGATGTGCAGCGCCACGGCGAGCGGCCGGCCGCGGCGGGTGGCGTGGGCGCTGGCGGCGGCGATCTGCGGCAGGCTGCAGAGCACGGGGGTCAGTTGCGCCGCCTCGAGCCGGGCGGCGGTGTGCTCGGTCATGCCGTCGAGGATGTAGACGGCGGCGGGGCGTTCGGGGCCCAGGTGCGCGCGCAAGGCCTCGCCCTCCGCCGGACGCGCCACGAAGAAGCTCCGCGCCCCCTCGGCCCACAGCCGCCGGGTCACCGGACCGGCGCCCAGGCCATAGGCGTCGGACTTCAGCACCGGCGCCACCTCCGCGCCCGGCGCATGGGCGCGCAGCACCGCGTGATTGTGGGCCAGCGCGTCGAGGTCGATCGTCAACCGCGCGGCGGCGGCCAGCTCCGGCATCTGGGCGTCAGTGCGGGTCGTAGCGGCTGTGGTCGCGGGCGAGGTTGCCGAACTTGGTCAGGTCCTCGTTGTAGGAGAGCTTCACATTGCCGATCGGGCCGTGCCGCTGCTTGCCGATGATGATCTCGGCCAGGCCGCGCACCTGGTCCATCTGCTCCTGCCACTTGAAGTGCTCTTCGGTGCCTTCGCGCGGCTCCAGGCGGCTCAGGTAATAGGCCTCGCGGTAGATGAACATCACCATGTCGGCGTCCTGCTCGATGGAGCCGGATTCCCGCAGGTCGGAAAGCTGGGGCTTCTTGTCCTCCCGGTTCTCCACCTGGCGGGAGAGCTGGGCCAGCGCGATCACCGGGATCGACAGCTCCTTGGCGAGCGACTTCAGGCTCTGGGTGATCATCGAGACTTCCTGCACCCGGTTGTCGTTCCGGTTCATGCCTTCGCCGCCGGTGATCAGCTGCAGGTAGTCGACGATCAGCAGGTCGAGGCCGACCATCCGCTTCAGCCGCCGCGCGCGGGCCGCGAGCTTGGCCATCGAGATGCCGCCGGTGGCGTCGATGTAGAGCGGGGCCTCCTGGATTTCGAGCGCGGCGTCGCGCACCCGTCCGAACTCCGAGGCGTCGATCTCGCCCTTGCGCAGCCGGTCGCCGGAGACGCCGGAGGCCTCGGCCAGCAGGCGCATGGCCAGCTGCTCGGCGGCCATTTCCAGCGAGAAGAACGCCACGACGCCGCCGCGGACCGTCTTCTTCGAGCCGTCGGGCTGCGGCTCCCAGGCGTAGTTGCGCGCCACGTCGAAGGCGATGTTGCAGGCCAGCGACGACTTTCCCATCGACGGCCGCGCGGCCAGGATCACCAGGTCGGAGGGGTGCAGGCCGCCGATCTTGGAATCGAGGTCGATCAGGCCCGTCGAGAGGCCGGCCAGGCCCCCGTCGCGGCTGTGAGCCTCGGCGGCCATGGTCACCGCCCCGTGCAGGGCGTCGGCGAAGGTCACGAAGCCCTGGGAGACGCCGCCGGTCTCCGCCAGGGCGTAGAGCTGCTGTTCGGCGGCCTCGATCTGGTCGCGGGCGGAAATCTCGGCGTCGCCCTGGGCCGCGACATTGGCGATGTCGCCGCCGATGCGGATCAGGTCGCGGCGCAGGGCGAGGTCGTAGATGGCGCGCGCATAGTCCGGCGCGTTGGCGGCGGGCGGGGCGCGGTCCACCAGGTCCGCCAGATAGCGCACGCCGCCCAGCTCCTCGAAGCCCACGTCGCGGGCGAACTGCTCGGCCAGCAGGATCGGCTCGGCGAGCTGGCCCTTGCGGATGTGGCTTTCGACGGCCGCGAACAGGCGCTGGTGGAACGGCTCGAAGAAGTGGCGGGCCTGCAGGTAGTCGCCGATCCGTTCGAAGGCGGCGTTGTCGTAGAGCAGCGCGCCCAGCAGCGCCTGCTCGGCCTCGACATTGGCCGGTGCGTGCGGGATGGCGACGTCATTGGACACGGGACGCAGGTCGAGAGCGGGAACGAGGGCCATGGGTTATCGATAGCCTAACGGCCGCCCCGGGATCACCGGGACATCATGTCCCGTCCACACAATAGAGTGAGGCTGTGGACAGCTTGGCCGTTTCACGCCGCCCATGGAAAAGGCGGGCCGGTGATCCGGCCCGCCTGGTTCCACCTTGCCGTGCGGTGAAGTGCTAGATCACCACTGGACGCTGACCCGGCCGTAGACGAACCGGCCGTTGAAGCCGAACGGCGAGAACGAGGTGAAGGGCGCCGCACCCGTGGTGTTCAGGCCGACCGGGATCTGCCGCGGATAGGCGTCGAACAGGTTGTCCGCGCCGAGCGCCAGGGTGACGTCGTGGGGCAGGGAATAGCGGCCTTCGAGGTCCCAGACGCTGCGCTTGCCGGTGTGGATGTCCAGGCTGCCGTCGGCGGCTGTGCCGGGCGACAGGACATCGCCGTAGAAGGTCGAGCGCAGCGTCGCGCCCCAGTCGCCCTTCTGCCATTCGCTCTGCAGGACGACCTTGTAGGGCGGCGTGCCCTCCTCGAAGCGCTTGACCGCCTGGCGCGCGAACAGCGAGACCGGCGTCGGCAGGATCGACGGCGCGGTGGCCGGCGTGCGGGTGACCCGGAAGTCGTTGGTGTTGACCGACGCCGTGAGGTCGAAGTCGCCGAACGCGTCGGTGGGCAGCCGGTAGTCGAGGCTGTAGTCGACACCCTTGGTGCTGGTGTCGACCCCGTTCAGGAAGAAGCGGGCGGCCGAGGCGCCGAACGGCTGCAGGAGGTTGAAGATCGTCAGCGCGTTGGAGCCGGGGGCCCCGGTGGCGCTGCCCGTGAGGGTCTCCGACAGCACGATCTTGTTGTCCACGTCGATCCGGTAGGCGTCGATCGTCAGCTCCAGGTGGCCCTGGTGGAAGACGGTGCCGATCGAATAGTTCTTCGACTTCTCCGGCTGCAGCGGCTGGCCGCCCAGCGCCTTGCCGATCGGGCTGACCGACGGGAAGGTGCCGGTGTCGAAGGGGACGCCGTTGATGAACAGGATCGCCGTCGAGGTGAAGTACTGCTGCTGCAGGCTAGGCGCCCGGAAGCCGCTTTCCGCCGAGCCGCGGAAGGCCCAGGACGGGGTGACGTCGATGCGGCCGGAGACCTTGCCGGAGGTGTTGTCGCCGAAGTCGGAATAGTGCTCCTGGCGCACCGCCGCCGAGCCGGTGAACCAGCTGGTCAGCTTGCCCTCGAGCGCCAGATAGGCGCCCACGTTGGTGCGGCTCTTGTCGATCACGTTCTCAGGCGTGAAGCCCGAGAAGCCGCGCGAGCCCAGCGCCAGGGTGGGCGCCACCGTGCCGCGCTGGTAGGAGCCCGGCTCGCCCGCGCCGATCTTGAACCGCTCGTCGCGCGCCTCCAGGCCGAAGGCCACGTTCAGCGGGCCGGCCAGGCCGATCTCGAAGTCGCGGTTGAAGTCGGCGTTGCCCACGGTCTGGTCGTAGGTCATCTGGCCTGCGTAGAACGAATGCGGCGAGGTCGGGCCGAGCGACGGGTTCAAGGTGTGCTCCACCCCGTACTTCAGGTTGTTCCAGCCGTAGTCGACGCTGAAGGCCGACTTCCAGCCGGCCAGCTCGCCCTTCAGCGCTCCGCCGAGGCTGTAGTCGTCGGAATGGGTGTTGATCAGCGGCAGGTAGCCGTTCGGATAGACCGAGGGGATGTTCTGGGTGGCGTCGTTGGCCGCCCGGAAGGTGGCCGCGGTCTCCGAATGGCGCTTCTGCCCGCCGCCCCAGGCGTAGGCTTCCCAGCCGTCGCCCAGCGGCTTGCCGGCGTTGAAGTAGAGGGTGCCTTCCTCGACGTCGCCGTCGCCGAAGCGGGAATCGACGATCCGGGGCGTGAAGCGCGGGTCGACGTCGCTGCGGTTGGTGTGGTTCTGGTCGCGGTAGGCCGCGGAGATGGTCAGGAAGCCGTCGGACCCGAGCCTGAAGCCCTGCCAGCCCTGGACGGTGGCCGCGGCGCCGTCGGTGAGCTTCTTGTGGCCGGCGTTGAAGAAGTCGATCGTGGTCACGTGCTCGCCGTAGGTGGCGCTCGCGCCGCCGCCATGGTCGGCCTGGCGCAGGCCGATGTTGATCACGCCGGCGATGGCGTCGGAGCCATAGAGCGCCGAGGCGCCGTCACGCAGCACCTCGATGCGGTCGATGGCGATCTCGGGGATGGTGTTGAGGTCGACGGCGGCCGAGCCGCGGCCCACCGAGCCGTTGACGTTGACCAGCGCCGAGGTGTGGGCGCGCACGCCGTTGATCAGCACCAGGGTCTCGTCGGGCCCCTGGCCGCGCAAGACCGCCGGGCGGACCGAGTCCGTGCCGTCGGTGTTGGACGGGCGGGGGAAGTCGATGGAGGGCACCGTGGCCGCCAGCGCGCTGGCGAGCTCGGTCGAGCCGCGCTTCTGCAGCGCCTGGGCGGTGACGACGTCGACGGGCGCCAGGGTTTCGAGGCGGGACTTCGGGTCGGCGCGGCTGCCGGTGACCACCAGCTCCGCCACATCGGCGGCGGCCGGTGCCGCGGCGGCGGTGGCGGCGGTCTTGGACTGGGCCACGGCGCCGGTGGCGAGCAGGCTCGCCGCGGACGCTGCGGCGAACAGAATGACGCGGTACTTCATGAACTTGATCTTCCCCTGGAGACGGCCTCAGCCGGAAAGGCGAGGCCGGACGGCCCGATGGGGAAGCAATTAGGGTGCGTCGGCGCCACTTAGAATGACAATTTTACAACATACGACGCGCAAAAGGCGCGGGAGCTGATCCCGCGCCTTCGCGATCATCCGGTGCGGCCTCTCGGCCAGCCGATCAGGACTCGCCGTAGCCCGTGTCCTGCGAACCCGCGCCGCCCTCGAGGAGGTCGGCCTGGGCCTGTTCGTCGGCGATGCGATCTTCCTCGAACTGGGAGTCGATCACGTTCTCGCCGCGCGCCTGGCGTTCAGCCTCGTCCTGCGAGCGGGCGATGTTGAGCGTCACGGTCACGGTGACCTCCGGGTGCAGGCGGACCTTCACCTCGTGCATGCCGAGCGTCTTGATCGGCTTGTCCAGCACGACCATGGCGCGGTCGACCTTGGAGATCCCCTCGCCGTTGACCGCGTCGGCCACGTCGCGGCCGGCCACGGAGCCGTAGAGCTGGCCGCTTTCGCCCGCCTGCCGGATCAGGATGTAGGAGGTCCCGTCCAGCTTCTGGCCGGCGCCGCCGGCGGCTTCCTTGGCCTTGGCGTTGCGGGCCTCGATCTCGGCCCGCTGGCCTTCGAAGACCTTCAGGTTGGCGTTGTTGGCGCGCAGCGCCTTGGCGCGGGGCAGCAGGAAGTTGCGGGCGTAGCCGTCCTTGACGTTGACCACGTCGCCGAGGCTGCCCTTGCCTTCCACGCGTTCGAGCAGAATGACTTTCATGTGCCGGGCTCCCTTACTTCACGACGTAGGGGAGGAGGGCCAGGAAACGGGCGCGCTTGATCGCCTTGGCGAGTTCGCGCTGCTTCTTGGCCGACACCGCGGTGATCCGTGACGGCACGATCTTGCCGCGCTCGGAGACGTAGCGCTGCAGGAGCTTGACGTCCTTGTAGTCGATCTTGGGCGCGTTGGCGCCGGAGAACGGGCACACCTTGCGGCGACGGAAGAAGGGGCGGCGCGCGCCGCCCGCTGCGCCGGCTGCCGGGGCGTCGATGGTGGTTTCGTCGGTCATCAGAAGGCTCCTTCCTTGGCCGGGAAGTCGTCGCGGCGTTCGCGGTCGCGATCGCGGCGGGCGAGGATCGGGGAGAGCTCCAGCTCCAGCTCGTCGACGCGCACGGTCAGGTACCGCAGCACGTCTTCGTTGATGCTGAGCTGGCGTTCCATCTCCTTCACCGCCTCGGCGGGGCTGTCGATGGCCAGCAGGGAGTAGTGCCCCTTGCGGTTCTTCTTGATCCGGTAGGTCAGGTTGCGAAGACCCCAGTACTCGATCTTGGCGACGGTCCCGCCGCCGGCCTCGATGAGGGATTTCAGGGTGTCGTTGAGGGCTTCAGCCTGTTGCGGCGAGATATCCTGCCGCGAGATGACGACGTGCTCGTAGAGCGCCATAGGTTCCTTCTTCCATTGGGAGGGCGGCGCGGCCGGCGGCGGAAGGTCCGCCGGTTGCGATGGATCTCTGGCGCGGCGGCCGGGATGGTCCCAGACCCTTTGGTGTTCCGCGAGAGACCGCTCTCCGTGAAGAGGCGGGCTGATAGGGGAAAACCGGTCGCCGCGCAAGCATTCAGCAAGGCTTTCGCGTTTGCATGTCGCACGGTTGGCGCGCGTGCCGGCCCGCAACCCCTGGGGGAAATCAATGTTGAGCCTTCGCCGCGCCGCCGCCGGCCTTGCCGCAGCGTCGGCCGTCCTCGCCTGCACGCCCGCCGTCTGCGCCGACGCGCCGGTGAACCCTCACAGCGTCGAATTGGCCAGGAAACTCTTCGCCGAAATGCACATGGACACCCTGATGGCTGACACCATGCGCCAGATGGGCCCCGCCGTGCTCGCGCAGGCTCGCCAGCGGAATCCGGGCCTCTCGACCCAGGACGCCCAGGCGATCCAGGACGCCATGGCGGACTCCATGGCGAGCATGATCCGGACGGTGAACGAACGCGCGATCCCGCTCTATGCCTCGACCTTCTCGGAGAAGGAGTTGCAGGATCTGGTCAACTTCTACGACAGCCCCAGCGGCCAGGCGATGCTGTCCAAGATGCCGGTGCTGATGGCCAAGATGGGCCCGATGGTCACCGACCTGATGCCCGAGATGATGGCAGATATGACCAGGCGGATCTGCGCGAAGACGGACTGCAGCCGCCGCGCCGCGCCGGCCGCCCCGAAGAGCTGACCGGCGGGCGTGATCGCAGGTCCTACTTCTTCATCGCCTTGACCGCGTTCAGCGTCTCGGTGACGTGGTCGTTGGGGTTGAGGTTCGAATAGACGTGCACGATGTCGCCGTTCTGGGCGATCACATAGGAGGTGCGGCTGGACCAGTCGGGCTTCTGGGCCAGGATCGAGTCGTATTGCTTGGCGATCTTCGCGCCCGGGTCGGCGGCGACCGGGAACTTGCCGCCGCAATGCTCGGTCTCGGTGGAGAAGGCCGCCAGTTCGTCGACCTTGCCGGCGGTCACCCCGATGACCGTGGCCTTGTTGGCCTTGAACTGGTCGATGGCGTCGGAGAACAGGTGGGCTTCCAGGTTGCAGCCCGAGGTGTGGGCGGCGGGGAAGAAGTAGACCACCACCGGACCCTTCTTCAGGGCGTCGGCAAGGTTGTAGGTGAAGGGCTTGCCCGCGAGAAAGGCCGGGGCGGTGAAGTCGGGCGCCTTGGCGCCGGCCTTCAGTTCGGCGAAGGCCGAGGTGGCCAGGACGGCGGCGGCGGTCCCGAAGGCGACGGCGGCGAGCAGCTTCTTCATGATGGTCTCCCCTTTGATTTGCGGCGTTCTACATCGCCTCGGACGGATTGTCGCGGCCTAGGTTCCCCTGCGTCACTTGCCGTTGACGTCAGCCCGCCGGCTCCACCAGGATCTTCACATGCGCCTCGGGATCGCCGAGCGCGCGGAAGGCGCCGGCCACCCCGCCCAGGCCGACCCGGCCGGTCACCAGTCCCGAGACGTCGATATGGCCCTCGGCGATGTTGCGCAGGGTGTCGGCGAACTCCTCGGGGCTGTAGCCGAACACGAAGGTCAGCTCGATTTCCTTGGTGATGGCGATCGAGGGCTCGATGCGGTCGGTCTCCATGCAGACGCCGGCCACGACGATCTGGGCGCCCGCCGGCGCGGCCTCGATCAGGGCTTCCAGGACCCCGGGCGCGCCGACGCATTCGAAGATCACCGGCTGGCCGAAGCTTCCGCCCATCATCCGGATCATCTGCTGCGCGGCCCGCGCCTTGGGCACGCCCAGCGCCTCCCAGCGGTCGTGCGGCGACTCCTTGGCCGGATCGACGACGACATCGGCGCCCAGCTTCTCCGCGGCCGCCCGGCGGCGCGGGGAGAAGTCCGCGGCGATCACCGGCCCATGCCCCCGCGCCTTCAGGGCGGCGATCACCGCCAGGCCCACCGGGCCGCAGCCGATCACCAGCGCCACGGAACTGGCGTCCATCCGCGCCTTGGCGACCGCGTGCAGGCCGACGGCGAAAGGCTCGGTGAGCGCGGCGTGTTCGGTGGCGAGGCCATTGGGCACTTCCAGCACCAGCGCCTCGCTCAGCAGCATCCGCTCCGAAAAGCCGCCGGGCAGCCGGTTCGAGAAACCCAGCAGCTCGACGCCGCCGGCGGTGAGGGTGGCGGGCACGCTGACCACCCGGGCGCCGGCCTTCAGGGTCTTCGGCGAGCCCGGGCCGTGGTCGAGGATCTCGGCGCAGAACTCGTGGCCGAAGACCGTGTCGGCGCTGGGGTCGAAGCCGTTGTCGCCGCCGCCGCCGCGCCGGCCCAGCTCGACCATGTGCTCCATGTGGTGCAGGGCGTGCAGGTCCGAGCCGCAGATGCCGCAGGCCAGCGTCCTGACCAGCACCTGGCCCGCCGCCGGCTCCAGGTCGGCGATCTCGTCGCAGACCAGCTGCTTGTCGCGCCGCACCACCGCCCGCATCGTGCGCCTCCCTGAACTTCGCCGCCTTGCCGGGGCTTTCCTTATTCCGTAACCCTCGCCGCGCGGAATCGATAGAGCCCCATCTCGCAGCTTCGGAGCCACAGCCGATGAGCCTCGCCTTCCTCTTTCCCGGCCAGGGCAGCCAGGCCGTGGGCATGGGCGCCGACCTGGCCGAGGCCTTCGGCGCGGCCCGCGAGGTGTTCCAGGAGGTGGACGACGCCCTGGGGCAGAAGCTGTTCAAGCTGATGCGCGAGGGGCCCGAGGACCAGCTCACCCTGACCGAGAACGCCCAGCCGGCCCTGATGGCCGTCAGCCTGGCGGTCATGCGCACCCTGGAGAAGGAGTTCGGCGTCGGCGTCGACAAGGCGGCCTTCGTCGCCGGCCACAGCCTGGGCGAATATTCGGCCCTGGCCGCCGCCGGGGCGATCAGCCTGGCCGACAGCGCGCGGCTCCTGAAGCTGCGCGGCCAGGCCATGCAGCGGGCCGTGCCGGTGGGCGAGGGGGCCATGGCCTCGCTGATCGGTCCCAAGAGCGACGTGGCGCTGGCCGAGGAGGCCGCCGCGGCCGGCTCGGCCGTGGGCGTCTGCGTGGTGGCCAACGACAACAACGCCGGCAATGTGGTGATCTCCGGCGCCAAGGCCGCCGTCGACCTGGCGATCGAGAAGGCCAAGGAGCTGGGCGCGCGCGCCATCCTGCTGAATGTCTCGGCCCCCTTCCATTGCCCGCTGATGCAGCCGGCCGCCGACGAGATGGCGCAAGCCCTGGCCATGGCCACGATCCTGGCGCCCCGCGCGCCGCTGGTGGCCAATGTCACCGCCCGGCCGACCCTCGACCCGGAGGCGATCCGCCGGATGCTGGTCGAGCAGGTGACGGGCCGGGTGCGCTGGCGCGAAAGCATGCTGTGGTTGGCCGGCGAGGGCGGCGTGACCCGGTTCGCCGAGGCCGGCGCCGGCAAGGTGCTCTCGGGCATGGCCAAACGCATCGCGCCCGACGCCGAGGCGACGCCGCTCAATGCGCCGGCCGACCTCGAAGCCTTCGCCAAGAGCCTCTGAAAGGGCCAGCCATGTTCGACCTGACCGGCAAGACCGCCCTCGTCACCGGGGCCACCGGCGGCATCGGCGCCGCCATCGCCCGCGCCATGCACGCCCAGGGCGCCCACGTGGTGCTGTCCGGCACGCGCGAAGCCGTGCTGCAGGACCTGGCCGGCGAGCTCGGCGCGCGCACCTCGGCGGTCGCGGCGAACCTTTCCGACGCCGCCGCCGTCGACGGGCTGATCGAGGCGGCGGAGGCCGCGGCCGGCGCGCCGATCGACGTCCTGGTGGCCAACGCCGGCATCACCAAGGACGGGCTGCTGCTGCGCATGAAGGACGACGACTGGGGCGAGGTGCTGAAGGTCAACCTGGAGAGCTATTTCCGGCTCAGCCGGGCGGCGATGCGCGGCATGATGAAGCGCCGCACCGGCCGGATCATCGGCATCACCTCGGTGGTGGGCGTCACCGGCAATCCCGGCCAGGCCAACTACGCCGCCTCCAAGGCCGGCATGATCGGCTTCTCCAAGGCGCTCGCCCAGGAAGTGGCGACCCGGGGAATCACCGTCAACTGCGTGGCGCCAGGCTTCATCGAAAGCCCGATGACCGATGGCCTCACCGAGCAGCAGAAGACCCAGATCCTGGCGACGATCCCCACCGCGCGGCTGGGGACGGGCGCAGACGTCGCGGCGGCCTGCGTCTACCTGGCCAGCGACGAGGCCGCCTACGTCACCGGCCAGACCCTGCATGTGAATGGCGGCATGGCGATGATCTGAAGCTCTCGCCTTCCCATATGGGAACATGCTAACGCGCCAACGACTTTGGTCGAGCCTCGCCGTTGTGGTTGACTTCGCGGCCCGGCTCGCCGAGACAAAGCTGAAATTCGAGAGGACCCTACCTAATGTCCGACGTCCTAGAACGCGTCCGCAAGATCGTCATTGAGCACCTGGACGCCGATCCGGAGAAGGTGACCGAGAAGGCCAGCTTCATCGACGACCTGGGCGCAGACAGCCTCGACAACGTCGAGCTGGTCATGGCCTTCGAGGAAGAATTCGACATCGAGATCCCGGATGACGCCGCCGAGCACATCCAGACCGTCGGTGACGCCGTGAAGTTCATCGCAGAGCGTTTGGGCGCGGCCTAAGCGCCTGATTCGGCTTAAGGTTTTCGGACCGCCGGGTCGGGGCTCCACCCTGGCCTCGGCGGTCTTCCTTTGAGGACCGCGCCCTTGACCACAGCCTCCCGTCGAGTCGTCGTCACCGGCATCGGCCTGATCACGCCGATGGGCCAGGGGACCGAGATCACCTGGGCCGCGATCCTGGCCGGCAAGTCGGGAATCGGCCGGGTCACCACCTTCGACGCCTCCGTCGACTACGCCTGCCAGGTGGCGGGCGAGGTGCCGCGGGTGGACGGGCGTGGCGGCGGCGGCCCGGACGTTGCGGGCTCCTTCGATCCCGACCAGACGCTCTCGACCCGCGACCAGCGCCGGGTGGACGATTTCATCCTCTATGCGATCGCCGCCGCCGACGAGGCAGTCCGGGATTCCGGCTGGCGGCCCGGCGAAGACGACGTCGAGGGCCGTGAGCGCACGGGGGTCATGATCGGCTCCGGCATCGGCGGCCTGGCCACCATCGAAAGGACTTCGGTCGAGCTGCACGAGAAGGGACCCCGGCGGGTCAGCCCCTTCTTCATCCCCTCGGCCCTGATCAATCTGGCCAGCGGCCAGGTGTCGATCCGCTATGGCTTCAAGGGCCCGAACCACTCGGTCGTGACGGCCTGCGCCACCGGCGCCCATGCGATCGGCGACGCCACGCGGCTGATCAAGTACGGGGACGCCGACGTGATGGTCGCCGGCGGCGCGGAGGCGGCGATCTGCCCCGTGGGCATGGCGGGCTTCATCGCCGCCCGCGCCATGTCGACCAACTTCAACGATACGCCTGAGAAGGCCAGCCGCCCCTACGACAAGGACCGCGACGGCTTCGTCATGGGCGAGGGCGCCGGCGTCCTGGTGCTCGAGGAATACGAGCACGCCAAGGCCCGCGGCGCGAAGATCTACGCCGAGGTGGCGGGCTATGGCCTGGCCGGCGACGCCTACCACATCACCGCGCCGGCCGACGACGGCGATGGCGGCTTCCGCGCCATGCAGGCGGCGCTGAAGGATGCGGGCATCGCCATGGCCGATGTCGACTACATCAACGCCCATGGCACCTCCACGCCGCTGGGCGACGAGATCGAACTGGGCGCGGTCACGCGCCTGCTGGGCAACGCCGCGTCCAAGGCGACGATGAGCTCCACCAAGTCGGCCACCGGCCATCTGCTGGGCGCGGCCGGGGCCATCGAGGCGGCGTTCTCGGTGCTGGCGATCCGCGACCAGATCGCGCCCCCGACCATCAATCTCGACAATCCCTCGGTCGAGACCGAGATCGACCTGGTGCCCAAGACGGCGAAACCGATGAAGATCGACGTGGCGCTCTCCAACTCCTTCGGGTTCGGCGGCACCAACGCGTCGGTGGTGTTCAAGAAGGTCTCGTGAGCCGCAAGCCGCGCTGGCGTCGGCCGGTCCGGCAGGACCAGGGGCCGCTCCGGATGGCGAGCCGGGTCCTGGTCACGCTCCTCGTCTTCATCGTCCTGGCCGGCGGCTGGGTGGTCTGGACCTATCGCGGGCCCGGCCCCGCCGCGCGCCAGGGGACGGCCACCGACGTGATCCTGCCCCGCGGCGCCAGCGTCGGCGAGATCGCCCGCGTCCTGAAGTCGGCCGGCGTGATCGGCTCGCGCGAGGTCTTCCAGCTGGCCGCGCGCCTGGGCAACCGCGGTCGAAGCCTGAAGGCCGGCGAATATGAGTTCCGGAGCGGCCAATCCATGGCCCAGGTCCTCTCCGACATCGAGCAGGGCAAGGTCGTGAAGCGCTTCGTGGCCGTTCCGGAGGGCTGGACCAGCGACATGGCCGCAGACGCCGTGCGGGCCGAGCCGGTGCTGACCGGGACCGTGGAGACCCCGCCCGAGGGCGCGCTCCTGCCGGACAGCTACCAGATCGAGCGCGGCGAGGACCGCGCGGCGGTGATGCAGAAGATGCGCGCCGCCCGCGACGCCCTGCTGGCGCAGCTCTGGGCGGGCCGCGCGCCGGACCTGCCGCTGCAGACCCCGGAGGAGGCGGTGACCCTGGCCTCTATCGTCGAGAAGGAGACCGGCGTCCCCGCCGAGCGCCCGCGGATCGCCGCGGTGTTCGAGAACCGCCTGCGCGCCGGCATGAAGCTGGAGAGCGACCCGACGATCATCTACGGCATCACCAAGGGCCGGCCGCTGGGCCGCGGCATCACGATGAAGGAGCTGGTGACGGCGACGCCCTACAACACCTACCGGATCGCCGGCCTGCCGCCGACGCCGATCGCCAACCCGGGCCGCGCGTCGCTCGCCGCCGTGCTCAATCCGCCGAAGTCCGACGAGCTCTACTTCGTGGCCAACGGGGCCGGCGGTCACGCCTTCGCCTCGACCTATGCCGAGCATGCGGCCAACGTGGCCAGGTGGCGGGCGATCGAACGGGCGCGCCCGGCCGCGGGAGGCGCCAAATGACCGTCGGCGGCATGACCGGATTCGGCCGGGCGGAAGGCGCGCTCGGCGCCTGGAGCTGGGCCGTGGAGGCGCGCTCGGTGAATGGCCGCAACCTCGAGGTCCGTTTTCGGGGCCCGCCGGGGTTCGAGGGGCTGGAGCGGGCGGCGCGCGAGGGCGCGCAGAGCCGGTTCCAGCGCGGGCAGCTCACCGTGGGCGTGCAGGCCAAGCGGGCGGAAGGCGCCGGCTCGGTCCGGCTGAATCTGGACCAGCTCGAGCGTTATCTGGCGGCCGGGGCGGCCTATGTGGCCGCCGGACAGGCCGCGCCGCCCCGTCTCGACGGGCTCCTGGCCCTGCGCGGGGTCATCGAGGCGGCCGATGTCGTCGAGGATCCGGACGCCTTGGCCGCGCTGGAGGCGGCGATGGCGGTCTCGATCGGCCTGGCGCTGGACGGCCTGGCGGCCGCGCGCGCGGAAGAGGGCCGGGCCCTCCAGGGCGTGCTGGACGGCTTGGTCGCCCATATCGGCGACCTGACCGGCAAGGCCTCGGCGCTCGCCGCCGGCCAGCCGGCGATCATCAAGGCCCGTTTCGAGAAGCGCCTGACGGAGCTGGCGGGCGAGGCGGTCACCGAGGAGCGCATCCTGCAGGAGGCCGCCGCCATGGCGGTGAAGGCCGACGTCCAGGAAGAGCTCGACCGGCTGCGCGGCCATGTGGACGCGGCCCGCGGCCTGCTGGGCGCGGAGGGCGGCGTGGGACGCAAGCTCGACTTCCTGACGCAGGAATTCATGCGCGAGGCCAACACGCTGTGCTCCAAGTCGGCCTCGGGCGCCTTGACCTCGGTCGGCCTGGACCTCAAAGCCACCATCGAGCAGTTCCGCGAGCAGGTGCAGAATGTCGAGTGATCCCGGCCTTCGCCGGGATAGGCGGGGTGAGACTTGAGGAACGTTGTGACCACGGACGACCATGCCAAGCCCTGGGAGACCGTCCGGCGCGGCCTGCTGCTGCTGATGTCCAGCCCGTCGGGGGCCGGCAAGACCTCGCTGTCGCGCCGGCTCGTGGCCGACCACCTGGACCTGGTGCTGTCGATCTCCGCCACCACCCGCGCCCCACGCCCGGGCGAGGAGGAGGGCCGCGAGTACTACTTCAAGACCGCCGACCAGTTCGACGCCATGATCGCCGCCGGCGAGCTGCTGGAATGGGCCGGGGTGCACAACCAGCGCTACGGCACGCCCCGGGCGCCGGTGGAGGCCGCGCTCGCCGCCGGCAAGGACGTGCTGTTCGACATCGATATCCAGGGCGCGAAGTCCATCGCCGAGCACCTGCCGGCCGACAGCGTCCGCGTCTTCGTCCTGCCGCCGTCCTGGTCGGACCTGTCGCGGCGGCTGCACGCGCGCGCCCAGGACAGCGAGGAGATCATCAACCTGCGGCTCGAGCGCGGGCGCGAGGAGATCGCCCACTGGGGCGAGTACGACTACGTCATCGTCAACAAGAACTTCGACGGCGCCTACGCCGACCTTGGCCACATCTATCGCGCCGAGCGCCTGAAGCCGGGGCGCAATCCGTGGTTGCCGCAGTTCGTGCGGGACCTGGCGGAGGAATAGGCGGCCCTCGGCCCCCGCCCCGCGGCGCCATCCCCCCACGCGGCGACTTTGTTAATCCGTGCCGTCTATGGTGCAGCCCTGCGCCTGACACAGGCCGGGAGGACACGATGTCGACGAGAGCGACGGGTCGCAGCCGAATCATCGCCGATCACTTCGAACCCGATGACGACGTTGACCCAAAGGCCCAGCGCCAGCTGCGCGGGCAGCTGGAGCAGATCGACTACATGGCCTATGCGGCCAACCGCAAGGTCCTGAGCACCGCGCTCGGACGCGCGGACGCCCAGAGGTTCGAGCGCCTGGCGCTGGCCACCGCGGTCGCGCGGACCCAATGGGTCGCCGCGGCGATGGCGGCGACGGAAGCCAGCCCCTCCCTCACGCGCGACCAGATCGAGACCATCGCGCACCTGCGGACGGCCTATGAGGAGCTGACCGAGGTCTATAACGCCCTCAGGCGGATGGTGGAACGCGGCTACCTGACCTACATCGCCCCCGAGATAAAGGCCGGCTGAGGCTCAGGCCGCGCAGGCGCGCTGGCAGGCCTCGGCCAGAGCGCGGCGGGTCAGGGGCTTGTCGACCACCGGCGCGGCGGTCTTGCCGGCCAGCATGTCGGCGTTGCCGGTGACATAGATGTGCGGCACCGGCCCCAGCTTCTCGGTGATCGCCACCACGGCCTCGATGCCGGTGCCCCCCAGGATGCGGATATCGGCGGTGACCAGGTCTGGACGGTGGGCCACGGCGCTCTTCACCGCGTCGGCCGGGTTGTCGACGATATCGCAGCTCGCGAAGCCGAAATCCTGCAGGAGGCTCTCGACCTCGAGCGCGATCAGCATCTCGTCTTCGATGATGAGGGCGTGTTTGCCGGATTTCGGAGCGGTCATGAGGCGTACGCCTAGGGTACTCGAACTGTGGATAGAGGTGCGACAACTTGTCCATTGTCACGTCGCCGACCCTGGACGCAACGGAATAACGAAAGCTTTCCACGCCTTTCGATCGTTCGATTCAGCGCGAAATCCGGCCGTGCGATGACTTGCGCCGGCCCGCGGGCCATGATGGGCCATGGACCCCGAACGGCCGCCAGACGTCGATGCGGAATACCGGCTGATCCACGGACCCTGGCCAAGGTGGGCCCTGCAGCTCAGCCTTCTGAAGCTGGCGCTCAGGACCGCCGCCATCGTGGCGGCCCTGTGCCTCCTGGCGATCCTGATCGTGGTCCTGATCGCCAGGTCCCGCGTTTAGAGGGCTAGGCGGCCGGCCCCTCGGGCCACAAGGCCAGGCCGTGGGCGCCGACCCTGGCCGACATTTCGACCAGCAATCGTTCCGCCAGCTGATCGAGGTCCGAACCTTCGGAATAGTCCGCCACGCCTTCCAGCCGCGCACGGCCGTCCTCGCGAAGCTGCCGGGCGGCCTTCATGCTTTTCTCGCTGGCGGGATTGTAGACGGCGACCGACGCGCCGCCCTGGTCGGTCAGCAGCCGCATGGTCGGGATGTCGGTCAGGCCGTCGCCGAAGAAGGCCATGCGGTCGAAGGGCGCCGGCCGCTCGTTCTTCGCCATGACCTTGTTGATCGCCGTCTCGTCCCACTCCTCCAGCGTCCATTTATTGATGCGGAAGAGGTACTGGGTCTTGGACGTGTAGTTGACCGCCAGGGCCGCGCCGATGGCGTCGTCGTGGGCGTCGAACAGGAAGGCCGAGGCGTAGATCCGTTCGAAATGCCGGGCGATCGGCGAGCCTTCGATCAGCTCGCGGTTGCCGGACGAGATGATGAAGTGGCGCAGGTCGAGCCCAAGCGCCGCCGCGCGCGCCGTCTGGCGTTCGAACCAGCCCTCGACGCCTGGGAACAGCGGCAGGTTGGCGCCGCGGCGGCGCCAGGCGTCGCGAGAGAGCTCGATGCCCTTGGCCCGGGCCTTCTCCAGCATCAGGTGCATGTAGGCGAGGATCGGGTCGCCGCGCTGTTCGTGGGCGAGGCGCTTGGTCTCGGCCCAGAACGCCTCGTGGCTCATCCCCAGCTCGTCGGGGATGAACGCGTGCTCCTGCATGTTGCCGGGCGCAAGGGTGCCGTCGAAGTCATAGGCGAAGACGGCCAGGGGGCGTTCGGGGTTCATGCGGTGTGTCTCACCCTGGCTTTCTAGATGTCCTGAATCGTCCATACGAGGTCATTGTCATCTTTCGCGGCGCGGGGGACATAGTCGAGGCGAGAGCGGGGTGGGGGCATCATGACGATCGCGCGGTTCGCCTTGCTGTTGAGCGCCATCGCGGCCCTGTCGCCGGGCGTGGCCCTGGGCCAGACGGCGTCCGGGCAGGCCGCCCGCGTCGCCGCGGTCGAGCACGAGCTGGATCTGGCGCGGCTGATGGCCCAGCGCGGCGTTCCCGGTCTCAGCGTCGCGGTCATCGACGACTTCAAGGTGGTCTGGACCAAGGGCTATGGCGTCACGGAAAAGGGCGGCCGGGCGCCGGTCACGCCCCACACCCTGTTCCTGGCGGGCAGCATCAGCAAACCGGTCGCCGCGGTCGGGGCGCTGGCTCTGGTCGATCGCGGCAGGCTTTCGCTCGACGAGGACGTCAACGACCGGCTGAAGGGCTGGAAGGTCCCGCAGAACGAATTCACCGCCGGTCACGCGGTGACGCTGGGGCTGATCCTGGATCACACCGCGGGCTTCACCGGCGGGGACTTCTTCCCCGGCTACGCGGCGGGCCGGCCGGTCCCGACCCTGCCGCAGATCCTGGACGGCCAGGCGCCGGCGACCAACCCACCGGTCCGGGTGGGGTTCGCGCCCGGCTCGCGGTGGCGCTATTCCGGCGACGGCTACCTGGTCGCCGAGCAGCTCATGGCCGACGTCTCGGGCGAAACCTTTCCAAGGCTCATGAAGGCCCTGGTGTTCGATCCTCTGGGCATGGGCGAGACCACCTTCGAGCAACCCCTGGGCCCCGACCGCGCCAGCCAGGCCGCGTCGGGGACCCTGGCCAGCGGCGCGGCGGTGGCGGGCGGGTGGCGCGTACAGCCGGAAATGGCCGCGGGCGGCCTTTGGACGACGCCCGGCGATCTCGCCAAGCTGGCCATCGAGGTCGCCCTGGCGAGCCGCGGCCAGTCTCGGCGGGTGCTGTCGACGCCCACGGCCAAGGCGATGATCGCACCGCACTGGACGAAGGGCGTGGCCAACATCCTGGGCTCGCCGCAATCCCCCGACGCGATGGGCTACGGGTTCTTCGTGGGCGACGGGCGCCGCTTCGGCCACATCGGCGGCAACGTCGGCTACCAGGCGACGCTGGTGATGTTCGCCGATACCGGCAAGGGCGCGGTGATCATGACCAATTCGGACATCGGCCTGCAGGCCGGCAATGCGCTGCTCAATGAGATCGCGAAGGTCTACGGCTGGAACTACGCGGCGCCGGCGCCGCCCTAGGCTGAATCGACATTCAGCGGCAGTCGGCCGAGTAGCGAAAGTCGGCCTCAAGCTCAATGTCGATCCGTCTAGCGCCCCTTGAACTCGGCGGGCCGCTTCTGGACGAAGGCCATGATGCCTTCGCGGGCGTCCTCGGTGCGGGCCGCGTCGCCCTGCACATAGGCTTCCTGCTCCACCTGGTCGTGCCAGGCCGCGTCGAGCGAGGCCCAGATCAGGTTGCGGGTGTAGCCCAGCGAGATCGGGCCGTCGGCCAGCTGGGTCGCCAGCGCCATGGCCGTCGGCATCAGCTCGGCGTCAGGGACGCAGCGGTTGATCATGCCCCATTCGAGCGCGGTCCGGGCCGGCAGCTTCTCGCCGAGCAGGACGAGCTCCATGGCCCGCGCCTTGCCGACCAGCCGGGGCAAGAGGTAGGTGGCTCCGCCGTCCGGCACCAGGCCGATGCGGCGGAAGGCCTGCAGGAAATAGGCGCTCTCGCCGGCCACGATCAGGTCGCAGATCAGCGCCAGCGACGCGCCGACCCCGGCCGCCACGCCGTTCACCGCCGCGACCAGCGGCTTGGGCGACTTGCGCACCGCGCTGACGAAGGGGTTGTAGACCTTGAGCAGGGACTGGTTGGGCCCGCCCGGCGCGTCGGTGATCCGGCCGCCGCCGCCCGAGAGGTTGGCGCCGGAGCAGAAGCCCCGGCCTTCGCCGGTCAGGACGATGGCGCGCACCTCGGGGTTGGCGACGAAGCTCTCGAAAGCCGCGGTCAGGCCTTCCATCAGGTCCATGCCGGCGGCGTTCAGCGTCGCCGGATCGTCGAGCGTGATGATGCCGATGCGGCCCTGGACCTCGGTCCTGACCTTCGCGGGGGATTGGGCGCCGTCCATGGGGTTCTCCAGTTCGAGACTTCGCTCGATCTAGATGAACCTACCGCGGCGTCACGCCAGCAGAAAGCGCTTAGGCGGCGGCGACCGCGGCCATCGGCTGGGCGGCGGTGGTGCGATTGCGGCCGGCGTGCTTGGAGGCGTAGAGCGCCGCGTCGGCGCGTTCCACCAGGCTCATGGTCGTCTCCCCCGCCAGCCGCTCGGCATAGCCGGCCGAGACGGTGATGGTGCCGAGGTCCTCGTTGGTCGAGCGGCGCTTGAGCGAGCGGGACGACACCTCCAGACGGATCTCCTCCAGGACGGCCTGGGCCGTGCGGCCGTTCTCGGCCGGGAAGATGATCGCGAACTCCTCGCCGCCATAGCGCGCGGCCAGGCGGGGCGCGGCGCCCATGCGGCCGATCACGCTGGCCACGTAGCGCAGCACCTGGTCGCCGATCTGGTGGCCCCAGGCGTCGTTGAAACCCTTGAAGTGGTCGATGTCGATGATCGCCAGCGTCATGCCCTTGCCTTCGTCGTCGGCGCGCTCGCAGGCGGTCTCCAGCTGCTCGTCGAAGGCCTTGCGGTTGGCCAGGCTGGTGAGGCCGTCGGTCATGGCGTCCTTGCGCACCTGGTCGAGGTTCTCGCGCAGGCGGCCGAGCTCGGCGGTGGTTTCGGCGAGCCGGCTCTCCAGCACCTGGGCCTCGACCTGCACCTTCCGGGTGGCGGCGGTCAGGCCTTCGACGACGGCCTTGACGGGGCCGTCATGATCGCTCCCGAGCCGTTCGCTGGCGGTGGCCAGTTCCTGGCCGTATTCCTCGCTGGACCGTTGCGCGCTCTCGATGGCGGCGGTGACGGTCTGCAGTTCCTTGGACAGGACGTCGCCGGCCTCGAGGACGTCGGTGTTCAGCTTGGCTTCGGGCAGGTAGCGGGCGGCGAGTTCCTCGCCCAGCGTTTCGGTGATCGGTTCGCCCGCGGCCAGCAGGCGGTCGATCTCCTGGGCGAGCGGGCTTTCCTTCTCGGTGACGTAGTGGATCCAGAGGTCGAAGTTGCGCACGGTCGGCCAGACGTGGTTGGCCTCCATGACCTCGAGGGCCGTGCGCGCCAGTTCATAGGACCTGGGGCTGCGCAGCGCGGTCTGGACGTCCACGGACATGGTTCAGATCTTCCCGACAAGGCGCCCGCGCGATGCGAGTCACCCAACTGGAAGACAAACCTAAGGTCGGAACACCCAACGAGGCGTTAAGGGCGGCGCCATGTCGCGCCCCTTTCGACCGGCGCCGGCGGCGCGTCGCCCGCTAGTCGTCGGAACGCGGCGGCGGCGGCCGGGACAGGAAGGCCGGGACGTCACGGCCAAAGCCCACCACGCCGTCATCGCCGTCGTCGCGGTCGCGCGGGCGGCGTTCGGGCGGGGCGCGCTCGGGCCGGGCCGGGCGGTCCTTGGACCGGTCCGGGCCGCGTTCCGGGCGGTCCTGGCGTGCGCGGGGGCCGCGGTCGGGGCCGCGCGGCGCGCGCTCCGGCTCCCGGGCGGCCGGCTCCCGGGCTGGGGCTGCGGCCTCGGAAGGCGCGGTGGCGGGCGCGGCCTGCGGCTCAGGCGCCGGGCGGGCGTCACCGCCGCCGCCGCGGCGGCCGCGGGTGCGGCCGGTGCGCTCCGGCGGGCGTTCGGCGCGGGGCGCGGCGTCCGCGGACGGCGGCGGCGCGGTCGTGGGATCGAAGGGCGTCATCGACGCGACCTCGCCATGCACTGGGACCGGTCGCGGCCGCCGGTCGCGATCGCGGTCGCGGCTGGAGGGCGCGCTGCGCGCCCCGCCGCGGCCCCGGTCGCCGCCGCGGGAGCTGCGCGGCTCGTCCTTGATATTGGCCCAGTCGGCCTCCAGCACGATTTCCTGGGGCGCCTGGCCGATCAGCTTGAGCACCTTGTCGAGGTTGCGGCTGTCGGCCGGCGTGACGATCATGAACGTCTGGCCGCTCTTGCCCGCGCGGCCGGTGCGGCCGATGCGGTGGACATAGTCGTCGGCATGATGCGGCACGTCGAAGTTGAAGACGTGGCTGACGTCGGGGATGTCGAGCCCGCGCGCGGCGACGTCGGAGGCCACCAGCAGCTTCAGCGACCCGTTGCGGAAGCTTTCCAGCGTCCGCATCCGCGTCTGCTGGTCGAGGTCGCCGTGGATCGGGGCGGCGTCCATGCCATGGGTCTTCAGCGACTTGGCGACGATGTCGACTTCGGACTTGCGGTTGCAGAAGACGATGCCGTTCTTCACGTCGTCGCGCTCGATCAGCATGCGCAGCGCCGTGCGCTTGGCCTTCTGGTCGGCGGTCGGGATGCGCACCAGGTACTGGGTGATGGTCTCGGCGGTCGTCGCGGGCCGCGAGGCCTCGATGCGCACCGGGTCCTTGAGGAACTGCTTGGTCAGCCGGGTGATCTCCGGCGGCATGGTCGCCGAGAAGAACAGCGTCTGCTTCTTGACCGGCGTCAGCTTGAAGATGCGCTCGAGGTCGGGGATGAACCCCATGTCGAGCATGCGGTCGGCCTCGTCGACCACCAGCATCTGGACCCCGGTCATCAGGAGCTTGCCGCGCTCGAAGTGGTCGAGCAGGCGTCCGGGCGTGGCGATCAGCACGTCCACGCCGCGGTCGAGCTTCAACTCCTGGTCGGAGAAGGAGACGCCGCCGATCAGCAGCGCCCAGCTGAGCTTCTGCCCCCTGGCGTAGCGCTCGAAGGAGGAGGCGACCTGGTCGGCCAGCTCCCGCGTGGGCTCGATGACCAGGGCGCGCGGCATCCGGGCGCGGGCGCGGCCGGCGGCCAGCCGGTCGATCATCGGCAGGGTGAAGGCGGCGGTCTTGCCGGTCCCGGTCTGGGCGATGCCCAGCACGTCCTGACCATGCAGGGCGTGCGGGATGGCCTCAGCCTGGATGGGCGTGGCCGTGGTGTAGCCGGTGTCGGCGACGGCCTGCAGCGTGGCAGGCGAAAGTCCAAGTTCGGAAAATTCGGTCATTCGTTACGATAAGTGCGGGGTGGCCGCCCAAGGTGGGCCGGCGCGCCGCGGCGGCGCGGACGGAGATCGTCGCACGCGGCGGAACATACGGGCAGCGACGCCCAAGTCAACGCGTCCGACGTACCGAAGGTTCAGCTCGGCTTCCGGCGCCCGTGCGTTGTGCTAGCGTCACAATGTTACATCGAGGCCGCGACGGGGGACCGCATGAAGCGGTGGAAGCGCATTTCGGCGATCCTGGCGGGGGCGGCCCTGCTGGCCGGCGCGCGCGCCGGCGCGACCCAGAGCGGGGCCCCCGCGGGCCCCGGCGCGACGGTCAGCGGCGTCACCGTCGAGGCGGCGAAGCCCGCCAATCCGCTGGTCGATCCCACCACCCAGTTCGTCCGTGAGCACCTGCCGCAAGGCGCCTTCGCCGACCAGTATCCGCGGTTCCACGACGAGGTCTGCGTCAAGGTGCAGGGTCTGCCTGCGGAATTCGACGACTTCATCGCCAGGCGGATCGTCGAAGTGGCCCGTCGGGTCCGCGCGCCGGTCGCCAAGGCCGCCGACTGCACGCCCAACGTGCATGTGATCTTCAGCCCCCGGCCGCAGGCGCAGTTGGACGACATCGCCAGGCGGCGGGACATCCTCATCGGCTACCAGTTCCGGCCGCAGCTGCGGCGCATGTCGAAATTCACCCGCCCGGTCCAGGCCTGGTATGTCACCCGCAGCGTCGGCGCCGATGGCCGCGGGCAGCTCGACACCTGGGATCCGGATCGCTTCGACCCGGCGGCCGGGAAGGAGCCGCCGGCCGGGCGCGCCGGCAGCCGGCTCGCCAACGGCATGAGCGCCGAGGTGGTGCACAGCCTCATCCTGGCCGACGCCAACAAGGTCTCCGACATGAAGATCGGCGCCGTGGCGGACTATGTCGCGCTCCTGGCGCTCGCCCACTGGCAGGGTCTGGAGCGCTGCAACGCCATGCCCACGATCCTCAATCTGATGGCCGAGGGCTGCGCCGAGCCGGCGCCGGAAGCCCTGACCGCCGCCGATTTCGGCCTCCTCGAAGGCCTCTATAGGGTCGACCCGCGGGAATACGCCTCACAGCAGCGCGCGGTGATCGCCAGCGCGATCCGCAAGGCGCAGGCCGCCGACAAGGCGCAGCGCTAGGGTGATGACGAAATTATTTCCTCTTTCGCTCGTCATCGCCCGGCTTGTCCGGGCGACCCAAGATCGCCCGAGCCCCGGAATGATCCGCGGCGGCGCCGCGCCGCATCCTTATATGCGGAGATCATGGGTGGCCCGGACAAGCCGGGCCATGACGTTCTTTAATAAATTCAATTATCTGATTGAGTATTCAGCCTAGTGCGCGATGAGATCAGGCGATTCCACCTGAACCCATCAGGGTCGAGGGCGCAGCGCCGCCTCAGCCGGCCTTCTTCTCCTCGTCGTCCGTCGCGGGCTCGTCCGGCGGGATGACCGGCGGACCGCCGAGGCCGGCGCGCAGGTCCTTGTAGTTGAAGAGGGCGTTGTAGAGCATCCGGTACTCGCCGAAGTTCTGCCAGCGGTAGACCGGGTTGGTCATGAACATCAGGACCTGGCCCGCGCCCACCGGCAGATCGACGATGGCCGGGCGGTTCTTCACCTCCGAGGCGGCCACCATCAGGCCGCTCTGCACGGACTTGTCGCCGCCGGGGAAGCTCATCAGGACATTGTTCTGCTCGCGGAAGGGCAGGGAGAGCAGGGCGGTGGTGGCCCAGCGGACCGGCAGGGTCTCGCCCGTGTAGCCGTAGAAGATCGGATTGGCGGGCTTCAGCACCTTGGCGGTGACGATGGGCCCGGGCGCATAGAAGGCCTTGGTCGGCCGGCCGACCTCGACGTCCGGGGTGATGCCGAATTCGCCGGGCACGGCGCTCGCGTCCCCCAGCGTGATCAGCGTGCCGCCCTCGGCCACGAACCTGCGCAGCTCCTCCAGGCCCGCCAGCCCCATCCCGCCGCGGATGTCCGGCGAGGCGCCGTAGGCGCCCTGGGTCGGGTACTCGGCCGTCTTCGTGTAGGGCAGGGGCTTACCGCGCATGGGGATGTCGAAGACGATGCCCTTGGCCGAACGGCCCTGGCTCGGCACGACGATGACGTCGTATCTGGCCCGCAGGCCGCCCTTCCTGACCTCGTCCTTGAAGATCAGGTCGTAGGGCGTTTCGAACTGGTCGAAGGCGTAGCGCACCCAGCCGACGTTCTGGGTCGACCCCCAGGTCGAATAGACCGCGATGCGCGGCAGGGCGGCCTCGTGCGTCGCGACGCCGGGCGGCTTGTCCAAGGCGATGGCGGTGAGGCCCAGCGGGACCACCGCGTCCTTCAGCCGGTCGTAGGCGCGGCCCTCGACGATGAACGAGCCCGCCGGGACGGTGGCCTTGCCCGAGGCGAAGGCCCGCTCGGCGATCCGAACCGGGGTCCCCTTCAGCCGGTAGCGAAGCGTCGCCATGTTGATCGAGCCGTGGTCGAGGACGGCGTAGGCGCTCGCGCCCGCCGCCCCGATCGCGCCCTGCGGCCGGTCCTGGTCCACCGGCTCGGCGGCGACCTCGAGCGCCTTCAGGTCGGCGCTGGGCGTCACCTTCACCTGGGCCATCAGGCCCATGGTCCAGGCGCTGTCGTCGTAGGTGCGCAGCTTGTTGTCGGGGAACTTCTGCTTCTCCAGCAGGATCTTCGCCAGGCGGCCATAGGGCTGGTCGCGCTTGACGATGAAGGAGCCGGCCGGGAACTTGCCCTCCTTCAGCGTGACCTCGGCGGTGGTCCGGCCGACCTCGATCCCCTGGGTGCGCAGCAGGTTGATGAGGATCGCCGCCCGCGTCATGTCCGGCTGGTCGCCGGGAATGATGAAGGCGTAGGGCGCCTCGGTGCGGCCCGCCTCGATGGAATTGCGGCTCTTGCGGTAGAAGTTCTCCAGGATCTGCTGGGCGTTCTCGGACACCGCCTGCAGGCCGGTCAGGACGCCGGTCTCCATATAGTTGGTGTTGTTGCGCATCGACCATTCGACCGTCTTGTAGGGCGGGTTCGGGCGGAACCACTCGCGTTCGGTCTGGTCGTTTCCGTGCAGGTCCTCGCCCGGTCCCGCCACCGGCTTGACGTGGCGCAGCTCGGTCGTCGCCCCGCCGTTGCCGAAGGTCTCGTACATCTTGAAGAGGCCGTTGTGGTTGGTGGACATGAAGCCCACGTAGCCGGGCGACCACTCGTCCACGTAGCCATGGGTCCAGACGCCGGGCATGCCGTACTTGGTCAGCTGCGCCATCTCGTAGTTGGCGATCCAGGGCATCTCGCCGAACAGGATCGGGTCGAGGCTGGGGTTCTGCGGCGCCTGGCCGGAGAAGGTGTAGAGGAAGGGCACGGACTCATGCAGGTCGTGCATCACCGGCGGCCGCCACTGAAGATAGAAAGTCAATAGATTCCGGGCACTTAAGCCGGTGTAGTTAATGTCCCGGTTGTTGTCGTGGAAGATGTACTTGCCCCAGTAGGGCGCGCCGGGAACGGCGTTGAGGTCGTCGGTGTCGTCGATCTTGTTGCGATAGTACCAGTCGGTGTAGCGGTCGCGGCCGTCCGGGTCGGTGGCCGGGTTGATGCCGACGATGACGTTGCGGCGAATCCCGGCGATCAGCGGGCTGTCCTCGGCGACCAGCCGGAAGGCCAGCTCCATCAGCATTTCCGGCGGCCCGGTCTCGGCCGAATGCAGGCCGCCGAGCGCCACGTACATCGGCTTCGTATGGGCGATCAGCTCCTTGGCCTGGGCTTCGCTCAAGCCGCGCGGATCGCTGAGCTTCACCAGGTTGCGGCGATTGGCCTCCAGGTTGGCGATGTTCTCGTCGGAGGAGATCAGGACCACGACGGTGGGGCGACCCTCCTCGGTCTTGCCCGTGTCGACGATCTTCACCCGCGGCGACCTGGCGGCGAGCGCACGGTAGTACTTCAGGAGGTCGGCGTAGTGGTCGAGCACACGCGGCGCCCCGATGTCATGGCCCAGCACGTCGCGCGGGGACGGCGCGGTCGGTGTCGAGACCGGCAGGTGGTCGACCAGCGGGCTGGAGAACTCCGGCTTGGTGGTCCAGGCCTTCTGGTGCTCGGCGAAGACCGGGTCCATCGCCTGTTGCGCCATCGCCGCGGGCGGTCCGAGCGACGCCGTCGCGAGCGCGAGCCCGCCCAGCAGCAGTTTCAACCCCGACATCCGATCCCCCAGCGCCCGACGACGCGCCCTGGATAGCCCAGGGGAATGCGCTGTCATAGGTCGCTCGGGCGTGGCGCGCCCGCGCCTCGGCGCGCCCTGGCGCCGGCGGCCGGTACGAGCTCACCGGCCAGCTTGCGCAGGCCGACAGACGCGAGGTCTAGCGCCACCTGGTCGAACAAGTTTTCCGCGATCGGCATGATCGCCGCGACGGCATCGGCAGGCGCCCGGCTTTCGAAGCCGGCTACTTCCCATCCACCGTGTAGGCCAGGAGTACGTTGGTCCCGTTGCCGCCGGTGTTGGCCGCGCCGTTGAAGCCGCTCATCACGAATACCCGTCCCCCGGCGATGGCCGCGCCCAGGCCGTCCAGGCTGCCGCCCGGCTGGCCCTTCACCTGGTTGACCGTGTCGTAGGTCCGGTCGGTGGTGGAGTCGGCCCAGAGCACCTTGCCGGTCGCCGCGTCATAGGCCCGGAACCAGCCGTCCATGGTGCCGGAGAACACCACGCCCGGCATCACCGAGGGCGCCTGGGATTGCGCGCGCACGCAGCCGCCGCCGCCGCGGTCGCGGGAGCGGTCGCCGGCGTAGTGGCACGGCGCGACGGGCGCCGGGACCTGCCAGAGCAGCTTGCCGGTGGCCGGGTCGAGGGCGGAGAGGCCCGGTTTGGCGGGCGGCAGGCCGCCGGCGACGGCCTCGCGCCCCATCTTGCGCAGCGCCTCGTCCAGCAGGTTCACGGTGTCGGCGTTGGCCACGTAGAGCCGCTGTCCGTCGGCCGCCATGCCCCACTCGATCCCGCCCAGCGACGAGCCGGAGCCGACACGGGTGCTCCACAGCGTCCTGCCGCTGTCCGGGTCCATACCGAACACCACGCCGGATTTCTGGCCGGAGAGGACGACGTCCTTGCCGTTCGCGAGATGGAACAGGATCGGCGAGGCGCCGAAGTCGAAGTCCGGGCCGTCGGGACTCGGGCAGTTGATCGGCTTCTGGGCCTGGTTGCAGCCGACGATGAAGTTGTCGGCCTCGGTGACCTGGTTCGACCAGCGGATCTTGCCGGTCTTGACGTCCATGGCGACGATGGCGTCGGCCCCCTTGGTCGGGACCTCGGTGTAGCTGTCGCCGGTCGCCACATAGACCAGGCCGCGCTTGGGATCGACGGTCGGCGCCGACCAGATCGCCCCGCCGGCCGGACCCTGCATCATGGTCCCGGCGGAGTTCTTGTGGGTGGGGTGCAAGGGTTCGGTGATGACCTTGGTCTGCCACTGGATCTTCCCGGTCGCCAGGTCGAGGGCGGCCAGCGAGCCCTGGAAGCTGCAACAGCTGTAGGTCGGCTGGCGCGCCGCGCCCTCCTCGCCGGAGGTGAGCGGCACGAAGACCTGGCCGCCGGAAATGACCGGCGAGCCGGTGATCCCGGCCACCGCATTGGTCTCCAGCGGCGCGGACCGCCAGAGCTCCGCGCCGGTCTGGGCGTCGAAGGCGCGGACCGTGCGGTTGCGCTCGCCGATCAGGGTCAGCCAGCCGCTGGGCGAGACGCTCGACTTGACGATCATCGGGGTGGTGCGCGCGGCGGCGTTGTCGATGGCCCAGCGCACGCAGCCGGTGGCGGGGTCGAGGGCATAGAATTTGCCCGTCCGGTTGGTGATGAACAGCCAATCGCCGATCACCGTCGGCATCGAGCCGCCCGACATGGCGAAGGCCCACTTCACCTTCAGCTTCGGCACGTCGGCCCGGCTGAGGCCCGGATTGGCCTGGAAGCGGTGCGAACGATCGAGGCCGACGCTGGTCCAGTCGCTGGCGCCGGCCCGGATCGGCGGGTTGACCTGGCACTTCACGTCGACGCCGACCGGCGCGGGCGCGGCGCGGCCCTGCGCCGCCTGCACGGGCCGCGCGGGTCCGGCGGCCGTCAGATAGTCCGCGACGGCCTGTTTGTCAGCGTCGGACAGCCCCGCGGCCATGGGCTTCATGACGCCGTTGGTCAGGGCGTCGACGATGGTCGCCGCAGGGTAGGTGGCAAGGGTGGCGCGGCTGGGCGCGCGGTCGACCGCCGGCTCGTGACAGGCCTTGCAGCGTCCGTTGAACACCGTCTCGCCCGCCGACTGCGCCCGCGCCGCCAGCGGCAGCGTCAGGGCGACGGCCAGGCTCAAGGCCCAGGCCCAGATGTGGCGTTTCATGGTCTAGCTTCCCCCGGCGTTTTCTTTCACTCTGGGCGGGGACGGGCCGCGCGGCAAGACGCGGCGAGCGGGACGCACAGGCGGGGGCGCGGTGGACGATCCGTGGAACGAGGCCAATCTGGCCCGGGTGGCGGGCGATCTGGAAACCGCCGCCACGATCTATCTGGACGCCCTGCCGTTGAAGCCGGTGCCGGCCCGCCACCACCTCGGCGTCGTGCTGTCGGCCCTCGGGCGCACCGACGAGGCCGAGCATTATTACCGCGAAGCGCTGAGCCTGGGGCCTCACTACACGGTGGCCGAGCACAGCCTCGCCTTGCTGCTGCTGTCCGTGGGCCGCTACGGGGAGGGCTGGAACGCCTATGAGTCCCGCCGCCGGATCCCGGAGTTGCAGACGCCGAGCCCGGCGCTGCCCTGTCCCGAGTGGATGGGCGAACCGCTGGCGGGCAAGCGCATCCTGGTGTTCGGCGAGCAGGGCTTCGGCGACCAGATCATGTTCGCCCGCTTCCTGGCGCCGCTGCGGGCGCTGGGAGCCGAGGTCGCCTACATCTGTGCGCCATCCCTGCAGCGGCTGATCCCCGGCGCGATCTCCGTCGCGGCGGGCGACGCCCTCCCGCAGGCCCACTACTGGACGCTGGCCGCGACCCTGCCGCTGCGCCTTTCAGTGGACCTGGCGAACCTGCCGCCGCCGGTCGACCTCGGAATCCCCACGTCGGAGGGCGGCGGCGTCGGGGTGGTGGCGGCCGGCAGCCCGGCCCATGGCCACGATGCGCTGCGGTCCCTGCACGGCGCGGACGCCCAGGCGCTGCGGGCGCTCGGCCAGGACCTTTCCGTGGAGGCCACGGGCGCCGCGGACTTCCTCGACACCGCCCAGCGCATCGCCGGGCTGGACCTGGTGATCAGCGTCGACACGGCGACGGCCCATCTCGCCGCGAGCCTCGGCAAGCGAACCTGGATTCTCCTGCAGAGTCGCTACACAGACTGGCGGTGGGGCAGGGTGGGCGTGAGCTCGGCCTGGTACCCTTCGGCCAGGCTCTACCGCCAGGCCGGCGAGGGTTGGGATTCGACCCTGGATGCGATCCGCGGCGACCTGGCGGCGCTGGGGTCCTGATCCGGAGCCGGCCGAGGCCGGCGCGCCGGGAGCTGAACAGCGCGCCGCTGGGCGCAGGAAGGATGTCGCCATGCCGACCGAGCTCAGCGGATCGAACCGTGTGCTCCTTACGGCCCTGGCCGCGGGACTGGCCGCGGCCGTGGTCGAGATGGTCTTCGTGCTGCCGATCCAGGCGATGCTGGGCGCCTCCCCGGTGGTGGTGTTCCAGTCCATCGCCAGCGGCGCCCTGGGCAAGGCGGCCTTTTCCGGCGGCCTCGCGAGCGCCGCGCTCGGCGTCGGCGTCCACCTGCTGGTCTCGCTGGTCGCCGCGGCGGTCTATGTGTTCACCGCCGACCGCTGGCCGGCGCTGCTGCGGCGTCCGTTCTCGGGAGGCATCCTCTTCGGCCTGGCGGTCTATGTGGTGATGAACTTTGGGGTCGTCCCGCTCTCGCGGATCGGCTTCCACCTGCCCAAGTCGCCGGAACTGCTCGCCCTCAGCCTCAGCATCCACCTTTTCGCCTTCGGCCTGCCGATCGGACTGGTCGCCCGCGCGATGCTGACGCGCCGCTAGACCCTGTCCCGATTGGCCTGATTCAAGCCCATCGGGATGAACAGGGTCGTCGCTCCATGCTGGGAGCCCTTCCTATCCACTCACGATGATCCATCGTGAGTTGGAAGGGCTCTAGCGCCCGGACGGCGCCTTCGGCAGGCTCTTCAGAAGCACGTCGACCGCGGCCTCCAGCTGGGCGTCCTTGCCCTGCACGCTCTCTCCCAGCGGCCGCTCGACCATCACGTCGACCGGGCGCGGATGCATCTCCATGTCCTGGCCCTTGATGTCGAGGATGCGGATCGAGGGCACACGCACCACCGAGCCGTCGATGAGCGGTACGTTGGCGGTATAGATGATCCAGCCCGCCGTCGGCACGCCCACCACCTTGCCCAGGCCCAGGTCGCGATAGCCCTCGGTGAAGTCCTCGGCGTCGGAGAGCGAGGATTCGTTGGTGAGCAGCACGGTCGGCGAGCCCAGGGCCCGCTGGCCCAGCGCCTGGCGGCTGGGTTGGGCGGTGAAGTCGCGCGGCGTCATGGTCAGGTAGTTGCGGCGTGAAAAGACGTCCAGGACGTAGCCGTTGACGAAGCCGCCGTTGTTGTTGCGTACGTCGACGACCACGCCGTCCTTGCCCTGGTTCTGGGCGTCGAGGTCCAGGTACAGCTGGTTCAGCGAGTCCGACGACATGTCGGCGATATGGACGTAGCCCAGCCGCCCGCCGCTGATCTTCTCCACATAGGCCCGGCGGCCGTCGATCCAGTGGCGGTAGAGCAGGCCCGCGGCGACGGTCGAGGATACCGGCCGCACCACCGCTTCACGCGTTGCAGCGCCCGTGCGGACAGTCAGCACCGTGCGCTTGCCGGCGCGATCCAGCAGCAGGGCGTTGAGGCCCACGCCGGGCTCGATCTTGTGGCCCTCGACGGCGGTCAGCACGTCGCCGGGCTTGATCGAGCCCTCGATGTAGGCGGGACCCAGGGTGATCACCTCGCGGACCACGAGGCCCTTGCCGGCCTCGTAGGGCTCGCGTTCGAAGCGCAGGCCGAGGTCGGCGACGCGCGGGGGCGGACCGGGCGGGCCGTTGTTGATCCCCGAGTGCGAGGCGTTGAGCTCGCCGATCATCAGGTTGGTCAGGCGACGCATCTCGTCCGGCGTATGGGCGCCTTCGATGTAGGGCAGCCAGCGGGCGCGAAGCGCGCTCCAGTCCCTGCCGTTGAACTTCGCGTCGAAGAACATCCGGTTGAGCAGGCTCCAGGCCTCATCGAAGGCCACGACCTTTTCCTGGTCGAAGGTCACGTCCAGTTCGGCGGTGACGACGATCGCCTTGGGCCTGGGGGTTTCCAGCGGCGTGGCGGTCACCGTGCCGCCTTCCAGGTAGTAGAGCTGCTTGGAATCCGGCGTGAAGGCGGCGAACCGCTTGGGCCGCCGGGAGCTGGCGATCTGCTGCGGGACCGGGGGCTCCTTGGCCAGTTCGTCCAGGTTGTAGCTGTAGAGGCCCGTCTGGCGGGCGGACTCGGCGCGGAACACCAGGGTCTTGCCGTCCGGGCTGATCACCGGGTCCTCCGCGGAGATCTCCAGCGGCAGCAGGGTGGCGCGCTCGCGGATGCCGTCGAAGACGATGCGCACGGGCTCGACCTTCGGCTTCGGCGGGGCGGGCGAGGGCTCGGCCAGCTTCTCGGCGGCGTCGCCGGCCTTCTCCGGCGCCTTGGCGTCCGGCGTTTCGGGGGCGGTGGCGGGTGCGCCCGGGGGCTTGGCGGGCTGCGAGGGCTTGCGGTCCGGCGCCTCGGGCGGCTTGAAGAGGTCGCGGAACTCGTCCTCGCGATAGCGCGGCACATGCGGCAGCAGGTCGACGCGGACGATGTGGGTGTCCTCGGACCGCTGCGAGCTGTCGAACACCAGGTACTTGCCGTCCTTGGACCAGACGATCTGCGAGCCGGTGTCGCCATTGGCGAGGAAACTCACCGGGCGAGCGTCGCCGCCCGCGGCCGGGACGACCCAGACGTTGCGGAACGACTTGGGGTCGGTGACGCCGAAGGCCAGCCAGCGGCTGTCCGGCGACCAGGCGGCCGGGCTCGACTGGAAGCCGCCCAGCGCGCCGGACGACAACAGCACGTCCTTGGCGGGCGCGCCGCCGTCGCCGAAGGTGATCAGCCGCAGCTCGCGGCGATTGCGGATATAGGCCAGCATCTTGCCGTCGGGGGAGAAGACCGGGGCTGCGTCATGCACCGCGCCCGAGGTCAGCGCCCGCTCGTGGCGGGATCCGAAGTCATAGACCACGAGCTGATCGGCGAGCCCGCGCTGGGTGACATAGGCCAGGCGCCGGCTGTCGGGCGCCCAGGCCAGCTGGCCGCCAGCCGCGGGGCTTTCGGAGACCCGTTCGGCGGCGCCGCCATCCTTGGCGGCCGCGGCGAAGACCTGGCCGTGGGCGACGACCGCGACCTTCTTGCCGTCGGGCGACAGCGCCATGGCCTGGAAATTGGTCTCGCTGAGGTGCCGGTCGCCCGCGGACGCCGGCGCGCCGCGCAGGACGATCGGCACCGGCCCCGCCCGCCCCGACTTGAGGTCCAGCTTCCAGATCGAGAAGTCGCGCTCGAAGACGATGGCGCCGCCGTCCGCGCCGATGGCGGGGTAGAGCACGCGGCCGTCGGTGAAACGGGTGACCTGGGCCGGCGCGCCGCCGGCGACGGCGATGCGCCAGATGTTCTCCGACCCGCTCTGGTCGCTCATGTAGAACAGGCTCGCCCCGTCCGGGCTCCACATGGGCCACAGGTGCTTGGCGTCGGGCCCGAGCAGCCGGCGGTAGGGCGCGCCGTCGGCGACCGGCTTCAGCCAGAGCTCCGCCTCGTCGATGTGGGCGTGGCCGTTGCGCCACCACTGGATGCCGCTCATGCCCTTGGCCATCAGGGCCAGCGTCCTGCCGTCGGGCGAGGGCGCAGCGTTGAACTCGGCCAGGAATCGCTCGCGGCTGACCTCCAGCGGCGTCCCGCCCGAGGCCGGCACGCGATAGATGTCGGTCTGGCGCGCGACGTCGCCGGCGCCGGACGAGAAATAGATCCACTTGCCGTCCTTCGACCAGGCGTCGAGCTGCTCGGCGGCGTCGGACCAGGTCAGCCGGCGCACCGCGCCGGTGGCCAGGGTGACGATATAGATGTTGGGCGCGCCGTTGCGGGTGGAGAGGAACGCCAGCTGGGTCCCGTCCGGCGAATAGATCGGCCGGCTTTCGGTGGCGGGGTCGGTGACCAGCAGGCGCGCCGTGCCGCCCGCCGCCGGGACCGTCCAGATGTCGCCTCCGGACACGAAGGCGATCTCACCGCCATCGGGGGACAGCGCCGGCTCGGCCAGCGCCGGTTTCGGTGCGGGAGGCTGGGCCACGGCCGCGCCCGACATCAACCCAGCCGCCAGCACTATCGGAGCTAAGGCCCCGCACATCGCCGCCCAAACTCGCATCAAGACCCCCCGGACATCAGCCGGACTTTGCCTCGACCCGGCGGCCGGCGCTAGGCCCCGGACACTTGCGCCCTGAGCCATAGTCAGATTGAGGCGAGCGCCCCGCTCGCCCCGGGGCTGGATCCGGACGCTAGACGTCCAGGTCGGCGATCGCGAACTCGGCGTTTTCCTGGATGAACTGGAAGCGCAATTCCGGCTTGCGGCCCATCAGCTGCTCGACCAGGGCCTCCACCACCTCCTCGGCGCGGGGCAGAGTGACGCGGGCGAGCGTGCGCTTCGAAGGATCCATGGTGGTTTCCTTCAGCTGCGCCGGCATCATCTCGCCCAGGCCCTTGAAGCGGCTGATCTCGGGCTTCTTGCCCTTGAACTCCCCGGCCAGCAGCTCGTCGCGGTGGGCGTCGTCGCGGGCGTAGACGATCTTCGTCCCGTGGCTCAGGCGATAGAGCGGCGGCAGGGCCAGGTAGAGCCGGCCCGACCGGATCATCTCGGGCATGGTCCGGTAAAAGAAGGTGATCAGCAGGCTCGCGATGTGCGCGCCGTCGACATCGGCGTCGGTCATGATCACCACGCGGTCGTAGCGCAGGTCCTCTTCCTTGAACTTCGAGCCGGCCTGGACGCCCAGCGCCAGCAAGAGGTCGGTGAGTTCCTTGTTGGCCCCCAGCTTGTCGAGCGTGGCCGAGGCGACGTTGAGGATCTTGCCGCGGAGCGGCAGGATCGCCTGGCTCTTGCGGTCGCGGGCCTGCTTGGCTGAGCCGCCGGCGCTGTCGCCTTCGACCAGGAAGATCTCGGTGCCGTCGATGGCGTTGCCGGAGCAATCGGCGAGCTTGCCGGGCAGACGCAGCTTGCGCGTGGCGGACGCCCGGGCGACCTCCTTGTCCTTGCGCCGCTTCAGGCGCTCCTCGGCGCGCTCGATGACGAATTCCAGCAGCGCCGAGGCGACCTTCGGCTGGGCGGTCAGCCAGTGGTCGAAGGGGTCGCGGAGCGCGGTTTCCACCAGGCGCTGGGCCTCGATGGAGGAGAGCCGCTCCTTGGTCTGGCCCTGGAACTCCGGATCGCGGACGAAGACGCTGACCAGGGCGCCGGCCTGGGCCAGCACGTCGTCGGCCGTCAGGATCGCCCCGCGCTTCTCGCCGGTCAGCTCGGCATAGGCCTTGAGGCCCCGGGTCAGGGCGGCGCGCAGGCCCGCCTCGTGGGTGCCGCCCTCAGGCGTCGGAACCGTGTTGCAATAGGACTGCATGAAGCCGTCGGCCTCGCCGAAGCCCGCCGGCGTCCAGGCGATCGCCCATTCGACCTTGCCGCTCTCGCCGGGACGCGAGTAGCGGCCGGCGAAGGGTTCCGGGGTCACGGTCTCGATGTCCTTGATCCGTTCGGCCAGGAAATCCGCCAGGCCGTTGGGGAAGCGGAAGACCGCCTCGGCCGGCGTCTGGTCCTGGATGCGGGACGGGTCGCACGACCAGCGGATCTCGACCCCGCCGAACAGATAGGCCTTGGACCGCGCCATCCGGTAGAGGCGGGCCGGCTTGAACGCCACGCCCTCGCCGAAGATCACCGGGTCGGGGTTGAAGGCGATGGCGGTGCCGTGTTTGCGGGTGGGTCCCAGCTTCTCGATGCCGCCGATGGGCTTGCCGCGGGTGAAGGCCTGGCGCCACTCGAAACCGTCCTTCCAGGCGGTGACCTCGACCCGCTCGGAGAGCGCGTTGACGACGCTGACGCCCACCCCGTGCAGGCCGCCGGAGGTTTCGTAGGCCTTGCCGGAGAACTTCCCGCCGGAGTGCAGGACGGTCATGATGACCTCCAGCGCCGACTTGCCCGGATGCTTGGGGTGCGGGTCCACCGGTATGCCGCGCCCGTCGTCGGTGACGGTCAACTGTCCGTCGGCGTCGAGACGCACCGAGATCACCTTGGCGTGGCCGGCGACCGCCTCGTCCATGGCGTTGTCCAGCACCTCGGCGAAGAGGTGGTGCAGCGCCCGCTCGTCGGTGCCGCCGATGTACATGCCCGGGCGTTTGCGCACCGGTTCCAGGCCTTCCAGGACCTCGATGTCCTTGGCCGAATAGCCGCCGGCCGCGCCGCCGCCGGGCGGCGGACGCTCGGGCCGCGGCTCGTGGCTCTGCGCCAGCGGGGCGGCCGGCGCGGGGTTGAGCGCGTCGTCGAACAGGGAAGCTTGCGGCTGGGCGGCGGACTTGGAAGCGGGCGGGGTCATGGACCGGTCAGGTTGGGACGATTCTGGCTGCGCCCGATATGAATCGCCCCAGGCGTGAAGGCAATGCGGCGGCGCGCGCGGCGCGCGGTTCTCCACAAGGGCGCAACATAGCTCGACAGCCGCCCGCGACCGCGCTCCTATCGCAAGAAAGGGGTGGAAGGCCATGTCCAGCTGGAAGGACCCGGAGATCGCAGGGGTGCGGGCCCTGCTGGCCTCGCGCCAGCCCGCGCCCGGCGAGCCGCAGCCCAGCCGCGCGCAGCGTCGCGCGGCCATGGACGCTTTCGGCGAAATGGGCTCCCTGCCGCCGGGCTGCCTGCACGAGCCCACGGCGGTCGGCGGGGTCAGGGCCGAGCGCGTGGCGCCGACCAATGCGGTGGAAGGGCGGCGCATCCTCTACCTGCACGGCGGGGGCTACGTGGGCGGCAGTCCGCGAAGCCACCGGCCGCTGGTGGCCAGACTCGCTGAGGCCGCGCGCTCGGCGGCGATCTCGCTGGACTACCGGCTGGGCCCCGAGGCGCCGTTCCCGGCCGCCGTCGACGACGCCCTCGCCGCCTACCGCGGCCTGTTGGCTGAGGGCGTCTGGCCCGAGCGGATGGTGGTGGCGGGCGACTCGGCCGGCGGCGGCTTGACGCTCGCCCTGGCGCTGGCGCTGAAGGCCGAGGGCCTGCCCCAGCCCGCCGGTCTGTTCGTCATCAGCCCCTGGGCGGACCTGACCCAGGGGCACGCGACCTACCACACCAAGGCCGCCGACGATCCGATGATCACGCGCGAGCGGCTGGACGAAAGCGCCGCCGACTATCTGGGAGGCGGCGACGCGCGCGATCCGCTGGCCTCGCCGGTGTTCGGCGACTTCGCCGATCTCGCGCCCCTGCTGATCCAGGTGGGCTCGGAAGAGGCGCTGCTCGGCGACAGCCTGATCCTGGCCGAGCGCGCCGGTCATGCCCGCGTCGAAGTGCGGTTGGAGGTCTGGCCGGAAATGATCCACGTCTGGCACGCCTTCGGCGGCCAGCTCAGCGCCGCGCGCCGGGCGATCCGCACCGCAGGCGCCTGGATGGACGAGCGTATGGGCGGCTGACGGGTTCTTATGTCGTTGTTATGAGGGCTTCCCCAAGGCGCGGGATTCTCCCTAAAGTCGCGCTTATGACCAGCAAATCCCTTGTGTTGGCGTCGGCCCTGACCGCCCTGGCGTTCGGCGCCGCAGGGTCGGCGTCAGCCGCCTGCCAGTTTCAGAAAATCGTCGACGTCCCCGTCACCATGGATGGCTTGCGCCCGCAGGTGTCCGCCAAGGTCAACGGCCAGGACGCTACCTTCATGGTCGACACCGGCGCCTTCTTTAGCGACGTGACCGACGCGGCGGCGGCGAAGTTCGCCATGCGGCCGTCGGCGGCCCCGTTCGGCCTGGAGGTGCGTTCGGCCGGCGGGGCGACACGAGACGCTCGCGCGGTCGTCGCCCAGGACTTCAGCTTCGCGGGGGCGCAATTCCACAACATCGAGTTCCTGCTCGGCGGCCGGCTGGGCGGAGATCTCGCCGGGGTCATCGGCGAGAACATCATGGGCCCGTTCGATGTGGAGTACGATCTGGGCAACGGCGTGATCCGCTTCTTCAAGGCCGACGGCGGCTGTTACAACCAGAACCTGGCCTACTGGTCCGCGGGGATGGCGCTGTCGCGCATCACCATCGAGCAGCAGGGGCGCTTCATCCAGACGGCCGTCGCCAAGGCGGAGGTCGATGGCCACACGATCCACGTCAAGTTCGACAGCGGCGCGCAGCTCTCCACCCTGAGCCGCGCCGCGGCCGCTCGCGCCGGCATCCAGATGTCGTCGGAAGGCGTGCGGGCGGCAGGTGTCACCTACGGCGTCTACGGCAAGGGCCAGGAAACCTACCTGGCGCCGTTCGCGAGCTTCAAGATCGGCGACGAGGAGATCAAGAACACCCAATTGCGCATGGCCGACATCGCCCTGGGCGACAGCGACATGCTGCTGGGGGCTGATTTCTTCCTCTCGCATCGCATCCTGATCTCCAACACCCAGAAGAAGATCTATTTCACCTACAACGGCGGGCCGGTGTTCCGGCTCGGCGGCGCGGCGCGGCAGGTGGCGCAGGGCTCCAATGTGCCGGCGGCGACGAGCCCCGGGACCGCGGCGTCTGCGCCAGGGGCGGCGGCGGCCGGCGGCGACGGGCTGAAGTCGGCGGCGGAGTTCCAGCGGCGCGGCCAGGCCAATGCGTCGCGGCGGGAGTACGTCGCGGCCATCGACGATTTCAGCAAGGCCATCGAGCTGGAGCCCAGCAACGGGGCGCACTATCACGCTCGCGCCATGGCCCGGCTCGCCAACCGTCAGCCGGTGCTGGCCATGGCGGACCTGGATCAGGCGCTGAAGTACAATCCGAGCGACGTGCCCGCGCTGATCACCCGCGGCCGGCTCTACCTCCAGGCCCGCGACCCCGGCCGGGCGACGTCCGACTTCGAGGCGGCGTTGAAACTTGACCCGCAGAGCACGACGCTGCCGACCGAGATCGGCTACGCCTATGCGCGCGCCGGCCTGTTCGAGCCGGCGCTGCAGCAGCTCGACAGCTGGGTCGCGACCCACCCTCGGGACGACGCCCTGCCGCAGGTGCTGAACGCGCGCTGTTGGACCCGAGCGGTCTGGGGCAAGGAGCTCGACAGGGCCTTGGCCGACTGCGATGCGGCGCTCAAGGCCGACAAAATCTCCGGCGTCATGGACAGCCGCGGTCTGGTGCTCCTGCGCTTGGGCCGGTTGGACGACGCCATCGCCCAGTACTCGGCCGCGATCCGCCTGCAGCCCCGGCTCGCGCCCGCCCTCTATGGCCGGGGACTGGCGGAGTTGAAGAAGGGGGCGAAGGCCGAAGGCGCCGCCGACATCGAGGCCGCCAAGGCGATCGCGCCCGAGCTGCCGGCGGAATACCGGCGCTTCGGCCTCGCTCCCGAGGAGGCGCCTGGCGCCGCGAAATCCTGACCCCGTCTGGCTCTAGGGAACCTCGCCCGGGGCCAGCGGGCGGAAGTTGAAGACGATGTCCTCGCCGGTGGCGATCGGCTTGCCGTCGAGCGTCGCGGGCTTCAGCCGCAGGAAGCCCTGGAACCGCAGGGCCATGGTCCCGAACCCTTTGGCGGCGGGCGCCTGGTAGACCACCATGCAGTCGTGCAGGGCGCCGAGCCTGGCGACCAGGCAGTTCATCACCGCTTGGCCTTCGCCGCCGGCGCGCCAGGCCGCCGGGGTGAGGGTGGTCGAGAAGTCGCCGGGCTTGGGCTTGGTCGCCCAGTCCACGGGCGTTGCAGGGGCGGGCCAGGTGGCGGTGACGACCACCTCGGCGGCCTCCGGCCGCTTGCCCTCGGCCGCATGGGTCAGGCGGTATCGCGGCGCGAGCGACAGCAGCGCGGCGCCGAATCCCGCATGCTCGCGTTCGAGCATCAGCTGGCAGTCGGAGAGTTGGCCGCCCTTGTCGGCGAGGCAGTGCATGACCGCGCTGCCGCCGCGCCCCTTGGCCCTCGCCGCCGCGGGCCAGGCGGCCATCACCTCGGCGTCGCTTGGGAAGGTCGCGAGCTGGTCGGCGAAGGGTCCGTAGACGTGCGTGGCGCCGAGGCCGCTTAGCCCCTGCGCGCCGGCGGCGGAGGCGGCGGCCGCCAACCCGAGCCCCAGCGTAGCCGCCGCACCCCGCATCGCCCGATGAAGGCTCATTGCCGATCCTCGCCGCGGCTATTTCTTGGGCGCGTAGATCGCCGACAGCAGATCGGCGGTTCCTTCGATCCGCTCGAGGCGCGGATAGCGCAGACCCCCGTGGTAGTCGACCTCCACGGTCTTGTAGTGGTCGCCTGCCTTGACCAGCAGGCCCAGGGTTCCGCCGCCCTTCTTGCCTTCGGTGATCGCCTCCTTCAGGCGGTCGGCGTCGTAGGCGATGCCGTTGACCGCCAGGAGCTTGGCGCCGACGGTCAACCCCGCCTTGAAGGCCGGACCCTCCCACTGGACCTGGGTGATGTCGGCGTCCTTCCCGAGCACCAGGCCGATCGAATAGGTGAGGTCCATCGCGTGGCGGCGCATCTCGGCCGACTTGAAGTAGTCGGTGGGCGTCTCGGTGTAGACCAGCTTCCAGCCGCCGCGCGTCAGGCCGTCGAGCGGCGGCTTGGGCGCCACCTGGTTGATCCGCTCGTTGAGGAACTTCGCCCAGTCGTACGGCTCGACCTTGTTCAGGGCGGCGACCACGTCATCGAAGGTGTAGACCACCTCCGACCAGTTGCCGTCCTCGACCCCGAAGAAGGCCTTCGCGAAGTCGTCGAGCGATTTCTTGCCGCCCGATTTTTCGCGGATCAGGGTGTCGACGTCGAGCCAGACCAGCTGGCCTTCGGAATAATAGTCCTCGCTGCGCTGGAAACTGAGCCAGGGCTGCGGCCGGCGCGCGGCGATGATTGGATCGTTGGTGGTGTCCTCGACGGGCCGCCATTCGCGGCCGACGCGGTTGGCGTAGGTGGCGGCCGTGGCGGCCAGCGCGTCCAGCGCCTCCTGCTTGCCGAGCAGGCCCGACCGGCTGGAGAGCACGAAGCCCCAGTACTGCGTCTGGCCCTCGTAGACCCAGAGCAGGGACCCGCGCATCGGCACGTTGAAGTTGGGTGTCCACAGGTCTGCGGGGCGGCGGAACTTGCCGTTCCAGGAGTGGGTGAACTCGTGAGGCAGGAGGTCCCGCGAGGCCGCGTTCATGGCCCAGCGCGTGAAGTAGTCCGGGATGGTGCCGTCCTCGCTGGAGCGGTGGTGCTCCAGGCCGCTGCCGCCCAGACGGTCCGACAGTGAGAACAGGAAGTCGTAGTGATTGTAGTGGCGCGAGCCATAGAGCTTGTAGGCCTGCTGGACGAGCACCCGATGCCTCTCGATCTGGTCGGGGGTGGCCTCCAACAGCTCGGGGCGGTCGGCGATCACGTCGAGGTGGACCGGCACGGCGGCGCCGGGATCGAGGTCGATCCGCTTGGCGTAGCGGCCGGCGATCATCGGGGAATCGGCCAGCACGTCGAATGCGACGGGCTTGTAGTGGGTGACGCCGCCGGCGTCCGTCCCGGTGGTCTCCAGGGCCGAGAAGGGCGTCCAGCCGTCGGGGAACCGCACGCTGGGCTCGATCTCGATGCGGCGGGTGAAGTAGCCGGCCGGATACATGGCCAGGTTGATCCACTGCAGGCTCAGCATCTCCGGCGTCATGACGATGCGGCCCTCGTCGCCGGTGACGGCGGAAAGGAGGTCGAAGTCGACATCGACGCTGCTCGCGCCGGCGGGCACGTCGATATGGAAGGCGAAGACGTCCACCGGATCGCGCATCCAGGTCAGCACCCGGCCATTGGCGCGGAATTCGACGCCGCCGACGTTCTTCATCGGCGCGTTGGGCCCGTGGTTGCCGGGCAGCCATTGCGGATAGAGCAGGGTCATCGGCCCGGACCTGGCGACCGGGATCGTCTCGTGGATGCGGAAGATATGCCGGTCGAGGTCGGTGGCGTTGACCTGCACCTTCAGTAGGCCGGGGTAGGGCGTGTCCTGCGGCGCCTCGGTCCTGGGCGGCATCGGATAGGGCTGTGGCGCGGCCGAAGGCTGGGCGGCGGCGGCGCTCGCCAGGCAAACGGCGACGCAGGCAAACAGGGCTGACTTCAACGGACACGACCTTGAACGGGAAAGGATTTCCCGTTGTAGGGCGCATTCGCGGCAAAGCTCAACCGTCAGTTCTCCCTCCCTTTTATGGGGAGGGACAGGCCGCATGCGGCCAGGGTGGGGAAGCGTGGGCCAAGACGCGGGCTCGGCGCTCTTACGCGGCTTCCCCACCCATCTCGCTTGGCTCGCCACCCTTCCCATAGGGGGAAGGGAAGAGACCCGTCAGCATTTGAAGTACATGTCGAACTCGACGGGATGCGGATGCAGCGCCAGGCGCATAACCTCTTCCATCTTCAGCTCGATGTAGCTGTCGATGAAGTCGTCGCTCATCACGCCGCCGGCCTTCAGGAAGGCGCGGTCCTTGTCGAGGTTCTCCAGCGCTTCCTTGAGCGAGCCGCAGACCTCGGGGATCTTCTTCTGCTCGCGCGGCGGCAGGTCGTAGAGGTTCTTGTCGGCCGGGCCGCCCGGGTCGATCTGGTTGATGATCCCGTCGAGGCCGGCCATCAGCAGCGCCGTGAAAGTGAGGTACGGGTTTCCCATCGGGTCGGGGAACCGGGCCTCCAGACGCTTGCCCTTGGGGCTGTCCACGTGGGGGATGCGGATCGAGGCCGAGCGGTTGCGGGCCGAGTAGGCCAGCTTCACCGGGGCTTCGTAGCCCGGCACCAGGCGCTTGTAGGAATTGGTGGTCGAGTTCGAGAAGGCGTTGATCGCCTTGGCGTGCTTGATGATCCCGCCGATGTACCACAGGCACATCTGGCTCAGGCCCGCGTACTTGTCGCCGGCGAACAGCGGCTTGCCGCCGCCCCAGATCGACTGGTGCACGTGCATGCCCGAGCCGTTGTCCGCGAACATCGGCTTGGCCATGAAGGTCGCCGTCTTGCCGTAGGCGTGGGCGACGTTCTGGATGACGTACTTATAGAGCTGCAGGCGGTCGGCCATGACGATCATGGTGTCGAACTTCAGGCCGAGCTCGTGCTGGGCGGGGGCCACCTCGTGGTGGTGCTTTTCCGGCTTCATGCCCAGTTCGCCCATCACCGCCAGCATCTCGCCGCGCAGGTCCTGGGCCGAGTCGACGGGGTTGACCGGGAAGTAGCCGCCCTTGGGGCCGGGGCGGTGGCCCATGTTGCCCTCTTCGTACGCCTTGGCCGAATTGATCGGCAGTTCGACGGAGTCGAAGGAATAGCCGGTGTCGTTCGGCTGCACCGACCAGCGGACGTCGTCGAAGATGAAGAACTCGGCTTCCGGGCCGAAATAGACCGTGTCGCCGATGCCCGAGGACTTCACGAAATTCAGCGCCGACTTGGCGATCGATCGCGGGTCGCGCTCGTAGGGGGTGCCGGTGTCGGGGTTCACCACGTCGCAGAACAGCGCCATCGTGGTCTGCTGGTAGAACGGGTCGATGATCGCTGAGTCCAGGTCCGGGCGCAGTTTCATGTCGCTCTCGTTGATCGCCTTCCAGCCGGCGATGGACGAGCCGTCGAACATGGTCCCATCGGTCAGGAAGTCGTCGTCGACCAGGGCGATGTCGAAGGTGACGTGCTGCATCTTCCCGCGGATGTCGGTGAAACGCACGTCGACGTACTTGACGTCCTTTTCCTTGATCTGGGCCAGGATGTCTTTGGCTGTGGCGGCCATGGTTCTTATCCCCTTGATATGGTCTTGAGTGAGCGTGGGTTAGACGGCGTCGGCCCCGGTTTCTCCCGTCCGGATGCGCATGACGTCGAGGACGTCGGAGACGAAGATCTTGCCGTCGCCGATGCGGCCGGTCCGCGCCGAGGTCGCGATGGCCTCCAGGGCGCGCGCCAGCTGGTCGTCGGCCACGACCACCTCGATCTTGATCTTCGGTAGGAAGTCGACGACGTACTCCGCGCCGCGGTAGAGCTCGGTCTGGCCCTTCTGGCGCCCGTAGCCCTTGGCTTCGATGACGGTCATGCCCTGGACGCCGAGCTCCTGGAGAGCTTCCTTCACCTCGTCCAGCTTGAACGGTTTGATGATCGCTTCGATCTTCTTCATGGGTCCTCGAACGCGGCCGCCCCCCGAAGCCAGGGAGGCTTGGCGGTCGGAGGGACGGAGCATGTCAGTGCGGGGCCTCACAAGCGCGCTCGCGAGGGACGTCGCGTAGCATGCCCGGCAAACCGGCGGGCGCCTAGTTTCCGGGCGCCGGGGGCTCAAGAATCGATCAGGTCCGAAATGCCTTCAAGACCGGGGTTTCGGCCCCTAGGATCGCGGCGAAGTACGGTCGGAAGGCGCAGGCGGCATGGACGGGACGACCCCAGTTCTCATCGGAGCGGGCCAATTCACCTATCGGGGCGATCCGGGCGCCTCGCCGTCTCCGGTCGCCCTGCTGAAGATTGCGGCGCTTCGCGCCGCCGAAGACGCCGGCATCGGCGCCGCGGGCCTTGCGGCCATCGACGGCCTGGCCGTGGCGGGATTCACCATCGACGCGCCGGGCTCGACGCGGACCACGATCCCGCACTCATCCAATCCGCCGGCCAGCCTCGCCGGCCAGATCGGCGCCGCGCCAGGTTGGGCGGTCTACTCCCACATGGGCGGCAACACGCCCCAGCAGCTGGTCAACGTCATCGCCGAACGGATTTCGCGCGGCGAGACCGAGCTGGCCCTGGCGGTCGGCTGCGAGTTCCTGGGCTCGGCGATGAAGCGCCTGACCCGCGGTCTCGGCTTTGACGACTGGCGCGAGGACCAGGACCTGCCGGAGCCCGAGCGGATCGGCGATCCGCGGTCGGGGGTCAGCGCCTACGAGGCCCGGCACGGCCTCAACCGGCCGATCAACATCTATCCGATGTTCGAGAACGCGCTGCGGGCCCGCGACGGGCGCTCTGTCCGCGACCACCAGGCGCGGCTGGGCCGCCTGTTCGCCCCCTTCACCCGTGTCGCGGCCCAGAATCCGGAGGCCTGGTTCCCGATCGAGCGGACGCCCGAGGAGCTGGTCGAGGTTTCCGAGAAGAACCGGATGGTGGGCTTTCCCTATCCGAAGTTGCTGAACGCCATCATGGAGGTCGACCAGTCGGCCGGGGTGATCGTCGCCAGCGCGAAGAAGGCCCGCGAGCTCGGCGTGCCGGAGGACCGCTGGGTCTATCTTCACGGTTGCGCCGACGCCGCGGACCTTTGGTTCCCGCTGGATCGCCAGGACTTCCACTCCAGTCCCGCCATGCGGCTGACCGGCCAACAGGCCCTGGAGATGGCGGGCGTCGGCCTCGCCGACATCGGCTTCATCGACCTTTATTCCTGCTTTCCGGTGGCCGTGGAGATCGGCGCCGAGGAGCTCGGACTGGCGCTGGACGACCCGCGCGGCCTGACGGTCACCGGCGGCCTGCCCTACGCCGGTGGGCCCGGGAACAACTACGCCATGCACTCGATCGCCGCGATGGCAGGCAAGCTGCGCGCCAAGCCAGGCGCTTACGGCCTGGTGACCGCCAACGGCTGGTACCTGACCAAGCAGTCCACCGGGATCTATTCCACCACGCCGCCCGCGGCGCCGTTCGCGCGGCAGGATCCGGGCGTGCTGCAGCGCCAGATCGACGCCCTGCCGCACCCGGCCGTCACCGAAACGCCGCAGGGCCCGGCCAGGATCGAGACCTACACTGTCGTCCATCGTCGGGAGGGACCGTTCATGGGGATCGTCATCGGGCGCGACGCCGATGACCGCCGGTTCGTCGCCCTGACGCCGAACGATCCGGCGACCCTGGCCGGCCTCGAGCAGGGCGAGCAGGTGGGCCGCACCGGTCGTGTGGGCCCGGGCCCCGACGCGGCCGCCGGCGGCCAGACCAACCTCTTCGTCCCGGACTGAACCCGCATGGCCCGCCTCTATCTCATCCGCCACGGCAAGCCGGCCGCCGTCTGGGGCGGTGACGACGACGACCCGGGTCTCGACGAGATCGGCCGGGCCCAGGCGGACGCCGCGCGCGACTGGCTGTTGGCCCTGCCGCCGGACGAGCGCCCGCGACGCGTGGTGAGCTCGCCCCTGCGCCGCTGCCGCGAGACCGCCGAGCCCACCGCGCAGGCCCTGGGCGTGGCCATCGAGGTCGATCCGCGGGTAGGAGAGATCCCGACCCCAGCGGCCCTGGCCCCGGACGAACGAGGCCCCTGGCTGCGCAAGTGCTTCGCCGGCGCCTGGGCCGAGATCGAGGGCGACCTGGACTACGACGCCTGGCGGCGGGAGATCGCCGCCTCCCTCGCGGGGCGGGGGGGCGCCGCGGTGTTCTCGCACTATGTGGCGACCAACGCGGTGGTCTCGCAGGTGCTGGGCGATCCCAAGGTGCTGGCCTTCCGGCCCGACCATGCGTCGATCACGGTGCTGGAGACCGACGGGGACCGGCTGACACTGGTCGAGCTGGGCCGCGAAGCGGCCACAAGCGTGCTTTAGGATAAGGCGATAGGCATTTGAGTTCCCGACAAATACTCACGGTTGCCGAGATGACGCGAGCCGACGCGGCGACGATCGCCTCGGGGACGCCGGGACTGACCTTGATGGAGCGCGCCGGGACCGCCGTCGCCGACGCGGTCTGCGCGCGCTTCGCGAAACAGGGCGCCACGGTCCTCTGCGGGCCCGGGAACAACGGCGGCGACGGCTATGTGGCCGCCCGGGTGCTGAAGACCCGCGGCTGGCCCGTGGAGGTGCGCAGCTTCGGCGAGCCGGCCACCCAGGACGCCCAGGCGGCCAGCGCCCGCTGGGACGGCCCCACCCGGCCGCTGAACGGCGCGTTGGAGCCGGGTGTCTGGATAGACGCCCTGTTCGGGGCCGGTCTGTCGCGGCCGCTGGACGGGCCCGCGGCGGCCGCGGCCCTGCGCATGGCCGAGAGGCCGGAGAAGGTGGTGGCCGTGGATGTGCCGAGCGGCCTTGCGGGCGACACCGGTCGGCCGATCGGACCGGCCGCCTGCGCGGGGCTGACGGTGACCTTCCACGCCAAGAAGCCGGCCCATCTGCTCGAGCCCGGGCGCGATCGCTGCGGCGAGGTGGTCGTCGCCGACATCGGCCTCGGCGCCACCGACAGCAAGGTCACGGAGAACGGCCCCGACCTGTGGCTGCCGCGTTTCCCTTGGCCCACGTCGGCGTCGCACAAGCATGCGCGCGGACGGCTGGTGGTGGTCAGCGGGGAGGCCTGGAGCACGGGCGCGGCCCGGCTTGCGGCGCGCGCGGGCTTGAGGATCGGCGCGGGGCTGGTGACGGTGCTGTCGCCCCCGGAGGCGCTGGCGGTCAATGCGGCCCACCTGGAGGCCGTGATGCTGCGCAGTTTCGAGACCGACCTCGAACTGGAGCAGGCCGCCAAGGACGTGGACGCCGCGGTTATCGGGCCCGCGGCCGGCGTCGGCGAGCCCACCCTGCTCAACGTGCTGGCGCTGGCGCGCACGGGGGCGGCCCTGGTGCTGGACGCCGACGCCATCACGGTCTTCCGCGATGACCCGGAGGAGCTGTTCTCGCTGCTCGACCGCGACGATGTGCTGACGCCGCACGTCGGCGAATTCGAGCGTCTGTTCCCGGGCCTGCTGGGCGCCTCGCCCGAGCGGATCACCGCGGCGCGCAAGGCGGCCGAGCGGGCAGGGGCCGTCGTGTTGCTGAAGGGCGCCGATACGGTGATCGCCGCGCCGGACGGACGCTGCGCGGTGAACGGCAACGGCTCTTCGTGGCTCGCCACGGCGGGCTCCGGCGACGTGCTGGCCGGCTTCATCGGCGGGCTGGTGGCCCAGGGCATGGAGAGCTTCGAGGCCGCCTGCGCTGGCGCCTGGATCCATGCCGAGGCCGCCGAACTGCACGGGCCGGGGCTGATCTCCGAGGACCTCCCGGGCCTCGCGCCGGCGGTGCTGCGCCGGCTCTTCGACGAGCGCTGACAAAGAAGAAGGGGCGGCGGATCGCTCCGCCGCCCCTCTCGAAGTCCCGACCGAAAAACCCTAGAAGTCGGCCGTCAGGCCGACGAAGGCGTAGCGGCCTAGCGCGTCGTAGACCTGCGGGAAGGTGTTGCCGCTGCAGAACACCGCGGGACAGGTCCCGGCGCCGACCAGCGGCGGATCCTTGTCGAAGACGTTGTTCACGCCTACGCGCATCGTCAGGTTGTCCCGGATGGCCCAGCTGCCCGCCAGGTCCAGGTAGTTGAACGATGGGATGCGGAAGTCTGTCGTCCGGTTGACCGCGGTGACCGGGTTCAGCGACGTGCCGTCCTTCACCTCGCTGATGTAGCGCCAAGTGGCCGAGAGCGAGACCTTCCAAGGGGTCGCCCAGGTCGCCCGCGCCCGGTGGCGCCATTTCGGCGTTGGCGTTCCGCAGTCGGCGCCAAACCACCCGGCGCAGTCGAAGGGCGTATCGCCCGCCAGCGTCTCGGTCAGCAGGTGCTGGGTGTAGGTGCCGAGGAAGTTGAACGAGACGGCGCCGTAGTCCCCCACGCCCCAATCGGACAGGTTGGTTTTGTAATTGCCTTCCACGTCGATGCCCTTCGTGCGCAGCGAACCGAGGTTGAAGGTGGTGTCGTCGATGAAACCGTTGGTCTGCAGGAAGAGGGACCCCGTGCCCGGCGAGCGGTGGACCTTCGAGCAGAAGAACGGATTGCCGGTCGTCAGGCAGCGCTCGATGGTGACATCGGCGCCGATGGTGCCGATGATGCCTTCCACCTTGATATCGAAGTAGTCCACGGAGAGCGTCAGGCCCGGGATGAAGCGCGGCGCCAGGACGGCGCCCACGCCGTAGCTGTCGGAGATTTCGGGATTCAGGTGAGCGTTGCCGCCCGTGAAGCCGTTGTACTGCTGCGCCGGGTTTTCGAGGATCTTGCCGTACTGGCCCGGCAGGACGCCCGTGCGCGCGCAGTTGGCGGCCGTGGCGTTGGGGTCGTTGGCGGTCGGGTTCGTGCCGGAGCAGGGGTCGGTGCTGCCGTCGAGCTGCACCGACGAGGGCCGGAACAGCTCCTGGACGTTGGGCGCCCGCACCGCACGGGCATAGCTGGCGCGGAAGCGGATGTCGTCGACCGGCGTCCAATCGAGGCCGGCCTTGTAGGTGTTGGTGCTGAAGCCGAGGTTGTAGGTCGAGAACCGGTAGCCGGTCTCGAAGCTCAGCGCCTTGATGTAGGGCATGTCCTGCACGATCGGCACATGGGCCTCGCCGAACAGCTCATAGACGTCGTAGGAGCCGGAGGTGGGCAGCGTCGCGCCGCCCTGGCCAGCAAGGTCGCCGGTGGAGAACTCGGTGTCGACCCGCAGTTCAGAGGCCTCGTAGCGGTACTCGGCGCCGAGCGCGACGCCGATCCCGTCGCCGGCCCAGGGCGACTTGATGCCGTACTTGCCAAGGTTGCCGGTGACCGAGCCCGACACCACCTGCTCCTTGGTGGAACCCACCTGGAACCCGGGAACCAGGATGTAGGCCAACTGCTGCGGGGTGATGGCGCCGAGCTGGAACGGGTTGTAGGGGACGCAGTTGGGGTCCTGCCCGGTGAGCACGGCCCGGCACGTGATGGCGCCGGTCGCAGGGTCGCGGACAGCGTCCAGGGCCAGCGCGGTGCGGGCGAGCGAGAATTCGCCCCTATAGTTCTGCTGGTAGATCGCAGTGCCGTACTGGCCGTAGAGGTCGTAGGCCCAGCCATCGCCGAGATCGCCCCGCGCGCCCACCACCATCCGATAGTCGGTGTGGCGCAGGTCGGCGACGCGGTCGCCGCCTTCCACGTCCCGCCGCGAGAAGATCGTCGTCGCCGCGCCATTCGGTCCAAGCGGCGTAGTGCGCCCAGCGACGCACAGCGCGTTGGCTTCCTGGGCCGACAGGAACGGGTTTGAGCAGGAGAAGTTCTCGACCGCGCCGAAGATGCCCGAAGGCGCGATCTGGGCCTGCGACCGGTCGTCCATGAACATCAGCTGCGCATAGAGATCGATCGACTTGTTGATCTGGTAGTGTCCGAAAGCGCCCAGCGAATAGCGCTCGTCCGGCCGCTGGTAGAAGTTGAACGGCGCGAAGTTGAACTGGTCGGCCGTAGCGAAAGGCCGCAAGGTGTTGCCGGTCGTGCGATCCACGGTGAGCTGGGAGACCACTGAGGACAAGCTCGGATCGGAGAACACGAGGAAGTTGCCCGTGGCGTTGGTGCCCGACCCGCCGCACGTGAACTTTGCGCCGGAACTCAGGGAGCAGGCGCTGAAGTCGCGGTTGGCCTGCAGCACCGGCTGGATGTTGCGATAGGAGGCGTAGGCGGTGACGTTGCCTTTGCCGTCCGGCGCGCTGGCGCCGATGGTGATGGTGATGTCGTTGGTGGCGCCGTCGCGGACATCGCTCGCCGGCACGTTGAATTGAGTCGGGTTCAAGGCGTGGCGGGCGTTGACCAGGTCCTGAATCGTCGAGTTGTTGTTGTTGTGCTGGTAGGTGCTCGTCTGGGCTTCGATCCGCACCCCTTCGAAGTTCTTCTGCATGATGAAGTTCACGACGCCGGCCACGGCGTCCGCGCCGTAGACGGCCGAAGCGCCGCCGGTCAGAACTTCGATGCGATCCACGAGCGAGCTCGGGATGAAGTTGATGTCGGCTTCATCGTTGCCGTTCTGGGTCGGGTCGCCCGGCAGCAGCCGGCGGCCATCGATCAGCACCAGGGTGCGTTGGCCGCCGAGGTTGCGCAGGTTGACGTTGGCCGACCCCGTGGCCCCGTTCGACAGGTTGCCGCCGAAGCTCGCGAAGGCTTGCGGCAGGTTGTTGATCAGGTCTTCGATACGCGTGGTGCCCTGGAGCTTGACCTCCTCAGAACCGACCACCGCCACCGGGCTTATGCTGGTCAGGTTAGGCGTCGGAATCCGGGTGCCGGTCACCACCACTTCGGAGACCGCGGCGTCGGCGTCGGCGGCAGCGGCCATGGCCTGGGTCGCGGAGAGGCCGAGGAGGGCCATGCCGCAGATCATCGAGGAGGCCATCAGGCGCTCCCGTGTGCTTCGATTTTTCAAGGTCTATTCCTCCAGCGGCCGCGCCCGGTCAGAACCGGCCTGCTCCCCACAAAAGACAGGTCCCAGGACTCCAGATGGAGCCCCAGTTATGGTGGAGTTACTGAGTGACGAAGGAGGTGGTCAACGCGGATTATAGGGAAGTCAAAGTAATGTCTCGTACGTGTCTCGAATTGAGCACAAAAAGTGAAGTAATCAGAAATGATAATAATATAGTCAAATACGGCTGGGAATTTCTCGTGGGCCGCTATAGCGGAATAGCAGTGGTGAATTTCACCCGCTTCTTGACGAAGCTCGCCTCGTACCGCCGCACCGCCGGGTGGCCCGCGACATTGGCATCGGTGAAAGCGTTGAACTCCTCCATGCCGCGGAAGATGGCGATGCAGGAGATGTCGTAGGCGCCGGAAATCTCCATGCAGACCTGGACGTGCGGCGACTGGCAGAGATGGCTGCGGAACTCGCTCACCGCGGCGGGGGAATGTCGCTCCAGCTGGACCATCATGATGACGGAGATCCGCTCGCCGACCTGCCCGGGCTCGATGATCGAGACGTCGGCGGCGATCACGCCCTCGTCGCGGTATTGGCGGATCCGTCGCAGGATCGCCGACGGCGACAGCGGCACCCGGTCGGCCAACGCCTGAGCCGTGGCCTGGTTGTTCTCCTGCAGGGCGGCTAGGATCTGCACATCCAGGCGATCAAGTGGATAAGCCATGACGGTTCGCGTTCCCCAAGTCCGGGAAACCAACCACAGGAATCGGGCTCGCAACAGTTAACTTGCGTTCATCTGACATCGTATGATGATGCCTGGGTATTCGTTCTCGGGTTTGTTGCGATGGTGCATGTAGTTTTCTAATGAAGGATAGGAGAAAATCTCTCTCAAGATTGCAGTTCTATGGGTACGGCCCGCCGGATCAGGTCGTCGAGGCGATCGCGTAGCGCGCGGCCCTGATCGGTCAGGTGCACGACATGGCTGCGGCCGTCGGTGGGATTTAGGAAGGCGTCGACCAGACCCAACGCCGGGGGCTGGGCCCAGTCGGAGCCGCGGCGGCCCAGCGAGCGCAGGCTGCGCGACGCCGTCGACTGGGTGAGGCCTGCGACATAGGCGAGTTCCTGGACGCTGAGCCCTTCGTTCTCGCAGACGTAGAGAAAGGCCACGATCTCATTGACGCTGATGCGCGCATCGAGCGCCTTCAGCGCGAGGATCGCCTCGAGCAGGGAGTCCCTGGGACGCAACGGGGCCCTTATTCGTCAGCGTAGCGGTTCAGGGCGCCCGTCGCCGCCGACCGGGGCGCGGCGCGGGTCAACGGCAGCGCCTTGCGCTGGCGTCGCTCGCGCATGGCCAGCGTGGCGTCGGGGTAGGCGTCGCGCACCAGCTTGAGGATGTCCTCCAGGCGCTTCTGGTGATCGGCGGCTTCGATATAGTCGCCAACGTTCAGTTCGACGGAAATTTGGCCGCACAGCTTCATAGCCGTCCTCGACAGGAAACGTTTCTCACTGAAGGAAAGCGTAAGCCGATCCGGCTGCTTTTTTCGCGTTTTCCACACCGCTTGCGCGCCCGTTCGCTGCGTTCTGCGAACGTTGGACGCCAAAAAAGCGCAACTCTCGATTGTGAAAAATATGTAACCTATCCAAGGCGTTCGCCGGCTGTGAGGGCCATGAGGGCGAAGGAGGCGAGCCAGTGCTCGCCCATGTAGTCGCCCGCCACATGCGGCAGGCTGGCGGCCATGTGCTCCGCTGCGGCCGCCTCGGCGACCGAGGTCAGGGGATCGCTCGCCGGCAAGGTGGCGGCGATCTCGCGCCAGCACCAGGCCCGCGACAGATTGAGCCCGTCGAGGTGGGCGATCTTGCCGTCGCTGCGGTCCGACACCTGGACGGGGACGAACAGGGTGGCCGGCTGGCGCTCGGCGGCCCGCGGCAGGAAGTTCCTCAGCCAGGGCGCGAATTCGCTGGCCGGCAACAGGCGGCGCAGGCATTCCGCCTCGACCAGGGTTGCCGAGAGGAACTCGTCGCCGGAGGGCTCCCAAGCCGGCGCGTCGCGGTCGGCGAGGTACCAGGCGCGGGCCCTTTCCGCGAACAGCGCGCTCAGCGCCTCGTCGCCGGCGGCGACGGCGTAGTCCTGCGCCAGCGCGAGCGCGAAGGCGGTCGAGGAGTGGACCCCGGTGCGGATGGGGTACTGCGCCCTGGGCAGGAACTCCCGGAACCGGTCGGCGAATGCGGTGGCAAGCGGCTGCAGGGTGTCCGCCCACGGACGATCGGCGTGGGTCATCAACTCGGCCTGCAACTTCAGCAGCCAGCCCCAGCCGTAGGGCCGTTCGAACCCGCGCGAGGCGGGCCGGGCGAGATAGGCGACCTCGCCGGCGACCTTCTGCGCGGTCAGGGCGTCGTCGAGCAGGGCGCGGATGGCCGGGGCCTCTGGAATAGCCGGCTCGCGCCGCAGCAGCGAGGCCAGGAGCCAGTAGCCGTGCACGCAGGAGTGCCAGTCGAAGCTGCCGAAGAAGATCGGGTGCAGGTCGCGCGGGCCGCGGGCGTCGGCGGACCCGTCCAGGACGTGGTCGAGCTTGTTGGGGTACTCGCGCGTCACGTGGCCCAGCGCGATGGCCGCGAACCTCGAGGCGATCTGCGGCGTCAGGCGGTTATCGGGGGAAGGCGAGGACATACATCAGCACCGTGTTGACGATCAGCATGAGCAGGGCGGTCGGGACCTGGGTCTTGATCACCGCATAGCGGTCGGGAATCTCCAGCAGGGCCGGCGGCACCAGGTTGAAGTTCGCCGCCAGCGGGGTCATCAGCGTGCCGCAGAACCCCGACAGCATGCCGATCGAGGTGATCACTGCCGGATTGCCGCCGAAATGGCCGACCAGGATCGGGATGGCGACTCCGCCGGTCAGCACCGGGAAGGCGGCGAAGGCGTTGCCCATCAGCATGGTGAAGGCCGCCATCCCCACGCAATAGACGGCGACGGCGGCGAACCGCGTGTCGACCGGCAGCCAGGTCGTCACCAGGTGGCCGATCTGAGCGCCGACGCCGGCCAGGGCGAAGACGGCGCCCAGCGCGGCCAGGAACTGCGGCAGCAGCATTGCCCAGCCCACGGTGTCCGCCAGGCGCCGGCCCTCCTGCAATGGACTGGTCAGCGGCTGGCGCAACAGGGCGAGCGCCAGCACGAGGCCGACGATCACCGCGCCGCCCAGAGAGATCAGGGTCGCCTGCTTGGGGTCCATCAGTGGGACGCCGCCCAGCTGCAGGGGTTTCAACGCCAGCACCCCCAGGGCGACCACCAGGGGCAGCATGAGGGCCGGGGCGAAGAGCCGATTGCCGAACCGCTCGGACAGCGCCACCCGCTCGGCCGGCGTCGTCGTGGCCGGCTGGCTGCGGCCGATCAGGCCCAGGCCGGCCAGCAGGACCAGGCCGAGGACGAGCAGGCCGTTGCCGAGATCGCCCAGCCGGTCTCCAGCCAGGAAACTGAGCGCCGTCAGGCCCCAGAAGGCGGTATTGCCGGCCCGTTTGCCGTTGCTCCGGTCGCCGGCGCTGAACACGGCGAAACCGGCGAACATCAGGCCGGCCAGCAGATAGACGAACCCCAGCTTGATCACGTCTTGGCCCCGCGGGCGAGACGGCGGTCGAAGAGCAGCAGCCGCGCGCCATGGACCACGAAGGCGGCCAGCGCGGTAGGGATCGACCAGACGGAGATGTGGATGGGATCCAATACGATCTTGCTGGAGGTCAGGAAGCCCACGATCAGCAAGACGGAGCCCATGGCCACGAAGACGTCCTCGCTGAAGAACACCGCGACATTGTCGGTCGCGGCGGCCATGGCGCGGACCGCATAGCGGGTGGGAAGGTCCGGCGGGCCGTCGTGGAGCTCGGTGGCCGCCTCGGCCATGGGTGCGATCAGCGGCCGCACGGTCTGGGTTTGTCCGGCGATGGCCACCAGCCCGAGGGCCGCAGTGATCTGGCGAAGCGACATGTAGCCGATCAGGAAGCGTCCCGTCGTGACGCCCTTCAGCTTGGCGATGATCGCGGCCGCCCGCTCCCGCAGGCCCGCGCGCTCCAGCACGCCCACCAGGGGAAGCGCCAGGTAGGCGATGCTCACATAGCGGTTTTCGTTGAAGGCCTTGCCGAAGGCGGCGATCACCTGGAGCGGCGAAAGGCCGGCGAACCATCCGCTGGTGAGCGCCGCCAGCACCACCACCAGCAACGGGTTCAGGCGGATGGCGAAGCCCACGACGATGACGGCCACGCCCAGCAGGATCAGCATCCGGTCTCCTTCGCCAACGCCTCGCCCATAGGACCGCCTGCGCCGGCCTTGTGCAACGGGCGAGGCGGCTAGAGCAATATCGGGTCAGGTGGAACTGCCTGACCGCTGAATCGTGCTCTAGAAACAAAGGTGTAGACCCTGATTCAGCGTTCAGGTCGCTTCGACCTGAACCCATCAGGGTCTAGGCGCGGCGAGCCGCGAGCCAAGCGTCGGCCAGCCGCAGGAAGCCCGCGACGTCCACCGTCTCGGCCCGCGCCTGCGGATCGAGGCCGGCGGCGGCGAGCAGGGGCTCGCCGCCCAGCGCCTTGAGGCTGGCGCGCAGCATCTTGCGGCGCTGGCCGAAGGCCGCCGCGGTGAGCTTCTGCAGGGCGTCCAGGCGGGCGGGCGCAGGACGGTCCGTGCGGGGGGTCAGCCGCACCACGGCCGATTCGACCTTCGGCGGCGGGGTGAAGGCCCGCGCCGGGACCTCCATCACGACCTGGGCCTGGGACGTCGCCTGGGCGATCACCGCCAGGCGGCCATAGGCTTCCGAATCGACGGCCGCGACGATCCGCTGGGCGACCTCCTTCTGGAACATCAGGGTCATGGAGGCCGGCGACCAGGGCCCCGTCAGCCACTTGATGAGCAGGGCGGTGCCGACGTTGTAGGGCAGGTTCGACACCACATGGCCGGGCTCGCCGCCGGTCAGCACGGCCTCGTCGGCGGTCAGGGCGTCGGCGAAGACCAGGGTGAGCGCGCCGGAGGGGGCCGCGCCCGCCAGCTCCTCCAGCAAGGGGCCGAAACGCCGGTCCTTCTCGATGGCGACCACCCGGGCGTCCGCCTCCAGCAGGGCGCGGGTCAGGCCGCCAGGGCCGGGCCCGACCTCGATCACCCGGTCGCCGGCGGCAAGGTCCGCCAGGCGGGCGATCTTGCGGGTGATGTTGAGGTCCAGGAGGAAGTGCTGGCCGAACGCCTTCCTGGCCATCAGGCCGTGTTCGGCGAGCGCCTCGCGCAGCGGCGGCAGGGCGTCCAGGCTCACTCCGCCCGGGCTCTGGCGAGCTTGTCGGCCATGCGGATCGCGGCGATCAGGCTGTCGGCCCGCGCCAGTCCGCGCCCGGCGATGTCGAAAGCCGTGCCGTGGTCGGGCGAGGTGCGCACGATCGGCAGGCCCAGCGTGATGTTCACCCCACCCCAGAAGTCGAGCATCTTCACCGGGATCAGCGCCTGGTCGTGATAGAGGCAGATGGCCGCGTCGTATCGGCTGCGCATCGCCTCGGGGAACAGGCTGTCGGCCGGGTGGGGGCCGGTGGCGTCGATCCCCAGGTCCTCCAGCGCACGGACCGCTGGAGCGACGATCTCGATCTCTTCACGGCCGATGCCGCCGCCTTCGCCGGCGTGGGGGTTCAGGCCGGCGATGGCCAGGCGCGGTTCAGCGATGCCGAAATCGCTGCGCAGGGCCTGGGCGGTCACCCGGCCCACATTGACGATGGAATCGATGGTGAGCCGTCCCGCGACCTCGGCGATCGGCGTGTGGACGGTGACCAGCGCGACCCTCAGGTCCCCGGCGGTCAGCATCATCACCGGTCCGCGCGCGCCTTCGAAGCTTTCCGCCGCGGTCAGTTCGCCCAGGAATTCGGTGTGGCCCGGGAACTTGAAGCCGGCCTCGTAGAGCGGCGCCTTGGCGATCGGGGCGGTCACCACGCCGGCTACGGCGCCCGACAGCGCCAGCCCGACGGCGGTCTCGATCCACTTGATGATCGCCGGCGCCGCGGTCGGCGAGGGCTGGCCGGCCACGACCGGGCTTCTCAGCGGCAGGTCCAGGACCGGCAAGGCGTCCGGGAAGGCGTCGAGGGCCTCGGCGGGACGGAGCACCCTCTTGAGGATCGAGGCGCCGCCAGGCGAGGCCGAGGCCAGCGCCTGGAAATCGCCCACCACGAGGAAGGGCGGACCGCTCCGCCGAAGCTCGTTCCACGCCTTGACGACGATCTCCGGTCCGATGCCGGCGGGGTCGCCAAGCGTAAGGGCGAGCGGACCGGGCTTCACGGCGCCGCCACCTTCCTCACCTCGTCTCGATCGTCGCGGAATTCCGCAGGTCGCGCATGTAGCGGCGCGAGATCATGCTGAGCTGCTGGCCCGTCAGCCGGTTCTCGATCTGGTCGTGGTCGATCTGCGCGGCGCTGGCGGCCCGCTTGCCGCAGATGGCCAGGACATGGAGGCCGACCTTGGTGCGGATCGGGTCGGAGAGCTGCCCCACCTGCAGCCTGGTGGCCGCATCCTTGAATTCCGGCGACAGGTCGCTGACCTCGGCCTCGCCCAGGTCGCCGGCGACGACGCCCGGCGTCTTGCCGGCGGTCGCCTCGAGGGTCTTGCAGTCCTTGATGGTGGCCTTGACGGCCTCGAGCTTCACGCGCGCGGCGTCCACATCGGCCTGCGAGGCGGTGGCGGGCAGGGCGATGGCGGCCTGCTTCAGGCTGACCAGGGTCTGGCCGGCGCCCGAGCGCTTGTCCTTGAGGTAGATGATATAGACGCCGTCCTTCACGGGGATCGGCGCGGAGAGCTGTCCCGGACGCAGCTGGTCGAGCACGGCGTCGACCTCGGGCGGCAGCTCGCCCTGGCTGATCCAGCCGGCGTCGCCGCCGGCGGCGGCGGTGGAGGCGGCGGAGAACTGGCGGGCCACCGCGGCGAACGGCGCGCCCTGCTGGATCTGCGCCACGAGCTGGGCCGCGCCCTTCATCGCCGAATCCATGCCGCCGGTGCGGCCGGCGTCCAGGAAGACCTCGCTCACCTCGTACTGCGGCTTGGAGGCCGCGGCGATCAGGCGGACCTGGGTCGCCTTGATCTGGTCCTCGCCGATCCGCAGGCGGCTGCCGTAGCGCCCCCGGATCCACTTCTGCCAGCTCATCTGGGCGCGGATCTGCTCGAAGAGCGTCTCTGGGGCGATGCCCTGGCTGCGCAGGGCCGCCAGGAAGGCGTCGGTCTTGAGGTTGTTCTGCTCGGCCATGTTGGCGAGCTCCTCGCGGACATCTTCGTCGGTGGCGACGATGGCGAACTTCTGGTCCTTCTCGACGCGCCGCAGCTCCTGCAGTTGCAGCCGCTCGTCGACCAGGGAGACCAGGGCCTCCTGCTGGAACTGGGGCAGGGTGTCCTGCGTCGGCTGCGCGCCGGTGGTGGCGATCAGGAGGCGCATGCGCTGCGCCAGGTCGTAGGTGGAGATGATGTCGTCGTTGACGATGGCCGCCACGGCTTCCGACATCGGGCGCATGGGCGTGAGCGCCGTCGGCGGCGCTGCGGGCGCGGCGGCAGGTGTTTCCGGCGCGGGCGCGGGCGCGGTGGCGGGCGGGGCGACGTCGCCCCGCGGTTGCGCCAGCACGCCCAGGGGCGAGGCCGCGGCCAGCAGGGCCGCTACCATCACAGCGCCCCGCGCCCCAAGGCTCGTGACGTTACGCGCGCGCATCATGGATGAGATCTCATTCCCTCGTTCGGCCGCGTCCGGCCGCAGTTCCTAGTGTCCATAAAGTGGTGCGCCCAATGTGGCGAGCGTTAGGCGCACGGACAGTTGGTCGCTGGAGCCGAGCCGGCCGATGATAACGTCTTCATGCCGATAGAACACGTCCACGCGGATGCACTCGTCCTTGTAGAAGACCCCGACGTCGCGGATCACCCAGGCGTTCTGGATCAGGTCGCGGTTGCCGTAGGCGGTCAAACCCCAGTGCGCGGTGACCTTCAGGTCCCCGCCGAGGTCGGCGTTTCGCACCTTCACGCCGTTGATCCCCTGGTCGTCGGACAGGTAGCGGACGTAGCCGGAGCCCCACTTGGCGTTGACGTTGGCGCCCGCCTCGAGGCGGTGGACCTCGAGCGTGTCGGCGTCGAGCCGCGTGCGGGCGAAGAACGAGACCTCCTTCCAGGGCTGGGCGTCCGCCGCGACGATCCAGTCTGACTCGCGCGCGTTCAAGCCCGAGCCCGGCGAGAAGACGGCGTTGGGACGATCGCGGAAGCTGCGGCCGACCAGCAGGCTCGCGCGGCGGCCGTCGTCCCACAGGATCGAGCCGCGGCCTGCGACGTTGAGGCGCAGGCCGTCCTCGTAGAGATCGTAGCCCGGGAACTTGTTGGCCTGGAACAGCGTGGTCTCGTCGAACTCGAAGGCGATGGAGTCCTCGTCGAGGTAGATCGGCTTGCCGGTCGTCGGGTCGTGGCCGATCGTCACCTGCTGGACCCGCGGCGAGACGGCGATCTGCGCCAATGGCTCCAGGATCACCGTCGCGTCATGCCAGCGGCGATAGAGCGGATAGGAGATATCCGCGCCCGCCACGCCCACGGCCCGCGCCTCGTTCTGCGAGGTCGTGGCCGCTCCCACGCCGGTCAGGACGTCGCCCAGGCTGTAGCCGTCCAGCCGGACATCGACGAAGGGCTCGACCCGCAGACCGGAGTCCGAGGTGAAGGCTCGCCGCCAGTCCAGGCCCCCGCTGACGCGGCGGCTGTCGAGGCCCGGGAGCCTCTGCTCCGGGTGCTCCGGCGCCTGGTCGCGGGTCAGCGACACCGCGCTGGCGGTCATCCGCAGCCGGCCGCCCAGGATGTCGTTCGGGTCCTCGAATTTCGCGTCGACGATGGGGGCCACGACGGGGAAGGTGCGGTTGTTGTCGCCGGGGCGCAGCCCCTGGATCGCGAAGGCCGCCACCGAGGCGTAGGAATTGTCGTCCTGGCGGACCGCATAGGCCTGGCTGATCAGCCGCCGGTCGTCCGGCACATAGGGGCCGCGGGCCTGGTAGACGCGGCCGATGTCGTACTTGTCGAACAGCAGCGGATCGGAGGTCCGCTCGGCGGTGAAGCCGGCGACCCACTTGTCGTCCAACTGGAAGACGCCGCGGCCCAGGATGTAGCTGCGGTTGGTGTTGTCGCCGAAGCGGTTGCCGTTCGAATCGAGGTCGGCTTCGTGCGTGTAGCCGAAACGCAGGTCGATCTGGCCGTCGGTGAAGCGCTGCCGGTACTCCCCGTTGAGCAGCGGGTTGGCCTTTCCGCTGATCTGCGGGCTGATCGTCAGGTCGGCCGAGGGACTGATCACGAACAGATAGGGCTGCTCGTAGGAGAAACCGCGCCGCCGCGACAGGCCGATGCGCGGCGCCAGCAGGCCCGACGCCCGCTCGGCGGTGGGATCCGCGTGCCAGAAGACCGGGAAATAGAGGATCGGGATGCCGAGGATGCGGATCTTGGCGTGGCGGTAGTAGATCAGGTGGTGGACGCTGTCCTGCACCACCCGGTCGGCAGTGATCGACCAGGTCGGCTCCTTGGGCGTATCGCCCACGCACACCGGGCAGGGCGTGTAGATCGCCTTGTTCAGCTCCTGGATGTCCTCGGAGCGGCGCACGGCCGTGGCGCCGGCGATCAGGATGTTCTGGTTGGTGCGCTTGTCCTTCATGCGGGCGGCGAAGCCCATGGCGATGGCCGCCTGCATCTTGTCGTCGACGGTCAGCTGGTCGGCGTATTCGACGCTGCCGTCGTCGTGGATCACCTGCACGTGGCCGTAGGCGCGAATCACCCCTTGCGCCGGCGCGTCGCGGTCGCGGACCCGCGGCTGGCCCTCGGGCGGCGGCGGCGGCTCCTTGTAGACCAGCCGGTCGGCCCTGAGCGTGCGGTCCTCGTAGCGGACCTCGACCGAACCCTCGGCCGTGGTGACGCCGTTCTTGTCGTCGCGGACGAGCTGATCGGCCTCCATGTAGAGTTCGCCGGGTTTGAGGCCGTCGGTGTTGACCGGGGGCGGCTTTGGCCGCTCGGTCCGGACCCCTGTGTCGTTGAGAATCTGGCCCCGCTGATCCTTGCCGAGCGGGCTCTGTTCGAAGGAGGAGGTCGCTGGCGCGGGCTGCGCCAAGGCTGCGACCGGGCAGAGCGCGGCGATCGCCGCTCCGGCCAGCAGCGCCCTTCGGACCGCACGATGGGGGGTGGCTGCAGGCAGCGCACGCCGACGCGGACTCATCTTCGACTTCCGATCCTTATCGCGACGCGCCTCGTAGCCTGCATAGCCCGGCTCGCGGAGGATTCAACCGTCTTCGGTGTAGCAGAGCAGCGTCAGCCCAGACAGCAGCGCCACCAGGGCGGGCGCCCAGGCCGCCGCGAACAGCGGGATGATGTCGGCTCGGCCCAGCGCGCCCGAGAACTGATTGAAGAAGAACACTACGAATCCGAGGGCCACGCCGGCGCCTGCGAGGCCCGCCAGGCCCCCCAGCCGCACCAGGCGAAGCGAGAAGGCGGCCGCCAGGATCGCCATGGCGGCGAACATCAGCGGCGTCGCCAGGAGCTGCTGGAACCGCAGGCGGTAGCCGGAGGCGGAGAACCCCGAATCCTCGGTAAGCTTGATCGCCGCCGGCAGACGCCAGAACGCGATGGTGGCCGGAGAGGCGAAACGCTCCACCGCGGCCTCCGAATCGAGGCTCGAGCGAATCGACAGGCTGTCGGAGCGCACCGAACTTTCGCCGGCGCTCGCCTCGCGCACGTCCTTCAGCTGCCAGAAGCCCGGTCGCAGCACCGCCTCGCTCGCCTCCAGCCGGCGCTGGAACTCCGGCTGGCCGGCCTTGTTCTTCTGGTAGACGAACAGCGAGACGCCGCGCAGGCGCACCTCGCCCTGGACGGTGTCCCGGGACTTGGCGTGGATCACCATCTGGGTGTGCTCGTCGCCCTGGCGCAGCCAGATGTCCTTGGGCGCGTCGGCCAGGTTGTTGGAATTGATCCGGGCGCGGTCGGCCTCGAAGCGCGCGCTGAGCGCCGCCGAGATCGGGTTGATCGCCACCACCGCCAGGATCCCGCAGACGAAGGCGGCGAGCGCGGCGGGGCGGATGAACCGCCAGGCCGACACGCCGGCGGCCCGCATGGCCACCAGCTCGCTGCGCCGGTTCAGGCCGACAAAGGCCCCGATCCCGCCGAACAGGAAGACGAACGGCAGGAGGATCTCGATGACCGCGGGGGTCTTGAGCAGCGTCAGGCCGAAGATGTCCCCCGCGCTGACCTCGGCGCGCACGCCCAGGGTCCGCGAGAGGTCGACGAACTGCACCAGCAGGATCACCGAGGAGATCACCGCCAGCGCCGCGCCGACGCTGGCCAGCGTGCGGGCCAGGACATATCGCTCCAGCCGGGTCATGCGGGGACCGGTGCGATACGCGCCGGGCGGCGGCGGATGTCGATGAACCGGCTGACCCGCTGGCGGAAGATGCTGCGCAGGGCGATGGCCGTCGCGCCGAGCGGGATCGCGTACTGCAGGACGTTCAGCCAGACGTTCGCCTCGCTCGCCGACTGGGCGACGAAGCCCACGATCCGCACCACCGCGGCCGTGGCGAACACGATGGCGATGCGCCGGCCGTACCCCAGTCGGGAGAAGCCGCCGCCGAGGATCGCCGACAGCGCCATGGCCATGAAGGTGATGTTGTAGAGCGGGCTGGCGATCCGGTTGTGGCCCTCCGCCAGGAGCGCCTTGCGGTTCCGCTTTTCCCAGTCCTGCTGCAGGTCGGGGAAGAACAGCTCGTGCAGGTAGCGGTCCGAGTGCTTGTAGTGGACCATCTCGTCGGCGTTGTTCAGTTGGCCGAGTTCGAACGGATATTCGTTGAAGGTCAGGAACTGCAGCACGCCGCGCGGAGAGAAGGCCTGGGTAGAGCCGTCCTTCAGGAGCAGGACCGAGCCGCCGGCCCGCTTGGCCACGTGCCCGGAGTTGGCCATGTAGGTCGTGGCGCTGCCGTCATCCTTCATCTGGTGGATGAAGAGGTTATGCATTTCGCCTTTTCCGTCGACGCTTTGGGCGTAGACGGTCAGGCCCGGCACGGGCTCGGTGAACTCGCCCTCGCGGACCAGGGTGGCGGCCAGGTCGGTGCGGATCTCGAACAGCACCTCACGCAGGGCGCGGTAGGCCAGCGGCTGCACCCACAGGTTCATGATCAGGGCCAGGAAGGCCATGCCCCCAGCCAGCCGCATGGCCGGCGAGATGACGCGCCAACGGCTCATGCCTCCGGCGAAGCAGACCACGATCTCCTGCTCGGTGTGCAGCCGGTTGAGCGCGACCAGGCCCGCCACCAGCACCGCGATCGGCAGGACCAGGTTGGTCAGCTGGGGCATGGCCAGCAGGGTGATCTTCAGGAAGACGATGGCGCTCTGGCGCTCGTTGACGATGTAGTCGAGGCTCGAGAGGCTCTGGCTCAGCAACGCCACCGCCGTCAGCGCCGCCGTGGCGAGAAGCGTGGGGCCAAGCAGTTGGCGGAGCAGATAGCGGTCGATCAGGCGCATGGGTCGGAAAAACGGGCTCGCTAGGTTCTTTTTGCCGCGCCCCCGCCGCGGAGCTGATCTAAACCATGCGTCGCCATATCAGACAACCGCCGCGCGACGCCGCGGGCGGGGCTTGAGGTTGGCGCAAGACCTTCATCCCAGAGAGACCCTGCATGGAAATCCAGTTCGTCGCCGCCGCCGAGGCCCTGGCGCCCAAGACCGCGCTCGCCCGCATCGTCCACGAGGGCGTGACCCTCGAGGGGCCGCTGTCGCAGGCCGCCGCCGCCAGCCGGTTCACCGGCGCCAAGGGCCAGACGCTGGACCTGCTGGCCCCGACAGGCGTGGAGGCGGCCCGGCTGGTGCTGGTGGGCGCCGGCAAGGCCGAGTCGCTGGACGCCATCGGCGTCGAGCACGCCGCGGCCAACGCCTATCATGCTGTGAAGGCCTCGGGCCTGACGACGCTGCGGATCGAGCTGCCCGAGGGTTCGGCGGATCTCGCCTCGCACGCCGCCCTGGGCGTGCGCCTGGCCAGCTACCGGTTCGACAAGTACCGGACCAAGGAGCCGGCGGAGAAGAAGCCTTCGGTGATCAAGACCGAGGTTGTGGCGGACGATCCTGTCGCGGCCCTGGAGGCGTTCGCGCCCCTGGCGGCCCTGGCCGACGCGGTCAGCTTCACCCGCGACCTGGTCTCCGAGCCCGCGAACGTGCTCTACCCGGCCGAATTCGCCCGCCGGGTGAAGGCGCTGGAGAGCCTGGGCCTGGAGGTCGAGATCCTCGGCGAGCCGGAGATGATGAAACTCGGCATGGGCTCGCTCCTGGGCGTGGGCCAGGGCTCGATCCGCGAGAGCCAGCTCGCGGTCATGAGGTGGAACGGCGCGGCGGACAAGACCGCGGCCCCCATCGCCTTTATCGGCAAGGGCGTCTGCTTCGATACCGGCGGCATCTCGATCAAGCCCGCCGACAACATGGAAGACATGAAGTGGGACATGGGCGGCGCAGGCGCCGTGGCCGGGCTGATGCACGTGCTGGCGGGCCGCAAGGCCAAGGTCAACGTCGTCGGCATCCTCGGCCTGGTGGAGAACATGCCGGACGGTAACGCCCAGCGGCCGGGCGACGTGGTCACCTCCATGTCCGGCCAGACCATCGAGATCATCAACACCGACGCCGAGGGCCGCCTCGTGCTGGCCGACGCCGTCTGGTACTGCCAGGACCGCTTCAAGCCGAAGTTCATGGTCGACCTGGCCACGCTGACCGGGGCGATCATCATCGCGCTGGGGAACGACCTGGCCGGTTGCTATTCCAACAACGAAGAGCTGGCGGCGAACCTGATCGCGGCGTCCAACACCGAGGGCGAGCCCCTGTGGCGCATGCCGCTGCCGGCCCAGTACGACAAGAACATCGACTCGATGATCGCCGACATGAAGAACACCGGCGGGCGGCCGGGCGGCTCGATCACCGCGGCCATGTTCATCCAGCGCTTCGTCAACGGCGTGCCCTGGGCCCACCTCGACATCGCCTCGACCGCCTGGAAGAAGCCCTCGTCGGTGCCGACCATCCCCGAAGGCGCCACCGGCTATGGCGTGCGCCTGCTGAACCGCATGGTGGCGGAAAAGTACGAAGACTAGGTCAGGGCCTGGCCGCGGCGACCGCGGCCTTGTCCGCGAACTGCGGGTCGAGCCCGTGGGCGACGATCCGGACCTGGGCGTCGCTCAGCTTGTCCAGCTGTTCCAGCGTCGGGACCGCCGGGTCGAAGCCTGCGATCTCGCCGCGATGGGCGTCCATCCAGCGACGGTAGCCCTCGAAGACCCGCGTGTTGGCCTGGCCGTGCGGGGTGCCGCTGCCGATCTCCGAGGTCTGGATGCTGGAGAGCGGCATGCGGGGGAACTCGGCCAGCATCAGCTCCGACAGCTTGGCGCGGTACTCGAGTTCGGCCGAAAACAGGTGGGCGAGGCCGGTGAACTGCAGGTTGTCCAGGGAGTGGCGGCCTTCGTGCGCGATGATCGAGTGGCCGACCGACGCGTCCCAGTAGAGCTTGGCGTAGACCCGCGCATAGGGCTGGCCGGTGCGCCGGGATTCCGCCTGCGCCTTCTCCGCCACCTGGGCCGCCGCCTCCCGGACCAGGCGCGCCTGCAGGCCGGGCAGGTAGGCGACCGGCGTCTTGGCGAGCGCCGCCAGGTCCTGCTGCTCAAGCGCCGGCTGACGCGCCGCCAGCCGGCTGGCGATCTCCGGCTCGGTGCTGGCGAGCGCCTTGAGGCCCGCGGGCGTGTAGGCGGGCCTCACCTGGACGATCGTGCCCTTGTCGCCGCTCCAGCCGCCGGCCTGCGCCAGGCCGTCCCAGAGCCAGCTCTGGTAGCCGTTGGAGAGCATGTTCTCGATCAGTACGAAGCGCACCTCGCCCTTGCGCCCGAACTGCTCGATCTTCAGCGTGTCGTCCTGGACCACATGGCCGGCATGCAGGCTCGCAAAGCCGCCGGTGAGCTGGATCGTGCCGAAGAGGCCGAAGGCCTTCTGCAGCGGAATCCGCGGGTCGGCGGCCGTGGGATCGAGCTTGTGCGCGGCGTCCGCGACGATCCGGTTCAGCGTGGCCAGGAACGCCGCGTCGTCGCGATCGCCGCGGGCCGTGGCGCGGTTGAAGGCCAGGATCGCCGGGTCGAGCTTGCGGCGCAGGTCGTAGTAGGCCGCCACCCGCCCGTAGTCGGGGTCGCCGGCCGCCCGCTTCGCCAGCTCATTGGCCGCGTCGAACCGCTGCGCCTCGTCATAGAAGCCGCCTCGCACCAGAAGGCTCAGCAACGCCACCTGGTCTGCGGCCGGGGCGTACAGGGCGAGGCCGTCGCGGAATCGCCGCGCGACGTCCGCGTCCTTCAGCCCGAAGGGCGCGGGCGCATTGCGGTCGGTCAGCCAGAAGAAGCCCTTCCAGGCCTCCAGGGCCGCCGTCCCGGCTTGCGCCTGCAAGGCCCAGCCGAGCCTGAGCTTCTGGATGATCGGCGAGGCCTCGGCCATCGGCGAGACGCCCTTCAGCGCCTCGCCCGCGCTGGCGACGGCTTCGGCGCGGTCCGTCCCGGAGGCGGCCTCGTCGAGCCAGGCCCTGGCCTCGGCGCCCTTCAGGTCGGTGGTCTGCGCCGCACCGGGGCAGTCGGCGGCGCGTGCGCGGGCCTCGGCCGCCGCCTGGCGGGGCGCGCCGGACTCGTCGAGCACGCGCACGGTCATCAAGGCGGTGGCGCAAAGATCGACGCCGGTCGCCCGCGCCTCTCGCAAGGCGGCGAGCGCGGCGGGCGCATCGCGGTCGATCAGCCACCGGATGTGGGCCACGTCGCGGCTGGCGGCGGCGAGGTCGGCGGCCGGCGTCTCCGGATTCGCCCGGATGGCGCGCAGGGCGGTCTCGGCCTCGGCTACGCGGCTCTGGAAATAGAGGTTCTCGGCGTCGCGCAGGGTGGGCGCGGCCGCCGCGCCGCCGGCGATGGTCGCGGCGCCCAGGAGGCTTGCGAAGAAGACACGTTTCATCGGCGCACGCCCCGGCCTAGTCTCAAGGCGATGAATTCAGCGATGCGAGGCTCAGGCGTCTTGGACGAATCTGCAGTCGGCGAAGTCCCCGGGGTCCTGCGCGAGCTCGCGCGCGACGCCGGCGCCGTGGCGCGCCTGACCAGCCTGCCGCCGGAGGCGCGGCTCGGCGACCATGTGCACGACAATCCCTACCTGTCGCTGCACGTGCTGGGCGGCTACGGCGAGACGGGGGAGGACGGGAAGATCTGGATCGATGGGCCCGCGGCGGCCTTCCATCCGGCAGGCTCGGCGCACGCCGATCACATCGGCGACCGCGGCCTCACCACGGTGGTGGTGGAATTCGATGGCGGCTGGCTCGCTCATGCGCTGGGCGGTCGCCCGTTGCCGCAACGCTCGGTCTACTGGCGCGGCGGCCGGATTGGCTGCGGCGCCGCGCGCCTGGCGCGGTCCTGCCTGGAGCCCGCCGGCGGCGGCCGATCCGTCAGCGCGGCCCTGGCCTTCCTCGGCGAGGCCCTGGGCGAAGGCGGCGAAGGCGGAACGCCGCCCTGGCTCGCCCGGCTGGACGCCCTGATCGAGGCCGATCCTGACACCCGTCCGGCGACGCTGGGCCGCCGGCTAGGGGTCTCTGCGGCCTGGCTGGCGCGGGCCTACCGGGCCCGACGGGGCGAGGGTCTTGGGGAACGGCGGCGCCGGCGCCGCGTCGAAACCGCCGTATCGCTGCTCGAAGCCGGCGCTCGCTCGCTCGCGGACGTGGCGTTGGAGGCCGGTTTCTGCGACCAGAGCCATATGAACCGCGCCTTCGTCCTGCTGCTTGCAAGCACGCCCGCCGAAGTCCGGCGCGAGCGCGCGCGACAAGAGCGCGTCGCATGACGGAGGTCTGGTTCTACCACCTGGAGCGGACCGGGTTGGAGCAGGCCCTGCCCGAACTCCTGGAAAAGACGCTGCAGCGGGGGTGGAAGGCGCTGGTCCGCCTGCGCGAGGCCGACCGGCTGCAACAGCTCGACGGCTGGCTCTGGACCTACCGCGACGACAGCTTCCTGCCGCACGGCTCCGGCGACGAGACAGGCGCGGGCCGCCAGCCGATCCTGTTGACCACCGGCTTCGAGAACCCCAACGGGGCCGATGCGCTGTTCCTGGTCGACGGCGCGGAGCCCGGAGACCTGGCCGGCTACACCCGTTGCGTGGTGCTGTTCGACGGCGCGGACGAGGCCCAGCTGGCGGTGGCGCGCGCGCAATGGAGCGCCGTGAAGGCCTCCGGCGTTTCGGTCTCCTACTGGAAGCAGCAGGCGCGCGGATGGGAGAAGCAGGCATGAAGAAGCTCCTCGTCCCGATGCTGGCGGCCGCCTTGGCGGCCTGTTCCTCGCCCAGCTACCCGACCCGGGTCCAACCGCCGTCAGCCCCGGCGCCGGCGACGCCCGGGCCCACGGCGACGCCGGCCCCCGCAGCCCCGGACTCGGCGCTGCGGTCGCCCGTCCCAAGGCCGCAGGCGGCCACGCGCGACCAGTGCGGCGCGGCGCAGATGCAGGGCATGGTCGGCCGCCCCCGCACCGAGATCCCGGTCCCGGTCGACCCCGGTCGCCAGCGGGTGGCCTGCACCAGCTGCCCGGTGACCGAGGACTACAACCCGGCGCGCCTGAACTTCTTCTTCGACGCCGACAGCGGGCTGATCCGCCAGGTCCGCTGCGGCTAGACCCCGTCCCGATTGGCTTGAATCAAGCCCATCGGGCCGAACAGGGTCGTCGCTCTATGCTGGGAGCCCTTCTTATCCACTCACGATGATCCACCGTGAGTGGGAAGGGCTCTAGGCGTCGGGGATTTCCACGCCCAGCTCCCGCAGGAGCCGGATCCAGGCCTCGCGGCCGTCGCGGGCGGAGAACTTCGCCACGGCCGTGGCGCGGGCGGCGGCGCGCAGCGGTGCGGCCGCCTGTGGGTCCCGGCAGGCCGCGATCATCGCCTCGGACAGCGCCGCCACGTCGAAGAACGGCAGCAGCCGGCCGTTGACGCCGTCCTGGATGGCGTCGTGCAGCGGCGGGGTGTCGGATGCGATGACATAGCAGCCGCTGGCCATGGCCTCGACCAGCGACCAGGAGAGCACGAAGGGGTAGGTATAGTAGACGTGCGCGGTCGAGAGCCGAAGGGCCGCCAGCATCTGGTCGTGCGGCGCCTTGCCCAGGAAATGCAGCCGCGCCGGATCGACCTCCAGGCCCTCGAAGACAATGTCCCGCCAGGTCTTGCCGTCCGGCGGCTGGCCGCCGTAGGGGCGCGGGCTCTCGCGGCCGAACACCAGGACCTGGGCGTCGGGGACCTCGGCCATGAGCCGGGGCAGGGCGCGCGCGAAGATGTGCAGGCCGCGCATCGGCTCCAGGTTGTTGTTCACATGGGTGATCACCGGCGTCCCCGGCGGGATGATGCGGCCGTCCGGCAGTTCGAACGGCTGCGGCGGTCCCGGCCGGATCGTATCGACGTCGACCCCTTCGTGGATCACGCGCATCCGCTGGCGCAGCACCGCCGGCAGGGTGGAGGCCTGGAACTCGGTGGGGGCGACGATGGCGTCGGCCTCGGCATAGGCCAGCGCCATCACCACGTTCTTGGCCCGGCCGCGCAGCACGCCGTCCTCGGTGGTCTCGAAGAACTCCTCGTCGAAGTCGATGTCGAGCCCGCGGCCGTGATAGAAGAACTCCGCGAACGCCACCTGTTTGGCGTCCGGCCAGACCTCGTCCAGGAAGACGGTTTCGCCCCACCCGGGATGGCCCACGATCACCGCCGGATCGAAGCCCTCGGCCTTCATCATCTTGGCGACCCGCAAGGCGCCGCCGGCGCGGATCAGGTCGGCCTCGGCCCGCACCGCCCAGGGCAATATCCCCGGCGTGGTTCCGCGGTCGAGCACATAGCGGCCGATCGACATGCCCTCGACGCCCGGCGCGTTGCTTTGACCGATTGCCGCGCAGCGCACGCCGCGCGCGACCAGGGTCTCGGCCAGGTCGCGGAACTGGGCCGGGAAGTTGTTGTGGACGAAAAGGACCCCCGAAGGCATGGCGGTGTTCTGCCCGCGCCCGCGGCGGCTGTCACCTGCCGCCGAACCGATCGCCGCTTGGCGGCTCACGCCTTCCCGGCTAATGGCTCGGCCAGGCGGATGTGGCGGAACTGGTAGACGCACTGGATTTAGGTTCCAGCGCCGCAAGGCGTGGAGGTTCGAGTCCTCTCATCCGCACCAGCCTTCGCGTGCAAAGCACGCCAAGGCTGCGGCGCCGAGGCGCGAGGCGCAGGCGGACTGGTTTCGAAGCCTTGGCGAAGAAGGACCGGCATGACATAACCGCCGCCCTCCGCCGAGAGACCTCGGCGCTTGTTTTCATCCCAAGGCGGCCGCTCGGCGCTTCTCCAGCGCTGGGGCCAGAAGTTCGAGAATGTCGATGCAGATCGTTGAAAAGTCTGGCGAAGGCCTGAGCCGCGTATTCGGAGTGACGGTGCCGGCCGCCGACCTGGAGGGCCTGCTGGCCGCCCGCATCGCCGAGATCACCCCCACCCTGAACATCAAGGGATTCCGCCCGGGCAAGGTGCCGACCGCCCATGTGCGCCGCCTCTACGGCAAGGCGCTGATGAGCGAGGTGGTGGAAAAGACCCTCAACGAGACCACTCAGAAGGTCCTGGAAGACAACAAGCTGCGTCCCGCCGGCGATCCGGACCTGAAGCCGGAAGGCGACATGGAGGCGGTGATCGAGGGCAAGGCGGACCTGGCCTACGAGATCGCGGTCGACGTGATGCCGGAGTTCGAGCCGGTCGATCCCGCGACGCTCTCGCTGAAGCGCCCGGTCTACGAGCCGACCGACAAGGAAGTCGACGAGGCCGTGGCCGAACTCGCCAAGCAGAACCGCACCTATGAGTCCAAGACCGGCAAGACCGTGAAGGCCAAGGACGGCGACATGGTCGTCATCGACTTCCTGGGCAAGCTGGACGGCGTGCCCTTCGCGGGCGGTGCGGCCGAGGACGCCGAGCTGGTGCTGGGGTCGGGCCAGTTCATCCCCGGTTTCGAGGAGCAGCTGGTCGGTGCAAAGCCCGGCGACGACGTCCTGGTGAACGTGAGCTTCCCGGAGAACTATCAATCCGAGGAGCTGAAGGGCAAGGCGGCGGTCTTCGAGGTCAAGGTGAAGGACGTGAAGGGCGCGGTCGACGCGCCCGCCGACGACGCCTTCGCCGCGCGGCTGGGGATCGAGAACCTCGAGAAGCTGCGCGAGCTGCTGAAGGGCAATCTCGAGAAGGAATACGCCGGCGCCAGCCGCTTCAAGCTGAAGCGCGCCCTGCTGGACCAGCTCGACACCAAGCACGACTTCCCCCTGCCGCCGAAGATGGTCGAGGCCGAGTTCAACGCCATCTGGCAACAGGTCCAGCAGGACAAGGAAGCTGGCGAACTGCCCCCTGAGGACCTCAAGAAGTCCGACAAGAAGCTCCAGGAAGAATACCGCAAGATCGCCGAGCGCCGGGTGCGCCTGGGCCTGGTGCTGGCCGAGATCGGCCGGGCCAACAACGTCCAGGTGACCGAGCAGGAGCTGGGCGAGGCCATGCGCCAGGAGGCCATGAAGTACGGGCCCCAGGCCCAGCAGGTCTTCGACCTGTTCCGCCAGAACCCCAACGCCCAGGCCCAGTTGCGCGCCCCGATCTTCGAGGACAAGGTCGTCGACCTGATCGTCGAGAAGGCCAAGGTGAAGGACACCAAGGTCTCCAAGGACGACCTGATGAAGGACGACGACCTGCCAGCCGGCTACGGCGATGACGAGGCGCCCAAGCCCGCGAAGAAGACTGCGGCGAAGAAGAAGGCCGACTGACGCCCACGCTCCATAGGGCGACAGCGGGGCTACGGGCTTTGCGACAACCCCACGGGTCATCCCGGAAGCCGCGCAAGCGGCTGTCCGGGACCTAGACGTGGGACCGGCGCCCTATGATACGGGGCCTCGATCCGGCGATCCGTCCTGATGAAATCGAGTCGATGGGTCCCGGTCTTCGTGTCCCGCGAAACCGGGATGAGATTGCTTTGGGCGCCCTACAGGCCCCGCAGATGCTGGAGCAACTCGGCGTTCTCGACGCGGGCGCGGCGTTCGTTGATCTCCCGGGCCAGGCTGACCGGATCGCGGTCCTCGTCGCGGCGCGTGGCCGCCGCCCCGGAGAACGTCAGGGACTCATGAACAGGGACGACTTCGCCAAGCGTGGTCATCGCGTCTCTCCCAGTCCTCGGGTGGAGGACTCCCAGCATTAGGTTACCATTAAGCAATGTGACCGCCCCGGCGGAAAAGCGCCGGCCCTGCTCACGTTCGCTTGAGGTTCGGAAAAGGCGGCATTTCGCCGGGTTTGGGCCCGATGGCGCGCGAAATCCCCCGTCCGCGACCAGGAATCGACTTGGCTTGACCGCCTAACGGGGCCTAACCTGATCGCCGAACGCCGCGTCGTGACGGCCCAAGCCCACTCAGCCAGCGACAGTACGCCAGCCGAGTTCGCCTTCGCCGCCTCGGGAAAAGAGCGTCGCGGGATAGGGATCAGGGTTTTGCAACGTACGAGTACGTGGACTCCCGACTACTTCCATAAGGTCGTGGACTGCCAATACGCCTGCCCCGCGCACACGCCCGTGCCGGAGTACATCCGCCTCATCGCGGACGGGCGCTATTCCGACGCCTACATGGTCAATTGGCAGTCGAACGTCTTCCCCGGAATCCTGGGGCGGACCTGCGATCGCCCCTGTGAACCCGCCTGCCGGCGAGGACGCGTCGAGGAGGAGCCGGTCGCCATTTGCCGGCTGAAGAGGGTCGCGGCCGACAACAAGGACGACATCACCGCGAGGCTGCCCGCGCCTGCGGCGAAATCGAACGGCAAGCGGGTGGCCATGGTGGGGGCCGGGCCCGCCTCGCTGACGGTGGCCCGCGACCTGGCGCCCCTCGGCTACGAGATCACCCTCTTCGATGGCGACGCCAAGGCCGGCGGCATGATCCGCAGCCAGATTCCGCGTTTCCGCCTGCCCGAGGAAGTGATTGACGAGGAGGTGGGCTACATCACCGGCCTCGGCATGCGGCTTCGCCTCGGCGAGCGCATCGACAGCCTCAAGGCGCTCCTGACCGAGGGCTACGATGCGATCTTCGTGGGCTCCGGGGCGCCGCGCGGCCGCGACCTCGACCTGCCGGGCCGCGAGGCGGCGCGCGCCAATATCCACATCGGGATCGACTGGCTGTCCTCCGTCTCCTTCGGCCACATCGAAAGGATCGGCCGCCGGGTGATTGTGCTGGGCGGCGGCAACACCGCCATGGACTGCTGCCGCACCTCGCGCAGGCTGGGCGGCGAGGACGTCAAGGTGATCGTCCGCTCGGGCTTCGAGGAGATGAAGGCCAGCCCGTGGGAGAAGGAAGACGCGATCCACGAGGACATCCCGATCCTCAACTTCCGCGTCCCCAAGGAATTCACCCACGAGAACGGCAAGCTGACCGGGGTGCTGTTCGAAGTCGTCAGGGCCGAGGTCGACGACAAGGGCCGCCGCAAGCTGGTCCCCTCGGGCGAGCCCGACGAGCACTACGAGTGCGACGACGTGCTGGTCGCCGTGGGCCAGGAGAACGCCTTCCCCTGGATGGAACGCGACATCGGCATGGACTTCGACGAATGGGAGATGCCCAAGGTCAACCCCATCACCATGCAGTCGACGATCCCCAACGTCTTCTTCGGCGGGGACGCGGCGTTCGGGCCGAAGAACATCATCTGGGCGGTGGCCCACGGCCACGACGCGGCGGTGTCGATCGACCTCTACTGCCAGGGCCAGGACGTCTCCTTGCGTCCGCCGCCGGAGTTCTCGCTCGTCAGCCAGAAGATGGGCATCCACGAGTGGAGCTACGACAACGACATCCAGAACGACCGCCGCTACCGCGTGCCGCTGCGCGACAAGGCCGTGGCGCTCAAGGACGTGAAGATGGAGGTCGAACTCGGGTTCGACCAGGAGACCGGCTACAAGGAGGCCGAGCGGTGCCTGAACTGCGACGTGCAGACGGTGTTCGCCGACAACCTGTGCATCGAGTGCGACGCCTGCGAGGACATCTGCCCCGTCGACTGCATCACCTTCACCGCCGAGAGCGATGAGGCCGACCTGCGCACGCGGCTGAAGGCGCCGGCGCTCAACCTCACCCAGGACCTCTATGTTTCCGGCGCGTTGAAGACCGGCCGCGTGATGGTCAAGGACGAGGACGTCTGCCTGCACTGCGGGCTTTGCGCCGAGCGGTGCCCGACCGGCGCCTGGGACATGCAGCGCTTCACCCTGGAAATGACGCACGCGGG
>Ga0207695_10000572_pt1 | contig 75360 bp, 78 predicted proteins | sample KBSC54metaG_FD_184354 | JGI IMG/M metagenome (GOLD analysis project Ga0207695, IMG submission 184354) | Corn rhizosphere microbial communities from Kellogg Biological Station, Michigan, USA - KBS C5-4 metaG (SPAdes) (version 2) | ecosystem: Host-associated > Plants > Roots > Rhizosphere > Soil...
AGGGGTGAACAAAACGAGAACATAAGAACCCGGTGGAGTCAAGTATCTGGTGGTTTTTTTGGGGAAAGCCCCGGTCCGGGGGGTCAGGCCCGGACGCCGAAGCGTTCGGCGGCGCGGGCCTTGGCCTTCTGCGCCTCCGTCTCGCGGTCGCGCGGCGGGGCGTGGGTCTCCAGCGAGGTCAGGAGCCGCCGGCCGGCCGCGAACACCTCCTCGATGGCCGCCTCGAAGGCCGCCTCGTTGGCCTTGGACGGCGCGTTGAAGCCCGACAGCTTGCGCACGAACTGCAGCGAGGCCGCGCGGATCTCCGCGTCGGTGGCCGGCGGGTCGAAATTGAACAGGGTCTTGATGTTGCGGCACATGGGCTGGGGCCTCCCGGGGATGGGGGGCTCAAGATAGGGCGGCGGCGCGGGGAGGGAAGGGGCGGGGCGCCTGGGGATTGCTAGGCGACGCCGTTGAAATCCAGCCGCGTGATGCGGCGGGCCGCCACGTCGTACTCGACGCCGAAGAAGTCCGGGCCGCCGTCGCAGACGATCGTGGGGCCGCCCGTCGGCGACAGGGGCTTGCTGTCCCGCTTGGGAAAATAGTTCCCATAGATGAAGCGGCGGCCGCCGCGCACGATACCCACGTACTGGCGTCCCCAGCCCGCCGGCGCCGTGGTCCAACGCGGGTCGCCGCGGCCGAAATGGCGCGAGAGCGCGGCCGGCAACAGGGCCTCGAGCGCGAGGATGTCCTTCGGCTGCGGCTGCCAGGTGGCCTCGCCCTTCGCCGGGGTTCCGCGCGAGCATTGCTGGAGCATGGCGTCCACGCGTTCGCCCGGCAGGACGACGGCGCCGGGCGGCAGGGCGGCCGCCATGGCCGCTGGGCCGGACAGGGTGAGGCCGGCGGCGAGGACGAGGGCGGCGGTTCGCATGGGCGGGGCTCCGTGGGGCCGGGTTCCAGACGGCAGGAGGGGCGCCGGTCGGGAAAGGATTCAAGCCCTGGCGTCGAGCGTGCCTGGCCCCGCAACCGCCTCAAGGACGCTGGCGCGCCGCGAGCGCGGCCAGACGTTGGACCACGGGTTCCATGATCGAATTGCCGAGTTCCATGCTCGCGGGGCGATTGAGCGCGGCCAACAGAGCCGGGCGCGTCAGCCTGACGATCGGCACGCCGGGCGTGACGTCGTCGATGAACCGTGGGCCGCCATCGGAGAGAACAAGTCTGCCCATGACCTCGTCGCCGGACGCCGGCGGGACCCCGGCCAACGGCGCGTCAAGCATGATGCTGAGTTCGATGTCGTAGCGGTCGGGATCGAACCTGAACACAGTGATCCGTCGCCGGTTCGCGCTGATCAACAAGCCATAGGGCTCGTCGTGCAGCGTCTCATAGAGCTCGAACATCGCCCGTCCGCTGGCCACCGGCGCGACGAGGGTGCAGGCCCGATCCCGCGATACTCTTGTGGCCTCCGACAACTCGCCTGTGGCCTTCATGATCCGGTCAATGCGGGTCGTGCGCTCGCTGTATTCCAGGCTACCGGCCCCGCTGCCCGGAAGGTCCCAGCCGTGGAAGGCGGTTACCGTCGTCTCGGTGCGCTGGACCTCGCCGGACCCCGGCGGATCCTCAATGACGGTCGGCTCTTGCTTGATCATGGCGCGCCGGTTCCGCACCGCGGAGTAGGGCTTCGCTCCGACAACCTCGGCCAGGTTGGCGACGGACGCCTGCGTCGGCGGCTGGAGGCAGCCCTGGAGGAGCTGCTTGGCGAGGCCCGGCTGCGACGCGACGGACGCAGCCAAGGTGGGCCGTTCACCGCTTGCGAGGAGCGCGGCGGCGAGCGCAAGGACGACGACCTTGGATGTCACGCGATTTCCCCCAGCCGACGCCGGGTCAGGCTCTGGTTTCGCGACGGCGAAGTCAATTGGGCGGGCGGTGTCGCCCCAGGTCCTTGGCGTCGAGCGTGCCTGGCGCCGCAGCCGCCTCAAGGACGCTGGCGCGCCGCTGGCGCGGCCGGGCTCCGCCCGGTCCTTGACCCGGCTCCGGCGCCAGGCCGGTGGGCTGCCATGGACTTAAGGGCGGGTGTGGGCCGTGCGGCGACAAACCTCGATGAATGGGAGTTGGATCAGAGTGCCGCCTTGGCAATTGCCTGCAGAAGTGAGCCCAAGGCCGATCCACCCGCGATCAGAACAAGGATCAACAATATCAGGCGGACGAGTAGCCTGAAGCCAAGATATCCGTATAGCGCATGGAGAACGTGGCGACCCCCAGCCTCCACGCCCTTCTCGGATAGCTTTATGTAATCTGGTTTCATCGCGCTCATTCATCCTCGCCGCTGCAGGCGCTCATGAGAGTGAAGCCTGCCGACACATCTCTCGCATTGCGTGCGGGCCGTTCCGTACATTCTGCGGTCACATCCCTGCTTCTCAGCAGCGCGCGGAAACGTATCGTGCGGTCTGGCCGATCGGTGCTGCATGGTCGGGTCGATCATTAGCTGACGATCTGCCACGTGATCTTCACGCGAGCCTTCGGAACGCCGTTGAGGGCGGCGATCTGGTCGGCCGCATTGTCGATAATCTCGGCCGCGGTGCGCAGAGTGGGCGCCGCCCGCTGTCCGGTCAGTAGGAAGGCGTCCGTGACGCCAAGCGCTCGCGCAATCCGCGAGACCATCGCCCCCCTTGGCGTGACGCCATTTTCTTCCCAGTTCCAAACGGCCGTCGGTGACACGCCGACAATGCCCGCCAGTAGGGACTTGCTGAGTCCTCGCTCCTCGCGGGTCGTTCGGATTCGGTCACCTATCTTCGTCACCATTCTATGTCGCCTCCTACTTCAAGGTGAGAAATGACAGAAAATCGCAGAAAGCACAATTTTAATTCACGTAATATGAAGTAAAAATTCATATACTCAACCCTTCGTCGTGCGCGAAGGGTCGGTGGCGCCTGTCGGGATTGCAGTGATGCGATGTGGGCAAATCGGGCTGCCTGCAATCCGCTGAAGCGGATTGCACTCCCCCTTGCCTCCGCCCCCGTCATCCGCCATATCCCCGCTCGGAGATCGGCGGCGGGCGGACGCTTCGCCAACCTGGTCAGGGCCGGAAGGCAGCAGCCACAACGAATTCCGTTCCGGGTCGCCGTTCGGTCTCCACCTCATCCTTCCTGCTAGGTTTCATGGACGCCGGGTGCGGCGTGCGCTTGCCCCCTTGATGCAAGGCTATCGCATGCGAACGACATTCCGGGCTTGGGCGCCGCAGGCGCCGCCTTTTGAACCACCAAGCACACCAAGATCGCTAAGGCGCCCTGCCGGCGCGGGGCGGTGCGGATGGCTCTGCGCCCTTGGTGGCCTTGGCGTGCTTGGTGGTTTCCTTCGGACCGCCGCTCTGCGAGCGGCATATCGATAGCCCTGCCCCATCGACGAGGAGGGCTTTTTCCCCAGCTTGAACGGCGCGCGGGCTTTCCACTTTCGGGTGAGCGGGCCTAGATGATGTCCATGGGCGACGACGACCTGATCCCCGACGATTCCGACGCTCCGGCGCCCGAGGCGCGCGATCCCGACGCGCCGGACATGTTCGGCGATGCGGTGAAGCCGACGCTGAGCGACGACGCCTCGGCGGCCTATACGGTCATCGCGCGCAAGTACCGGCCCAGGACCTTCGACGACCTCTATGGCCAGGAGGCCATGGTGCGGACGCTGAAGAACGCGTTCGCCTCGGGGCGGATCGCGCACGCCTTCATGCTGACCGGCGTGCGCGGGGTGGGCAAGACCACCACGGCGCGGCTGCTGGCCCGGGCGCTGAACTACGAGAGCGCCACGGTGCACGAGCCGACGCTCGACCTGGCGGTGGAGGGGATCCACTGCAAGTCGATCATCGAGGGGCGGCACATGGACGTCCTCGAGCTCGACGCGGCGTCGCGCACCAAGGTGGACGAGATGCGCGAGCTGCTGGACGGGGTGCGCTATGCGCCGTCGTCGGCGCGCTACAAGGTCTACATCATCGACGAAGTGCACATGCTCTCGACCCAGTCGTTCAACGCACTGTTGAAGACGCTGGAAGAGCCGCCGCCGCACGCCAAGTTCATCTTCGCCACCACCGAGATCCGCAAGGTGCCGGTGACCATCCTGTCGCGCACCCAGCGGTTCGACCTCAGACGCGTCGAGCCGGAGGTCATCGTCAAGAACCTGGAGATGATCTCGGAGGCCGAGGGCGCGCGGGTGGAGGCCGACGGGCTGATGCTGATCGCGCGGGCCGCCGAGGGGAGCGTGCGCGACGCCCAGTCGATGCTCGACCAGGCCATCGTCCAGGCCGAGCCCGGCCAGACGGTCACGGCGGCGACGATCCGCGACATGCTGGGCCTGGCCGACCGGGCCCAGACGATCTCGCTCTTCGAACAGATCATGCGCGGCGAGGCGGGGCCGGCGATCGAGACGTTCAGGACGCTCTACGGCTATGGGGCCAACCCCGACCAGGTGATGCTGGACCTGCTGGACCACTGCCACGGGGCCTCGGTGGCCAAGGCGGTGGGGCCGGCGGCGCTGATCATGCCCAAGGACCAGGCGCAGCGGCTGGCGGCGGTGGGGGCGGCGGTCTCGGCCGGGACCCTGTCGCGGCTGTGGCAGCTGACGCTGAAGGCCTATGAGGAGGTGCGCCGCGCGCCGGACGCCGCGGCGGCCACCGACATGGCGATCATCCGCCTGGCCTACGCCGCCGACCTGCCGGGGCCGGAGGAGGCGCTGAAGCGGCTCCAGGCGGGGGAGGCTCCGGCCGCGGGACCGGGGCCGGTGTCGCCCAGCGGTCCGGCGGGCGGCCCGCCTTCGCCGACAGGGTCGGCTTCGGCGCGGCAAGCGGGGGGTCAGACGGTGGCGCGGGGGTTCGCGGCGCAGCAGGCGCAGCCGGCCAGCTCCAGCGAACCGGTGGCGGTGCTCAACACCTTCGAGGACATGCTGGCGCTGATCGAGAAGCGGCGGGACATCGCCCTGAAGCTCGACGTGGAGCGCTATGTGCGGCCGATCAGCTTCCGGCCGGGCGCCATCGAGTACGAGGCCGCGCCCGGCGCGCCGCCGAACCTGGCGCAACGGCTGGTGGGGCGGCTGAAGGACTGGACCGGCGAGCGCTGGCTGATCGCCGCGCAGGGCGGCGGCGGGGCGGAGAGCCTGTGGGAACGCCAGAAGCGCGAGGAGCGCGAGGTCCGCGCCCAGATCGAGCAGGACCCCTTCGTGCTGGCGGTGATGAAGACCTTCCCGGGCGCCGAGATCGTCGGCGTGCGCAAGATCGCCGAGGCCCAGGCGCCCGAAGGCTCGGCCACCGAGACGGAGGACGACGATGACGAAGACTAGGCGCGTCGCGCGATTTTTCACCACCAAGCCCACCAAGAGCACCAAGGAAGAGCGCGGCGCTCTTGGTGACCTTGGTGGGCTTGGTGGTTCGATCGCCTGCGGCGCGATGCTCCTGCTGGCCGGATCGGCGCAGGCGCAGACGCAGCTCAACGGGCCGCTGATCAACGAGCCGCTGGCGATCGCGCCGGGGTTCGACACCCATCTGCAGGTGATCAACATCCCGCCGGCCGGCGAGGGGCCGCTGACCACGGCGGGGCAGCGCGGGCACCGGCATCCGGCGTCCACCTACGCCTATGTAACCAAGGGCGCGGTGATCAACCGGCTGGGCGACCAGCCGGAAAAGCGCATCGAGGCGGGCCAGGCCTGGTCCGAGACCCCGCTGCAGCCGCACTATATCGTCAACGCCAGCCGCACCGAGCCCGCCCAGATCGTGGTCGTGCAGATCTCGAAGGCGGGGACCAAGGCGCTGACGGAGCTGCTTCCTCCAGTGAAGGTTGGGCCGAAATGAAGGACCTCGCCGGCCTGATGAAACAGGCCCAGGCCATGCAGCAGAAGCTGGGCGCCGCCCAGGCGGAGATCGAGCAGCTGACCCTGCTGGGCCAGGCCGGCGACGGGCTGGTCAAGGTGACGCTGAAAGGGACCGGCCAGATCGAGCGCGTCGACATCGACGACAGCCTGATGGTCCCGGGCGAGGCCGACATGGTGGGCGACCTGGTGACCGCCGCCCACGCCGACGCCAAGCGCCAGCTCGACCAGCGCCAGGCCGAGCTGATGCAGAAGGCCGCGGGGCCGCTGGCCGGCATGCCCGGCATGCCGAAGTTCTGATTTGGCCGCCTCCGCCGGACCCGAGATCGAGCGGCTGATCAGCCTGCTTGCCAAGCTGCCGGGGCTGGGGCCCCGGTCGGCCAGGCGCGCGGCGCTGGCGCTGCTGAAGAAGCGCGACCAGCTGCTGACCCCGCTCGCCGATGCGCTCGCCGAGGCCGCCGCGCGGGTGAAGGTGTGCGGGACCTGCGGCTCGCTGGACACCCAGGACCCCTGCGCCATCTGCAGCGATGGAAGCCGCGATCCGACCCTGATCTGCGTGGTCGAGGAGGTGGGCGCGCTCTGGGCCATGGAGCGGGCGAGCGCGTTCCGCGGCCGCTACCACGTGCTGGGGGGCCTGCTTTCGGCGCTGGACGGGGTCGGGCCCGAGGCGCTCAGGGTCAACGGCCTCGTCACGCGCGCCTCGCAGGACGGGGTGCGCGAGGTGGTGCTGGCGCTGCCGGCCACGGTCGACGGCCAGACCACCGCCCACTACCTGGCCGACCGCCTGGCCCAGGCCCACGTCTCGGTGACCATGCTGGCCCGCGGCGTCCCGGTGGGCGGCGAGCTCGACTGGCTCGACGACGGCACCATCGCCCAAGCCATGCGGGCCCGGCGGCCGGCTTAGGCGGCGGGCAGGCCGGCCAGCTCGGCGCAGAGCCGCCATAGCCGCATGCCGACCTGCGGATCGCAGGCCACCGGCGGCATGTCGCCGGCCTTTCCACGGAAGAAGAACCGGCCCGAAACGCCGGCGACGTCCGGCGAGGACGCCAGGTCGATCATCGTCCGCGCCGCCTTGTCCGCCGGCGGGAACACCCATCGCTTCATGAACTGGATCAGCAGGGCCAGCGGTCCGGTGATGTTCCGGCCGAACTGCGTCGATGTGGGCCCGGGGGTGACCGCATTGACCGTCACCCCGGCGCCCTCCAGCCGCCGGGCGAGATCGCAGGTGAAGATGAGATTGGCGATCTTCGAGCGGAAATAGGCGCTGAAGAGGCCATAGCGTCGCTCGCCCTGCACATTGTCGAAGTCGAACTCGGCGCGGGGCGCATGGGCGGTGACATTGATAATGCGGCTGCCCGCCGCCGACAGCCGGTCCAGCAGCAGGTTGGTCAGCAGGAACGGGCCCAGATGATTGGTCGCGAAGGTCATCTCGACGCCGTCGACACTGAGTTCGCGGGTCTGGAAGATCGCGCCGGCGTTGTTGACCAGCACATCCAGGTGGGCGGGAACCTGCCCGGCGACCCGGCGCACGTCGGCCTGCGACGACAGATCCGCCAGCAGGAGCTGCGGCGGCGCCCCGGTTGCGACCCTGGAGACCTCCGCGAGCGCCTGCGCGCCTCGCCCGGCGTCGCGGCAGAGCATGAGCACCTGGGCGCCTTGGCGGGCCAGCTCGCGCGCAGTGACGAAGCCGACCCCGCTGTTGGCGCCGGTGACGAGGACAACCTTGCCGAGCACCGGCAGTCTCCTGAGTGGGTTTAGGATACGAAACGGTATCGTATCGAAACGCCGACCGTCAAGGCGACCTATTCTCGACTCACCTTCCGCGCTAAGAACACAGCATGAACGGGTCCCTCATCGCCGCGCTGGCTTTTGCGCTCATCGCCGTCGCCGCCATCGCCTGGGCGCTGAGGGAGCGGATGCGGGCGGCGGCGGCGGAGTTGCGGGTCGAGCTGCTGCGCGAGCAGGCGGAGCTGGTGAGCGCCCAGCTCACCCAGTCGGCGACCGGTGTGGCCGAGGCGATCCTGAAGAAGAACGAGGAGGCGATCCACAATCGCGAGCAGCTGGCGCAGGCCCGGCTGGAGGCGCAGCTGAAGCCAGTGGCCGAGAGCCTGCAGAAGTTCCAGGAGCATGTGGCGCTGGTCGAGAAGGCCCGGGTCGAGGAGACCGGCGGCCTGAAGGAACAGATCGCCGCGATGCTGCTGGCCTCGACGGCGACGCAGGACGAGGCGCGCAAGCTCTCGGCGGCGCTCAGGCGCGGGGCCGGCGTGCAGGGGCGCTGGGGCGAGCAGACCCTGCGCAATGTGTTGGACCAGGCGGGCCTGAAGCAGCACTACGATTTCAGCGAGCAGACCTCCACCGACACCGAGGAGGGCCGCCGGCGGCCCGACGTGACGGTGAAGCTGCCGGGCGGCGGGGTGTTCGTCATCGACGCCAAGTGCTCGCTGAACGCCTTCCTGGAGATGCAGGACGCGACGGACGACGCCGCGCGCGAGGCCTGCGGGGCGCGCCACGTACAGAGCGTGCGCGGCCACGTGGCCGGGCTGTCGGCCAAGGCCTACTGGGACCAGTTCGACTCCTCGCCGGACTTCGTGGCGATGTTCGTGCCGCTGGATTCGGCCATGGCCGCGGCCCTGGACCGCGCGCCGGACCTGATGACCGAGGCGATGGACAAGCGCGTGGTGATCGTCACGCCCACGACGCTGTTCGCGCTCTGCAAGGCGGTGGTCTACGGCTGGCGGGTCGAGGAGCAGGCGGCCAACGCCCAGAAGATCGCCGAGCTCGGGCGCGAGCTCTACAAGCGCATCGCGGTGATGGGCGGCCACGCCGGGTCGGTGGGCAAGGCGCTGGAAGCGGCGGTCGCCCGCTACAACCAGTTCGTGGGCAGCCTGGAGACCCAGGTGCTGACCCAGGCCCGGCGGTTCGAGGAGCTGAAGGTCGACCACGAGGGCCGGAAGGTCGAACTGCTGGAGCCGCTCGACACCGCGGTCCGGCCGCTGACCAAGCTGACCCCCGACACGCCGCCGCAGGTGCGGCTGGTGGCCGGCGACGAGGGCTGAGCGGGCCCGCCCCGCCTGAGGCGCTTTGCCTCCCACCTTGACGCTCGCGGCCCTCGCCCCTACGTCCGCGCCATGGCGCTCAGAGAGATCCTCGTCGTTCCCGATCCGATCCTGAAGAAGGTGTCGGCGCGCGTCGACGTGGTCGACGACGCGCTGCGCGCCCTGATGGACGACATGCTGGAGACCATGTACGCCGCGCCCGGCATCGGCCTGGCCGCCATCCAGGTGGGCGTGCCCAAGCGGGTGATCGTCATGGACATCGCCCGGCCCGAGGACGACAAGGCGCCGCGCTACTTCGTCAATCCGGAGATCCTCTGGGCCTCGGAGGAAACCGCCCCCTACGAGGAGGGCTGCCTGTCGGTGCCGGAGATCTACGACGAGGTCGAGCGGCCGGCGCGGGTGAAGATCCGCTACATGAACTACCAGGGCGAGACGGTCGAGGAGGACGCCGAGGGCCTGTTCGCCGTCTGCATCCAGCACGAGATGGACCACCTGGACGGCGTGCTGTTCATCGACCACCTGTCGCGCCTGAAGCGCGAGCAGGCGGTGAAGAAGGTCAAGAAGCAGGCGAAGGCGGCGTAGGTTGATGACTCAATCAATTTTCCAGGACCGTCATGGCCGGGCTTGTCCCGGCCATCCATAAGCACCGATTCCTCCTCGTGGAGCGGTGGCCGCGCCGTCGCGATCCTGGCGCCACGGAGATCATGGATGGCCGGGACAAGCCCGGCCATGACGTAATTTAATAAGTTCAAGCACCTGATAGGGTCTTTACCCTAGGGGCCTCTGGCCCCGGCCTTCGCCGGGATGACTCGCTACGCGGTCATTTCTTTGCGTCGGCGTTGGCCTTGTTGAGGGCCGCGTCGGTCTTGGCGCCGGCGTCCTTGGCGCTGGACTTGAGGTCCTCGCCGGCCTTCTTCGCCCCGACCTTGAGCTTTTCGCCGGCCTCGTCGGCGGCGACCTTGGTCTTGGCGGCGGCCTCCTGGGTTCCCTGCTTGATGTCGGAGCCGAGGTCCTTGACGGCGGGGGTGGCGGCGACGCTCTTGGCCGCAGCGCCGACCTCGGAACCCACGGCCTTGAGATCCTCGCCGGTCTTGTCCTGGGTGGACTTGGAGCAGCCGGCGAGCGCCAGGCAGACGCCGAGCGCGGCGATGACGGACAGGGTGCGCATGGGGAGCTCCTTCAGCGGTCGCGGGCTCAACGGTCAAGCTTGGCGCCAGGTTCCCCACTTTGCGCACGGAGCCGGGCGCGGGTACAGGGACGACCATGCGGATCGCCTTCCTGGGAACTCCCGACTTCGCGCTGGCCGCGCTGCAGCGGCTGGTCGCGGCCGGCCACGACATCGCCTGCGTCTATTCCCAGCCGCCGGCGCCGCGGGGCCGGGGCCACGACCTGAAACCCTCGCCCGTGCATGCGTTCGCGCTCGAGCAGGGGCTTGCCGTGCGCACGCCGGCCTCGATGCGTGACGCCGCCGAGATCGAGGCCTTCCGCGCGCTCGACCTGGACGCGGCCTGCGTGGTGGCGTTCGGCCAGATCCTGCCGGCCGCGGTGCTGGAGGCGCCCAGGCTGGGCGCGTTCAACCTGCACGGCTCGCTCTTGCCGCGTTGGCGGGGCGCGGCGCCCATCCAGCGGGCGATCATGGCCGGCGACCTGCTGACCGGCGTCGAGGTGATGCGGATGACCGAGGGCCTGGACGAAGGCCCGGTGCTGGCCAGCGAGACCGTGCGCATCGGTTCGCTGGACACCGCAGGCACGGTGCACGACCGGATGGCCGCGGTGGGCGCCGAACTCCTGGCCCGCACCCTGGTGGACATCGAGGCCGGCGAGGCCGTCGAGACGCCGCAGGCCGGCGAGGGCGTCACCTACGCCAAGAAGATCGGACCGAAGCTGGCGCGCATCGACTGGACCAAGCCCGGCCGGCAGATCGACTGGAAGATCCGCGGGCTCTCGCCGCATCCCGGCGCCTGGTTCCTGCTGCCCACCGAGAAGGGGCCGGTGCGGGCGAAGGCCCTGCTTTCGGCCTTCGAGGACGCCGACGGGCCGCCCGGCCAGGTGCTGGACGACCGGCTGCTGGTGGCGGCCGGCGAGGGTGCGGTGCGGCTGCTTCGGGTGCAGCGCGAGGGGCGCGGGCCGCAGGACGCCGAGGCCTTCCTGCGCGGCCAGCCGGCGCCGGCCGGGACCATGCTCAGCTGATGCCCCGCTACCGGCTGACCCTGGAATACGACGGCGGGCCCTACAACGGCTTCCAGGCCCAGGCCGATCAGCCGACGGTGCAGGGCTCGCTCGAGCGCGCCGTGGCGGCCTTCTGCGGCGAGACCGTGCGGGTGCACGCCGCCGGGCGGACCGACACCGGGGTGCACGCCACCGGCCAGGTCGCGCACATCGACCTCGAAAAGGACTGGCCGGCGGAGACCGTGCGCAACGCGCTGAACGCCCACCTGCGCGGCGAGCCGATCGTGGTGCTGGACGCCGAGGTCGCCGCCGAGGGCTGGCACGCGCGGTTCTCGGCGACCGAGCGGCGCTACCGCTACCGCATCCTCAACCGCACGAGCCCGCCGGCGCTGGCGCGCGGCCATGTCTGGCACGTGAAGGGGCCGCTGGACGCGGCGGCCATGCACGCCGCGGCCCAGGCGCTGGTCGGCCACCACGACTTCACCACCTTCCGCGACGTGGCCTGCCAGGCGAAGTCGCCGGTCAAGACCCTGGACGTGGCGAGCGTTGCGCGGATAGGCGATGAGGTCGTGCTGGCGTTCGAGGCGAGGTCCTTCCTGCACCGCCAGGTGCGCTCGATGACCGGCTCGATCGCCGAGGTGGGCCTGGGCCGCTGGACGGCGGAGGACTTGCGGGCGGCCCTGGAGGCCCGCGACCGGACGGCGTGTGGGCAGGTGGCGCCGGCGGACGGGCTCTATCTGACGGGGGTGAGCTACGAGGCGTGAGCCTACCTCCCCCGCGAAGCGGCGGGAGGGGGACCATCCGCCGAAGAGCGGATGGTGGAGGGGGCGAACCTCGGGCGCTGAGGATCGGCGCCAGCCTGCGTCAGCAGAGGCCGCTCGCCCCCTCCACCACTCGCTCTTCCCCCGGCCTTCGCCGGGGTCGGCGAGCGGTCCCCCTCCCGCCATCGCTACCGCAATGGGGGAGGTAGGTTCACCCCTCCCCGAACGCCTCGAAATACCGGGCGATGAGGCGTTCGTAGACGGCCTGGAGCTGCAGGATCTCGGCGACGGGAGCGGCTTCGTCGACCTGGTGCATGGTCTTGCCGACCAGGCCCAATTCCACGACCGGGCAGAGCGCGCGGATGAAGCGGGCGTCGGACGTGCCGCCGGTGGTGGAGAGCTCCGGGCGGCGGCCGGCGACGTCCTCCACCGCGGCGGCCACCACCTCGGTGAACGGGCCGGGCTCGGTCAGGAAGGCCTCGCCGCTGATCTGCGGGACGACTGTGACGGAGCCTTCGAAGCCGCGGGCGGCCTCGTCGGCCTCGGCCTCGATCCAGCGGGCCAGGGCCTCGCCGGTATGGCTGGGGTTGAAGCGGATGTTGAGCCAGGCCCGCGCCGTCCCGGGGATCACGTTGGTCGCGGTGTTCGGCACGTCGATGCGGGTGATCTCCAGGTTCGACGGCTGGAACTCCGGATAGCCCTCGTCGAGCACCCGCTCCTGCAGCCGCAGCAGCAGGCGCAGCAGCACCGGCACGGGGTTGGCCGCGCGGTGCGGATAGGCCACGTGGCCCTGCACGCCGGAGACGGTGATCTCGGCGTTGATCGAGCCGCGACGGCCGACCTTGATCATGTCGCCGAACAGCTCCGACGAGGTCGGCTCGCCCACCACGCAATGGCTGATCGCCTCGTCCTCAATGTCGAGCGCCTCGACGACCATCTTGGTGCCGTGGGTCGCCACGCCCTCCTCGTCGCCGGTGATCAGGAAGGACAGGGAACCCGAAATCTGGCCGGCGGCGATGGCGTTGGCGGAGGCCGCGGCGAAGGCGGCGATGGCGGACTTCATGTCGGCGGCGCCGCGGCCGATCAGCAGGCCGTCCACCACCTCGGCGTCGAAGGCGCCCTGGCTCCAGGCGGCGGCGTCGCCGACCGGCACCACGTCGGTGTGGCCGGCGAAGCAGAGGTTGGGGCCCTCGGTCCCGTAGCGGGCGTAGAGGTTCTCGATCTCGCCGAACCTCATCCGGCGGCAGGAAAAGCCCAGGCCGGCCAGCGCCTCCTCGACGATCGCCATGGCGCCGGCGTCGGCTGGGGTCACCGAGGGCCGGCGGATCAGGGCCTTGGTCAGGTCGATCGCGTCGATCAAGCTCGTCTCCGCGCGGTCAGGCGCCTAAGTTGGGGCTGTCCTAGACCGGATCGCGCCCATGCCCAAGATCGACATCGCCACCGCCCCCACCCGCTTCGGGACCGGCTATCCGCCGCCCTATGACGCGCCGTGCCTGGATCGCAAGCGCTGGAAGCTGGGCGATGCGGCGGGCCTGACCCAGTTCGGCGTGAACCTGCAGCGCCTGGCGCCCGGGGTGTGGTCGAGCCAGCGCCACTGGCACACCGCCGAGGACGAGTTCGTCTGGGTGGTCTCGGGCGAGGTGGTGCTGGTCACCGACGAGGGCGAGCAGGTCTTGCGGGCCGGCGACTGCGCGGGCTTCCCGGCCGGCGCGCCCAACGGCCACCACCTGCAGAACCGGTCGAGCGAAGAGGCCGTGCTGCTGGAGGTGGGCTCGCGCCGCGAGGCCGAGGACGGCTGCGACTATCCGGACATCGACCTGATGCTGGCGAAGGGCGAGCTGGAGTACCGGCACAAGGACGGCACGCCCTACGCGGATACGAAGACGGCGCGGAGCCGGTGAGGCAGTGACGACCGTCAGCGTCCTGATCCCGGCCTTCCGTCCGACCTTCTTGGGCCAGGCGATCGCCTCGGTGCTCGCTCAGGGCCACGAGGACTTCGAGCTGATCGTCAGCGACGACAGTGGCGGCGACGCGCTGCTGCCGGTGGTCGAACGCTTCCGCGATCCGCGCATCCGCTATGTGACGACGGCGGGGCGCGAGGGTGGCAAGGAGAACATGCGCCGGCTATGGCTGGAGGCTCGGTTCGACCTCGTCAAATACCTCTTCGACGACGACATCCTCATGCCCCACGCGCTCGGCGAACTGGCCGACGAGGCGGCGGCGTCCCCGGACGCCAGTTTCGTGTTCGGGGGGCGCCAGACGGTCGATGCGCGCGGTCGGGTGTTGGATGACAGCGCCCGGCTTTCGGCCCCCAGGATCCGTCTGGACCGGCGCGCCCTCGCCAAGCGGATGGTGGGCGACATCATCAATCCGATCGGAGAATTCTCGAATGTCCTGATCAACCGGGCCAATGGGGTCGAGGCGGCGGATTTCCTATCCTATTGCGGCTTCGAGATGCACGTGGTGACCGACGTAGGGTTTTTCTTGACCGCCGCCCGGCGGGCGCCCTGCGCGGGCGTCAACCGCCTGGTCGGCGCCTTCCGGCGGCACGGCGACCAGAATTCCTCGCCGGAGGTCAATCCGAGCTTTGCCATCGGCCTATGCGAGTGGGAGCTGTTCATCCGGGGCGAACTGAGCGGCGGCGCCCTGGACAGATCGGACGCGCTGAGGGCCGTGGACAAATTGGCGACCGCGTATGTGAACTGGTCCCGGAGGCTGCCGGCGCTCGCCCAGATGTCGCCCGGCATCGCGGAGTTGCGGGAACGTGTGGAAGGTGGGGAGACCGAGGTGCTCGACCCGGCGTTCCGCGCCCGCTGGGACGCCTTCGTGCAGACCGTGCTGGCCGCCAAGCCGCGCGCGGGCTGATCCCGCCCGGACGGGGTCAGGCGCGGCGGGCGACGATATAGATCTCGCCGGCGATATCGGGATACCGCTCGCCGAGGCTCATGAAGGCGGCGACCATGTCCGGGGTCCAGTCCCGCTCCAGCTGGGCGTTGGAGAGGGGCTTCAGCCAGTAGCCGCCGAACACCTCGATCGTGAGCCCTGCCTGCAGGAAATCGCGCCGGAAGGTCTCGGGGTTGTAGACCCTGCGATGACCGTGGCGCAGGTCGGCCTGGTTCAGCGCTTCCTCGAAGGGCAGCAGGCCGAGAATGACGGCGGCCTGCCGGTGCAGGGACCTCGCGTTGGGGACCGCGGCCAGGATCCGACCGTCCTGGGCCAACCAGCGGCTTGCGAGCGCCAGCACGCCGATGGGATCGTCCACATGTTCGAGCACGTGGCCGAGCACGATCGTATGGAATTGGCCGGCGGGCGCGAAATCCTCGAACAGGGCGTTGACCACCTCGATGTCTGGAAACCGTGTGCGCAGCGACTTGCAGAAGGCCGCCGCCCCTTCCACTACGGTAAGCGGGTGACCCAGCGCCGCGAGACCGCCGGTCATGTGCCCCTCGGCCGGCCCCATCTCCAGGATCGGCCCGGGCCGGATGAAACGGCGGAAGATCTCGAGGGAATGGGCGATGGTCGCCCGGTTGACGCCCGCGCCATAGGTGGACTCGGCGGCGATCTCGTCGAGGCGGCGGCGCTCGTCGTTGGAACGGCTCATGCGGGGCCCTCGATGATCTCGATGAGGTTCAGGGTCGGGGTCATCAGGAACGCCACCCGGCGTCCGCCGAAGGCGACGGCCGGCGCTGGCGCGGCGGTCACGCGCGCCCCACGGCGCTGCAGCGCGGCCAGGACAGCCTCGAAGGCCGCGACCTCGAAGCCGTGGTGATAGAGCTTGGTCCCGCGCTCCAGAAAGCCGTGGACCGGCGAGTCCGGCGTCGTCGGGCTGAGCAGCTCCAGGCGCGGACCAGGACCCGTCAGGAACCGGCCTTGCACCTTCTGCAACGGGTCGCTGAAGGCCTCCCCCTCCGTCCGGTAACCGAGCGCCAGCCAGCCCTCGAGTTCGCGGTGGAGGTCGCGGCACGCCACGCCGAGGTGATGAAAATGTAAGCCGAGATCGTCCAACATGGTCACTTCTGCCCCAGGCGACGGGCCAACGCCTCCAAGCGCGGCCGGATCTCCTCCCAGAGCGGACGGGTGACCCGATGCTCGATGGCGTCGTGCGCCCGGCCCGCCAGCACGACATGGCCCCTTAGCACGCCGAGGCGTTCCGCGCCGCTCGAGTCGTGGAAGGAAACCACCGGCGCGTTGTCGGCCACCGTTCGGCAGTAGACGGTGTCGAGCGCGAGGCGTTCGAACGCCGCGCGATAGATCAGGAGCGCCGACTCCACGGCCGCCAGGGACCCCCGGCGGATCAACCAACGGCCCCATTCGCCGGTCTTCGCGGTCTCGTCGACATCATAGAGGGCGATCAGGCCGACCGGCTCGCCGAGCACCCGGTCCTCGACGACGAAATAGTAGTCGCCCGGCCGCGCCGCATAGGCGTCGAGCCAGGCCTCCTGGTCCTCGACCCGCGGCGGGGTCGGATGCAGATAACGGCCCAGTTCGGGATCGCGGCGGAGGGCGACGATGAAAGCCGCGTCGCCGCGACGGACGGGGCGCAGAGCGAAGCGGCGACCCTCAAGGCTCAGCTCATGCTGCATCGGGCCCCAGCACCTTGGCGCGGAGCGCCGCAAGATCGCCTGCCGCGGCGATCTCGTCAGGGGTGAAGGCGACGCCGAACGCCGCCTCGACGGCAAAGACGATCTCCAGATGGCGAAGGGAGTCCCACCGAGGCTCGTCGGTGCGGCTGAGCGGCTCGCCCGGCGCCAGCGGCCGCCGCAGCACGCGGGAGAGGATCTCCGCCAGGATTGCATCGACGTCCGCGGTCATCAGTCGGTCCAGACAAGGGTTACGGGGACGTCGCGTCGCGGCGGCAGACCCGAAAGGCGCAACTGACCGGCAGGGTTCGGCAGCGGCCGGCCGGCATAGGCCTCAAGCCAGCGCCGCGCCGGCCCGTTCCTCGGCCCTTCGGCATAGTCGAACGCCACCTGGGCGCAACCCAGGAACTCGACGGCGCGGCGCAAGGCCTCCGCGACCATCAGGTCCTCCAACCGGCGGCCGAGCGCCCGGCAGGAGATGCAAAGCTCCTCCACCACGAGACTGTCGCCATCGCGCGCGGCGAACAGGGCGGCCACCGATCCGGAGTCCGAGAGCCGGTCCGCCAGGCGCACGTGGACGACACACCGGTCCCGCGCCGTCAGATAGCGTTCGACGTCCAGTTCGCTGAAGCGTCGCAGCGCCAGGTTGAATTGGTTGGTCTTGATGCTGAGCTCAGCCAGGCGCGCGCGATCCTCGCGCGGATCGAGACTGAAGGTCAGAGTCGCGCCGAGCGCGCCGAGGTAGGCCGCGGCGTCGGGGGCGGCCTTGGCCATGGCCTCGCGCACCTCGCCGGCCCGCAGGTCGGCCGCCCGACCGCCGAACGCGGCGGCGCGCCGCGGCAGCGCCGGATAGCCGTCCAGCGCGCGCAGCGTCTCAGCGGGCCCATGGCCGGCGAAGATCAGCCGCAGGCCAGGAACGCGGCTGCCGGCGTCGATAAGTTCGCCCAGGTTGTCGTCGATCAGGAGCACGCTGTCCGGCGCGATGCGAAGGGCCTCGGCGGCCGCCAGCACCGCCGTCGACTTGTCGCCCCAGCCCACCCGCCAGCCGGCGATGTGGGCGGCCTTCAGCGGGAAGTCCGGCCGGCTGGCGAACAGCGCCTGAACATCGCCGGGGTCGTTGCGGGAGATGACCGCGAGCAAGAGGCCCTTGTCCGCCCATCTCGCGATCCCGGACTGAAGCGCAGCGTGCTCGTCCGTAAGGACCACGCCGGCTGGCCCGTTCTCGCCGAGCACGCCGTCGTAGAGGGTGTTGTCGAGGTCGAGGGCGATCGCCTTGATGGGCGCGGCGAAGAAGCCTGGCAGGACCGCGAAGCCGAGCGCGCGGGCGCTCGCCAGGGCCGCGGCGGCGCTGTAGCGGGAGCCGGTGATCGCCGTGCGCGCTTCGTCGATGAAGGCGGGGCCCAGGCTTGCGGCCAGCTCGTCGAGCGCCAGGACGGCCGTCGCCGGGGTCTCGCGCGCCCAGGCCCGCAACGCCTCGTTCAGGCGAAGATCGCGCGCCGACCGACCGGGAGAAGCGGCCACGACGATCGGAACGCCGGACACCGCGCGCAAAGCCTGCAAGCGACCCGTCAACCAGTCTGTCAAATCGTCGTCGCCGAGCCGTGGATAGCGATCGAAATCGAGCCAGATGAGCTCGCAGGCCGCCTTGGCCTCCGGCAGCTCGAAGCTGAGGCTGTCGTCGTAGTCTCCGATCACCGTGCGAAGGGAGAGGCCGGCGAAGGCCAGGAAGGCGGGAAGCGCGCTCGCAACGATCTCGAAGGCGTGGTTGCGATGGACGCGCAGCGCCGGGCCGTGGTCTGCGGGTTTTGCGCCCAGCTTGAGGATTTCGAAGGCGTTCAGCCGGGGCGCGAAGAGGGTCTTCTGCCAAGCGAGGCGCTCGACCGCCACGGGTTCCACGATGCGGTCCGGGGCGTCAGGCATGGCTTGCGGATGGCGCGGCCAGACTCCGGCGCGCGGCCTCGACGACCGTCGCCACCTCGGCCGGCGCCATCCCCGGGCGAAGCGGCAGGGACAAGACCTCGGCGGCCATGGCTTCGGCGATCGGGAACGCGCCCGCCTTGAAGCCCAGGTAGGCGAAGGCTGGCTGCAGATGGCAGGCCACCGGATAGTGGATCAGGGTCTCGATCCCCCGGTCGCGCAGGCCGGCTTGCAGGGCGTCGCGGCGGGCGCAGCGCACCACATAGAGGTGATAGGCGTGCCGCGCCCATTCCGCCTGGACGGGCGCGCGAAGGCCTTCGCAGCCGGCCAGGCCCGCGGCGTAACGGATGGCGAGGTTGGCGCGCTGGACGTTGCCGGCGTCGAGCCGATCCAGCTGCACGCGAAGGAACGCCGCCTGCAGTTCGTCCAGCCGCGAGTTGGCGCCCAGGTCCTCGTGGATGTACTTGCGGTCCTGGCCATAGTTGCGGAGCCGGCGCAGCTTGCCGGCGAGCCCGGCGTCGTCGGTCAGCACCGCCCCGCCGTCGCCGACCGCCCCCATGTTCTTGGTGGGATAGAAGCTGAACGCCGTGGCGTGGGCGAGCGAGCCGGTCTTGCGGCCGCGGTAGGCCGCGCCGTGGCTCTGGGCGGCGTCCTCCAGCACGAACAGGCCATGCCGCTCGGCGAGCGCCATCAGCGGGTCCATGTCGGCCGGGTGGCCGTAGAGCGAGACGGGCAGGATCGCGGCGGTGCGCGACGTGACCGCCGCGGCCGCGGCGTCGGGGTCGAGGTTGAAGGTCGCCGCGTCCACCTCCGCCGGAACCGGCGTCGCGCCCACCGCGGCCACGGCGATCCAGGTGGCCGCGTAGGTGTGCGAGGGCACGATCACCTCCGCACCCGGCCCGACGCCGGCGGCCCGCAGGCTGAGCGTCAGCGCGTCCAGGCCGTTGCCGACCCCGACCGCGTGGGCCGCGCCGCAATAGGCCGCGAACTCCGCCTCGAAGGCGGCTACTTCTGGGCCCAGCACGACCCAGCCGCTGTCCATCACCCGGCGGTAAGCCGCATCCAGCGCCGGCCTGAGCGCGGGGTCGGACAGGCCAAGATCGAGGAACTTCATTTTCGCACGTAGGCCAGGAATTCGTCGAAGTAGCGGATGTAGTCGCTCTCGTCGTAGGGGGCCGAGGCCAGGGCCAGGCAGACCGCGCCCGACGAGAAGTTCAAGAGGTCGTGCCACAGGTGCGGCGGCAACAGCAGGCCGATGTTCGGGCGGTTGAGGGTGACCGTCTCCTCGCGGCGGCCGTCATGCAGGCGCACGTCGAAGGAGCCGGCGAGGGGCAACAGGAACTGGTGCAGGGTCTTGTGCGCGTGGCGGGCCCGCACCGCGCCGCTCGGGATGTCGTAGATGTAGTAGACGCGGGAGAACTCGAACGGCACGTGCCGGCCCGACTCGATGAACGACAGGTTGCCCCGCGGCTCGGTCATCCGCGGCACTTCGATGAACTGGGCGAGCGAGGCGGTCATGCGGGCTCCGGAGCGCGATGGACGTCCCGAACGGTCCGAGGCGAGTCGCCCGGTGCGCCCGATCAGCGACGAGAACAGCCTTTAGCCTCGGCGGGCCGACGCCGTCCACCCCGGGACCCCGACCGCCTCCTTCGGTTCAGGCCTGCGGTTCGGATTGCACGACCGCCGCCGGATTTCCGCGAACCGTGGAGTCTGGGGGGCAGGTGAAGCCGGGGAAGAGGACGGCGACGGCGGCGATCACCGAGCCGTGGCCCACCCGGACGCCCCCGCCGGACAGGACCGCCGAAAGCGCACGGAAGAAGGCGGCGACGACGGACTGCTGCCCGCGGTCTCCGACTTTGGCGGCGTCGCCGATGGCCTTGAGTTGCTCCATGCCGCTCCCGTTCCGCGCTCTTCGTTTGCCGCTCGCCGCTCGCCGCTCGCCGCCCCAGGACCTGGGGTCGGAGGTTGAGCTAGACGCTCGGGGAGGCGCGTGGCACATCGCGCCCTCCGCTGTGTCAGTCGAGGATCCCCGCTCAATGACCTCTGAGTTGATCGACTCTGTACTGGATAACTGGTGGTACTACAGCGTGGAACTCAAACCCGGCGTACTCGCGAAGGGTTACATCCCCCCAACCTTGCCGATGCTTCCGCGCATGATCATGCGGGGCGTCGATCTCGCGGGCCAGGATTGCCTGGACGTCGGCTGCATGGAAGGGCTGATGCCCGTCCTCATGCGTCGCAAGGGGGCCGGGCGGGTCCTCGGGATCGACGCCATTCCGCACTGCGATCGCAAGATGGCCGCGGTGAAGGCGGCCTACGGCCTCGACTTCGGGTTCCGTCAGGTCGGGTTGATGTACGACCTGTCCCGGAAGCTGGCGGACCAGGGTGGATTCGACCTGATCAACTTCTCGGGCGTGAACTACCATGTCTATTCGCCGATGCACTGCATCGCGGGTCTTCGGCCGCTGCTCAAGAAGAACGGCCTGATGATCGTGGGCACCAATGTGATGAACCGAGGCGGGTTCACCCTGGAGTTCAACCAGCGCGGATATCTGCAGCCGGAGGCCAACACCTTCTGGTACCACTCGGTGCCGATGATGGAATATCTGGCCCGATATTTCCGCCTCGTTCCGATCGACTGCCTCTATTACCCAAACAGCCCCGTCAATCCGCTGACCTATGTGCCGGGCATAGACTCTGGCTACCTGGTGATGATCTGCCGGGCCGTCGATGAGGACCAGGTCGTCGACAACGACGGCTGGGCCAAGCGGTCGCGATCGATCTCCTGGGAATTCCAGGGGCTCTGCAACCGCAAGATGATGGACGCGCAGCCGGTCTCGACCATCGGCTACAGCTCGGCGCGGACGCCGGAGGCGGCGTCGGCGGGCGGGATCAACCTGTTGCAGGCCATCCGAGACCCGGCGCACGTCATGCCCGTCGCCACCGATCCGCGCGACACTCACCTGCTGATGCTCGCGGACCAGGACTGAGCCGCCTAGTCCCGCAGCAGCTCGTTGATGCTGGTCTTGGCGCGGGTGCGTTCGTCGACGGTCTTCATGATCACCGCGCAGTAGGTGGACGGCATCCCCTCGTGGGGGGAGGGGCGCGAGCCGGACATGATCACCGAATAGGGCGGCACCTCGCCGGTGATGGTCTCGCCGGTCCTGCGGTCGACGATGGGCGTGGTGGAGGTCAGGTAGACGCCCATGGACAGCACGCTGCCCTCGCGCACGATGACGCCCTCGGCGACCTCGGAGCGGGCGCCGATGAAGCAGTTGTCCTCGATGATCGTCGGGTTGGCCTGCAGGGGCTCCAGCACCCCGCCGATGCCAGCGCCGCCGGAGATGTGGCAGTGGGCGCCGATCTGGGCGCAGGAGCCGACGGTGGCCCATCCGTCGACCATGGTCCCTTCCCCCACATAGGCCCCGATGTTGACGATCGAGGGCAGGAGCACGACGCCGGGCGCGATGAACGCGCCCTTGCGGACGAAGGAGCCCGGCAGGGCGCGAAAACCGGCGGCCTGGAAGCGGGCCGCGTCCCAGCCGGCGAACTTCATCGGCACCTTGTCCCACCAGGGCCCCGGCGCATCGGCCTCGACGAGGCTGTTCGGCGTCAGGCGGAAGTAGAGCAGGATCGCCTGCTTGGCCCACTGGCGGGTCACCCAGGCGCCGTCGGCCTGGCGGCTGGCGACCCGCAGGGTTCCGGCGTCGAGGCGCTCCAGCGTCTCCAGCACCGCCTCGCGGACCGGGCCCCGGGTGGCCTGGGTCACCGCCTCGCGGTCGTCCCAGGCGGCCTCGATCACGCGCTTGAGGTCGTCGTGGTCGCGATCGGGCATCAGGCGGCCTCGTGGAGCAGGGCGTCTTCCAGGAAGGACGCCAGGTTGTCGGTCTTGTAGCGGATGAAGGGGGCGGCGGACGCCGGCGCGTGGGGGCCGACCAGGACGGTGGTCATGCCGAGCTCGGCGGCCGGCGCCAGGTTGCGCTCCGAGTCCTCGAAGAAGGCGGTGACGGCGGGGTCGATGCCGTGGGCCTCGTCCATCTTGCGGAAGGTGACGAGGCTGGGCTTGGGGACGTAGTCGGCCAGGCCGATGTGGAAGACGTCGTGGAACAGGTGGCCCAGGCCCAGGCGGGCCAGCACGCGCTCGGCGTGGACGTCGTTGGCGTTGGTGAAGATCAGCCGGCGGCCGGGCAGGCGGGCGATGGCCGCGATCAGCCGGGGGTTCTGGGCCAGGCCCTCCAGAGGCAGGTCGTCGAACATGGCGTGGTAGTCGGCCGGGTCGACGCCGTGGTGGGCCACCAGGCCGCCCAGCGTCAGGCCGTATTCGGCGAGATACTTCTTCTGCAGCCTGAAGGCCTCGTCGCGCGGCAGGCCGGTGATCCGCTCGACGTAGTCGGTCATCCGCCGCTCGATATGGCCCATGAAGCCGCTTTCGACGGGGTAGAGGGTGTTGTCGAGGTCGAAGAGCCAGGTGTCGATATGGCGCAGGTCGGCGCTCATTCGCAGACCAGGGTCCCCGCGCCGTGCTCGGTGAAGAGCTCCACCAGCATGGCGTGCGGACGGCGGCCGTCCATGATGACCACGGCGCCGACGCCGGCCTCGACGGCGGCGATGGCGGTCTGGAGCTTGGGGATCATGCCGCCGGTGGCGACGCCGTCGGCGATGGCCTTCCTCGCCTCCTTGACGGTCATCTGGCGGACCAGCTCGCCATTGGCGTCCAGCACCCCGGCCACGTCGGTCAAGAGCAGCATGCGCTTGGCGTTGAGCGCCCCGGCCAGCGCGCCGGCCACCGTGTCGGCGTTGATGTTGTAGGTCTGGCCGTCCTCGGCGACGCCGATCGGGGCGATCACCGGGATGTAGTCCTCGTCGGCGTAGATCAGGGCCTCGATCAGCTTGGGATCGACCCGCTTGGGATCGCCCACGAAGCCCAGGTCGACCATCTTCTCGATCTCGCTATCGGGGTCCTTCTGGGTGCGGGTGACCTTTTCCACCGTGATCAGCCGCGCGTCCTTGCCCGACAGGCCCACGCCGCGCACGTCGGCCTCGCGGCCGGCCAGGGTGATCCAGTTGGCGATCTCCTTGTTGATCGCGCCAGAGAGGACCATCTCGGCCACCTCCATGGTCGCTTCGTCGGTGACCCGAAGGCCATCGATGAAGGTCGACTTCACGCCGGCCCGCTCCAGCATGGCGGAGATCTGCGGGCCGCCGCCGTGGACGATGACCGGATGGACGCCCAACATCTTCAGCAGCACCGCGTCGGCGGCGAACTGCCGGGCGACCTCGGACTCGCCCATGGCGTGGCCGCCGTACTTGATGACCACGGTCTCGCGGTCGTACCGCTGGATGTAGGGCAGGGCCTCGGCGAGCGTCTTGGCGGTCGCCCAGCCTTCGCCTTGCGGTTCGTCAGTCACGGGCGTGGTCTCGAGGCCTCTGCGTTCGGAGCGCTCCGATAGCGGACGCCGGCCCCCCTGTCACCTTCGCCCGGCGCCGGCCGGCCTATGACCGCGCGCGGAATTGCGCCCGCGCGCGGCCATGCTAAGCCTGGGCCCAGGCCTGCGGCCCCCAGGCGTTCGGGGCCGGGGCGCGTCGGGCCAGGGGGTGGGCATGCGGATCTCGAGTGTCGTGACGGTCGCCCTGGCGGCCTGGGCGGTGGCGGCCGCGGCGTCGGCGAAGACCGTGGCGGTCAGCGCCGAGCGGCTGCTGGACGTGGCCAGCGGCAAGTATGTCGACAAGCCCCTGGTGGTGATCGTCGACGGCCGGATCACCGCGGTGGGGCGTCAGGGCGACAGGGTCCCGGCCGGGGCCGAGCGGGTGGACCTGCCGGGCGTGACCCTGCTGCCCGGCCTGATCGACATGCACGTCCACCTGACGATCTCGCCGCTGTTCGGCGGCTACAACAAGCTGCAGTACACCGACAGCTTCTGGCCGATCCTCGGCGTGACCCACGCCAAGGCGACGCTGGAGGCGGGCTTCACCACGGTGCGCAACGTCGGCTCGTGGAACTACGAGGACGTGGGCCTGCGCCAGGCGATCGACGGCGGGTTCATCGAAGGGCCCCGGATCGTCACGGCCACCTACGCCATCGGCTCGACCGGCGGCCATTGCGACTCGACCTTCTTCCCGCCGTCGATGAAGCAGCGCGGCGATGCGGTGATCGACAGCCCCGACGAGGGCCGCAAGATGGTCCGCCAGCTGCACAAGTACGGCGCCCAGGTGATCAAGATCTGCGCCACCGGCGGGGTGTTCAGCCACGGCGACACCCCCGGCGCCCAGCAGCTCACCCTCGACGAGATCAAGGCCATCGTCGACGAGGCCCACGCCACCGGCCTGAAGGTCGCCGCCCACGCCCACGGCGCCTCGGGGATCAAGGCCGCGATCCTGGGCGGCGTCGACACCATCGAGCACGCCAGCCTGGTGGACGACGAGGGCGTCAAGCTGGCCGTCCAGCACGGCAGCTACTTCGGCATGGACATCTACAACACCGACTACACCCAGGCCGAAGGCAAGAACAACGGCGTGCTGGAGGAGAACCTGCAGAAGGACCGCGACGTCAGCGAGATCCAGCGGGAGAACTTCAGGAAGGCGCTGAAGGCCGGCGTGAAGATGATCTTCTCGTCGGACGCAGGCGTCTATCCGCACGGGACCAACGCGCGGCAATTCGCGGTGATGGTGCGCTATGGGGCGACCCCGCTGCAGGCGATCCGCACCGCCACGCTCACCGCCGCCGAGGCGCTGGACCGGGCCAAGGACGTGGGCCAGGCGACGCCGGGCCACTACGGCGACCTGGTGGGGGTGAAGGGCGACCCGCTCAGCGACGTGAGGCTGCTCGAGCATCCGGTGTTCGTGATGAAGGGCGGGGATGTGGTGAAGCGGGTCCCGTGAGCCGCCGCGTCGCGGGCCTGGGCCTGGCGCTGGCGGCGATCCCGCCGGCCTATGCCGGCTTCGTCTACGGCTGGCAGCTGGTGAGCTTCGCGGGGCTGCAGGTGCGGCTCGGCGAGGACCTGCCGCTGCAGACCTGGGGCCAGGTCGGCGTGTTCGGGGGCCAGATGGTGATCATCGCCGCGGCCCTGCTGATCACCTGGCAGGGCGCGCGGGCGCAGCGCTATGGCAAGGCGGGAATCGCGCTGGCGGTGGCCTGGCTGGCCTCGGCGCCGCTGTTCGTCCTGATGCTGCGGCCGTTCTGAGGGACGTCGCCCTGAAACCTCACCCGCGTCAGCGGGGGAGGGGGACCGCGAAGCGGTGGAGGGGGCGCTGGGGCCGGACGGAGAGGCGGTGCGACGGCAGCGCCCCCTCCACCACGTTCGTGGTCCCCCTCCCCCATGAATGGGGGAGGTTTTTGAGCGAAGGGGCTAGATCGAGCGGGCCACGACTTCCTTCATGATCTCGGAGGTGCCGCCGTAGATGCGCTGGACGCGGGCGTCGCGCCAGAGTCTCGCGATGGGGTACTCGTTCATGTAGCCCGCGCCGCCGTGCAGTTGCAGGGCCGCGTCGCAGACCTCCCATTGCAGCTCGGTGTGGAAGAGCTTGGCGGCGCTGGCCTCGGCGGCGGTGAGCTTCTTCTCCAGGTGACGGGCCATGCACCAGTCGAGGTGCGCCCAGCCGGCCTGCAGCTTGGCCTTCAGCGCGCCCAGGGTGAACCGCGTGTTCTGGAAGTCGAAGACGGTCTGCTTGAAGGCCTTGCGCTCCTTGGTGAACTTGACCGCCTCGTCGAAGGCGCGCTGGGCGCCGGCCTGGCCGGCGATGGCGATCTGCAGGCGCTCCTGCGGGAGCTGGTTCATCAGGTAGGCGAAGCCCTTGCCCTCCTCGCCCAGGCAGTTGGTGATCGGCACGCGGACGTCCTCGAAGAACAGCTCCGAGGTGTCGGCGGAGTTCTGGCCCACCTTGTCGAGGTTGCGGCCGCGCTTGAAGCCGGCCCGGTCGCCCTCCACCAGGATCAGGGAGATGCCCTTGGAGCCGGCGGCGGGGTCGGTCTTGGCCACCACCACGATCAGGTCGGCCGACTGGCCGTTGGTGATGTAGGTCTTGGAGCCGGAGACGACGTAGTGGTTGCCGTCGCGGATGGCGGTGGTGCGCACGCCCTGCAGGTCGGAGCCGGCGCCCGGCTCGGTCATGGCGATGGCGGTGATCACCTCGCCGGAGACCATGCCCGGCAGCCAGCGATGCTTCTGCTCCTCGGAGCCGTAGTTGATGATGTAGTCGACGACGATGTCGGACTGCAGGGTGATGCCGGCCGACGAACCCGCGTAGGAGAGCTCCTCGCCCACCACGGCGTTGTAGCGGTAGTCGAGTTCGAGGCCGCCGTAGGCCGCCGGGACCTGCGGGCAGAGCAGGCCCGCCTCGCCGGCGGCCCGCCAGAACTCGCGGTCGACCACGCCTTCCTCTTCCCAGCGGTCGAGGTTGGGGACCAGGGCGCGCGCGTAGAACTTGCGGACCTGGTCGCGGAAGAGGTGGAGGTCTTCGTCGAAGACGGTGCGGGTGTCGGTGTTGAGCATGGCTTCCTCGTCTGCCGAGGGGTCTTAGCCCGATGACGCTGGGTCCGCCTAGAGCACGATGGGGTCAGGTGGAATCACCTGACCGCTGAATCGTGCTCTAGAATCAAACCTGTAGAGCCTGATGAGTTCAGGTCGCTTCGACCTGAACTCATCAGGCTCTAGCGACCGGCGCCTGCGCGGCCCGTCGCGCCCGTGGTGCGAGCAAGAGCGGCGCGCCATTCCTCGGCGTAGTCGCAGTCGTGATAGTCCGCAAAATAGGGTCCGCCCCGGGTGAAGTGCGCGAGACGAGCGTCGGGGTTGTAGGCGTACTCGCCGACCAACCAGTTCCATTCAAGAGGCAGGGCGCCGATCTGGGCCTCATCGGCGAGCCAACGGAACTGGTGCAGGTCCAGCCCCGAGGCCGTTTGGACATAGTCGGGCGTCAGCGCCTGGCACCGGGCGTTGTTGAGCAGCATCACGCTCGACCAGTTCTTCTTGGCGTAGCGGCTCTGCACGCGATCCAGGAACTTCACCTCGTCGCGCGGCTCATAGTCGTGCTGGCAGGTCATCACCGCGAAACGGTCGTCGGACAGCGCGAACAGGTCAGCCACGTCGCCGCGCATGAGCATGTCGCAATCCATGAACAGCGACCATCCGGAATATCCCGAGAGATAGGGCGTCAAGAACCGCGAGAAGGAGAACTCCGTCGACTGCACCCCCACCGGCGCGCGATCGAACAGGGGCTTCAGGGTCGCCAGGGACAGGGGCGTGAAGCGCACCGGTCGCGAGCTGTGCTCCAGGATGCTTTGGCACAGGACGTGGTAGGCTACGACCTCATGGGTGTCGTAGCCGATGAAGATGTCGAGGACGGACATTTCGGGCAAGGGGGTCAACGGCTGGCCACCGCCGCGGCCGCCTGCGCGACGACGGGCTCCCAGGCTCCTGGCTCGGCCTGCCGGAGGAGCCGGACCGACCGGTACCAGGGCATGGTCCCGCCGCTTTCGGTGTAGCGCCAGTTCGCGCGATACGGCAGGAGCGCGAAAGCGGTCTGGCCCAGCGCGCCGGCCAAGTGGACGAGCGTGGTCTGCACCGAAACCACGGCGTCGAGGTTGGCGACGAGCCCGGCCAGGTCCTCCAAGTCGTCAATCTCGACGGGCGGGAACAGGCGGATCGGGTTCGCGCAACCGGCGTTCGCCGCGGCGACCTCCTGAGCCACGTCGCCATACTGCAGGTTGACGAATTCGCAGTCCGGCGCGTCGAGCACCGGGCGCAACTGGTTCAGCGCCAAGGAGCGCCCCTGCTGGCCCGTGCCCGGCGCGCCGCCGCGCCAGGAAATCCCCACCCGCAGCCTGGCGCGGCGTGGGCCCAGCCGCTCCGCCCAGCCGGCGAGTGTCTCGGGCTTGGGCCGCAGATAGGCCGCGCCGGGAAAATCCGCGGCGTCGCGTCGGAACACGCCGCCCAGGCTGCCCATGGCGAGCGCCACGTCGGCTTCGACATTGCCGCCGCGGGGATCGGTGACCGTGACGTTGTCGAAGGATGCGCCGAGCAGCCGCACCAGGCGCGGGTCGCAGACGCAGACCACGCTGGCGGCGATCCGGGCCAGGTCCGGGATCATGCTGGCGAACATCAGCTGGTCGCCGATGCCCTGCTCGCCGACCACCAGGACCCGGCGGCCTGCGAGGTCCGTCGGCGTAACGCGGGTGGCCAGGTGTGGGACCATGCCGGTCGGCACCACGCCACGGCAGCCCGTCACGAACACCTCCGACCGCCAGCGCTCCTCATAGTCGTCCCAGCCGGCCGCGAAGTCCCGCCGATACAAACGCAGAAGGGCGCGGCCGAAGCGGGGGACCGGGGCGTCGGGCTGCAGGGCCAGCGCCGCCTCGAACGCTTCCAACGCTTCGTCGATACGCCCCAGGTCGTCGAGCGCCAGGGCGCGGCCGAAGTGGGCGTCGAATGCGATCCGCGGGCTCGCACCAGCCTGCTCATAGGCCTCCAGCGCAGCCTCCAGGCGGTCCTGGCTCTTCAGGGCGTCGCCGCGGATAAGCCAGGCCTCGGCCAGCGGCGGCTGGGCCGCCAGCGCGGCGTCAGCCAGGGCCAGCATCTCGTCATAGCGACCCTGAAGCTGCAGGCGCCCGGCCTGCGCCCTCAGCCTCCGGCCGTTGGTTTCGGGATCGTTCGTCTCGGACATGATGGCCGTCTCGCCTAGACCGCGCACGCCGCGACGATCTCGGCGCGGAGTTCCGGGACGCCGGTCCCCTTCTCGGCGGAGGTGGCGAGCACGCGGGGGAAGGCGGCGGGGCGCTTGGCGATGGCCTTCAGCGTGCGCTCGGTCACGGCCGCGACCTCGGCGGGCTTCAGCTTGTCGGCCTTGGTGAGCACGATCTGGTAGGAGACCGCGGCGATGTCGAAGGCGTCCAGCGCCTCGGCATCCACGTCCTTCAGCCCGTGGCGGGCGTCGATCAGCAGATAGGCGCGCTTCAGGTTCGGGCGGCCGCGCAGGTAGTCGCGGCCGAGGTTCTGGAACTTCCTGACGTCGCCGCGCGAGGCGCGCGCGAAGCCGTAGCCCGGCAGGTCGACCAGCCGCAGCTTCTGGTCGGCCACGAAGAAATTGACCTCCCGCGTGCGGCCCGGCGAGTTCGACGCCCGCGCCAGGTGCAGGCGCCCGGCCACCGCATTGATCAGGGTGGACTTGCCCACGTTGGAGCGGCCGGCGAAGGCCACCTCCGGCAGGTCGGCGGGGGGCAGGCCGTCGATGGCGACCGCGCCCATCATGAAGCTCACCTCGTGGGCGAAGAGGACGCGGGCGGCCTCCAGCTCGTCGGCGGTGAAGGTCTCGCTCACCCGGGCTTGGCCTTGCCGGTCAGCCGCGCCAGCGTGCGGTCGATCGGGTTGTCGACCTTGAAGCGGCGCATCATCACATACTGCTGGATGGTGGTGAGCACGTTCGACCAGGTCCAGTAGATCAGGAGGCCCACGGCGAAGGGGGCCATGATGAACATGAACATCAGCGGCATCAGCTGGAAGATCCGCTGCTGGGTCGGGTCGCCGGCCGGCGGGCTCATCGACGTCGTCAGCCACATGGTGAAGCCGTAGGCCAGCGGCAGGATGCCCAGGTGCAGGGCGCCGTCGAGGTAGGGGCCGATCAGCGGGGCGTGGGCCGGGTTCCAGGGGATCAGGCCGAACAGGTTCCAGATGGTGGTCGGGTCGCGCGCCGAGAGGTCGTTGAACGCCAGGAAGGGCGCATGCCGCATCTCGCTGGTCACCGAGAGCACCTTGTAGAGCGAGAAGAACACCGGGATCTGCAGGAGGATCGGCAGGCAGCCGGCCAGCGGATTGACCTTCTCGCGCTGGTAGAGGGCCATGATCTCCTGCTGCTGCTTGGCCGGGTCGTCCTTGTAGCGCTTGCGCAGGTCCTCCATCAGCGGCTGGACCTTCTTCATCTTGGTCATCGACTCGTACTGCTTGTTGGCGATCGGGAAGAAGGCCAGGCGCACCGCGACGGTAAGCAGCAGGATGGCGATGCCGAAGGTGCCCACCTGGGCGAAGATGAACTCCAGGAAGATGAAGATCGGCCGGGTCAGGAACCAGAACATCCCCCAGTCGACCGCGTCGTCGAAGTGGCCGATGCCCAGGTCCTTCTCATAGGCCTGCAGCAGGGGAACGGTCTTGGCGCCGGCGAACAGGCGCCGGGCGACGGTGACCTGGGTCGCGGGCGCGATGGTGCGCGCCGCGCCGGTGTAGTTGGCCTCGTAGACGTCGAGGTCGCCGGCCTTGGCGTCGCGATAGACGGCGTGGATCCTCTCGCCCTTGTCGGGGATCAGCACGGCCAGCCAGTACATGTCGGTGATGCCGGTCCAGGCGGCGGCGGAGTCGAACTCCTGGGGCGGCGCGCCCTTCTTGGAGAGGTCCTTGTACTTGAAGGCCCGCACGCGCCCGTCGAGGTAGCCGATGGAGCCTTCGTGCACGACGCCCTTCTTGCCGATGTCCGGCGGCACGCCCTGGCGCTGCACGGAGCCGTAGGGGGCCAGGGTGACCGGCGCGGCGCCGGTGTTGGCCACCGTGTCGGTCAAGGTGAACATGTAGTGCGGATCGACCTCGATCCGGCGGGTGAAGGTCAGGCCTGCACCGTTCGCATAGGAGAGCACCACCGGATGGCCGGGCGACAGCGTCGAGCCTTGCACCAGGGTCCAGACGGTGGTCGGGCCCGGCAGGCCCGGCACATTCTGGCCCACCCAGCCGAAGTCCACGAACCAGGGGAAGGCCGTGCCCTCGGGGCGCAGCATCTCCACCGGCGGCGAGGTCTTGTCGGTGGTCTGGCGGTACTGGGTCAGGAAGAGGTCGTCGAGGCGCGCGCCGCGCAGCGAGATCGAGCCCTTCAGCGCCGGGGTCACGACCGGCACCCGGGGGCTGGCGGCCAGCGCCGCGGCGCGGGTCACCGCCGGCGGGGCGTTCAGCGTCGGCGCGCCGGCCAGGGCGGCGGGGGCGGCGGCCGCGGGCGGATGAAGCCGGCGTTCGGCCTCGATCCGCTTCTGCTGCGGGCCCAGCACGAACTGCTGATAGAGGACGAACAGCACGACCGCGCACACGAGGAAGATGATCGTGTTGCGGTTGGAATTGTCTGGCATGGAAGCGGCGCGGTCCGTCTGTAGAGAAGGGCCCTTAAGTCGCGGGGCGGTCGCGATCGGCGGCGAGCCTTATCAGCGCGCTTTTCACATCGTCAAGCAAACGCGGCCAGGGACGGGACGTCACGCCGCCCCTGGCGATGAATACATAGTCGAAACCTGGGGAGGCCAAGCCGGGAAGCAAGAGGCGGGCGGCCTCGCGCAGGCGCCGCTTGGCCCGGTTGCGCTCCACGGCGCCGCCGATCCGCTTGGTGGCGGTGAAGCCGGCGCGGACGAGGGGCTCGGCGTCGCGGGCGCGCGCCTGGACCAGCACCGCGCCGCGGGCGCAATGGGCGGCTTGCGCGCAGGCCAGGAAGTCCGGGCGCTTCCGGAGGCGCTCGATCTTCAGGCCGGGTTGTCGGGGGGCGTCGGTCACGGCCGACACCATATCGCGACTTGAGCTTAGGCGCTCAGGCGCTTGCGGCCCTTGGCGCGGCGGCGCGCCAGCACCTTCTGCCCGTTCTTGGTGGACATGCGCAGGCGGAAGCCGTGGCGACGGGCGCGGACGAGACGGGAAGGCTGGAAGGTCCGCTTCACGGAAGGCTCCGGGGTCGAAAATCGAGCGGCGGTGGATAGGGGAAGCAAGGGGCGGTGTCAACCTTGCGCTGGTCTCCTCTCCCTCTCTCGCTTCGCTCGGGAGAAGGGGCGGGGGCCGGCGGGAGCATCGCCAGATGCCTCCCGTCCTTAAATCTCACGGTAGATGCGAGCCTGCCTGTTCAGGCGTGTCAAGGACGCGCCCTTGGCGCGCCGCGCCGCGGCCGGCCTTCCAGGCCGGTCCTTGAGACGCCTGAACAGGCAGGCAAACTGGCCGCCATGAGATTTAAGCCGTGGTTGCCGTTGAGCTGGACGCTGGAGGTGGTTGCCTGCGGATCGAGGTCCAGTAGGCGTCGGCGACATCCTCGTCGATCTGCACGGGTTTGGCGCTTTGTGGGTAGAGGCGGTCGCGGCCGTCGCGTCGCGGGCCGGATATCCAGAAGTGGTCGCCCGTGGCCACATCGAAGTAGTTGGCCTTGAAGCCCTGGCCGCCCAACCGCTGGAAGGTTCGGCCCCGGTAGGTGAGCGACGCGCCGCTCTTCGAGAAGGTGACCCGACCGATCCACGCCGGACCGTTAAGGCCGCCAGACTTGTCCTCGACGTACATGATCCGGGTGCGTTGGGCGCCTACAGATCCGGCCTGACCACCGTCTTGCCGATCACCTTGCGGTCGGCGAGCGAGTCGAAGGCCTCGCGCCAGCGGTCCAGCGGGTATTCGGCGTCGACCCTCGGGCGCACGCGGCCCTCTTCGGCGAGTTTCCAGATGGCCTCGTGGTTCTCGCGCCCCTTGTCGGGGAACTGGCGGCCGTATTCGCCGGCGCGGACGCCGATCACCGAGAAGCCCTTGATCAGCGCGATGTTGACCGGCAGCACCGGCAGGCGGCCGGAGGTGAAGCCGATGGAGAGGATGCGGCCGCCGAAGGCGATGCAGCGCAAGCTCTCGTCGAAGACGTCGCCGCCCACGGGGTCGTAGATCACGTCGGCCCCCCGGCCGCCGGTGAGCTCCTTCACGCGCTCGCGGAAGCCGGCCGCGACATTGACGGTGGCGTCGGGGGCGTATTCTGCGGCGATCACCGCGAGCTTGTGGTCGGAGGTCGAGGCCGCGATCACACGCGCGCCCATCAGCTGGGCCAGGTCGACGGCGGCCAGCCCCACGCCGCCGGCCGCGCCGTGCACCAGCACCCATTCGCCGCACTGCAGGCGCGCGCAGCGCTCGAAGGCGACATAGGCCGTGAGGTAGGCGACCGCATAGCCGGCGGCCTGACTGAAGGTCAGGGTGTCGGGCTTGCGGCGCAGGCCGGCGGCCGGCAGGACCGCGAACTCGGCCATCCCGCCCCGACCGCCGCCGCAGACCGGGTCGCCTATCCGGAAGGTCGTGACGCCGGGGCCGACCGCGTCCACCTCGCCGGCCAGCTCCATGCCGGGGGTGAAGGGGACTTGCGGCTTGTGCTGGTGCTCGCCGCGGGTCTGCATCAGGTCGGGGAAGTTCACCGCCGCGGCGCGGACGCGGATGCGGACCTCGCCGGGTCCCGGTTCGGGGGTCGGGACCTCCTTGACCAAACAGCCCGCGTAGTCGGCCGCGAGCCTTTCGACAACGAGGGCGCGCATCAGGCGATGCGGCCTTCGAAGCCCTCGCGGACCAGGCCCGCCACTTCGCGGCAGGCGACGTCGGCGCAGGGGACCGCGCCGGTGAAGGCGGTGAAGCCATGCGCCAGGCTGTCGTAGCAGCGGTAGACGGTGGGCACGCCCGCTTCCTTGAGCCGCCGGGCGTAGGCCTCGCCCTGGTCGAGCAGGGGGTCGAAGCCGGCGGTGACCACCACGGCCGGCGCGAGGCCCGAGACGTCCTCGGCGCGGAGCGGCGACAGCCGCGGGTCGGCGGGGCTGTCGCCGGGGCCCATGTAGTGGCCCATGAACCAGTCCATCAGCGCGCGGCTCAAGGGGAAGGCCTCGGCGTAGGTGGTCATCGACGCGCTCTCGCAGGCCACGTCGACGCAAGGGTAGACCAGGAGCTGCAGCGCCGGCTGGTCCTCGCCCTTGCGCTTCAGCTCCTGGCAGGCGATGGCCGCGAAATTGCCGCCCATGGAATCGCCGCCGATCGCGGCCTGGCCGGCCGGGGCGCCGAAGCGCTCGGCGTTGTCGCGGGCCCAGCGCCAGGCGGCCAGCACGTCCTCCAGCCCGGCCGGGAAGCGGTGCTCGGGCGCCAGGCGGTAGTCGACGGAGATCACCGGCCCGCGCCCGGTCTCGGCCAGGATCGAGCAGAAGGCGTGGCAGGTGTCGAGGTCGCCGATCACCCCGCCGCCCATGTGGGCGAAGACCATCAGCGGCGCCTTCGGGTCCTGGGCCGGCGGGATGTAGAGCCGTGCGGGGATCTCGCCGGCGGGGCCGGGGATGGCGAGGGGCTCGAAGCGGACGCCGGGCTCGACGTCGCCGGTCATCATGGCGACGCCGGCGGTGTTGGCGCGCCGGGCCTCCTCGGGCGAGAGCGTGGTCATCGCGGGCGCGCCGCGCGCCTGGGCCGCCAGGTACTGCAGCCGCGGGTCCAGGGTGCGGCCGCCCTGGTAGACCACGCCGCCGCCGGACATCAGCCGCAGCATCGGCGTGGGAAGGCTGAGCAGCTTGCGCACCACCATGCGCCGGGTGGCGGGGCTGGCCATCTCAGGCGGGCGCCTTGGGCAGGCCGTTCAGGCCGCCCAGGATCATGGTCACCGCGAACTCCGCGGCGCCCGCGGTGTCGATCGGCCGGCGCTCGAGCATCTTGTCGCCGACCTCGCGGGCCACGGCGATGCAGGCGGCGGCCATGTAGTCGGGGTCGGCGTAGGGGCCCTTGCGGTGGGCGATGTCCTCGGCCAGGGCGTCGCGGATCTCGGCGAAGACCGCGGCCATCTCGGGCGTCTCGCCCTGCACGTGCAGGTGCGGCTCGCCGGCCGGGCGGCGCGCCACCCAGTTGCGGTGCTCGTCGGCGATGAAGCCGAAGTAGGCGCCGATCGCCTGGCGCACGAACTCCTCGAAGGTGTAGCCCTTGCCGCGCAGGCCCTTGAGGATCGGGGCGAAGCGGCGCGCGCCGTCGTCGGCCAGGGCGGCGAACACCTCCTCCTTGGAGCGGTAGTAGTTGTAGAAGGTGCCGGCCGCGAGGCCTGTGCGGCGGATGATGTCGCGCACGGTGGCGGTCTCGTAGCCCAGCTCGCCGAACACCTCGCGCGCGGCGTCGAGGATCGCCTGGCGGTTGGCGACCTTGGTCTGCTCGCGTTTGCCGACATTCAGATAAGCGACCTGGGACATGCAGTTCCGCGGCAGACTCAAAAGTGACGCGCGTCACTCTAGGGGCTGTCGGGATGGAATGCCAACCGCTCTCGCGCGGCGGGCGATCAGACCGTGCGCTGGGCGCGGTCCTTCTCGTTGGCCGAGCGGATCGAATCGCGCGCCGCCTCCCATTCGGCGTCGCCCCACTCGGCCAGCCGGCTGAAGCCGCCGCCGCGCAGGTGGCCGCCGCCGTCGATGGCGATGGTCTGGCCGTTCACATAGGCCGAGCCGGGATCCAGCAGGTAGACGGCGAGGTTGGCCAGTTCGCGCATCTCGCCATTGCGGCCGAGCGGGATGGTCGGGTCGGCGGGCGCGGAGTCCGTGCCCGATCCCGGGTTGAGCCGGGCCCAGGCGCCTTCGGTGGGGAAGGGTCCGGGCGCGATGGCGTTGAAGCGCACGCCGCGGTTGCCCCACTCGATGGCCAGCGACTGGGTCATGACGTTCAGGCCCGCCTTGGACATGGCCGAGGGGACCGTGAACGGCCCGCCGTTCCAGACCCAGGTGGTCAGGATCGAGACCACCGAAGCGTGCTTGCCTTCCTTGAGCCAGCGCTTGCCGCACTCCAGGGTGACGAAGAACGAGCCGCGGAAGACGATGTTGGAGATGGCGTCGAAGCCGCGGGCCGACAGGTCCTCGGTGCGGCTGATGAAGTTGCCCGCCGCGTTGTTGACCAGGCCGGTGAGCGCCCCGCCGTCGGCCCAGACCGTGTCGATCATGTCGGCGATCGCCTCGGGCACGCGGATGTCGCAGGCCAGGCCCACGCACTTGCCTCCATGCGCGTCGACCAGCTCCTTGGCGGCGGCCTCGACCACCCCGCCGCGCCGGCCGCAGATGTAGACCTCGGCGCCGAGGATCAGGCAGGCCTCGGCCATCACCTTGCCGAGCCCCGTGCCGCCGCCGGTGATCAGGATGCGCTGGCCCTTCATCAGGCCGGGACGGAACATCAGGTCGTCCAGGGAGAGTTCGGCCATCGGGGTCATCCTCGCGCGCTTGAGTGTGGCGATCATCGGTTCCGCCTGACGCGGCGAAGGTCAAGAGCAGAGGCCACTATCTAGAATTGTGCAGGACACCATCCTGGGTAGGACCTTCGGTCGGGAGGTCGACTTTGAGGTTACTTTTTTCCGCCACTATTCCCCTGGCCGGTGAATCCCCTATCGCTCAAGCTTGGGGCCTGAAATACAGCTTTAGCTTGTTGAGTTGGCTCAGCCCTTGCTCTTCAAGTTGCAGTCGTTGGTAGGGGATTTAGAAGTGTTTCAAATTGACACGAATGCGGCGCAAGCGCCGAAAGCCGGTTCGGCCCGCACGGTCCTGAAGGGCCTGTTCGCCGCCGGCGTCGCCGCCGCCGCGCTCTGTGCGCTGCCGGCTCATGCCGCGAACCTGACGCTGCTCAGCGCGACCATGAACCAGAATTTCACCTCGCAGATCACCGGTCCGGCCGCGCCGTTCACCGGCGGCGGTCTGAACGTGTTCGAGGGGCCGATCACCTTCTCGGTGCAGGACGCCTCCGGCATCCACAACATCACGGCCTTCTGCGTCGACCTGTTCGACGACATCGGCCTGGGCGCCTTCTCTCCGGGCCTGCAGTACACCACCGAGAGCCTGACCACGACGCGCGACACCGACGGCCAGCACCTGGGCACGGCGCTCACCTCGACGCAGCTCAGCCGTATCGACAAGCTGCTGACGCTGGCCAACGGCTTCGAGTTCGGCGGCGCCCACGCCGCCGACCTGGCCGCGATCCAGGGCGCCATCTGGGAAATCGAGAACCCGGCCTACACGGTGACCTCGCACAACGGCCTCGACAGCCTGACCGACACCTACGAGGCCTATTCGCTGATCACCAACACCGCCGATCCGCACTTCCTGAAGAGCAATCCGCAGACGACCATCATCTCGGCCTTCGACGCCAAGGGGAACTACCACCAGGCGTTCGCCTTCGCGGTGCCGGAGCCCGGCACCTGGGCGCTGATGATCGTGGGCTTCGGCGGGGTCGGCGCGATGATGCGCCGCCGCCGCTCGGCGACCGCCTTCGCCTGAGGATCTCTCTCTCCAGACTGACTGCACGACGCGGCGGCGCCCCCTCGGGGGCGCCGTTTGCGTTTGGGCCGACCCGTGCGCGGAGCATGACGAGGGTGGCATCTCTGGGAGATGCGCATCCGGGTCCCGTCGTCCCATCGACGAGAGTCCTACCCCGCGACCCGCTGGATCATCGCCATGGCGGCGGCCGGGGCGCGGACCTTCCCCTCGTGGATGACGAAGGCGTAGACGTCGCGCGGCGCCTTGGGCGCGGGATGGGCGGCGTCGACCGCCGGCAGGTCGCTTGGCGCTCCCCCCTCGGCATAGGTCTTCAGCCGCCCGGCCCACAGATCGAGGTCGGCGGCGGAATAGGCGGTCTCGATGTCGTCCGATCCGGTCTGCAGGCGGGCGTAGACCACCTCGCCGGTGACGTCGGGGATCAGCGGATATTCGAAGTGGTCGGCCAGGCAGACGGTGACGCGGTGCCTGCGGGCCAGGGCGATGAACTCCGGCGTCATGAAGCTCGCGTGGCGCGGCTCGACCACATGGGTCAGCGGCAGGCCGCCCTGCGTCCTGGGCAGGAGCTTCAGGAAGGCCTCGAAGTCGTCGGGATCGAACTTCTTGGTCCCCATGAACTGCCAAAGGATCGGGCCCAGCCGGTCGCCGAGCTCGACCAGGCCCTGGCCCAGGAACTTCTCCATGCTCTCGCCCATCTCGCCCAGCACCTTGCGGTTGGTGCAGAAGCGCGAGGCCTTGACGGCGAACTTGAAGCCGTCGGGCGTGGCGGCCCGCCATTTGGCCCAGCTGTCCGGCTTGAAGCTGGAGTAGTAGGTGCCGTTGATCTCGATGGCGGTGAGTTTCGAGGCCGCATAGGCCAGCTCGTCGGCCTGTTTCAGCCCCGCCGGGTAGAAGACCCCGCGCCACGGCTCGAAGGTCCAGCCGCCGATGCCGCAGCGGATGCGTCCAGCCGCCATCGTCCTTAAGCCTCCATTCCTACTTGCGCTGCGCCGCGGTCTTGTCGCGAGCCGCCTTGAACTCCACGCCCGGCTTCCACTCCGGCCACTCGCGCGAATTGGCGAGCTTCTGGCCGAGGTCGAAGGCGATGGCCAGGTCCTGGGCCATGCCCGAGAGGTCCCAGTTGGGATCGAACTCGTCGGCCGGCTGGTGGTACCTGTCGCGGGTATAGGCCTCCTCCTCGGCCTTGCCGGCCTCGACGCCGCCTTTCACCATGTCGCGGCCGGAGCCGAACGAGAGCGCCGGCAAGCCCCGCTTGGCGAAGGAGAAGTGGTCGGAGCGGAAGAAGCCGCCGGCCTCGGGGCGGCTGTCCCTGGTAAAGGTGCGGCCGTGCGCCTTGGCCACGGCGATCAGGTCGTCCTGCAAGGTGAGGCCCGCGTCGCCCGAGGTCGAGATGTCCCGCGCCGGGCCGTTCACCGAGGCGCCGTCCATGTTGATGTTCCCGACGGTGGTGGCCAGCGGATAGAGCGGATTGGTGGCGTAGTATTCCGAGCCCAGCATGCCCTTCTCCTCGGCGGTCACCGCCATGAACTGGACCGTGCGCTCGGTGCGCGGGGCGTGGGCGAAGGCGCGGCCGAGCTCGATCAGGCCGGAGACGCCCGAGGCGTTGTCCACCGCGCCGTTGTAGATCCGGTCGCCCTTGGCGTCGGGCAGGCCCACGCCCAGGTGGTCCCAATGGGCGGTGTAGATGATCCGCTCATTAGGATGCTTGGTCCCCGGCAGGACGCCCACGACATTGTGCGAGACCACCGTCTTGGCGTCGACGTCGAAGGCGGTGGAGATGGAGACGCCCTTCAGCGTCACCGGCTTGAACGCCCGCGTCTGGGCCTCCTTTTTCAGGGCCTCGAAGTCGAGGCCCGCGGCCTTGAAGAGGGCGACGGTCTGGTCGCGCTGCACCCAGGCCTCGATCGGCGCGTGGACCTTGGAGGGATCCTTGCGGATGATGTCGAAGACCGCGTTGGTGTTGGAGTTCTTGACCGTGTTCCAGCCGTAGGAGGCCGGGCCGGTCTCGTGGATGACGATGAAGCCTATGGCCCCCTGGCGCGCGGCCTCCTCGTACTTGTAGGTCCACCGGCCGTAGTAGGTCATGGCCTTGCCGCCGAAATCCCCCTTGCCGGTTTCGTAGTCGGGGTCGTTGACCAGGACGAGGGCCAGCTTGCCGTGCAGGTCGACGCCCTTGAAGTCGTCCCAATCGTGCTCCGGCGCCTTGACGCCATAGCCCACGAAGACGACCGGCGCGTCCTTCACATCGATGCGATGGACGCCGGTCTGCGGCGCGCGGACGGCGACCTCGACGCCTTGCTTCCAGGCCTCGGTCCTGCCGCCGGCCTTCACGGTGAAGGCGATCGGCCCCTTGATGTTGAACTCGGCGAGCGGGACATTCTGGGTCCAGGACCGCCCGGCCTTGGTCTTGTCGCCGCCGGGCTGCAGGCCGTCGGCCTTGAACGCCTTGATGATGTAGCCGACCGTCTTGGTCTCGCCGGGCGTCGCCGGGGCGCGGCCTTCGAAGGCGTCGGACGACAGGACCTTGATGTGCTCGGACAGCCGGGCCGGGTCGATCTTCAAATCCGCGGCGAAGGCGGCGCCGGAAAGGGCGCAGACGGCGACGGCGCCCAGGAGAAGCTTTTTCATCGATCACTCTGAAAAGGGGAAGCGGTTGGCGCGGACCCTAATGGGGAGACCGCGAGACGGCTAGAGACACATCGACTCGCCGTCCGGGAGAACGCGCCATGCGGCGAAGCGCACGAAAATGTCCACGAACCACACGAACTCACGAACGGGTCTGGTCCCGAAAGGCCCGCGCAGCGGGCGCCTCCTAAGATTGGCCACGGAAAACACGGAAAGAGCACGGAAGAACGTCGGCGCTTTCCGTGCTCTTTCCGTGTTTTCCGTGGCTGGAAGACTGAGCCTCCGCTTCGCGGAGTCTCGGAAGCGCGCCCCCGTTGGTGTGGTTCGTGGACAAGCTGCCGGGCTGCCGCTGCGCGGCGGTCAGGGGTTGGTCCGGCGGCTGTCGATGAAGGCCTCGATGCCGTCCAGCACCCGCTGCAGCCCGAACTCGAAATTCCGCTCGTGGTCGGGGGCGGCCATGCGCCCGCTCTTGTAGGCCTCGCCGATCCGTACGGTGGTCGGATAGCGGGCCGGGTCCACGAGTCCGGCCAGCAGGGGGGTGTTCTTCGACCACCACTGTTCGTCGGTCATGCCGCTCTCGCGCTCGACCTCGCGGGCGTCGAGGGCAGCGCGCACCGCGCCGCGGACATAGTCGCCGATCAGCGAGGTGAGCTGGTCCATCTCCATCTCGCTGAGGCCCAGGCCGTCGATGGCCCGCAGGGTGGCCTCGGCCTTGGCGAGCACATTGGGGCCCAGCGGCGGGCGATGCATGGCCACCTGCATGAGCCAGGGATGGCGCTGCGCCATGGCCCAGCGCTGGCGGGAAAGCTGGGTGAGCTGGCTGCGCCAGTCGCCGCCGGCGGCGGGGTCGGGCTCGGCGATCTCGCCGGCCACGTGGTCGAGCATCAGGTCCATCAGCTCGGCCTTCGACGGCACATAGGTGTAGAGCGACATGGGCGAGAGCTGCAGCATCTCGGCCACACGGCGCATGGAAAGCGCGGCCAGGCCCTCGGCATCGGCGAGTGAAATCGCCGCCTGGACCACGGCCTCGACGGAGTGGCGGGGCTTGGGCCCGCGCCGCCCCGCGCCGGCCACGCCCCAGAGCAGAGCGATGCTGCGCCCCGGGTCCCCGCCGCCTGTGAACTCCGCCGCCATGCGGCCAAACTACACGGCGAATAATACTTTACAACATACGGAGTTTAGACCAGAGGAAGGCGCGAGGCGCCCGAGAGAGGCGCTTGAGCCTCACCCATGGTGAGGCCTGACAACCGGCGGGGGCCGCGGGAATCGGCAGTAGCGTCCGCCGGGCGTCGCTATCACTGGGCTTGTGTGTTCATGTCGCTAGACCTTCGGCCTTGGCCGCTGCATCCAAGCCCGCCAGGGGCGGCGACTAGGGGCAGTCGTCCTTTCCGGCCCGCCGCAGCTCAATCACGAAATCCCCGTATGCGTTTCGCCGCCTCCGCCGCTGTCCTGGCCTGCCTGGCGCTCGGCGCCTGCGCCCATGTGCGCCCGGCCGACGTGCGCCTGCCCCAGGCCTTCGAGACCACCGGCGCGGGGCGCGGCGTGCGCGCGCCCGCCGGCGCCATCGACCTCGACCACTGGTGGCTGGCGTTCAACGACGCCGAGCTCACCGGCCTGATCGACCAGGCGCTGGTCAACAACCCCGACGCCAAGACCGCCGCGGCGCGCCTGACCGAGGCCCGCGCCAACCGGGTCGAGGCGCTGGTCCACTACCTGCCGCAGGGCGACGTCACCGGCTCGACGCGGCGCACGGACACCAAGCAGCTGGCCGGGACGGTGTTCAACATCCCGGGCTTTTCCTCCAGCGGGGTGTCCGACGCCTCGGCGGTGAACTTCAACGTCAGCTGGGAAGTCGACATCTTCGGCCGCTTCCTGGCCGCGCGCAAAGCCGTGAACGGCGACATCGCCGCGGCGCGCTTCAACTACGAGGGCGCGCGCGCCAGCCTCGCGGCCGGCGTCGCCGACGCCTATTTCCAGGCGAGCGGCCTGGCGATCCAGCTGGCCGACGCGCGCGAGACCGCACACATCCAGCGCGAGCTCTACGACAGCGCCACCAAGCGCGCGGCGGTCGGCATCGCGCCGACCTCGGACGCCGACCGCGTCGCCGGCGACCTGGCGCAGGCCGAGTCGCTGGCCGAGGGCCTGGAGGCGGAGCTGCAGGCGCAGCGCCGCACCCTGCTGATCCTGGCCGGGCGGACCACCGACCCGACCACCAGCGTCGCCGTCGACGCCAGCGTGGGCAAGCTGCCGGCCGTGCCCGATTCGATCCCCAGCGAACTCCTGAAGCGCCGTCCCGACGTGCGCGAGGCCGAGGCGCGGGTGGCCTCGGCGGCGGGCCGCTCGGACGCCGACATCCTGGCCTTCCTGCCGACGCTCAACTTCACGCCGGCCCTGGGCTGGCAGAAGCAGACGCAGCCGGGCTTCTCGGTCACCGCCCAGACCTTCGTCACCGGCGGGGCCTTCACCCAGCCGCTGCTTTCGATCCCCAGGCTGCTGGCCGAGCTGAAGGCGCAGAACGCCCGCACCGAACAGGCGGTGATCGCCTACGAGAAGGCGGTCCAGACGGCGTTCGCGGATTCCGAGGGCGCGCTGGTCCGGCTGGACGCCGACCGCCGGCGGGTGGCCCTGCTCACCGACGGCGAGGCCCGCGCGCGGCGCGCCTACCGGGCTTCGAAGATCGGCTACGACCGCGGCCTGACGGACCTGCAGACGGCGCTCAGCGCCGAGGAATCCTGGCGGAACACGCGCTCGCAACTCACGGCCGCCCAGGTGCAAGCCTTCCGCCGCACCGTTCAGGTCTACAAGGCGCTCGGCGGCGGCTGGCCCGCCGAGCGTTTCCCCACCCAGGCGCAGGCCCGCTGAGACGTGACCCGCATGAGACGCTCCCTCATCCTCCTTCCCCTGCTGGCGATGCTGGCCCTGGCCGGCTGCGCGAAGCCCAGGCCCAAGGTCACCGAAGCCGAGAACGCGCGGGCCGTGCGCGTCGTGCGCCTGCAGACCCAGTCGATCACCGGCGCGCTCACGGCCTCCGGCGACCTGGTGTCGCGCGAGGAGGCCGCCGTGCTGCCCGAGGTCAGCGGCTACCGGGTCGCCCGCGTCCGGGTCGACGTCGGCGACTATGTGAAGAAGGGCCAGGTCCTGGTGGACCTGGATCCGGCGCTCGCCCAGGCCCAGCTCGCCCAGGCCGAGGCCGTCGCCAGCCAGGCCCAGGTGCAGGCCCTGCAGGCCGCCGACCAGGCCGCCCGCGTCAAGGACCTCGACAACGCCGGGGTGATCTCCCAGGAGGCCATCGACCAGCGCCGCTTCCAGGCGCGCGCGGCGCAGGCCACCGCCAGCGCCCAGGCCGCGGCGCTGAAGGACATCCGCACCCGGATCAGCAAGCTGTCGGTGACGGCGCCGGTCTCCGGACTGATCCTCGAACGCACCGTGCGGCCCGGCGACATGTCGGCAGCCGGCGGCGCCACGCCCTGGTTCCGCATCGCCCGCGACAGCGAGGTCGAGCTGGCCGCCCAGGTGTCGGAGGACGACCTCGGCTCCATCCACCCCGGCCAGCACGCGCAGGTCACCCTGCCGGGCGGCGAGGTGGTCACCGGCGTGGTGCGGCTGGTCAGCCCGCAGATCGACCCGCAGAGCAAGCTGGGGTCGGTGCGCGTGCACCTGCCGGTGCGCTCCGACATCCGGGCCGGCGGCTTCGCCAACGCGGTGTTCGGCGAGGCCTCGGCCAACGTGCTCTCCGCGCCGGAAACCGCGGTGCGCTATGACGCCGACGGCGCCAGCGTGATGGTGGTCGGCGCCGACAACCGGGTGAAGAAGGCGCTGGTCCGGACCGGCCAGCGGGGCGGCGGACTGGTGCAGCTGATCAAGGGGCCGCCGGCCGGCACGCGGATCGTGCTGAACGCCGCGGCCTTCCTGCTCGACGGCGACCTGATCCGCGCCCAGGACGTGGCCATGCCCCAGGCCGGGCCGGCCGCCGCGGCGCCGGCCGTGGTCGCGACCACGACCACGACCACGGCGACGAAGAGCGTCCGCAGATGAACGTGTCGGAACACAGGTCCACGGGCTTCCCGATCTCGGCCTGGGCGATCCGCAATCCCGTGCCGGTGGTGGTGCTGTTCGTCGCCCTCGTGCTGGCCGGGATGATCGCCTACATGGGGCTGCCGATTAAGCAGTTCCCGAACGTCGAGTTCCCGGTGGTGACCGTCACGGTCACCCAGAGCGGGGCCGCGCCCGGCCAGATCGAGACCCAGATCACCCGGCCGGTGGAGGACGCGCTGTCCGGCCTCGAGGGGGTGCGCAACATCACCTCCAGCGTGACCCTGGGCGCCTCGACCACGGCGATCGAATTCGAGATCGGCGAGGACCTGCAGAAGAAGGTGGACGACGTCCGCCAGCGGATCGACCAGACCCGCGCCATCCTGCCGCGCGAGATCGACCCGCCCACCGTGCAGCGGGTGGAGATCTCCTCGGCCCCGATCCTGACCTATGCGGCCACCGCGCCGGCCATGTCGGACGCCGACCTTTCCTGGTTCGTGGACGACACCGTGGCCCGCGCCCTGCAGGCCCAGCCCGGCGTCGCCCAGATCAGCCGGGTCGGCGGGGTCAACCGCGAGATCAACATCATCGTCGATCCGGCCAGGCTGGCGGCGCGCAAGCTCACCGCCTCGCAGGTCTCAACGGCGCTGCGCGGCTTCGACCTCGACGCCGCCGGCGGCCGGGTGGCCGTGGGCGGACGCGAGCAGACCCTGCGGATCCTGGGCTCGGTGCGGACGCTGGAGGCCCTGCGGGACCTGAACATCCCCACCGGCGCCGGCCGGTTCGTCAAGCTGACCGACGTCGCCGACGTGGGCGATGGATCCTCCGAGGTGCGCGGCTTCGCGCGCCTGGACGGCCGCCCGGTGGTCGGCTTCCAGGTGATGAAGACCAAGGACTCCAGCGACGTCGATGTGGACGACGCGGTGGTCAAGGGCCTGGCGCAGCTCGAGAAGACCCACCCGGGGGTGAAGTTCAGCAAGATCTTCTCGTCGGTCGACGAGACCCGGGCGAGCTTCCATGCGACCCAGCACGTGCTGCTGGAAGGCATGTTCCTGGCCGCGCTGGTGGTGTTCCTGTTCCTGCGCGACTGGCGCTCGACGATGATCACCGCGTTCGCGATGCCGATCTCGCTGATCCCGACCTTCTTCATCATGCACCTGTTCGGCTTCTCGCTGAACCTGGTGACCCTGCTGGCGCTGACCCTGGTGATCGGCATCCTGGTCGACGACGCCATCGTCGAGATCGAGAACATCGAAAAGCGCGTGGCGACCGGCATCCGGCCGTATCAGGCCGCGATGGAAGGCGCCGACGCCATCGGCCTGGCGGTGGTGGCCACCACCATGGCCATCGTGGTGGTGTTCACCCCGGTCAGCTTCATGAAGGGCCAGGCCGGCCAGTTCTTCAAGGAGTTCGGCCTGACGGTCTCGGTGGCGGTGCTGTTCTCGCTGCTGGTCGCGCGGCTGGTGACGCCGCTGATGGCCGCCTACCTGCTGAAGCCGTCGTCCAATCCGCATCCGCGCAAGCCCTTCCAGGGGCTCTACCGCAACGTCCTGGAATGGGCGCTGGACCACCGGATCGTCGCCTCGATCGTCGGCGGGGTGGTGTTCTTCGCCTCGATCATGCTGGTGCCGCTGCTGCCGACCGGCTTCCAGCCGGCGGGCAACCCCGACTACGTCTATGTGAAGATCCAGGGCCCGCCGGGGGCGACCGTCCAGGCGATGTCCGACGCCGTCGACCGGGTCACCGCGCTGATGCGCAAGCAGCCGGAGGTGACCAGCATCTTCGCCCAGGTCGGCTCGACCGCCGCCACCGGCGGACCGGGCTTCGGCGGCGGGGGCGGTTCGTCCCTGCAGGACGGCACGATCACCGTGCTGCTCGATCCGCACCGCAAGGCCTCGGACGACGCGTTCAAGCGCCGGCTGCGCAGCGCATTGCGCGACATCCCCGACGTGCGCGCCGGCTTCCTCGATTTCCAGGGCGGCGCCGGCTACCAGCAGATCCTGACCGGCGACAACCCGGTGACCCTGACCGCCGCGGCGCTGGAGCTGGAGCGCGAGATGCGCACCCTGCCGTCGCTGGCCGACGTGCACCCGTCGAGCCCGCCGGTCGGGCCAGAGGTGATCATCCGGCCCCGGGCCGACGAAGCCGCGCGCCTGGGCGTCTCGGTGGACACCATCGCGACGATCGCCCGCGTGGCCACGGTGGGCGACATCGACGCCAATGTCGCCAAGCTGGACGAGGGCGAGCGGCGGATCCCGATCCGCGTGCGCCTGCCCGCCGACGCCCGCGCCAACATCGCCCAGCTGAAGTCGATCCGGGTGCCGACCGGGAACGGCGGGGTGACGACGCTGGACGCCGTCGCCGACATCGACTTCCAGGCCGGCCCCACCACCATCAACCGGCTGAACCGCAAGCGGCAGATCACCGTCCAGTCGGAGCTGAACGGGGTGGAGCTGGGCCAGGCGGCGCGGGCGATCAACAACCTGCCGATCATGAAGCACCTGCCCCCCGGCGTCGGCCCCGCCGACATCGGCCAGCAGCAGGCGTTCAAGGAGCTGATGAGCTCCTTCGGCCTGGCGATCTTCGCGGGCGTGTCGATGATCTTCGGCGTGCTGGTCCTGCTGTTCCGTTCGTTCTTCAAGCCGGGCGTGATCCTCTCGGCCCTGCCGCTGGCGGTGGGCGGGGCCTTCATGGGGCTCCTGATCTTCCACCTGTCGCTGTCGGTGCCCTCGCTGATCGGCTTCCTGATGCTGCTGGGCCTGGCCGCCAAGAACTCGATCCTGCTGGTCGAGTACGCCATCGAGCGCGAGCGGGACGGCATGACCCAGCGCGAGGCCCTGCTGGAGGCCTGCCGCGAACGGGCGCGGCCGATCGTCATGACCACCATGGCGATGATGGCCGGCATGCTGCCCACGGCGCTGGCGCTGGAGAAGGGCGCGGAGTTCCGCCAGCCTATGGCCGTGGCGGTGATCGGCGGCCTGATGACCTCGACGGTGCTGTCCCTGGTGCTGGTGCCGGTGGTCTATGAGTTCATCGACGACTTCGAGTCGTGGCTGAAGCCCCGGCTGGCGAAGCTGGTCACCCCGCGCGAGCCGCCGCTGCAGCCCGCGCCCGAGGACCGGCTCTAGGCGAACGGACGCTAGCCAAGCTTCGGCAAGCGCGCCTATCCTCGACCCACCAGAGTGTCGAGGGGGCGTCGGATGCAGAGCTTTTCCTTCGGTGAGGCGATCGCGTCGGGGTTCCGGGTGATCGCGCGGCATCCGCTGGCGGTGCCGCTCTGGGCGCTGGTCTACCTGCTGCTGGTGGCCGTCCCGGCGGTGGCGATCCTGATCCACCTGCTGCCCAACGCCATCGCCCAGGTGCAGGACGCCGTGCAGCACGCCGCCGCCGACGGGCGGCCCGACCCGGCGCGGATGATGGCGCTCAGGTCCCAGACCTTCGGCTGGCAGCCGGCGCTGTGGCTGCTGCAGGTCTTCGCCCACACCCTGGTGATGGCCGCGGTGTTCCGCGCCGTGCTGGAGCCGCAGAAGGCCAGCTGGGGCTTCCTGCGCCTCGGCGCCCAGGAGCTGTGGCTCGGCCTGACCTATCTGGTGCTGATGGTGATGACCTTCATCATGGTCATGATGCTGCTCTTCCCGATGGCCATCGCCTCGGCGATCGTGGCCGGCGTCGCCCACCATGGCGGCAATCCGCCCGTGGGGGCGGCCCTGCTGCTGACCCTGATCGGCCTGGCCGGCGTCGGGGCCATCGTCTGGATCCTGCTGCGGCTCTCCATGGCGCTGCCGATGAGCTTCGCCCAGTCGCGGTTCATGCTCTACGAGAGCTGGGACCTGACCCGCGGCCAGGCGCTCAAGCTGTTCCTGGTCTACCTGGTGCTGGGGCTGGGGGTGCTGCTGTTCGAAATCCTGGTCGTCGCTGCGGCGGGCCTAACCCTCGCGCCGGAGCTGCGCAGCGCGGCCTGGACGCCGACCGCCGGCCTGGAGGAGATCATGAACGTGATCCACCGCCAGACCGCGGCCCTGGTGAGCTTCGGGGTGGTGATTGCGCTCTTCGCCATGGGCATCCACGCCCTGCTGATCGCGCCGCTGGCGGAGGTCTACCGGGAGCTGACCGGCGGTCCGCGGCCCGCCGACGAGCCGCCGCTCACGGCCTGAGCGGCCGGGCCTGGACGGGCGGGACGGACTCCGAGACGCGCAGGATGAAGGCCAGGATGGTCGCCACCGCGACGTAGAGCTCGCGCGGGATCTCGGTCTCCACCTCGACGGTGGAGAGCGCCTCGGCCAGCGAGGCGTTGGTCTCCAGGGGCACCCCGTGCTCGCGGGCCGTGTCGATGATCCGCTGGCCGAGCTCGCCTCGGCCGACGGCGACCACCTTGGGCGCGCTGCGCTCGTCGTATTTCAGCGCCACCGCCAGCGAGGTCTTGCCGATCCCGCTCATGAGGTCTGGTCCAGGAAATGGCCGCGGGCCGGCACGGCCCCACCCGGCGCGCCGGGGCGGAAGACCACCTCGGCGGGAAGGGCCCTGGCCAGTTCGGCGCCGTGGTCGCGCAATCGCGCCAGGCTGTCCGCGCGCTCGGCCCAGACCGAGACCGCGGCCTTGCCGCCGGTCATCGCCACATGGACGTGCACCGGCCCCAGGGGTTCGACATCGATCGAGAACCGGGCGCGCCAGGGCGCAACGCCGTCCGCGGCGCCGGAGCCCGCGCCGTCGCGGTCGACTTCGAACTGGGCGATGGCGGTCCCCTGCGGCGTGGCGACGGGCAGCTCGAACATCCAGGCCTGGGCGGCGCCGTCGGGCAGGGAGGCGAGCTGATGCAGGGTCACGCGGGCCAGGGCCTGCTCCACCTCCGGGCGCAGGTGCTGCAGGATGGCGGAGAGGTCGGCGCCCCTGGGCAGGGTGGCGGGCGCGGGGGCCTGGGGCGAGAGCGCCGCGTCACGGGCGGGCGGCGCGGTCCGCGGGGTGGGCGCGGGCGCATCCGGCGGCGCGGACGGCGCGGCCTGCTGCAGGGCCAGGAGCGCAGCCCTGGGGTCGCGCGGCGCGGGGGCTTGCGGCGCGATCGTCGCGGTGTCGGCCTGAACGAAGCGCGCGGACGCCGCGACCGCCTGGCGGACCTCCTGCGGCGGGACAAGGCCGCCGGCCGGAAGCTGCGGCTTCGGCGGCTCGCCGGCCGCGGGCGGGACCGCGCCCGACGGGGCGGGTGTCGCCGGCGCCGCCGCGGGCTCCGCGGACTGCGGCGACGAGGCGGCGGGCTCGATCTGAGGCGGCTGGGGTTGCAGGACGGCCGGGCCGGGGCTCGCGGGCGCGGTGGCCGGCGCAGGGGCCGGGGGTCCGGCGCTCTGGGGGGCCGCACTCTGCGGCGGAGCGCCCTGGGGTCCGGCGATCTGGGGCCCGGCGATCTGGGGCCCGGCGATCTGGGGCGCGGCGCCCTCCGGCGCGGCGCCTTGGGGCGGCGAGGCCGGCTCGGGCGGCTCGGTGGGCGAGGCTTGTAGGGCGGGCGGGGGCGCTTCGGTTGGCGGCGCGGCGGCGGGCAGGGCGCGCTGCAGGGTCAGCAGCGCGGCCTTCAGGTCAACCGGCGCGGGGTCCCCCGGCCGGACCGAGGCGAGGTCGGCTTCCAGGAACAGGCCCGACCGGGCCACCGCCTGGCGGACGGCCTGGGGGTCCACGGAACCGTCCGCGGGAAGCTGCAGCGCCAGCACCAGGCCGATCGCGGTCTTGATCGCCGCCGGCAGGCCGGGGGCCGACAGGGCCTGCGTCAGGTCGGCGAAGAGCGGCGCCAGGCTCCCCTGCCGGCCGGCCGCGGCGGCCCGGGCGGTGTCGAGCGCCTGGGCCTTGGGGGCGGGCGAGGGCGCGCCGGCCGAAGGGGCAGGGCTCGGCGCGGCCTCCAGCTCGGGCGCCGCGCCCAGCATGGCGATGAGCTCGGCCTCGGCGGCGCCGAGGATCTCGACCCGCAGGGCGGCGGCCGCCGGCAAGATCGGCGCGACGCTCACGGAGGCGACAGTCGAGCGCTGGACATGCTCCCAGCCTAGGGCGCGCGGGTGAAGCGGGCCTTAAGCCCGCGCCTAGATTTCGCCGCGCAGCACCCGGGCGAACAGCTCCGGGTCGACGTTGCCGCCGGAGAGCACCAGGCCCACGGTCTGGCCCTTGGCCTCGACCTTGCCGGTGAGCAGGGCGGCCAGGCCCACGCAGCCGCCCGGTTCGACCACCAGCTTGAGCGTCGAAAAGGCGTAGCGCATGGCCTCGGTGACCTCCGGGTCGGTGATCCCCACCGCGCCGGCCAGGTTCCTCTGCAGCATGGGGAAGTTGAGCACGCCGGGCGAGGGGCTCTCCAGGGCGTCGCAGAGCGAGCGGCCGGTGGGGTGGATGGTCACCCGCTCGCCGGCCTTCAGCGAGAGCGCCAGGTCGTCGAAGGCCGCGGGCTCCACGGCCCAGAACCGGGTCTTGGGCGAGAGCGTCCGGATCGCCTCCGAAACCCCGGCCATCAGGCCGCCGCCGCTGGCCGGCGCCAGGACCAAGTCGAAGGTCGCGCCGACCGCCTTGGCCTGGTGGGCCATCTCCAGGCCCGCGGTGCCTTGGCCCGCGATGATGTGCGGGTCGTCGAAGGCCGGCACCACCACGGCGCCGCGGCTCGCCGCGATCTCGGCGGCTATGGCCTCGCGGCTTTCCTTCAGGCGGTCGTAGAGCCTGATCTCGGCGCCGTAGCCGCGGGTGTTGGCGACCTTCATGGCCGGCGCGTCGGCGGGCATGACGATCAAGGCCGGCATGCCGAGCAGCTTCGCCGCCAGCGCCACGCCCTGGGCGTGGTTGCCGGACGAGAAGGCCACCACGCCGCGCTTTCGCTCCTCCGGCGTCAGCTGCACGAGGCGGTTGTAGGCGCCGCGGAACTTGAAGGCGCCGACCCGCTGCAGGGTCTCGAGCTTCATCAGCACGCGGGCGCCGACGCGGTCGTTGAGGGCCGGGCTCTCGACCAGCGGCGTCTCGACGGCGTGACCCTTGATCCGCGCGGCGGCGGCTTCGATGTCGGCGAAGGTCACGCTCACGTTCTGGCCGCTCATCGGGCGAACACCATGGCGTCGTCGGCGAAGGCCTTGAACTCCAGCGCGTTGCCGGAGGGGTCGAGGAAGAACATCGTCGACTGCTCGCCGGCCTCGCCCTTGAAGCGGGTGTGGGGTTCGATGACGAAGGCGGTCCCGGCGGCCTTCAGGCGTTCGGCGAGCGCGTCCCAGGCGGCGGGCGGCAGGATCGCGCCGAAGTGGCGGACCGGCACGTCGTGGCCGTCGACCGGGCTCGTCGTCTTGTGGCCGACCTCGTCGGGCGCCAGGTGGGCGACGATCTGGTGGCCGTGGAAATCGAAGTCGATCCAGGCGTCGCTGGAGCGGCCTTCGGGACAGCCGAGCAAGCCGCCGTAGAAGGCGCGGGCCTCGGCCAGATCGCGCACCGGAAAGGCCAGGTGGAAGCGGGGAATGTCCATGTCCCGCCTGATAGCGCGGCGCGAACGGCGCGTCAGCGGCTTGATTGTCCACGAACCCCACGAACGCGTCCGGTCCTGAAGGGCCCGCGCAGCGGGCTCTCTCAAGATTGGCCACGGAAAACACGGAAAGAGCACGGAAGAACGCCGGCGCTTTCCGTGCTCTTTCCGTGTTTTCCGTGGCAGAAAGACTGAGCCTCCGCTTCGCGGAGTCTCCAAGGCGCACCCGTTCGTGGAGTTCGTGGACCTCGATTGCGGCTTGAGGCGACAGGCGCCCTGGTCTAAACACCCGCCGCGTCCGGAGAGCCGGCGCCTCAGTTTTGATCCACGCCATCCGCCGAGCCCCTGTCGAAGGGCGGTTGGTCGTCTCCGGCAGGGGGAGGGATCGTACCCATGGCCAATGTCACCGTGATCGGCGCCCAGTGGGGCGACGAGGGCAAGGGCAAGCTCGTCGACTGGCTATCCAACCGCGCCGACGTGGTCGTGCGGTTCCAGGGCGGCCACAACGCCGGCCATACGCTGGTGGTCGGCAACCAGGTCTACAAGCTCTCGCTGCTGCCGTCGGGGGTGGTGCAGGGCAAGCTCTCGGTCATCGGCAACGGCGTGGTGGTCGATCCCTGGCACCTGCTCGCCGAGATCGAGAAGCTGGGCGGCCAGGGGGTGGCGATCGGGCCGGACCTGCTGGTGCTGGCCGACAACGCCTGCCTGATCCTGCCCATGCACCGCGACCTCGACCAGGCGCGCGAGGCGGCCGCCACCCAGAAGATCGGCACCACCGGGCGCGGCATCGGGCCGGCCTATGAGGACAAGGTGGGCCGCCGCGCGATCCGCGTCGCCGACCTCGCCGACCGCGAGGCGCTGGAGGCCAAGATCGGCCGGATGATGGCCCACCACGCGCCCCTGCGGCGGGGCCTGGGCCTGCCCGACGTCGACCAGGCCGCCCTGCTGGCCGAGCTGGAGCGCCTCGCCCCGCTGATCCTGCCGTTCGCCAAGCCCGCCTGGCTGCTGCTGGACGAGCTGGTGAAGTCCGGCAAGCGGGTGCTGTTCGAAGGCGCGCAAGGGGCGCTGCTCGACGTCGACCACGGGACCTATCCGTTCGTCACCTCGTCCAACACGGTGGCTGGCCAGGCCGCGGCCGGCTCCGGCCTGGGCCCCAAGGGGCCGGGCTATGTGCTGGGCATCGTCAAGGCCTACACCACCCGGGTCGGCGAGGGGCCGTTCCCCACCGAACTCACCGACGAGGTCGGCCGCCACCTCGGCGAGGTGGGCCGCGAAGTGGGCACGGTGACCGGCCGCTCCCGCCGCTGCGGCTGGTTCGACGCCGCCCTGGTGCGCCAGTCGGTGGCGCTGAACGGCATCAGCGGCATCGCGCTCACCAAGCTCGACGTCCTGGACGGCCTGCCCATCCTGAAGATCTGCACCGGCTACCGGGCGGGCGACCAGGCGTTCAGCTACCTGCCCGCTGGCCTGAAGGCGCAGAGCGCGCTCACCCCGGTCTACGAGGAAATGGAGGGCTGGAGCGAGACCACGCAAGGGGCGCGCTCCTGGCGCGACCTGCCGGCCAACGCGGTTAAGTATGTGCGGCGGATCGAGGAGCTGATCGGCGCGCCGGTGGCCCTGCTTTCGACCAGCCCGCAACGCGACGACACCATCCTGATGCGCGACCCGTTCCAGGATTAAATCGGTCCGCGAACACGGTTACCGTCAAGGCGTTCTTTACCAGCGGCGGGTTATGAATGCGCTCCAGCCGGAGCCCGCCGCCCTTGTTCAACGCCGACGCCAAGATCATCAACCGCATGGCGCCCATGCTGCAGCGGGTGATGATCGTCGATCCGCAGCCGGCGAGCGCGCGGCTGATCGGCGAGCTGATGCGCGACATCGCGCGCTCGCAGATCTGGGTGGCGGAGACCAACGAGAAGGCCATCCGCCTGGCCGGCAGCTACGACCCGCATATCATCTTCGCCGAAATGGGCCCGGTGCCGGTGGACGGCATCGCCTTCACCCGCGAGCTGCGCCGCAGCCACCTGGCGGCCCGCTACGCCCCGGTCATCATGGTCACCGGCCAGGCGACCGCCGCCAGCATCCTGGCGGCCCGCGACGGCGGGGTGCACGAATTCCTGCGCAAGCCCTTCACCATGAAGGACCTGCTGCGCCGCCTGGAGGCGGTGACGCTTCGCCAGCGCGACTGGGTCGAGGCCGTGGGCTACGTCGGTCCCGACCGCCGGCGGTTCAACTCCGGCGACTATCAGGGCTCGCTGAAGCGCCGTTCCGACGCGCGGGCGACGCCGGACTCCGAACGGATGGCCCAGGCGCTGAAGATCCTGCGCTCGGCGATCGCCGCGGTGGGCGACGATCCGGTCCAGGCGATGCGCTCGATGCAGGCCCAGGTCGTCGACCTGCGCAAGTGCGGCATGAGCGTCGCCGACCTGAAGCTGACCACCGCGGCCATCGACTTCGGCCGCTACCTCGACGACATCGAGCGCAAGGGCGCGCCTTACGACGGCGCGCAGCTCGAGGCCAAGGCCGCGACGCTCTTGGCCTACATGCCCAAGGACGAGGCGGTCGCGGCCTAGGACCGTCCGCCGCAAGGATCGTCCACGAACCACACGAACCCCACGAACGGATCAGGTCCCAAAGGCCCGCGCAGCGGGCAACCGTCTATTGGACCACCAAGGACACCAAGTTCGCCAAGGCGGATCCAGCTTGCACGGTCTCTTGGCGAACTTGGTGTCCTTGGTGGTCAAAATGGCTGAGCCTCCGCTCCGCGGAGTCTCGAAGATGCGCGCCCGTTCGTGGGGTTCGTGTGGTTCGTGGACAAAAATCCTGCAACCGCGTCTTCGCAGGCTGACGCTCAGCTGATCGCCAGTTCGATCGGCGGCAGGCCGTCGACTTCGAAGCGCCAGGTCTGGCCGGCCTCCACGAACCGGGTCGGCACGATGCTGCCGGTCGAGACCCACTGGCCGGGGGCCAGCGCCTGGCCGCGGCGGGCGAGGTGGCGGACCACCCAGGCGAGCGCCTTGGCCGGATCGCCCAGGACGTCGCTGGACGAGCCGGTGTCGACGACCTCGCCGTCGCGGCTGAGCACGCCCCTCAGATCGCGCAGGGAGCCCGCGCCGCCGGGCGGGACCATCGCGCCGGTGACCAGGCCGGCGTTCCAGGCGTTGTCGGCGACCAGCGGGGCGGCGGCCAGCCGGCCGTAGTCGGCGCCCCTGTCGTCGACCAGTTCGAAGGCCGCGCAGACGCCGTCCACATGGTCGAGGACGCGGTCCGGGGACACGTCGCCGTCCCGGAACGGCCGGCCGATCCTGAGCGCGATCTCGGCCTCGATCCCCAGGCGCACATGGTCGCCGACCGCGATCGGTCCCGGCGCGGCGTGCAGGCGGCTCTTCAGCACCACGCCCACGATCGGCTCGTCGATGCCGCACATGGCCTGCATGCGAGGCGTGGTCAGGCCGATCTTGTAGCCCGCGACCCCTTCGCCCGGCGCGGCCAGCATCGGCACCAGCCGGTCCTGGACGTCATAGGCGAAGCCCATGTCGCCGGCGCGGCCCGCCGGCGCCTCCAGGGTGAAACGCTCGCGATTGCGGTGGCGCTCGGCGATGGCCTTTGCGAAGGTCTGGGCGTCGGTCACGCGGGCTCGGGCTCCTGGTCTCGGCAGCACGATAGCAGCGCGCGCGAGCGGCCGGAAAGGGTGGCGGCTTGACTGGGTTCTCCTTGGGCATCGACGGCCGCACGGCGCTGGTCTGCGGCGCCAGCAAGGGCCTGGGGCGGGCCTGCGCGCAGGCCCTGGCGCAGGCGGGCGTGCGGCTGACCCTCTGCGCCCGCACCGAGGCGCCGCTCGAGGCCGCCGCGACGGAGCTCCGCGCGCTGGGCCAGCCGGTCGCCGCCGTTGTCGCCGACGTCACCACCGAGGCCGGGCGCGCGGCGCTGCTGGAGGCGTGCCCCGACCCGGACATCCTGGTGACCAACGCCGCGGGCCCGCCGCCCGGCCGGTTCGAGGCCTGGGGCGAGGCCGAGTGGGGCGCCGCGCTCTCGGCGAACATGATCGCCCCGCTGCTGCTGATCCGCGGCGTGGTCGGCGGCATGCGGACGCGCCGGTGGGGACGGATCGTCAACATCACCTCGGCCGCGGTGAAGGCGCCGCTGCCGATGCTGGGGCTCTCCAACGGCGCGCGGGCCGGCCTGACCGGGGCGATCGGCGGCATCGCCCGCGAGGTGGCCCGCGACGGGGTGACCATCAACAACCTGCTGCCCGGGCACTTCGCCACCGACCGGCTGGAGAGCTATCTCGCCGCGCTCGCCGCGTCGCGCGGGACGCCGCTGGAGGCGGTGCGGGCCGAGGTCGCGGCCGCCAACCCCACCGGGCGGGTCGGCCAGCCGGCGGAGTTCGGCGCCATGTGCGCCTTCCTGGCCAGCGCCCACGCGGGCTATGTGACCGGCCAGAACGTGCTGATGGACGGCGGCCTCTACCCCGGGCTGTTCTGACCCTCCGCGCCGATCCGCCTGCCGCATGATCGCGCCCCGACGCCTCCGCGCCTGAGCCCGCGCGGAAAAAAGGCCTTGCATTGGAATTGGTGTTGTAGTTGAGTATAACACTGGTGCAGCGCCCCCGTCGGGGCCTGCCAATGGACGGACGATGGACCCAGACTGGAATGAAAGTCAGCCGATCTACCGCCAGATTCGAGATCGGGTCGTGGCGATGATCCTCGACGGCTTGCTCAAGGAAGGCGATCCGCTGCCGTCCGTCCGCAACGTGGCGACGGACAGCCGGGTCAATCCGCTGACGGTCCTCAAGGCCTATCAGCAGCTCGTCGACGAGGCGCTCGTCGAAAAGAAGCGGGGACGCGGCATGTTCATCAACACCGGCGCGCGAGACCTGCTGCTGGCGGGCGAGCGCCAGCGGTTCCTCACCGAACAGTGGCCGGAGATCCACGCCACCATCCTGCGCCTGGGCCTGGCCGAGCAGCTGCTCGGCGGCGCCCCGCGCAAGCGCGGGGAGGACTGAACCATGGCCGTCATCGAAGCCCGCAGCCTCCGCAAGTCGTTCGGCAAGGCGACCGCCGTCGACGGCATCGACCTGTCGGTCGGCGAGGGCCGCATCGTCGGCCTGATCGGCCCCAACGGCGCCGGCAAGAGCACCGCCCTGCAGGCGATCCTGGGGCTCATCCCCTATGAGGGGACGCTCAAGGTGCTCGACCGCGATCCCTGGGCCGACCGCAACCAGCTGATGGCGGACGTCTGCTTCATCGCCGACGTCGCGGTCCTGCCGCGCTGGCTGAAGGTGAGCCAGGCGCTCGACTATGTGGCCGGCGTGCATCCGCGCTTCGACCGCGCCAAGGCCGAGGCCTTCCTCGACGCCACCACCATCCGCCGCGAGAGCCGGGTGAGCCAACTGTCGAAGGGCATGGTCACCCAGCTGCACCTGGCGCTGATCATGGCGATCGACGCGCGCCTGCTGGTGCTGGACGAGCCGACGCTCGGCCTCGACCTGCTCTATCGCAAGTCGTTCTACGACAGCCTGCTGAACGACTATTTCGACCACACCCGCACGATCGTCATCTCGACCCACCAGGTCGAGGAGATCCAGCACATCCTGACCGACGTGCTGTTCATCGACCGCGGCCGCATCGTGCTCGACTCGAGCATGGAGGACTTCGAGGACCGCTACGCCGAGGTGATGGTCGACCCCGCCCACCTGGCGGCGGCGCGCGCCCTGAAGCCGATCCAGGAACGCCAGGTCTTCGGCCGCAGCCTGCTGCTGTTCGACGGGGTCGAACGCGCGCGACTCACCCCGTTGGGGGAAGTGCGCACGCCCAGCCTCGCGGACCTGTTCGTGGCCCTGATGGGCCCCGAGGGCGTCCAGCGCAAAGGAGCGGCCGCATGAGTGTCGGGCCCGACAACACTTCCGAGCCGACGGCGGCCCCCGCGGCCCAAGCGCCCGCCAAGCTCTCCTGGGGGCGGCTGTTCTCCTGGTCGGTCCGCCGCGAGCTGTGGGAGCACCGCTCGGTCTATCTCGCGCCGCTGGCTGTGGCCGGCGTGGGCCTGTTCGGCTACCTGATCAGCACCGGGCACCTGCCCCGGGCGATGCGCGCGATCGAAGCGACCGGCGCGGCGTCCCGCGCCGCGGCCGCCGCGGACGCCCTGGCGGGCGCAGCCGGCTCGCCGCAGGCCCTGGCCGCCGCCAAGGCCGCCAGGGCGGCGGCCAGCGCGGTCGTCCTGCCCTACGACTTCGTCACGGGCGTCATCTTCGTGGCCGGCCTGGCCGTCGCGATCTTCTACAGCGTCGGCGCCCTGCACGGCGAACGCCGCGACCGCAGCATCCTGTTCTGGAAGTCGCTGCCGGTCTCGGACCTGACGACGGTGGCCTCCAAGGTCGCGATCCCGCTGGTGGTCCAGCCGCTGGTGGTCTTCGCGGTGATCATTCCGGTCCATCTGATCATGCTGCTGCTGAGCAGTGCGGTGCTGCTGGTGAACGGCCTGGATCCGGCGGCGCTGTGGCCGCACCTGCACATGGTCAGGATCTGGGTGACGCTACCCTATGGCCTGGTGGTGCTGGCGCTCTGGTATGCGCCGATCTGCGGCTGGCTGATGCTGGTCTCGGCCTGGGCGCGGCGGGTGCCGATCCTGTGGGCGCTCGCGCCGCCGCTCGGCCTTTGCGTGCTCGAGATGCTGGCCTTCGGCACCCACAGCCTGTGGAACCTGCTGATGTACCGCCTGCGCGGCGGCTTCACCCAGGCCTTCTCGGTGGGCGGCCAGGGCAAGGAGGAGCTCACCAGCCTGTCGCAACTCGACCCGCTGCGCTTCCTGAGTCAGCCCGGGCTGTGGGCGGGCCTGGCGTTCGCCCTCGCCTGTTTCGCCGCCTGCGTCTGGCTGCGCCGCCGTCGCGAACCGATCTGAACCTTGGCCGGAGGAGCACATCGTGACCACCCGCCGCAAGTCCGCGAACCCGCGCCCTCTGGCCTGGCTGGCGGCGGCTAGCGCCCTGGCCGCCGCCGCGACCCCGGCGCAGGCGCAGGCCGCGCATCCGGCGGCGCCGGCGATCACCGGCGACTGGCTGGTCCCGCCGGGGAGCGAGATCGTCCGCATCGGCCCCTGCGCCGGCCGCGCCGACCTGCTGTGCGGCGCGATCAGCTGGCTGAAGCGCCCCAACACCAAACAGGGCCTGCCGAAGACCGATGTTTCCAATCCCGACCCGGCGTTGCGCGCCCGGCCGCTGATCGGCCTGACGATCCTGCAGGACTTCAGGCCGGAGCCGGGCGGCCGCTACCGCGGCAGGTTCAATTCCTCGGGCAAGACCATCGACGCCTGGATCAACGTCCGCGAGGACGGGACGCTGAACTTCAAGGGCTGCGTGCTGATGGTCTGCGGCGAGCAGATCTGGACGCGCCCTTCCAGTTCCCCCACGGCGGGGGCCTGAGGATCATGCGCCTGCAACATGCGCAGCAAGACCCGGCCTTCGGCCCCGCCACGGCCCGGTCGCGACCGCTGCCGGCCAGCGCCCTGCTGGCCGTGCAGATCGCCGCGGCCGCCGCCCTGCACGGCCGCCCGAACGACACTCCATCCGACATCCGCCGCCCCATCGGCACAGGAGACCGTCCCATGAACAGCCCCGCTCCGGAAACCGCGCCCCGCCTGGCCATCTGGCTCGCCGGCCTGCTGTCGGTGGCCATCGCGCTGGGCGTGGCGCTGGCCGCCAGCAACGCCCATGCGGGGGCCGCCAGCGCCGCCCCGGCCGCCTATCGCGCGCCCCGCACCGCCTATGGCGCGCCGGACCTGCAGGGGTTGTGGACCAACTCGGCCCTGACGTTCCTGCAGCGGCCGCCGGTGTTCAAGGCCCTGGTGGCGACCGAGGCCGAGTCCAAGATGATGGAGACGGGCTTCAGGGGCCTGATCGGCACGCTGCTCGACCCGACGGTCGATCCCAAGCTGGGCGCGCCGCCGGTGGTCAAGGAGGCGCCGCAAGCCGACTACCTGGAGATGAACCTGCACCTGGCCCGCATCAACGGGCAGATGCGCTCCTCCTGGATCGTCGAGCCCGCCGACGGCAAGCTGCCGTTCACCGACGCCGGCAAGAAGGCCAACCGGGCGATCAACGCCGAGACCTTCGACAACCCCGAAAGCCGTCCGACCACGGAGCAGTGCCTCAACGCCGTCGGCTCGCCGGAAGGCCCGCCGATGATGAACACCGGCTTCAACAGCAACTACCAGATCGTCCAGACGCCGGGCTACGTGGCGATCCACGTCGAGATGAACCACGACGTGCGGATCGTCCGCATGGTGGACCGCAACCACCTTCCCGCCGCCATCACCCCCTGGCTGGGCGACTCCGTCGGCTGGTGGGAGGGCGACACCCTGGTGGTGGAGACCACCAACTTCAATCCCAAGAGCGCGGTGTTCAGCCTGGGCGGCGGGTTCACCTATTCGCCGCAGGGGAAGCTCACGGAACGCTTCACGCGCACCGCCAAGGACGAGATGCTCTACCAGTTCGCGGTCGACGATCCGGTCTATTTCACCAAGCCCTGGCGCGCGGAAATGCCGATGCACACCACCAAGGGGCCGATCTACGAATACGCCTGCCACGAGGGCAACTATTCGATCGCCAACGCGCTGTCCGGCGCGCGGGCGGAAGAGAAGATCGCCGCCGCCGCGCCGCCGCCCAAGCCCGCCGCCCCGGCCGCGCCCGCCGCCGCGCCCGCCTCGGCGACCCCGAAGAAGAAGTGAGCGGGCGCGAGCCCCGCTGATCGAGAGTCCCGGCCATGCACCTGCAATTCGGTCCCGAGACGCCGGCGCTGATCCGCGCGGCGGCCACCGCGGCCCTGGTCCTGCACGTCGGGGGCGCCAGCCTCGGCATGGTCTCCGGCGCGGTGGCGCTCGTCGCCCGCAAGGGCGCGCGCCTGCACCGCCTGGCCGGCAATGTGTTCGTCGGGGCCATGCTGACCATGTCGGCGGTCGCCGCGGTGGTCGCGCCGCTCCTGCCGGACAGGTTCTCCAGCCTGATGGGGGTGTTCGTCTTCTACCTGACGGCCACCGCCTGGATGGCCGTCAAGCGTCCCGCCGGGACCGTCGGACGCTTGGAAGCCGGGGCGGCCCTCGCCGCCGTGGGCCTGGCCGCGGCCAACATCGCCTTCGCCCAGGTGGGCTCGCTGATGCCCAACGGCATCGTCGACGGCCAGCCGTCGGAGATGGGCTACTTCTTCGGCCTGGTCGCGGCGCTGTCGGCCGCCGCCGACTTCAGCATGATCCGTCGCGGCGGGGTCTCGGGCCCGTCGCGGATCGCGCGGCACCTGTGGCGCATGACGCTGGCGCTGGCCATCACCTGGGGCTCGTTCGCCGCCCAGCCGAAGGCCCAGCCCGAGGCGATCCGCAACGCGCCCTACCTGTTCCTGCCGGCGCTGGCGATCCTGCTCCTGATGGTCTTCTGGCTGGTCCGAACCTATGTGCGCCGCCGGCCCAGGCTGCGGACGGCGGCCGTCGCCGCCGCCTGAGGGCGGTCCCATGCCCTGGCGGGGAATTGACGCCGCGCCGGCGACGGGCGCAGCGTCGCGCCGATGCTGACGGTTTTCAGGGGCCGCGCGGGGGACCGCAACGATCGGGGCATGGCCGGCGCGGTCGTGATGGGCGACGCCCTGGCGGCCGCCACGGGCCTTTCGAAGACGGAGATCGGCGATCCGGCGCCGGCGCAGGGCGCGGGCTGGGCGGCCGAGCTGGAGGCCGCGCGCCCGGGACTCGCGAACCTGCAGCGGGTCCTGGCCGAGGGCCTGGCGGCGGGGGCGCGGCCGTTGACGACGCTTGGCCGCTGCGCCGCGGCGCTGGGCGTGCTGCCGGCGGTGGCGCGGGCCCGGCCCGACGCGGCGATCGTCTGGTTCGACGCGCACGGGGACTGCAACACGCCCGAGCACTCCGCCACCGGCTACCTGGGCGGCATGGTGCTGACCGGGGCGGCGGGGCGGTGGGACAGCGGGCTGGGCGCCGGCCTCGACCTCGGCCGCGTCGTGCTGGTGGGGGCCCGCGACCTCGATCCCTTCGAACGCGCGCTGGTCGCCGGGGGCGCCTTGCGGCTGGAGGCCCCCGGACCGGACCTTCCGGGCCGGCTGCGCGCCGCGCTCGGCGGCCGCCCGGCCTATGTGCACCTCGACTGCGACGTGCTGGATCCGGGCCTCGTCCCCACCGAGTACCAGGTCGAGGGCGGGCTTTCGCTCGATGACCTGCGCGAGGCCTGCGCCGCGATCGCCGAGGGCGGCGTGGCGGGCCTGGAGGTCGCCGAGTTCGAGGCGACCTGGCCGGACGGCGAGCCCGGCGACCCGGCTCCGCTGGTGGCCGCGCTGGCGCCCCTGCTGGCCGCCCTGAAGGCGCCGGGCTAGGGTGAAAGCCCAATCACTGCATTGTAATTTTAATACTTTTTCTTCGTCATTCCCGGCCTTGCGCCGGGAACCTATGAACTCCGTGATGACCTGGAAGCCGCGGCGGCGCCGCTGATCTGTCTGCACCGCCTGCGATCATGGGTTCCCGGCACAAGGCCGGGAATGACGGGCCAAATAATTGAGTCACCAGCCTAGGCGCCCGGCCCGCGAAAACGGCGGCCGGATCGCTCCGGCCGCCGGGATGTTCGCTGACCTGGCGTTGGACCTAGGCGTCGACCAGGTTGCGGTCGAGGGCCGCGGCCTTCATGGACTTCTGCAGCTTCTCGAAGGCCCGGACCTCGATCTGGCGCACCCGCTCGCGGCTGACGCCATATTGCGAGGCGAGCTCCTCCAGGGTGGTCGGCTCGTCCTTCAGCCGCCGCTCGGTGAGGATGTGGCGCTCGCGGTCGGTGAGCTCGGTCATGGCCTCTTCCAGGAGACCCATGCGCAGGGTCTTTTCCTGGTCGTCGGCGACCACCGTCTCCTGGCTGGGGGTCTTGTCGTCCACCAGCCAGTCCTGCCACTCGCTCTCGCTGTCGGCCCGCATGGGCGAGTTCAGCGAGGCGTCGCCGCCGGAAAGCCGGCGGTTCATCGAGATGACTTCCTCGTCGAGCACGCCCAGCTTGGTGGCGATGACGCTCACCTGGTCGGGATGCATGTCGCCTTCCTGCAGGGCCGAGATCTCGCTCTTGGCCTTGCGCAGGTTGAAGAACAGCTTCTTCTGCGCCGCCGTGGTGCCCATCTTCACCAGGGACCAGGAGCGCAGGATGTACTCCTGGATCGAGGCGCGGATCCACCACATGGCGTAGGTGGCGAGCCGGAAGCCCTTGTCGGGATCGAACTTCTTGACCGCCTGCATCAGGCCGACGTTGCCTTCGGAGATCACCTCGCCGATCGGCAGGCCGTAGCCGCGGTAGCCCATGGCGATCTTGGCCACCAGGCGAAGGTGGCTGGTCACCAGGCGGTGGGCGGCGTCGGGATCCTCGTGTTCCTGCCAGCGCTTGGCGAGCATGAACTCCTCGTCCTTGGCCAGCATGGGAAACTTGCGGATTTCGGACAGGTATCGACTGAGGCCGCCATCCGGCGACATCACACTCAGGGCGCTTGCGGCCATGTTTTATCCCCTTGAATTCCTGGACGTCCGGGCCGGCGCGCCCTCCGCGCGCAAAGTCCATCCGCCCCCTCAACCTCTCAGATATGTACGAGGTTGCGGCTGCGAAAGACCGTTGGGAGACGGTCCGTAATATCCGACTGCTCTAGTGGGACTTTCTAGCGTCTGATGTTGGCGCCTTCAAGGCGATGGTTTCTCACAGAGCCTGCAGCAAAGCTGCGCGGCGCCCCTTGATCGGCATCAGGAAAACAGCTTCCGGAAGCCGATCCGCCAGGTGCGGCCGACGGGGTCGACATAGGCGGGCTGGAAGCTGAACGGCGTGGCCCCCGTGGCGTCGTGCACCGAGACCTTCTGGTCGAAGATGTTGGAGACCGAGAAGGTCAGCCGCGAGCCCTTCAGCCAGGGCGCCTTCTCGATCAGGGTCTTGCGTTTGTCGAGCTCGGCGAAGAGGCGGGCGTTGACCTTGACGACGCCGGAGAAGTCCAGGTCGCCGGAGGCCGCCGCCAGGTTGCCGGCCACGCCGCCCTTCACCGATGTGCCGCTCTTCCAGTCGGCGTTGAGCTCGCCGCCGAAGCCGCGCTCGGCGATGTTGATCTGCGCCTGGATCTCCTGCCGCGGCTGCCCGCCGAGGCCGCCCAGGGCCGCGCCGTTCAGGAAGTCGAGCACCGGCCCGCCCGGCCGGACGAGATAGTTGCTGTCGAAGAAGACGGTGTGGAAGACCGAGATCCGCAGGCGTCCGTCCTGGCCGCCGCCCCGTCCGCCCCCGCCGCGCCCGGGACCTCCGAATCCGCCGCCGCCGGGACCGCGACCGGCGAAGGCGCCCGGACCTGGACCCGCCGGGCCGCCGGGGGGCGCGCCGTCCGGCGACGGGGCCGCGCCATCGGGGGCCGGCGCGCCCGCGTCCGGAGGCCCGCCGGGCGCACGCGGTCCGCCGCCGGGCCGGCCGCCGGGGCCGGGGGCCACGCCCGCGCGGCGGAGCTGGCTGAACACCTGGCTGCGGGGCGGCGGAGCGGTCACCGGTCCGATGGGGCGCGAATAGTCGAAGCCCCACTTCAACGAGCTGGCAGCCTGGCTGGCGAAATTGACCGGCCGATAGTCGACCTCGGTGAGCTCGCCGTTCGCGTCGCGCAGGAAGCGGTCGGGGAAGGCGGCCTCGATGTCGGCCGTCGCGGCCGGGAAGGTGGCGATCGGGTTCTTGATATGGATTCGGTTGTAGTCGGCCCGCAGGATGAACTGCTTGTCGGCGAACGGCTGGAAGGTCACCCGCACCGAGGTGCGGTCGCGGTCGTCGCCGGTCAGCGCCGGATTGCCGCCGGAGACCTGGACCACGTCCACGGTGCGGCCGGCAGCGAAGTCGAAGATGCGCACGCCCGGCGTCAGCAGCCGCGGCGCGCCGAGCTGGGCCTGGGAGGGGGCGGCCTGGTCGTGCAGGTGCGAGGCCAGGATGCTGAGGCCGGTGATCGGGGTCCAGTGGACGCCGTAGCCGAAGGTGGTCAGGGTCCCGAAGTCCGAGACCTGCTCGATCGCGGCGTGGGCGTTCAGGCCGATGTCGCCCAGCGCGCCCAGGACCTTGGCCTTGCGGCTGGTGATCGGGACGTCGAGGCTGGCCTGGGCGTTGCCGCCGCTGCGGGAGAAATCGGCCGACTGCCGGCCGAAGGCCCGCTCGGACTCCGACGAGAATGCGCTCCCCGAGGCGCCCACCCGGAAGCTGGCGCGGATGTCGCCGGCCGGCAGGGCGTAGATCGGCCCCGAGGCGATGAACTGGACGTTGCCGGTGTCGGACCGGGACCGGCCGGTGTCCCGGGGACGGAGCGTCAGCCGGCCGGCGGGCACGGGGCCGGTCGGCGTCACGACCGCCAGGCCGGCGGTCACGGCGGCCTGCAGCGCGGCGGCGTCGAGGCCGGTGTCGTTCTCGTTGCGGCTGTCGGCGTGGTCGTAGGCGCCGGTCAGCGCCAGGCGCCACTTGGCGATGTCGCGGTTCAGGCTGACGCCCAGGTGGCCGGTCCAGCTCTCCGCGTCCTGGGTCAGGGGGCCGAAATCGGTCGCCAGGCGGTCGACCGCGACGCCGGACGGGGCGACCAGGGCGACCGCCGGCAGGCCGCGCAGGGCCTCGGTCCTGGTCGCTTCGAAGGTGGCGTTCACCGTGGCGCTGATGTCGGCGAAGATCGGCCGGGTGAGGACGGCGTTGGCGGACACCTTCTGGCTGTCGGAGACCAGGGTGCGGAAGCGGCGCACGTCCACCGGATCGCCGGCCAGGTCGAGCGTCGGGCCGCCGGGCAGCGGGATCACGTGGCGGTCCGCCTCGGTGAGCGAGGCCTGCGGATTGTACTTCAGGTCGATGTTGAAGCGGCGCTCGCCGGCGATCCGCGTGGCGCCGAGTTCCGCCTGGCCGGCCGCGCCCCCGCCCGCCGTGGCCGCCCCGCCGACCAGCTCGGCGGTCTCCGAGCCATAGGCCGGCTTCAGCACGATGTTGACCACCCGCTGGTTGGCCGAGAAGCCGTACTTCAGCGCGGCCTCCTCCGGCAGGATGTCGACCCGCAGGATCGCCTCGGTGGGCAGGTTGCGGATCTCGTTGAAGCCGGAGATGCGGCGGCCGTTGACCAGGATCGCGGGGCCTTCGCCGCCGCGGCCGCTGTTCGAGCCGATCTCCGGCGCCAGTTCGTCCAGCAGATCGGTGATGCTGGAGACGCCATAGGCCGCCACGTCCTGCGGCTGCAGCTGCAGGTCGGGCTTGATGTCGCCGATCACCTCGCCCGGCTCCAGCCGATGCTCGGCGGTGACCACCACCTCGGAGACCGTGCCGGTCTTCGGCGCCGCGGGGGCGGGGGCGGCGGCCTCGGCGGCGCGCGCGGCGGGCGCGGCCAGCAGGGCCGCGGCGCAGACGCCGGCGCGCAGCATCGTCATTCGGGTCGGCGGCAGGCTTGCGGTCACGCGTCGCTCAATTCCTGGGCGGCCACGCGAGGCCCGCCAGTCTCCCTCGAAAGCTCCGCCGTTCAGTCGCCGCGGCGCGCGTTCAAATGAGGGCGCCATTGTTTCTCAGGCGTTGCCCCCGGCCTACGGGTCGTGCGCCGATGAAATGTCAGAGGTCTTCGAGCAGGGCCTGCAGGGCGGCCATGTCCGGCGGCAGCGGGCTCTCGAAGCGCAGGGTCTCGCCGGTCACCGGGTGGCGGAAGCCCAGCACCGCGGCGTGCAGCGCCTGGCGCGTCAGGCCGGCCTGGGCGATCGCAGCCTTCACCGCCTGGGCCGGCGGGCCGGAGCCGTAGGCGGGGTCGCCCAGGCAGGGGGCGCCGGCCGACGCCAGGTGGACGCGGATCTGGTGGGTGCGGCCGGTCTCCAGCGTGCAGGCGATGCGCGCGGCGAGCGGCCGCTCCGCCGGCCCGAAGACCCGTTCGACGGCGTAGTGGGTGACGGCGTGGCGCCCGCCGGACTTCACCAGCGCCATCTTCTTGCGGTCGGCGGAGGACCGGCCGATGGCGCCAGCGATGGTCCCCTTGCGCTCGCGCGGCGCCCCGCGGGTCAGGGCGACATAGACCCGGTCGATGTCGTGGGCGGCGAACAGCGCCGAGAGGCCCTGGTGGGCGGCGTCGGTCTTGGCGACCACGACGATGCCGGAGGTGTCCTTGTCGATGCGGTGGACGATGCCCGGCCGGGCCACCCCGCCGATGCCGGAAAGGCTCGCCCCGGCGTGGTGCAGCAGGGCGTTGACCAGGGTGCCGGAATGGCTGCCGGGCGCGGGATGGACGGCCATGCCCGCCGGCTTGTCGACCACGATCAGGTGCTCGTCCTCGAACAGCACCTTCAGGGGGATGGCCTCGGGCGCCGGCTCGGCGGCCTGCGGCGGCGGGATCTCGAAACGGTAGTCGCCGGCCTGGGCCTTGCCCGAGGCGTCGGCCACCGGCGCGCCGTCGCGGCTCACCCGGCCCTGGGCGATCAGCGTCTGGACGCGGGCCCGCGACATCTCCGGCAGCAGGTCCGCCAGCACCTTGTCGATACGGCCCACATCGTCGGGCCCGACCGCCACGATGCGCACGCCGAAGGCCTCTTCCTCGTCCTCGAGCGGGACGTCGGGAGGCTCAGAGGCCATGCGTCTCGCTGGCGGCTTCCTCGTGACCCACGATCGAGCCCTCCGAGAACAGGTACTCCTTGAGCTGCTCGGCCACTTCCGCATCGTTGCGGCGCATCCATTCGAGCACCATCGAGGCGTGCTCCAGCTCCTCGCGGGCGTTGTGCAGCAGGATCGCCTTGAGGCTCGGATCGTCGCAGTCGTCGGCCCGCTGGCGGTACCAGTCGACGGCTTCGAACTCCTCCATGAGGGAGGTGATGGCGTAGTGCATGTTGAGGGTCTCGCGGCGCAGCTTCTCGCGCGGGACGTGGAGGACTTCGCTGGACACCTGGGGTGACTCTCCTTTGGCTTCGTCATCCCTCATAGTCGGGTGAGCGGGCAAGCGCGAGGCTGGGGAGGACGTGGGATGCGGATAGACAGGCGCAGGGCGCTGGCCCTGCTGGGGCTGGGCGCGGCCGCCGCGCCGGGGGGCGAGGCGCGCGCCAGGGGGCCGGTGTCGTTCCAGCACGGCGTCGCCTCGGGCGACCCGCTGCAGGACCGGGTGATGCTGTGGACGCGGATCACCACGCGCGGGTCGGACGAGGTCATGTACCGCTGGACCCTGGATCCGGTGGACCGCAAGGGCGGGGGCAAGCGCGGCGAAGGCGTGACCGGGCCGGACCGCGATTTCACGGTCAAGGTGGACGTGGTCAACCTCGATCCCGGCCGGGCCTACAGCTTCCAGTTCGAGGCCGGCGGGGTGAAGTCGCCCGTGGGCCGCACGCGCACCCTGCCGGAGGGGCCGACCAAGGACGCGGTCCTGGCGGTCTGCACCTGCGCACTCTATCCGAACGGCTATTTCAACGCCTATGGCGCGATCGCCAAGCTGCCGCGCGTCGACGCGGTCGTGCACCTGGGCGACTACATCTACGAATACGGCGGGCCGGGCTCCTACGGAATGGACAGCGCCGTGGCCGGCGAGCGGCCGCACGATCCGCCGCACGAGTGCCTGAGCCTCGCCGACTACCGCCGCCGCCACGCCCAGTACAAGACCGATCCCCAGCTGCAGGCCGCCCACGCCCGCGCGCCCTGGATCGTCGTCTGGGACGACCACGAGACCGCCAACGACAGCTGGATGGGCGGGGCCGAGAACCACCAGCCGGCGAGCGAGGGCGACTGGAACGTCCGCAAGGCCGCCGCGATCAAGGCCTATTACGAGTGGATGCCGATCCGCGAGCCGGCCGGCGGCGGATTTTCCATCAACCGCAGCTTCGACTTCGGCGACCTGGCCAGCCTGTTCATGCTGGAGACCCGGCTCACCGCGCGCGACCACCAGCTCTATCCCGACAAGGAGATGCCCGCCGAGCCGACCGCGGCCGAGGTGGCGGCCTGGCGCCAGCGGCTGGCCGACCCGGCGCGCCGGATGATGTCGGCGGGCCAGGAGGCCTGGCTGGGCCGCGAGCTGAGCGCCTCGGTCAAGGCCGGCCGGCCCTGGCAGGTGGTCGGCAACGAGGTGGTGATGGCCAGACTCTTCACCCCGCCGATCCACCGCTACATGACGCCCGAGGCCTATGCGGCGGCCAAGGCGGAGCTGCCGCGCGCCGCGGCGAACCGGCTGGCGAGGATCGAGGCCAATGCGGCGCTCGGCCTGCCCTGGGGCGCCGACATGTGGGACGGCTATCCCGCCGACCGGCAGCGGTTCTACGGCCTCGTCGAGAAGGCCCGCGCCAACGCCATCGTGGTCAGCGGCGACAGCCACGCCTTCTGGGCCAACGAGCTCTACGACGCCGAGACCGGCGGCAAGCGGGTGGCCGTGGAGTTCGGCACGGCGGGGATCACCAGCCCCGGGCCGGGCGAGCCCATCGCCGCCCTGCCGCTGGGCGAGGCCTTCGCCAAGCACAATCGCGAGGTGCTGTTCAACAACCAGACGGCCAAGGGCTTCCTGCTGCTCACGCTGACCCACGCAGCGGCGACGGCCGAGCTGATGGCGGTTTCGTCGATCAAGGACAAGGCGTTCACCACCAAGCCGATCGCCACCTACCGCGTGACGCCAGGCCCGGCCGGCGTCTCCAGCGCCAGGCCGGTGCTAGCGGCGGTCCAGCGCCAGCCGCAGGCCAAAGCCTAGGAACACCCCGCCGGTGAGGCGGTCGAGCCAGCGCACCACGGCGGCCCGCTGCAGGGCGCCGGCGATCGGCCGCGTGGCGCCGATGAGGCCGGCGAACCAGACGACGCTCAGCGCGCCGTGGATCGCCGCCAGCAGGAAGATGAAGAGCGCCGGCCGCACGCCCGCGGGCAGGAACTGCGGCAGGAACGAGATGTAGAAGACCCCGATCTTGGGGTTCAGCAGATTGGTCAGCAGGCCGCGCCGCAGCCAGGTGAAGTCGCCTCCGGCCGGACCCGCGCCGGCGGCCAGGTCGAAGCCGCTGCGGGGCCGGGCGATCAGGTTCACGCCCAGCCAGACGAGATAGGCCGCGCCGGCCCACGTCAGGACCGTGAAGGCGAGCGTCGAGGCCGCCAGCAGCGCCCCCAGGCCCAGCGCCACCGCCGCGCCCCAGACCAGGCAGCCGGCGATGACCCCCACCGCCGCCAGGGCCGCGCGCCTGGGTCCTTCCACCGCGGCGGTGCGCAGGATGAGCGCGGTGTCGAGACCGGGCGTGAGGGTGAGCAGGCTCGCGGCCACGACGTAGGCGGCGAGCGCCTGGACGACGCTCACGGCCGCTCCACCAGCCGGCCGTCGACGATGACGCGATAGAAGCAGGACCGCGCGCCGGTGTGGCAGGCGCCGCCGTCGCCCTGCGGCCGGACCTTCAGCCAGACGCAGTCCTGGTCGCAGTCGATGCGCGCCTCGACGACGCGCTGGATCTGGCCGCTGGTCGCGCCCTTATGCCAGAGCCCGTTTCGGGAGCGGCTGAAGTAGTGCGCCTCGCCGGTGTCGAGGGTGCGCGCCAGCGCCTCGGCGTTCATCCAGGCGAACATCAGGACCTCGCCGGTGTCGGCGTGGGTCGCCACCGCGGCGATCAGGCCGTTGGCGTCGAAGCGGGGGGCGAGGTCCGCGCCGTGTTCGAGCGCGTGCTGGTCGGGGGCCGTGGGGAAGGTCGCGGAGGTCATGGGCTCCATATGGCGCCGCGGGCCCGGCGCGCGCTAGCCTCGCCGCCGATGAGTCTCAAGGACCGGATCAAGGGCCGCGTCACCGCCATGGACGCGGCGGTCCGGCCCTGGGCGCAGCGCAGCCGCGTACGCGCCGCCGGCTACGAGTTCCTGCTGTTCGGCCTGAAGCAGGCCTGGGCCTGCCTGTTCGGCGCCGCCATGCTGGGCCTGATCATCGCCACGCACTACCTGTGGCCGGCGCACGCGCCCATCGCCCGCTACGACTTCCTGGTGCTGGGGGCGGTGGCGATCCAGGCCCTGCTGCTGGCCACCCGGCTGGAGCGCTGGGACGAGGCGGCGGTGATCCTGATCTTCCATGTGGTCGGCACCTGCATGGAGATCTTCAAGACCGCGCACGGCTCGTGGATCTATCCGGAGCCCAACGTGCTGCGGCTCGGCGGCGTGCCGCTGTTCTCGGGCTTCATGTATGGCGCGATCGGCTCCTACATCGCCCGGATCCTGCGGCTCTTCGAGATCCGCTTCATCCGCTGGCCGCCGCACTGGGCGCCGTGGCTGCTGGCGGTGGCGAGCTACGTCAACTTCTTCAGCCACCACTATGTGGCCGACATCCGGTGGGGCCTCTACGCCGCCTCGGCGCTGCTCTTCTGGCGATCCTGGTTCACCTTCACCCCGGATCGCACGGCGCGGCGGATGCCGGTGCTGCTGGGCCTCGTGCTGGTGGCCCTGTTCATCTGGTTCGCCGAGAACATCGGCACCTTCACCGCGGCCTGGATCTATCCCAACCAGCGCCACGGCTGGGCGCTGGTGCCGATCGGCAAGCTGGGCGCCTGGTACCTGCTCATCCTGCTGAGCTTCGTCCTGGTGACCCTCGTCCATCCACCCCAGGCGCCCGGCGAGGGCGAGCCCACCAATCCGCTGACCGCACCGAAATCGGGCCCGGACTAGGCGGAGGTTCCCCGGCGCCGACCGATCAGCGGTTTCCCAGCAGGAAGTCCTCGCAATGCCCGTCGTCGATGAGCTTCATCAGCGCCGGCGCGGTGTTGGGCTGGGCGGCCACGCGGGTCGCTTCCGCCCTCTCCCGACGCGCCAGCTCGGCCGCGGCGGGCAGCGACGCGTCATGCGCCCAGGCTTCGTAGTTGGCCGCGAGCATGGCGTCCGTGTTGCGGGCCATCGTCGCGATCATGCCGCGCTTCTGCGCGATGGCCTCGCCCTGCTCCTTCTGCATCCGCAGCAGTTGCTCGGCCATTTTGGGGTCCTTCCGCATGGCGGCGGCCAGGCTCGCAACGCCCCGTTCGTTCTCGAATGTGAGCTTTTCCATCAGGGCCACGCAGCCGACGCCGCGCCGCCACTCGGCGATGGACGCGGCCTGGGGCTGGCCCACCGCGGGCGGGGCGGTCAACGCGGCCAGGACCAGCAGGGCCGGCAGGATGGACGTCTTCATCCCTAGTCCTCCACCCCCTGCGCCCCGCTCGTGACAGCGCCAACGCCGGCCGGCTACTTCCGGTTCACGAAGTCCAGGAAGCGCTGGCGCAGCGTCGGGTCGGTCTTGAAGACGCCGGTGAACTGGGTGGTGATGGTCGAGACGTGGCGGTGGTGGACGCCGCGGGTGGACATGCACTGGTGGTTGGCGTCGATCAGCACGGCGACGCCGGCGGGGCGCAGGCTGTCGGTGATGGCGTCGGCGATCTGCTGGGTCATGGTCTCCTGGGTCTGGAGACGCTTGGCGAAGATCTCCACCACGCGGGCGATCTTGGAGATGCCGACCACGCGGTTGGTGGGCATGTAGGCCACATAGGCCTTGCCCAGGAACGGCGCCATGTGGTGCTCGCAGTGGCTCTCCACCTCGATCTCGCGCAGCATGACGATGTCGTCGTAGCCCTGCACGTCCTCGAAGGTGCGGGAGAGCTCCTTGGCCGGATCGGCCTCGTAGCCCTCGAACCATTCGGCATAGGCGTCGACCACCCGCTTGGGCGTGTCGATGACGCCTTCGCGGCGGGGATCGTCGCCGGCCCAGGCGATCAGGGTGCGGACGGCGGCCATGGCTTCCTCGCGGGAGGGGCGCTTCACGGCTTCAAGATCAAGGTCGCCCAGGTTTTCCCGGGAGCCGACCAGGGTTCGGTCGCGTATGGCGTCCATGGCGGAGAGGTTCTTTCCGGGGCTGAGTTGCGCCGGGACGAAGGTCCCGGAAATGACGCGTGGCCACCCTTCGTTGGATGGGAAAATCTCCCGCGGGTTCCCCGAAAATCATCTGGGGGGTTCCCGTGGCTTCCCGATCCTTCGATCTGTATATGGGCTGAACCCCCGCTCCTGCAACAAGAGCGGCGGGCAACTGTCACGCTGCGTTTAGTTTTGAGCCCATGACCCTGCGCCTCTACGACACCATGGCCCGCCAGAAGCGGGATTTCGTCGCCTCCGACCCCAGGCGGGTGACGATGTATGTCTGCGGGCCGACGGTCTACAACTACAGCCACATCGGCAATTTCCGGCCGGTGGTGGTGTTCGACGTGCTGTTCAGGGTGCTGCGCCGGCTCTATGGCCCGGACGCCGTGCTCTATGCGGCCAACGTCACCGACGTGGACGACAAGATCAACGCCAAGGCCCGGTCCGAAGGCGTCGAGATCAGCGAGATCACCAACCGATACCTGGCGGCCTACAACGCCGACGCCGCCGCGCTGGGCGCGCTTGCGCCCACTTCGCAGCCGCGGGCCACCGACACCATGGACGCGATCACGGCGATGATCGCGCGCCTGATCCACAACAACGCCGCCTATGCCGCCGAGGGCCACGTGCTCTTCGACACCCAGGCCTATGGCGACTACGGCAAGCTCTCCGGCACGCCGCTGGACAAGATGGTCGCCGGCGCCCGGGTCGAGGTCGCGCCCTACAAGCGCCATCCGGCCGACTTCGTGCTCTGGAAGCCCTCGAAGCCCGGCGAGCCGGAATGGGAGAGCCCCTGGGGCTTCGGCCGTCCCGGCTGGCACATCGAGTGCTCGGCGATGATCGAGCAGGAGCTGGGCCTGCCCATCGACATCCACGGCGGCGGCATCGACCTGGTCTTCCCGCACCACGAGAACGAGCTGGCCCAGGGCATGTGCGCCGGCCATTCAGAGGGGGGGCGCCCGGAGGCCTACGCCCGCTACTGGCTGCACAACGGCTTCCTGAACATGGCCGACGAGAAGATGTCCAAGAGCCTGGGCAACGTCAGCCTGGCCCACGACCTCTTGAAGCAGCACCCGGGCGAGGCGATCCGCTGGGCGTTGCTGGCCGCCCACTACCGCCAGCCGCTGGCCTGGACCGAGGAGGCGCTCAGCCAGGCGCGCAATTCGCTCGACCATCTCTATGGCGTGCTGGGCCGCACGCGGCACATCGAGGCCGGCGGCAGCGCGGCCCTGGCTGAGGACCAGCTCGAGCCGCTGCTCGACGACCTCAACACGCCGGCCGCCATGGCGGCGTTGAAGAAGCTCGCCACCGACCTCGACGCCGCGGTGCGCAAGGACGCGGGCTCGGCGCCGGCGATCAAGCAGGACCTGATGGCGTTGGCCGAGGTCATGGGCTTCCTGCAGGCGGATCCGCAGGCCTGGTTCCAGGGCGGCGCGGACGAGGGCCTGACGGCGAAGATCGACGCCCTGATCGGCGCCCGTGACGCCGCGCGCGTCGCCAAGGACTGGGGCGAGGCCGACCGCATTCGCGCCGAACTCACGGCGTTGAATGTCGAGGTCATGGACGGACCCGCCGGCGCCACCTGGCGGATAAAGGAGCAGGCCTGATGCCGATCGCACCGCCGCCGCAGCTCAAGGCCGGGCCCTTCGGCACCCGGGGCGGACCGCGGCTGGGTCCCCAGCCCACCAACACCAAGCTGCCCGCGCCCAAGGCGCCGGCCGGGCTGCGCATCGAGCACAGGGTCGGCGTCCAGGCGCCCGCCGAGGTGATCTGGGAGGTGATCTCCGACCTGGAGTCCTGGTCGCAGTGGAACCGACTCTACCCCAGGGCGTCGGGGACCATCCGCATCGGCAATGTGCTGGACGTGACGCTGGCGCTGCCCGGCCAGGCCGAGCAGCAGATCCGGCCCACGGTGATGGAGTGGGTTCCCAACGAGCAGCTGCACTGGAAGCTGACCATGCTGGGCGGGCTGGTCAGAACCATCCGCTACTTCGAGATCGAGAGCCTGGCCGAGGCGAGCTCCATCGTCTCCAACGGCGAGATCGTCGGCGGGCTGATGGGCCCCAGGCTCGGCAAGCGGATGGCGCGCAACATCTACCGCGCCTTCAGCGAGATGGACGAGGCGCTGAAGGCCCGCGCCGAGGCGCTCTGGCAGGCGCGCAAGGACTGAGACGGCCGCCCGGGCGTCAGATGCGGGTCCGCGGCTTCAGGCGCACGGCGTAGGCGCCGCCGTCCCGGAGGAACCCCAGCCGGCGGGTCACGGTCTGCTGGAACAGGTGACGGATCTCCGAGAGCGCGAACCGTGAGGCCGGCCGCCCGTCGATGGAGACCAGCCGGTCGCCGGCCTCGATCCCGGCCTCAGAGGCGGGGGAGCCCTCGGCCACCGCCTCGACCTTGAACCTCCGGTAGTCGGCGCCCTCGGCGGACAGCACCAGGCCGCTCCTGTCGTAGGCCATGGGGCGGCCGAGCTGGTCGTTCGGCTCCAGGATCATCCTGCTGCGCGGGTAGTCGAGGATGACCCTGAACTTCTCCAGGATCGCCGCGCCGATGTTCCCTTGCGCCTCGGCGGACGCGAAGGGGCCGCTTTCCGCCCGCGAAAAGACCGTGACCGGATCGCGGATGGTCACCGCCCCCAGGCCCAGGCCCGCCACGCGGCCGATCGCTCCGTCCACACCGCCGCCGAGGCCGCGGCCCTCCAGCCAGGGGACGACGGGCCGCCCGGTCGCCAGGAAGCCCTGCGCCTCGACGAACGGCCGGTTGAGGATCAGGCCGGCGCCGGACCCGATGTCGACCACGAACGTCCCGTCCACGGGCTCCGCCGATCCGTCCAGCACCCGGGCGGCGATCTGCGGATGGGCCGCGGCGTTGAAGGTCAGCGGGAAGGCCTGGCCGGCGCCGCCGTAGCGATAGCCGTCCTTGTCGTGCAGCGTGATCCTGTGGCGCCGGTAGTCGATCTCGACGACGAACCGGCTGATGAAGTCGAAGCCCAGGACGCCGGCGAACTGATGGCCGCTGAACCGCGCCAGGTCGTCCAGCGGGAGGGCGTGCAGGTAGGCCAGGCTCGAGTAGCCGGTGCCGTAGTCGTCCACGGCCAGCCGGATGCCCATCGCCCGC